>Ga0210040_10001520_pt1 | contig 34859 bp, 26 predicted proteins | sample CryGeyCG12114_NA_FD_185462 | JGI IMG/M metagenome (GOLD analysis project Ga0210040, IMG submission 185462) | Groundwater microbial communities from aquifer - Crystal Geyser CG19_WC_8/21/14_NA (SPAdes) (version 2) | ecosystem: Environmental > Aquatic > Deep subsurface > Groundwater | place: USA...
AGCTGCGACGTCGACGAGGCGGCGGTGGCCACGGCGGTCGACGCGCCGTCCATCTACGACATCCCCAAGGTGCTGCACGCCGAGGGGCTGGACGCGTACCTGATCCAGCGCCTCGCGCTGCCGTTCCGGGACGTCGACTGGAGCGAGTGGGACCGGCTGCTCCAGCGGGTCCACGCCCCCCGCCACACGGTGCGCGTGGCGCTCGTGGGCAAGTACGTCGACCTGCCCGACGCCTACCTCTCCGTCACCGAGGCCCTGCGCGCGGGCGGCTTCGCGGCCGACGCGCGCGTCGTGCTGCAGTGGGTGGCCTCCGACGAGTGCGCGAGCCCCGAGGGCGCCCGCCGGGCCCTGGCCGGGGTGGACGCCGTCTGCGTGCCGGGCGGCTTCGGCGTGCGGGGGATCGAGGGCAAGCTCGGCGCCCTCACCTGGGCCCGGACCAACAAGGTGCCGACGCTCGGCCTGTGCCTGGGCCTGCAGTGCATGGTCATCGAGCACGCGCGCTCCGTCGCCGGGCTCGAAGGCGCGTCCAGCTCCGAGTTCGACCCCTCCACCCCGCACCCCGTCATCGCGACGATGGAGGAGCAGAAGGCCTTCGTCGAGGGTGCCGGCGACCTCGGCGGCACCATGCGCCTCGGCCTGTACCCGGCGGCCCTGACGCCGGGCTCGGTGGTCGCCGAGGTCTACGGCAGCGACCTCGTGCACGAGCGGCACCGCCACCGCTACGAGGTGAGCAACGACTACCGCGAGCAGCTCGAGGCGTCCGGGCTCGTGGTCTCGGGCCAGTCGCCCGACCGGGCGCTCGTCGAGTTCGTGGAGCTGCCGCGCGACGTCCACCCCTTCTACGTGGGCACCCAGGCGCACCCGGAGTTCCGCTCGCGGCCGACCCGGGCGCACCCGCTGTTCGCCGGGCTCGTCGAGGCGGCCGTCGCCCGCCAGCGCGAGGAGCGGCTCGTCGAGGTCGACGAGGTGCTCGCGTGAGCGCCGGCGACGAGCGCCGCGGCGCTCCCGCGGGGAGCCGGGGCGAGGAGCTGGCGGACGTGCTGGCCCCGCGGCCGGTGACCTCCCGGGACGTCGTGTTCTCCGGGGCGGTGTGGGACGTCGCGAGCGAGCACGTCGACCTCGGCGGCGACGCGCCCGTGCAGCGCGACAAGGTCGTGCACCCGGGCGCGGTGGGCGTCCTGGCGCTCGACGAGCACGACCGCGTGCTGCTTCTGCGCCAGTACCGCCACCCGGTGCGCCACGAGCTGTGGGAGGTCCCGGCCGGGCTCCTGGACGCCGACGGCGAGGTTCCGCAGGAGGCCGCGGCGCGCGAGCTGCGCGAGGAGGCGGACCTGGTGGCCGGCCGCTACGACGTCCTCGCCGAGTGGTACAGCTCCCCGGGCGGCTCGGACGAGGCCCTGCGGGTCTACCTGGCCCGGGACCTGTCGCCGGTCGCCGAGGGCGAGCGCTTCGAGCGCGAGCACGAGGAGGCGCAGATGCTCACCCGGTGGGTGACTCTCGACGAGGCCCGGGACGCGGTGCTCGACGGCCGGCTGCACAACCCCACCGCCGTCGTGGCCGTCCTCGCCGCCGTGGCCTCCCGCGCCCAGGGGTGGCAGAGCCTGCGCCCGGCCGACGCGCCGTGGCCGGCCCTCGACGACCGCCGGGACTGACGACCGGTCGGGACTGACGACGGGCCGTGACTGGCGACGGGCCGGGACTGACGACGGGCCGGCAGCCACCGGGCGGACGACGACCTCCGGTCAGCCCTTCGCCTGCGACCAGCGCTCCACGACGGCCACGTCGGCGGTGAACCGCACCGGCCGGCGCCCCACGGCGCGGCACCAGCGGGAGGACGCCGCGGCGAGGTCGGCGACCACCCCGGCGGCGACGTCCCTCGCGGCGTCGTCGCGCACGGACAGCAGCAGCTCGTCGTGCAGGCAGAGCACCACCTCGCCCTCGCCGGAGGCCAGCAGCCGCGAGCGGACGGTCGCCGCCCAGGCCTTGAAGAGCTCGGCGGCCGAGCCCTGGACGACCGCGTTGCGCGCGTAGCGCCCCCGGGCTGCGCGCTGCTGGCGCGCGCGGTCGAGAGCCGCCTCGCCCGCCTCGACGGGCACGTCCTCCACGGGCGGCACGCGGATGCGCCGCCCCCCGGCGGTCCGGACGTCCTCCCCGGCGGCCCCGCGGCGCGCGGCGTCGACGAGGAAGGCCGTGGCCACCGGGTAGGCGCGCTCCATGGTGGCGAGCGTGGCGCCGGCGGCACCGCTCGTCTGCCCGTACATGGCGGCCAGCACGGCGATCTTCGCGACGTCGCGGGCCACCCCGAGGCGGGCGGCCACAGGGGAGTAGAGGTCGTCCTCCTCGGCGGCCCGTGCGAGGGCGGGGTCGCCGGAGACGACGGCGAGGACGCGCGGCTCCACCTGGCCGAGGTCCGCGCGCACCAGGAGGCGGCCCGGTCCGGCGCGCACGGCCGACCGCAGCTCGCGCGGGAGGCTGTGCACGCCGGCGGAGGCGGTCATGCGCCCGGCCCCGCCGTCGCTGGCGGACCAGGACGCCCGCAGCCGGCCGTCCCGGACGGTCTCATCGAGCCAGCGGTGCCCGTGCGCGACGGCGAAGCGCTCGGCCTGGCGCCACGCCAGCAGCGCCGCCAGCACCGGGTGGGCCCCCGGCTCGGCCGCCAGCCGCTCGAGGCGCCAGGAGCGGGTGTCGGGCAGGTCCAGCCCGAGCTCGGCCAGCGCCTGCCGCACCTGGACGGGACTGCGCAGATCCAGCGCGCCGTCGCCTCCCGTGCCGGTGCTCCCCGTGCCGGTGCTCCCCGTGCCGGTACCCCTCGTGCCGGTGCCCCTCGTGCCGGTGCCCCTCGTGCCGGTGCCCCCGGTGCCGACGTCCCCCCTGCCGTCCGGGCCCCCTCCCGCCGGCGCGGGGCGGTGGCCCAGCGCCGCGAGGACCGGCGCGTCGCGCGCAGCGCGCTGCCGCGCCGCCTCGGCCTCGTCGCGGGGGCGGGGCCCCACCAGGCGCTCCACGACCCGGTCGGCCTCCTCGACGTCCAGCGGCAGGCCCGCCGCTCCCAGCTCGACGGCGAGGACGGCGGCCGCCGACTCCGACCACGCGGTCTGCAGCGGCCCGGCGGCGGGGGCGGGGGCGGCCGGCGCGGTGCCCTGCGCGCCGCTGCCGGTGCGCTCCCGCAGCAGCCGCTGCTCCTGCAGGTGGGCCGTCTCGAGGACCACCTGGGCCCAGCGGGCCGCCCGCCCGGGCGTGTCGGCCCAGCCGCCGTCCACCCACTCGGGACGCAGGTGCCCGTCCGGGCGCAGCGGGCCGTCGTCCGCGTCGTCCTGACCGCTGGGCGCCGCGGCGCCGCCGAGGTCGAGCTGACCCGGCGCGGGCGCACCGGCCGGGTCGAGCCCCGCGGCAGCCGCGCGCACGGCGGCGGGCCCGTCGTCCGCCCCGCCCTCGAGGAGGCGGTGCACCGCCGCGAGGTCCCAGGCGCGCACCGGCCTCAGACGCCGCGGCGCGTCCGCGGGCGCCGGGCCCGGGCCGTCCTGCAGCAGCGGGGCGAGCAGGTCCTGCGCCGACCACCACACCCAGCGCGGCGAGCGCTCCTCCTCCAGCCGCGCGAGCTCCGCCGCGGCCTGGGCCGCCCCCGGGGCGGGGACGGCCCAGGAGCCGTCGTCGTCCGCCAGGGCGAGTCCCGCGGGAGCCCGCACGACGGCGAGGAGCCGGCCCGTGCTCACGGCGTCCCCGGTGCGCGAGCAGCGGGTGCGTCCGCGTCGTCGTCCGCCCCGTCGCCGTCCGCGCCGCCGGCTGCGGCGTGCAGGCGCTCGACCTCCTCGACGACGTCCGCCTCGTGCGCGGGCTTGTCCGGACGGTGGGCGACGACGCGGGCGAAGCGCAGGGCGAGCCCGGCGGGGTAGCGCGGGGACCGCTGGACGCCGTCGAGGGCGATCTCCACGATGAGCTCGGGCCGCACCCGCACGACCCAGCCGTCGTCGTCGACGGCGAGGTCGGTGAGCCGCTCGGTCTGCCACGCCAGCATCGCGTCGGTGAGGCCCTTGAAGGTCTTGCCGAGCATCACGAAGCCGCCCGGCGGGCCGAAGCGCCCGTGGGGGTCGCGCGCCCCGAGCCACAGGTTGGACAGCGTGCCGCGGCGCCGCCCGGACCCCCGCTCGACGGCGAGCACGACGAGGTCCAGCGTCAGCCGCGGCTTCACCTTGACCCACGCCGCGCCCCGGCGGCCCGCGGCGTACGGCGCACCCACGGCCTTGACGACGACGCCCTCGTGGCCGCGCGCCAGGGCTTCGCGCGAGAGCTCCTCGGCGGCGCCCGGATCCTGCGGGCCGGCCACGACCCCCGGCACGGCCAGGTGCGGGGCGAGCTCGTGCAGGGCGGCGCGGCGCACGGAGAGCGGCTCGTCCAGGAGGTCCTCGCCGTCGCGGTGGAGCACGTCGAAGAGGACGAGCTGCAGGTCCGGACCGCTGCCGCCCGCTCCGGGGGCACCGCGCGTGGCGACGCGCGCCGACGTCTCCTGGAAGGGCGCCGGCCGGCGCGAGCGCCAGTCGGCACCGTCGCCCGGCCGCAGGCCCAGGACCTCGCCGTCCAGCACGAGCGCCTCCGCCGGCAGGGCGAGCACGGCGGCCACGACGCCCGGCAGGCGCTCGGTGACCTCTTCCAGCGTCCGCGTCCACACCCGCACGCCGTCGGGGCCGCGGTGCACCTGGAGCCGGACGCCGTCGAGCTTCCACTCCACGACGGCGGTGCCGGTGCGGGTCAGCGCCTCGGCCAGCGCGGGGGACGAGGCCGCGAGCATCGGGGAGACGGGGCGCCCCAGCCGCAGGCCCACCGCCTCCAGCGCGGTCCGCGCCGCCCCGGGGCCGGGGGCCCCCAGGGCCCGCTCGGCGACCTCGACCACGTCGCCGGACAGGGTCAGCGCCCGCCGCACCGCGGCGGCGGGGACCCCGGCGGCCGCGGCGAGGGCCTCGACGAGCACCCCGCGCTGGGCGCCCTGGCGCAGCTCGCCGGACACCAGCCCGGCGACCAGCCGCTGCTCCGCCTCGGTGGAGGCGGCCAGGAGGTCGTGCAGCAGCGCGCGCCTCCTCCCCGCGGAGCCGGGGCCCTGCTCGGCCGCCGCGGCGGCCATGGCGGCGTCGACGTCCAGCACCTGCAGCGAGGGCTCCGCCGCCGGGGGCGGGCGGTCGGCCAGGGACCGCCAGCCCAGGCCGGTGCGCCGCTGCGGCAGCTCGCCCTCCAGGTAGCGCACGACGACGTCCCGCTCCGCCGGTCCGACCGCGCGCAGGACCTCGGCGACCAGCTCCTTCTTGCGCGTGCGCGACGACGTGGCGCCCACCTCGTCGAGGTGGGCGGCGAGCAGGGCGAGCAGCACGCGTCCATCATGGGCGTGCGCACCGACAGCCGGTCGCGGCGGTCCACCGCCAGCACGCGGCCCCGGCTGCGCCCCGACCCCACGACGACGGAGGACCCATGCCCGACGCCCGCCGGAGCAGCGACCGCGAGGAGCTCGACGCCGGCCTCGTGCAGCGGCTGGTCGACCTCGGCATCCGCGGCGCAGGTCCCCTGGATCCGGCGGTGGGGGTGGCCGAGGCGGCCCTGCGCGAGGTCGACGAGCCGGAGCAGGCGGTGGACCGCCTCGTGCGCCAGCACGTGCGCCTGGCCGGCGCCGAGGGCTTCGCGACGGGGCTCGGCGGGCTCCTGACGCTGCCGCTCGCGCTGCCGGCCAACGTCGTCGCCTTCTACGCGCTGGGGACGCGGCTGGCCGCCGCCGTCGCCCACGTCCGCGGCTACGACCTGGCCGACGCCCGGGTCCGCGCGGCCGTCCTCGACAGCCTCGTGGGCGCCGGCGCGTCGCTGCCCGGTGCCGCCGGGGGAGGCCTGGTGTCGCGCACCCTCCTGCGGGGCCTGCCCACGCCGATGCGCATGGCCGTCAACAAGGGCGTCGGCTTCCGGGTCCTGGGGCAGACGGGTGCACGGGCCGCGGGCGGCCTGGGGCGCCTGGTGCCCGTCGCCGGCGGGCTGGTCGGCGCGGGGTCGGACGCGTGGCTCATGAACGGCATCGGCTCGCGGGCCCGCGAGGACTTCCCGGTCGCAGGCACCGCCGGGCTCGCCCGCCGCGCCTGACGAGGAGCCGGAGCGCGCCGGCGCCGTCACGAGGAGCCCTCGCGGGGGCGCGCTCGTACCCTGGGAGCGACAGGTCGATCCCTGCTCGTCCGCCCCCGGAGGCCCCCGTGTCCGCTCGCACCTCCCGCCCCGGCGCCTGGCGCGCCCTCGCCGCCGCCCTCATGCGCTCCCGGCGCGCCGGCGACCCCGGTGTGCGGGAGCAGCTCTCGGCGCTCCCGCGCCTGGTGGTGGCGACCCTGCGCGGGCGCTACCCGGGCACCACGACCCAGCGCCTGGGCCTGATGGCGCTCGCGGCCGTCTACGTCGTGTCCCCGGTCGACCTGGTGCCGGAGGCCTTCCTCCTGCTCGCCGGCTTCGCCGACGACGCCCTGGTGCTCGCCTGGCTCGCGGGCGCCGTGCTCGACGAGACCAGCGCGTTCCTGCGCTGGGAGAGCACCGGGCAGCGCGCGGCCGGTGGCGAGGACCGCGCCGGGCGCGCGGAGACCGTCGAGGGGCACGTCGTCGCCTGAGCCGGTCCGGTCCCGTCCCGTCCGGGTCCGACAGGGGGCGGGAGGTCCGGCCACCTCCTCCCGCGGTGGTCGCCGCGCGACCGAGGGCTGTGGACGGCGCCTGCGGGCGCCGGGCGCGCGCCGCCACGCTCGGGCGCATGACGACGACGCCCCCTCCCCAGCGCCCCGCCCGCCGCACCTCCTCCGCCGCTGACCCGTCCGCCGAGGACCCGTCCGCCGAGGACCGGGCGCCGCTGCGCGCCGGCGCGGCGGAGCCGGTGGTGCTGCGCGTGTCGGACCCGCGCGAGCTGCTGGCGCTCGTGCCGCACCAGCTGGGCTTCCGCCCCGAGCGCAGCCTGGTGCTGGTGTGCCTGCGCGGCGAGCGCCGTCGGGTCGGTCTCGTGGTCCGGGGGGACCTGCCCGAGGTCAGCACCGAGGAGCGCCGCGCCCTCGCCGCCCGCCGGGTCGGGGCCGACGTCGTGGAGCGCGTGGGGCGGGTCGTCGACCGCCTCGTCGACCTGGCCGTGCGCGACGGCGCGGCGGCCGTGGTGGCCGTGGTCTACGACGACCCGGTGGAGCCCGACCTGCTCGGCGCCGCCGAGGACCCCCGCGAGAGCGGGCTGCCCGGGCTCGTCGAGCTGCTCCTCGGCGGGGCGTGCGCGTCGGCGGGCGTCCGCCTCATGGACGCCTGGTGGGTCGACGGCCGCCGCTACCGCACCCTGGGATGCCGGGACGAGGCGTGCTGCCCGGCGGACGGCGCGCCGCTGGAGGCCCTGAGCGGCACCGTGGTCGCCGCCGAGATGGTCTCCCGCGGCTCCTCGCCCGCCACCTCGCGCGCCGGCCTGCTCGACGACCTGCGCCCCGCCCCGGGCGAGCAGCGCCGCGACGCTGCGCGCAGCGCGGCGTCCGCCCGCCGCCGGGCGCGCCGGGCGGCGGGCGACCCGGGCCGGTCCGCCCGCGTGCGCGCGGAGGCGCTGGCCTGCTTCCGGGCGGCGGCGGAGGTCGAGCGGCTCGCCGCCCTGGCGGGAGGTCTCGGGCAGCACGGGGGAGCGGGGGCCCCCGCGGACCCGGCAGCCGCGAGCGGACCGGGCGGGGAGCTGCACGATCCCGCCCTCCTGGGTCGCCTCGCCGCCGCGCTGCGCGACCCGTGGCTGCGCGACGCCGTGCTGGTGTGCTGCCTCCCGGGCGCCGCCGAGCTGCCGGAGCAGATGGTGCTCACCGGCCCGGACGCCCGCGCCGAGGAGCTCCTCGAGGAGGTGGTCGGCGACGCCCGGGGGGCGCGCGAGCCGGACCCGGGGCTGCTGGACCCCGTCGCCGGCGTGCTGGCCGCCGTCGTGCGCCACCTGCCGGGCTCCGCAGGGGCCGAGGCGCTGGCGGCGCTGTCGTGGGCGGCCTGGTGGTGCGGGGACGGGGCGCGCGCCGTCGCCTGCGCCGAGCGGGCGCTCGAGGCGCGCGCCGGCACGTCGATGGCGGAGCTGGTCCTCGACCTCGTCGACGCCGGCGCCGCGCCGGCGTGGGTGCGGGCGCGCCGCGCTCTCGAGACGACCGGCGGCTGAGCGGCCCCGCCACCAGGGCGGGAGCGCCCGCGGTCCGGCCGGTGGGACGTCGCCCCCGCTGCTTGAGGGGCCCGTGGGCGGCCGGTACGGTCAGCGGAGGTCATGAGTCCCAGCGCGGAGCCCCGGCTCGCTGGGCGGCAACCCTCCTCCGCGGTGGGGTGCCCCGGGTGATGACCGGGCCCGCCGGAGTGCGGCGGGCAAGCGCGGGCCGGCGAGCACGGCCCCCAGGCCCTCCAGGAGGCCGACCGTGGGCACCCCCCCGACCAGCACGAGCACCTGCGGCGCGCCCGCTCCCGCCGACGTCGGCCCCGAGGGGGCGGCGGGCCCCCGGCGCCCCGCGAGCTCGGACCGCAGGACGGCGCCCGAGGCCTCCACGGCGGCGGGGGAGGCGGTGCGTCGCAGCCCGGCGCCCGTCCCGGCCGCCCGCGGCGCGTCGACGACCGGACCGCGGGAGGACGCCCCGACGGCGACGGCGACGGCGACGGCGACGGCGACGGCGACGGCGACGGCGGAGCGGACGGCGGAGACCGCTCCGCCGCCGGCCACGGGGGCGTGGCGACCCGGTGACGCCGTCGGCGACCGGCGCTTCTGCGAGGTCGGTGACCTGCTCCTGGAGTCGGGCGAGGTGCTGCCCGGCGTGGTCCTCGCGTACGAGTCCTGGGGCGAGCCCGACGCCACGGGGAGCAACGTCGTCCTCGTCTGCCACGCGCTGACCGGCGACAGCCACGTCCTCGGTCCCGCGAAGGAGGGCCACCCCACGCCGGGGTGGTGGGAGGGCGTGGTCGGCCCCGGGCGCGCGCTCGACACCGACCGCTGGTGCGTGGTGGCGGTCAACGCCCTCGGGGGGTGCCAGGGCAGCACCGGACCCTCGTCCGCGGCGCCGGACGGGCGCGCGTGGGGCAGCCGCTTCCCGACGGTGACGATCCGCGACCAGGTCGCGGCGGAGGCGGTCCTCGCCGACGCCCTCGGCGTCGACGCCTGGGCGCTCGTGGTCGGCGGCTCCATGGGCGGGATGCGCGCCCTGGAGTGGGCGGTGGGCGAGCCGGGGCGCGTGCAGCGGCTGCTGGTGCTGGCGTCGTGCGCCGCGGCGAGCGCCGACCAGATCGCGTGGTCGGCGGCGCAGCTCGCCGCCGTCGAGGGCGACACCGCCTACGCGGGCGGCGACTACCACGACGCCGCCGACGGGCAGGGCCCGCACCGCGGCCTCGGGGTGGCGCGCCGCATCGCCCACACGAGCTACCGCAGCGCCGAGGAGCTGGACGCGCGCTTCGGCCGGGCGGCCCAGGCGGGGGAGGACCCCGCCCGCGGTGGTCGGTACGCCGTCGAGTCCTACCTCGACCACCACGCCGACAAGCTGGTCCGGCGCTTCGACGCCGGGTCGTACGTCGTCCTCACGCGGGCGATGAACGGCCACGACGTCGGGCGCGGCCGCGGCGGGAGCGCGGCGGCGCTGCAGCGCGTCACGGCGACCACGACGGTGGCGGCCGTGAGCTCGGACCGCCTGTACCCGGTGAGCGCCAGCGAGGCGCTCGCCGCGGACCTCCCCGGCCGCCCGACCGTGCGGGTCCTGGACTCCCCGGCCGGGCACGACGGCTTCCTCGTCGAGCACCCAGCCGTGGGGGCGCTCGTGCGCGAGCTCCTGGCGAGCCCCGGTGGTCCGCGGTCGGCGAGCGCCGCCGCGCCCTGAGGCGCGAGAGGTGCTCAGCGGCCGAGGAGCTCCTGCGCCCAGCGCCGCAGGTCCGCCCACGTCGGCACGAGCCCGGGGTGCAGCGGCAGGTCGGCCACGTCGTCGAGCGCCACCCAGCGCACCTCGTCAGACTCCACCGTGGCGGCGCGGGCGCGGACGCCCGAGCCCGCGCGCAGCCGCCCGAGGACCACGGTGTAGCGCCACGCGCCGAGGTCGGACGTCACCCGCTCGTCGACGACGTCGACGGCGGCCGGGGGCACCCCCGTCTCCTCGTGCGCCTCCCGCAGCGCTCCCGCGACGGCGTCCTCGTGGCTGTCGACGGCGCCCCCCGGCAGGCCCCAGGTGCCGCCCAGGTGGGTCCAGCCGGCGCGCAGCTGGAGCAGTGCGTGCGGCCCGGCCGACGCCGGGGCCCCGCCCTCGCCCTCGGCCAGCAGGAGCAGACCCGCGGCGCCGTGGAGGCCCCAGCGGCGCACGCCCGAGGCGGTGCGCACCCACCCGTCGCCGTCTCCCACGCCGGCAACGCTACGGGGCCGGGGGGATGCCGGTGCCCGGGCCGGGGCGGGCTCGTCCGGTAGCCTCCGGCGCGCGCCCGCCGGAGGCGCGGCCCCGCCGGAGCCAGACGGGCGGGGTCCCGGTCGCCGAGGAGGCTGCATGAGCGTGGTCGTGGGGTTCGTGCCGACCCGCGAGGGGCGGGCCGCCCTCGCCGCCGGGCTGGCCGAGGCGTCCCGGCGCCGCTCGCGGGTCGTCGTCGTGGACAACCGCCGGTCCGACCCGGACGACCCCGACCCGCGCGCCTCGAGCGCGCGAGCGCTCGAGGAGCTCCGCCCCGAGGTGGAGCAGGCGCTGGGCACGGGCCGCGGCTCTCCGCCCTACGAGCTGCGGACGCTGACCCCGGGCGTCGAGCCCTCCGCGGACCTCCTGTCGGTCGCCGTGGCGGAGTCGGCCGACGTGGTCGTCATCGGCCTGCGGCGCCGCACCCCCGTCGGCAAGCTCATCCTCGGCTCCGGTGCCCAGCGCATCCTCTTCGACGCCCCGTGCCCGGTCCTGGCGGTCAAGCCCTCCTGAGCCCGAGGGCCGCACTCCGAGCGCGCCGCGAGGTCGCCCGGGGGAGGCCCGCGCGAGGCGCTCGCCCGCCGTCCCGGGCCCGAGCACCTCGCGGGCTGTGCGACGATGGGGACTTGCGAACCACCTGTCTCGTCATGCCGGAAAACGGCCTCGTCGCCCGGGGCATGAACCGGGGCGGGCGCTCGTTGGAACCCGTGGATCACCACCCCAGTGCGCTCCCCCCGGGCGGTCCGGCCCCGGCTCCCGCAGCCGGCGCACCGTCCCCGCCCACGCTCGTCCACCTCGACGAAAGGCAGTCCGTGTCGTCGGTCCCCAGCCCCAGCACCGCGCCCCAGCAGCTCCCCTCGGAGTTCTCGCACCCCCAGCTCCAGGAGCTCCTGGCCTCGGGCCGCTCGTCCGGCAGCGTCACGGCCAGCAGCCTGCGCACCGCCTGCGAGAGCGCCGAGGTGCCCATGTCCCGCATGAAGACGGTGCTGCGCGCCCTCGACGAGGCCTCCGTGACCGTCGTCGTGGACGACCCCCAGCCCGTGGCGAAGCGCACGGCGGCGGCGACGCGGACGCGCGCGGCGACGACGGTCCCGACCGCCGACGGGTCCGCCTCCGAGCCGTCCGCGCCCGCGAGGCCGGCGGCGAAGAAGGCCACCACGACGCGCAAGACGACGACGCGCAAGACCGCGACCAAGAGCGACAGCGCGTCCGCCGCGCCGGCGCCGCGCAAGGGCAAGAGCGCCTCGGACAGCGGGCCCAGCGAGGTCACCGCGCCCGACGTCGCCGAGACGCTGGCCGACGAGGACGCGGCGGCGCGTCCCACGGTCTCGGAGGCCGACGCCGCGGACGCCAAGGCCACCGACACCAGGGGCGACTCCTTCGTCCTGCGCGACGACGACGACGAGGACGCCCCCGCCGTCCAGGTCGTCACCGCGGGCGCGACGGCCGACCCGGTCAAGGACTACCTCAAGCAGATCGGCAAGGTCGCCCTCCTCAACGCCGAGCAGGAGGTCGAGCTGGCCAAGCGCATCGAGGCGGGCCTGTTCGCCGAGGAGCGGATGACCTCCGGCGAGGTGACCGACGCCCGCTACCACCGCGAGCTGCAGTGGATCGCCCACGACGGGCGCCGCGCCAAGAACCACCTGCTCGAGGCCAACCTCCGCCTCGTCGTCTCCCTGGCCAAGCGATACACGGGTCGCGGCATGCTCTTCCTGGACCTGATCCAGGAGGGCAACCTCGGCCTCATCCGCGCGGTGGAGAAGTTCGACTACACCAAGGGCTACAAGTTCTCGACCTACGCCACGTGGTGGATCCGCCAGGCCATCACCCGCGCCATGGCCGACCAGGCGCGGACCATCCGCATCCCGGTCCACATGGTCGAGGTCATCAACAAGCTGGCCCGCGTCCAGCGCCAGATGCTCCAGGACCTGGGTCGCGAGCCCACCCCGGAGGAGCTGGCCAAGGAGCTGGACATGACGCCCGAGAAGGTCGTCGAGGTCCAGAAGTACGGTCGCGAGCCGATCTCCCTCTCCACGCCCCTCGGCGAGGACGGCGACAGCGAGTTCGGCGACCTCATCGAGGACTCCGAGGCGGTCGTCCCCGCGGACGCGGTGTCGTTCACGCTGCTGCAGGAGCAGCTGCACTCGGTCCTCGACACGCTCTCCGAGCGCGAGGCCGGCGTCGTGTCCATGCGGTTCGGCCTCACCGACGGCCAGCCGAAGACGCTCGACGAGATCGGCAAGGTCTACGGCGTCACGCGCGAGCGGATCCGCCAGATCGAGTCCAAGACGATGTCCAAGCTGCGCCACCCCTCGCGCAGCCAGGTCCTGCGGGACTACCTGGACTGACGGCCCGGGCGCACAGCCCCGGCCAGGACGGCCCCGTCGCCCCTCCGGCGACGGGGCCGCCGTGCGTCGTGGCCACCGCGCGGCGCGGCGGGTCTCGGGCCAGTCACGGCCTCGCCGAGCGCCCTCTCGCGGGGCGGGAGGTCCCGAGGTCCACGACCACCTCCTCCGACGGGCGCTGCCGCGCGGTGGTGCAGGCGGACGGCGACCTCGTCGTCCACGCCCGGGACGGGCGCGCGGTCCGGGCCACCACGACCTCCTGCGCGGGGGCGCACCTGGCCTTCCAGGACGACGGCGACCTCGGCCTCCACGCGACCGACGGGCGACCGCTGTGGTCCACGAGCTCCGGTGGCGCGCCGGGGAACCGCGGGGGGCGCAGCAGCCGGTGCTGGGCGACGACGGCGACCTCGTGCTCCACCGCGGCCTCGACCGCACCGGTCCGCTCCGGTGCTCCGGCTGGGACTCCGGTCGCCGGCTCGACCCCGACCGCGGCTCCGTCCTCCTGCCGGGCGTGCAGCTCTCGACCGGGCAGTCGCTCACGTCCCCGCTGCGCGACCACCGGGCCGACACGCAGGGGACGGCGACTTCGTGGTCCACGCCCGGGACGGCCGCGCGCTGCGAGCACGCGGACCTCGTACCCCCTGGGGTCGCGCACCAGCGCGATCATGCCGCCGGACGGGGACCTCGTCCTGCACTCGCTCGAGCGGGTCGCGCAGTGGAGCACCGGGGTGCACGCGCCGGGAGCCCGCGCCGTCCTGCAGGACGACGGCGGCCTCGTCGTCCACCGCCCGACACGCGCGTCGCGCTCGCCTCGGGCCAGGACCGGGGCCAGGACCTGCACGGCTGAGGTCGGGCGGCCCGAGCACGGGTGCCGGCCACGTCCGGGTGGCCGCCCACGTCGGGTCGCCGGCGCGTCAGGGGCGCTGGACGCGCCCGAGCCGGCCGAGCGGACCGCCGTCGAGGCCGGACGCCTCGCACACCCAGTGCGGGTCCGGGCCGAGGTCGGGCAGCACGTGCAGCTCGTGGGGCTCGGTGTCGTCGCAGACGGTGCACCGCGGCCAGCGCACGCCGTGCCCCTCGAGCAGGGCCTCCTGGACGTCCTGGGCGACCTGCCCGGCGACGTGCTCCGCGCCCGCGGGCCAGGCCTCGAGCCACCAGCGGCGCTCGCGCACGGCCGTGTCGACCGCGTCGACGTGCGGCGCGGTGTCGGCTCCGCGGACGGCCAGGTCGTGCACCACCCGCGCGCGGGCGTCGAGCAGGGCGTCGGCGGCAGCGCCGTCGCCCTCGCGCTCCTCGCCCGCCGCGCCGCTCACACTCAGCCCGCCAGGACGACGGTGAACCACAGGGTGGCGGACAGGAGCACGGCGGCGAGCTCGATGAGGAGGGCGACGCCGGCGGCCCGCAGACCGGTCCTCGTGCTCCGCCAGGCGGCGGCGGCATCCGGCTGCCGGGCGCGCTCGGCCAGGTAGAGCCCGCCGAGGAAGCCCAGGACGAGGCCCAGCACGGGGACGACGAAGAAGCCGACGATCCCCGCCAGGCCGCCCAGCAGGAGCGAGCGGTTGGGCACGCCGGCCCGCTTGAGCGACACCCCGGCGGTCAGGTACTCCAGGACCTGGCCGGCCGCCAGGAGCACGACGACGGCGAGCAGCACCCACCACGCGGACCCGCCGGTGGCCAGGGCCCAGACGAGGACCGAGGCGGCCACCAGCAGGCCCCCGGGCAGGACCGGCACGACGGTGCCGACGACCCCGACGACGACCCCGACCCCGGCGACCACCGTCACGGTGTCGCCGAAGCCCTCCAGCACCTCACCCACGGCGCGCCCCGAGGCTCACCGGACGCACGACGGCCGCCCTCCCCCGGGGGGACGGCGACCGTCGGAGCGCCACGGGATCAGGGTCGCGCGGGGGTGCTCAGGAGCTCGCGAGCCGCGAGGACTCGTCGACGATGTCGGCGCCGGACTCGCGGAGGGTGTCCTCGTGCTCGCGCCCGTGGTGGGCGCAGAAGTACAGCTCGCCCCCGGAGGGCAGGCGGACGAGGAGGTAGGCCTGGGCCCCGCAGCGGTCGCATCGGTCCGCGGCGGTGAGGTTCTCTGTCGCGAGGGTGGCGGTCACGTCGTCCTTCCCAGGAGCTGTCGGTGTTTCCGTGGTTCCTCGTGCTCAACATGGAACCACGGCCTGCCGTTCCCCCATCGGCCCGACGGGCCCGTTCGCTGCGGGAGGAACCGGCGCGCGCCGGCGCGCGGGCGCCGGGTCACCCGGCCGGAGCAGCGCGACGCCGTCCCGCCGTGCGACGGCCCCGGACCCGCCGTCCGGCTGCGCGGCGCCGTCGGACCCGCCGTCTAGCCTGGCGGCGTGGCCCAGCAGACCTCCGCGCCGGCTCGACCTCCCGGTCGGTCGCCGTCCCCCCCGCGCGTCGTGCGCGCCGGCGACCGCGACGACGCCTACACCGCCCGGCACCTGTCGGTGCTCGAGGGCCTGGAGGCCGTGCGCAAGCGTCCGGGCATGTACATCGGCTCCACCGACTCCCGCGGCCTCATGCACTGCCTGTGGGAGGTCATCGACAACGCCGTCGACGAGGCGCTCGGCGGGCACGCCACGCGCATCGAGGTCCTCCTGCACGCCGACGGCTCCGTGGAGGTGCGCGACGACGGGCGCGGCATCCCCGTCGACGCCGAGCCGAAGACGGGGCTGTCCGGCGTCGAGGTCGTCTTCACCAAGCTGCACGCCGGGGGCAAGTTCGGCGGCGGCTCCTACGCCGCCTCCGGGGGGCTGCACGGCGTCGGCGCCTCCGTGGTCAACGCGCTGTCGGCGCGCCTGGACGTCGAGGTGGACCGCGGGGGGCGCACCCACGCCATGAGCTTCCGGCGCGGGGAGCCCGGCGTCTTCGACGACGGGAGCGGCGCTCGGCGCGCCGACGCGCCGTTCAGCCCCTTCCGGGAGTCCTCCGAGCTGCGCGTGAGCGGACGGGCCCGCAAGGGCGCCGCCAGCGGCACCCGCATCCGGTACTGGGCCGACCCGCAGGTCTTCCCCTCCACCGCGACGTTCGCCTACGACGAGCTCCTGGCGCGCGCCCGCCAGACCGCCTTCCTCGTGCCGGGCCTGCACCTCGTCCTCGTCGACGAGCGCGACGGGCAGGCGCAGCGCCGGGTCGAGGAGCTCCGCTTCGACGGGGGCATCACCGAGTTCGCCGACCACCTGGCCACGGACCCGCCCGTGAGCGGCGTCTGGCGCCTGCAGGGCAGCGGCCGCTTCACCGAGACGGTGCCCGTGCTCGACGCCCTGGGACACCTGGAGCCCACCGAGGTGGAGCGCGAGTGCGTCGTCGACGTCGCCCTGCGGTGGGGCACCGGCTACGACACGACCGTGCGGAGCTTCGTCAACATCATCGCCACCCCCAAGGGCGGCACCCACGTCGCCGGGTTCGAGGCCGCCCTGCAGAAGGTGCTCAAGAAGGTCATCGAGGAGAACGCCCGCAAGCTCAAGGTCAGCTTCGCCGCGGGCAAGCAGGGCGGCGACAAGCTCGAGCGCGAGGACGTGCTGGCGGGGCTGACCGCCGTGCTCACCGTGCGGCTGGCCGAGCCCCAGTTCGAGGGGCAGACCAAGGAGGTGCTCGGCACCGCGGCCGTGCGCGGCATCGTCAACCGGGTCGTGGACTCCGAGCTCACCGCGCGGCTGCAGTCGACCCGCCGCGAGGACAGGGCGCAGTCGGCGGCCGTGCTCGAGAAGGTCGTCTCGGAGATGAAGTCGCGCATCAGCGCGCGCCTGCACCGGGAGACCCAGCGCCGCAAGACCGCGCTGGAGAGCTCCTCCCTGCCGCCGAAGCTCAAGGACTGCCGCAGCAGCGAGGCCGACCGCACCGAGCTGTTCATCGTCGAGGGCGACAGCGCGCTCGGCACCGGGATGCGGGCGCGCCAGAGCGAGTACCAGGCGCTGCTGCCCATCCGCGGCAAGATCCTCAACGTCCAGAAGGCCTCGCTCGCCGACATGCTCGGCAACGCCGAGTGCGCCGCCATCCTGCAGGTCATCGGCGCGGGCTCGGGCCGCTCGTTCGACCTCGAGGCGGCGCGGTACGGACGGGTGATCGTCATGACCGACGCGGACGTCGACGGCGCGCACATCCGCACGCTGCTGCTGACCCTCTTCTTCCGCTACATGCGCCCGCTCGTCGAGGCCGGCCGCGTCTTCGCCGCCGTCCCGCCGCTGCACCGCGTGGAGGTCCTCGGCGCCGGGCGCCGGGCGGCCGAGGTGGTCTACACCTACTCCGAGACCGAGCTCACCGCGCTGCTGCGGGACCTGGAGAAGAAGGGCCGCCGCTGGAAGCCCGGCATCCAGCGCTACAAGGGCCTGGGGGAGATGGACGCCGACCAGCTCGCCGAGACGACGATGGACCCGACCCGACGCACCCTGCGCCGGGTCCGCATCGAGGACGCCGCGGCTGCCGAGCGGGTCTTCGAGCTGCTCATGGGCGGGGAGGTGGCGCCCCGGCGCGACTTCATCGTCGAGGGGGCGGCGGACCTGGACCGCGAGCGCATCGACGCCTGACCGGCACGGGGGACGAGGCCCGCGGCGGGCCGCCGGCGCGCTGCGCGGCTCCGGCCGGCCCGTGGCGGCCGGCGACGACGAGCGCGGCTGCCGCGACGCGGCAGCCGGGCGCTCACGGGCGGGCCGGGGGAGGACGCCGGAGCGCAGCGACCCCGGGGCTGAGGTCCTCCGCAGGGCGTCGCGGTCGGGGCGCACGGCCGCCCGGCTCGGCGCCCGGCCCGGGGTCGGGACCCGCCGCACCGGGGCCGGCTGCGGGGCGGGCGTCGGGCGCGGTGAGCACCTGCTCGGCGTAGGCGTCCGCCGTGAGCGGCCGGGAGAAGAGGTACCCCTGGCCGTAACGGACCCCGATCTCCAGGAGCAGGTCGCGCTGCTCCTGCGTCTCGACGCCCTCGGCGAGCAGGTCCAGCCCCAGGGTCGCGGCCATCGCCCTGATGCCGGCGACGAGCTGCGCCTGCTCGCCCGTGGCGATCGAGCTGACCACGGAGCGGTCGAGCTTGAGCACCTCGACGGGGAAGCGGCTGAGGTAGCTCAGCGACGTGTAGCCGGTGCCGTAGTCGTCGAGGTGGACGCCGATGCCGGCGTCGCGCAGCCGGCGCAGCGTCCGGCCGGTGGGCCCCTCCGCCGGCAGCTCCTCGTGCTCGGTGATCTCCAGGTGCAGCAGGGACGTCGGCACGGCGCTCGCGGCCAGGAGGCCGAGGACGCGCTCGTCCAGGTGGGGGTCGAGGAGGCTGGCGCAGGTGAGGTTGACGCTGACGGGGAGCGCGGTGAGCCCCTGGTCCCGCCAGACGGCGAGCTGGTGCACGGCCTCGCGCAGCACCGCCGCGTCGAGGTCGGCGTCCAGCCCGCTGGCGGTGACGAGGTCGAGGAAGCGCACGGGCGCCATCAGCCCGTGGCGCGGGTGGGCCCACCGCACGAGCGCCTCCGCCCCGACGACGCGGCCGCTGCCGAGCTCGACGAGCGGCTGGTAGTGGACGTGGAGCCGGCCGTCGCGGCCGGCGGCCTCCCGGCCCAGCAGCCGCTGCAGCTCGCCCGTCAGCCCGTACCGGTGGGCCACCTCCTCGCGCATCCGCGCGGCGAACACCGCGACGGCGTCGCGACCCGACGCCTTCGCCGCGTACATGGCGATGTCGGCGCGCGTCACGAGCTCGGCCAGGTCCGCGGTGGGATCCGCGTCGGCGAGGCCGATGCTGGCGCTCGTCTGCAGCTCCAGGGTGCCGAGCAGGACCGGCTCGCGCAGGGAGCGCAGCACCCGGTCGGCCACCTGCCGGACCTGGTCGGGCCCCGTGAGCACGACGAACTCGTCACCGCCGAGGCGGGCCACCGTGCCGCTCGGTCCCGCAGCGGCCAGGAGGCGGTCCCGCAGCTCGAGCAGCAGCTCGTCACCCAGCGCGTGGCCGTGGGTGTCGTTGACCTGCTTGAACTCGTCGACGTCGACGAGCAGCAGGGCCCACCCGCCGGGGGGCGGTGAGTCGTCGAAGGACCTGGTGAGGCCCCGGCGGTTCACCAGGTCGGTGAGGGGGTCGTGGTCGGCCAGGTGCTCGCTGCTGCGCAGGGCGCCGGACGCGCGCAGCAGGCACAGACCGGCCACGGCGGAGGCGCCCCCGAGCAGCACGGGCGTCGGCAGACCCCGGACGGTCGTCAGGTCGGCCACCCACCACAGAGCCAGCGGGACGGCGACCAGCGGCAGCAGGCCCAGCAGCGCCGCCGACGGTGCGCGGCGGCGCGCGAGGGTCGCCGCGGAGAAGGCCTCGGTCATGCTGGGGTGCAGCGCCGCGGCCCCGAACAGCAGCATGCCGGCCGCACCGAGGGCCTGGAGCGGGTCCCCCGGCAGGGGGAGGCGCTCGCCCTGGACGGCCGCGAGGAGGTCGTACACGACCGTCACGAGGGAGGCCAGGAGGTTGAGGAGGTTCGACGTCCAGAGCAGCCGGTGCGAGACGAAGAAGTGGAGCAGCAGCCCGATGACCGCGACGTCGATGACCGGGACGGCGACGGTGGTGCCGGACACGGTGCTCGACGTCGCGACGGCCACGACCTGAGCGGTGCCCAGCGCCAGCACGGTGGCGATGACCACGCCGTCGAGGATCCCCTCCCGACCGCCCTCCCGACGGGCTCCTCGCTCGCGCCGGCGTCGCCGACCGGCGGGCGCCGCGCCGGGGACGGCCGGCCCCCGGGGGTGGTGCACGAGCGCGATCGCGAGGAGGACGGCGCAGACCTGGCCCGCGCCGACGAGCACCACGGCGGACGTCGGGACGCTGCCCCGCACCTGGACGATCGTGACCGCCAGCGCCCACAGCGCCAGCAGCAGCGCCAGCGCCAGCCAGTGCCGCGCAGGGCTCGGGCGGTGACGGACGACCCCGTGCAGCACGAGCCCGACCGAGACCCAGACCGCCGCGAGGGTGCCCGGTGACCGCAGGTGGGGCACGAGGAGGAGCACGAGGACGAGAGCGGCCGTGGCCGCCAGCGCCAGCCGGACCGAGAGGGTCCCCGGGCGGCGCGTCGTCGCGGAGGTCGTCACCCCGGTCAGATCGGAGGTGGTCGCCGGTCGCCTGACCGGTGGCGCCGGGGTTCACCCGTCCGAGCGACGCGGCGGGTCGGCCCGGGGACGCAGCGGCTCGCTCGCGAGCGCGGCGCCCGGGCGACGTCCCGGCTCAGCCGACGCGGCCGCCGAGGCCGACGACGGGCTGGGGCAGCGGTGCGCCGGAGCCGTCGCGCCGGCCGACGTCGGCGGGCAGGGGCACCGCGGCACCCGAGGAGGCGCCGGCGACGACGGGCCCGGCGCCGACGAACGCGAGCACGAGGGCGTCCTCGCCGCGCAGGAACCGGTGGCAGCGCACGCCCCCGGTCCCGCGGCCCTTGGGGGGGTACTCCGAGAAGGTCGCGACCTTCGCGGTGCCCGCCTCCGTGCCCGGCAGGGCACCCGCGGACCCGGCGACCGTGACCACCCGCGCGTCGTCCTCGGCCCCGGAGGCGACGGCTCCGAGCGCGAGGACCCGGGCGCCCGGGGACAGCCGGACGCCCGTCACACCGCCGGCGGCACGGCCTTGGGGGCGCACCGCCGAGGCCGGGAACCGCAGCAGCTGCGCGTCGGTGGTCACCAGCACGAGGTCGCGGTCGTCGTCCGGCAGGTCGAGCGCGCCGACCACCTCGTCGCCGTCCCTGAGCGCGACGACGCCGAACTCCTCGCGAGCGGGGGCCTCGCCGGGGGCCACCCGCTTGACCACGCCTCCCGCGGTCGCGAGGGCGAGCCCCCCGGCGCCCTCGCCGACGTCGAGGCGCGCCAGCCCCACGACCCGCTCGCCGCGCTCCAGCCCCGTGGCGAAGTCGACGAGCGGGGCGCCCCCCGCCAGCCCGGGCGCGCCGTGCGTGGGCGGCAGGGCGGGGACGTCGACGACGGGCAGCCGCAGCACGCGCCCGCGGCTGGTCACGGCGCCCACCTCGCCCCTCGCCGTCGTGGGCACGGCCGCGACGACGACGTCGTGGGCGGCCCGGTCGGCGCCGGGCAGCCCCGCGGGCACGGGGGGCACCGGCGGCTCGTCGCCGTCCGGTGCGCTCGACGTGCGGGCCAGGAGGCCGGTGGCCGACAGCAGCAGCCAGCACGGGGCGTCGGGCACCTCGAGGGGCGCGGCCGGCCCCCGGCCGCGGGCGCTCCTCGCCGTGGGGGCGGCGGTGCCGGAGGCCTCCAGCAGCACCGTGCGCCGCGGCGTCCCGTGCTCGCGCGCCACCTCGGCCAGCTCGTCGGAGACCACGGTGCGCAGGCGCCCCTCGTCGCCCAGGATCGCCTCGAGCTCGGCGATGGTCGCCTGCAGCTCGCGGCGCCGGGTCTCCAGCTCGAGCGTGGAGAAGCGGGTGAGCCGGCGCAGCTGCAGCTCGAGGATGTGCTCGGCCTGGGCGGTGCTGAGCTCGAAGACCGCCATGAGTCGCTCGCGGGCCGCCGCCGCGTCGTCGCTGGAGCGGATGACGGCGATGACCTCGTCGATGTCCGCGACCGCGACGAGCAGCCCCTCCACCAGGTGCAAGCGGTCCGCGGCGCGCCCCAGGCGGAAGCGGCTGCGACGGCGCACGACGTCGAGGCGGTGCTCGACGTACACCGACAGCAGCTCGCGCAGCCCGAGCGTGCGCGGCTGGCCCTCGACGAGGCAGACGTTGTTGACGCCGAAGGAGTCCTCCATCGGCGTCAGGCGGTGCAGCTGCTCGAGGACCGCGTCGGGGTCGAAGCCGGACTTGACCTCGATCACCAGGCGGAGCCCGCTCTCGCGGTCGGTGAGGTCCTGGACGTCCGAGACGCCCTGCAGCCGCCGGGACCTCACCGCGTCGGCGATCTTCTCCACGACGCGCTCGGGCCCGACCCCGTAGGGCAGCTCGGTGACGACGATCCCCCGCCGGCGCGGCGTGATCTGCTCCACGCGCGTCGTCGCCCGGGTGCGGAAGCTGCCGCGGCCCCCCGCGTAGGCCTCGCGGACGCCCTCGAGCCCGATGATCCGCCCGCCCGAGGGCAGGTCGGGGCCGGGCACGAAGCGCAGGAGGTCCTCGAGGGTCGCGTCCGGCGAGGCGATCAGGTGGCGCGCCGCGGCCACGACCTCGACGAGGTTGTGGGGCGGCATGTTGGTGGCCATGCCGACGGCGATGCCGCTCGCGCCGTTGACGAGGAGGTTCGGCAGGGCCGAGGGCAGCACGCCCGGCTGCTGGAGCGAGCCGTCGTAGTTGGGGACGAGGTCGACGACGTCCTCGTCGAGGTCGGCCACCATCAGGGACGCCGACGCCGCCATCCGCGCCTCGGTGTAGCGCGCGGCCGCGGGGCCGTCGTCGAGCGAGCCGAAGTTGCCGTGCCCGTCCACCAGCGGCAGCCGCAGGCTGAAGGGCTGCGCCATCCGCACCAGGGCGTCGTAGATGGCCGTGTCGCCGTGCGGGTGCAGCTTGCCCATCACCTCGCCGACGACGCGGCTGCACTTGACGTGCGCCCGCTCCGGTCGCAGGCCCATGTCGGACATCGCGTAGAGGATCCGCCGCTGCACGGGCTTGAGCCCGTCGCGCGCGTCGGGCAGCGCGCGGGCGTAGATGACGGAGTAGGCGTACTCCAGGAAGGAGCCCTCCATCTCGGCCGCGACGTCGATGTCGACGACGCGGCCCTCGCCCGGGGGCGGGCCGGCGGGGGCGGACGTGCGGCGTGCCATGCCCCCCATCCTCGCGGACGCCGCCCGCCGGGCCGGGCAGGCGGGCCGGAGGCGGGCCCGGAGGCGGGCCCCGAGGCGGGCCGCCTACCCCAGCGGCCGACCGAACCGGCCGTCGTGCGCCACCTCCGGCAGCGGCCGGCGGCGCGAGGGGCGGGAGCCGCCGGGGGGAGGACCGTCCGGGTGCGGGGCCGGGGTCCCGAGGGCGACGACCATCACCGGGACGCGGTCGGAGGGCACGCCGAAGGCCGCCCGCACGTCGCCGACGCGCGCGGTCGGGACGGCGAAGGGGCAGGCGCCGAGGCCGGCGTGCTCGGCGGCGAGCAGCAGCAGGGCGACGGCCATGCCGGTGTCGACGTGCCAGTACGGCACGGGCCACCGCGCCGCCGGGTCCGTCGGCGCGTGGTCGCCGGACGCCTTGTCCGCCAGCGCGTAGCGCTCCCGGTAGGCGCTCTCGCGGCTCCACGCGAGGACGAGCGCCGGCGCGGTGCGCATCCCCCGCAGCCAGCGGTCGGGCGCTCTGGCGGGGTCGGTCGTCGCGTCCCAGTAGCGCGCGACGTCCTGGGGGCGGCTGAGCACGACCAGGTCCCAGCCCTGGGACGCCCCGGCGCTCGGGGCGCGCGTCGCGAGGTCCACCAGCTCGACCAGCAGGTCGCGCGGCACGGGGACGTCGGGGTCGAAGGACCGGCAGGCGCGCCGGGAGCGGACGGCGTCGGGCACTTCCACGGACTTCGGGGCCTCTCGTCGGCGACACGCCGGGTGGCGGCGGTAGGAGGCTACGAAGTCGCTGCGGGGCGGCGGGTCCGGGTCGCCGTCAGGAGCCGCCGCTACGCTCCGTCCCGTGGAGGACGCACCCGGTTACCCGCGTCACTGGGAGGCCGACGTCCTGCTGCGCGACGGCGGCACGGCGCACGTGCGGCCCATCACGCCCGAGGACGCCGAGGCGCTCCAGCGCTTCCACGTCGCCCAGTCCGCCGAGTCGGTCTACCTGCGCTTCTTCTCCGCGATGCCCCGGCTCTCGGACCGGGACCTGCGCCGGTTCACGCGGGTCGACCACGTCGACCGGGTGGCGCTCGTGACCACCATCGGCGACGACATCGTCGGGATCGGGCGCTACGACCGCCTCGACGAGCGCTCCGGCGGGGCCAGCACCGCGGAGGTGGCCTTCAACATCGCCGACGCCCACCAGGGCCGGGGCCTCGGCTCGGTGCTCCTGGAGCACCTCGCCGCGGCCGCGCGCGAGCGCGGCATCCACCGCTTCGTCGCCGAGGTGCTGCCGCAGAACCGGAAGATGACCGGCGTCTTCCAGGACGCCGGCTACGAGGTCACGCACGCCTACGACGACGGCGTCGTCAGCCTGGGCTTCGACATCGACCCGACGGAGCGGTCCCTGGCCGTGACGGCGGCGCGCGAGCACCGCGCCGAGGCCAGCAGCCTCGAGGCCCTCCTGACGCCGCGGTCGGTCGCGGTGGTGGGGGCCAGCCGCCGACCGGGCTCCGTCGGCGGGGTGCTGCTGCGCGACCTCCTGCGCGGCGGCTACACCGGCCGCCTGCACGCCGTGCACCCCGAGGCGCTCGTCGTCGAGGGCGTCACCGCCTCCGAGAGCCTGCGCGACCTGCCCGAGCCGGTGGACCTCGTCGTCGTCGCGGTGCCGGCGGAGTCCGTGCTGGAGGTGGTCCGGGACGCCGCGCTGGTCAGCGCGCGCGGCGTCGTGGTGGTCTCCAGCGGCTTCGCCGAGACGGGCCCGCAGGGGCTGGAGCGACAGCGCGCCCTGGTGCGCCTGGCGCGGGCCAACGGCATGCGCGTCGTGGGCCCCAACTCCTTCGGGCTGCTGAGCACCGACCCGGAGCTGCGCCTGAACGCCTCGCTGGCCCCGGAGCTGCCGCCCGCGGGAGGCCTGGGCCTGTTCAGCCAGTCCGGCGCGCTCGGGGTCGCGGTGCTCTCCTCGGCCTCCCGCCGGGGCCTCGGCGTCTCCAGCTTCGTCTCGGCGGGCAACCGCGCGGACGTCTCCGGCAACGACCTCATGCAGTTCTGGGAGGAGGACCCGCGCACGCGCGTGGTCGGCCTCTACCTGGAGAGCGTGGGCAACCCCCGCAAGTTCTCGCGCATCGCCCGGCGGCTCGCGCGGGCCAAGCCGGTCGTCGTCGTGAAGTCCGGCACCTCCGGCGGCGCGCCGCCCGGGCACGCGGTGCGCACCTCGCGGGCGCCCGGCGAGGCGCTGGACGCCATGCTCCGGCAGGCCGGGGTCATCCGCGTCGAGACCATCCACCAGCTCTTCGACACCGCGCAGCTGCTGGTCGCCCAGCCGCTGCCGGCGGGGGAGCGGGTGGCGGTCGTGGGCAACTCGGCGGCCCTGGGGGCGCTGGCGTCCGAGGCGCTGCTCAGCTGGGGGCTCCAGGTCCCCGAGCCCCCGCTGTCCGTCCACCCCGAGGCCGACGCGGACGAGTGCGCCCGAGCGGTCGAGGAGGTGTTCGCGCGCGCGGACGTGGACGCCGTCGTGGCCTGCTTCGCGCCCCCGCTCGGGGTGGTGGACGCCGACGTGGCGCGCGCCCTGGCCCGCACGGCGGCGGCCTCCGACCGCACGACCGTGGCCTGCTTCCTCGGGATGCACGGCGTCGACGAGGCCCTGTCCGCCCCCGGGCCGGACGGCCTGGCGCGCGTCGTCCCGGCCTACCCGAGCCCGGAGGACGCGGTGCGCGCGCTGGTGTCCGCCGTCCGCTACGCCCAGTGGCGCCAGCGGGACCCGGGGCCCCGGGTGGCGCCCGAGGGCGTCGACGCCGCGGCGGCCCGCGCCGTCGTCGACTCCGCCCTGGCGGGGCTGCCCGCCGACGACGACGGCCGGGTCTCGATCGAGCTGGGCGCCGGGGCCGCGGGCCGGCTGCTCGCCTGCTACGGCGTCCACCTGGAGCCGTCGCGCGTCGTGGAGAGCGTCGAGGAGGCGCTGGCCGCCGCCGAGGACGTCGGCTACCCGCTGGCGCTGCGCTTCGCCGACCGCGCCCTGCGGCGCCGGCGCGACCTCGCCGGCATGCGCACCGACATCGCCTCCGCCGGGGAGCTGCGCGCCGACTGGGGGGCCCTGACCTCCCAGCCGGGGGTGGAGGGCGCTCCCGTCCTCGTCCAGGCCATGGCCCCGCCCGGACCCGCCGTCACCGTGAGCACCATGGAGGACGAGCTGTTCGGACCGCTGGTCTCCTTCGGCCTCGCGGGGGACGCCTCCGAGCTGCTCGGCGACGTCGCGCACCGGATCCCGCCCCTGACGACGGGCGACGTCGCAGACCTCGTCCGGGGGGTGCGGGCCGCGCCGCGGCTGTTCGGCTACCGCGGCAGCCCGCGCCTCGACATCGCCGCCCTCGAGGACCTGCTCGCGCGGGTGAGCGTGCTCGCCGACGACCTGCCCGAGGTGGCCGAGATGGTGCTGAGCCCGGTCGTGGTCTCCCAGCAGGGCCTGACGGTGCTGCTCGCGCGCGTCCGCCTCGAGCGCGCCGAGCGGCGCCGCACCGACACGGGCTCCCGGCGCGCCCTGCGCTGAGCCCCTGCGGCGCTGAGCCCGGCGCCCGGTCAGGGCGTCGGGAGGTCGCGCCCCCGCACGGGGACGCCCCGCTCCGCCAGCTCCCGCGGGGTGCGGGTCGTGAGCAGCCAGTCGCGGTGCACGGGGTCGGCGCGCGGGCGCCGGTGCTCGACCAGCGCGTCGTCGGCCACGAGGAGGGCCCGGTACCCGAGGCCCTCCAGCGCGCGCTCGACGGCGCGGGCGTCGGCGCCGGGGAGCAGCTCGCACAGCACGTCCGGGCGGGAGTGCTCGAGCAGGCGGCGGCCGCAGGCCAGGACCTCGCCCTCGGCGCCCTCGACGTCGATCTTCACGACGGTGGCACCGGTGCCCCCGGGCGTGCGGTCGAGCAGGGCGTCCAGCGACGTCGTCGGGACGAGCACGCCGTCCTGCACCTCGCCGGCCGAGGACAGGAAGTCCGGCAGCGCCGACCCGCCGCGGCCCGACGGCACGCGCAGCACCCCGCCGTCGCGGCCGACGCCCGCCAGGTGGACCTCGACGTGCGGCAGCAGGTCGTTCGCGAGGAGGTTGTCGAGGAGGGCGACCGCGTTGGCGGGCACCAGCTCGAAGGCGTGCACGCGGGCGGCCGGCTCCGCCAGGGCGGACACGAGGGAGAAGACGCCGGTGTAGGCGCCCACGTCGAGCACCGTCCGGGCTCCCGGCACGAGCCGGGCGAAGACCTCGAGCGCGAGCTGGTCGGCGCCGCCCGGCCGCCGCCCGCCGCCCCAGTAGAGCTCCTTGGCGACGACGCAGCGGGCGGGGGAGAGCATCGTGAACTCGTGCCCGGCCACCCGCCCGGTCACCCGGCGCACCGTCAGGGGCGCGGGGAGCCGGCTCGCCGCGGCGGTGCCGCGCCGAGCTCCGACGACGGCGTGCAGCACGGGGGAGACGACCGGGACGGAGGCCGCGCGCTTGACGTGGCGCTTGGCCCCGTACCAGGACCGGCGGCGGTCCCGCCGCCGCGCCGCGCGCTCGTCCTGCGCCGTCCCCCGTGCTGCTGCGGCCGGGTCCTCGACACCCTCGTGCTCCACGGCGGCGACGGTAGTGCTCGCCGCGCCCTCCCGGGCCGTGCGCGCAGGACGGGCGGCGACGGGGCTGCCGGCAGACCGGCTCCGTCGGTGCCAGGTGGCACGATGCGGGCGTGCCGACGTCGCGCTCGCCCCGCTCCTCCGGACCCGCCGGCCGCTCCTCCGGCCCGTCGGGGGGACGGGGGGCGCGCGACGCCCCCGGGGACTCGCTGTCGCCCGAGCTGCGGCGCGCCGTCGAGCACGCGGGGTACTACCCGGCCCTGGTCGCCGACGTCGTCGCCGTCGCCCTGGGCGGTGAGGAGGCGCGCGCCCACCTCGTGCACCAGGAGACGACCTTCGACGGCGAGGAGGTGCGCCGCCACGTCACCGTCGTGGTGCTGACCCCCACCCGGCTCGTCGTCGCGCACGCCGACGACGGCACGGACCTCGTCGAGGAGGGCGCCGGGGCGCCCCGCTCGCACGCCGCGGCGGCGTCGACGGAGGCGGTGCCGCTCTCGCAGGTGCGCTCCGTGGTGCTCTCGCACGTCGTCCAGCGCCCCGACCGCTACCGCGGGGGCGACCCGGCGGCCGAGCTCACCGTCACCATCGGCTGGGGCTCCGTCCAGCGGCTGGACCTGGAGCCCGCGACCTGCGCCGACCCCCAGTGCGACGCCGACCACGGCTACAGCGGCGCGCTCTCCAGCGACGACGTCGTCCTGCGCGTCAGCGCGGCCGCCGACGGCGCCGACGCCGTGGCGCGGGCGCTGCGCTTCGCCGCGGTGCTCTCGGCGGCCACGGCGGGGTCCCGCCCGGCGTGAGCGACCCCGACCCCGCGACGGCGGGCGCCCTGGCCGACGTCCTGCCCGCGGCGGCGGTGGCCCTGGGCGCCCCGCAGCGTCCCGTGGGGATCTCGCTGCCGTCGGCGGACCGCGTGTGCGTGCTGCTCGTGGACGGGCTCGGCGACCGCCTGCTCGCCGCCGCGGGCCGCACGGCCGGGTCCCTCGGCGAGCTGCGCGGGGACGGCCTCGTGCTGCGCGCGGGGCACCCCTCGACGACCGCGACGTCCATGGGCTCCTTCGGCACGGGGCTGCTGCCGGGCGCCCACGGGCTCGTGGGCTACGAGGTGCTGGACCCCTCCCGCGGCGCGCTGCTCAACGAGCTCGCCTGGGACCCGGCCGTCGACCCCCGGGAGTGGCAGCCCGCGCCCACGGTGTTCGAGCACCTCGTCGGCGCCGGGGTGGCGTGCACCCAGGTCGGGCCGCCGCACTTCGCCGGCTCGGGGCTCACCGAGGCGGCCCTGCGCGGCCCGCGGTACATCGCTGCGCGGTCGCTCCAGGAGCGCGTGGACGCCGCCGCCTCGGCGATCCGCAGAGCTCCCCGAGGGCTCGTCTACGTCTACTGGGGGGAGCTGGACAAGACCGGGCACGAGAGCGGCTGGCAGAGCGAGGCCTGGGAGCGCGAGCTCGCCGACGTGGACCTCGCCGTGCGCCAGCTCGCGCGGCGCATGCCCTCGGACGCGCTCCTGCTCGTCACCGCCGACCACGGCATGGTCGACGTCCCTCCCGGCGGTGCGCGGCTGGACCTGGCCGAGGACCGGGACCTCGCCCTGGGGGTGCCCCTGTCCGGCGGGGAGCCCCGGGCGCCGATGCTCTACTGCGCGCCCGGTGAGACCGAGGAGGTCCTCGCCCGCTGGCGGGCGCGGCTCGGCCCGGGCGCGGAGGTGCTCCGGCGCGAGGAGGCGGTCGCCGCGGGCTGGTTCGGGCCCGTGGCCCCGCACGTCCTGCCCCGGATCGGTGACGTCGTCGTGGCCTGCGCGCCCGGCACCTCGGTGCACGACTCCCGCACGCAGCGCCCGCAGCTCAAGGGGCTCGTGGGCATGCACGGGGGACGCACGGACGACGAGACGCACGTGCCGCTGCTCGTGGTCGCCGGGGCTCGCACCGGCTGACCCGTCGCCCCGCCCCCGGACGGCTCGGACGGGGGGCGTCCGGGCGCGAGGGGGTGCGGGAGCCGGGAGGTGGCCACCAGGCACGTATCGTCGAGCAGATGCCGGACGCCCGCCTCGACGACGTCACCGTGGAGGGCCGCCTCCAGGAGCGCCGCACCGACGACCGGCGCCGCGCCGGGCAGCCGGTGCGCACCGGGCGCGTGGTCGCGGTCCTGGCCGTGCTGGCCGCCGTGGCGCTGGTCACCGGGACGGTGCTCGAGCACGCGCGGCTGCACTGGGTCGAGGACTCCTCGACCGTCGTGCGGGTGCTCGTGGGGCAGGGCGCCCGGCTCCTCTACGTCGACGCCGAGGCCAACGGCTGGGCGTGGCTGTCGGCGGGCCTGCTCGGCCTGCTGGCCCTCGTCCTCGCGACCTCGGCCGTCGCACGGCGCGGGGCGCGGCTGCGGTGGCTCCCCACCGCGGTGCTGGCCGGCAGCGCCCTGCTCCTGTCGGTGGACGAGGGAGCGATGCTGCACGAGACGCTCAACGAGATCGGCGTCCGCCTCACCGACGCCCTCGGCGGGTACAACGCGTGGCTGGTGCCCGGTGTCCTCGTGGTGCTGGTGGCCGGCGTGCTCCTGCTCCGCGTCGCGAGGGGGATCCACCCCTGGCTCCGTCGCCGGCTCCTCCTGGCGGGCGCGCTCTTCCTCGCGGGAGCCCTCGGCATGGAGGTCGCCGGAGCCGCTTTCGCGCTCTCGAGCGACGCGCCGAACCCCTGGGAGACCGGCACCTACCACGCCCTCGTCGCGGTCGAGGAGGGGCTCGAGGCCGCCGGTGCCCTGGTGGCGCTGCGCGCGGTCCTCGCGACCCTCGACGTCCGCGTCGGGACGTCCGGTCTCTCGATCGCCTCCCGCAGCCCGGGGCCCGCGCGCGCCTGAGGGGCGCCCAGCGCCCTGCTCCCGCGGCCGGCGCCGTGGTCCGGGGGGCCCGGGCCGCTCGGGCAGGATGGTCGCCCGTGGCCGAGCTCGTCTTCTTCTCCGGGACCATGGACTGCGGCAAGTCCACGCTGGCGCTGCAGATGGACCACAACCACGCGGCCAGGGGGCGCGGCGGGCTGGTGTTCACGCGCTTCGACCGCGCCGGGGAGGCCGTCGTGTCCAGCCGGCTCGGCCTGCGGCGGACGGCGCTCGAGGTCGACGACGCCACGGACCTGTGGGCGGAGGTCGGGCGCCAGCGCACCCGCGGCACGCGGGTGGACTACCTCGTCTGCGACGAGGCCCAGTTCTACTCCGCCGCCCAGGTCGAGCAGCTCGCCCGCGTCGTCGACGAGCTCGGCGTCGACGTCTTCGCGTTCGGCATCACCACCGACTTCCGCACGCGCCTGTTCCCCGGGTCCCAGCGGCTCCTCGAGCTCGCCGACCGGGTGCAGGTCCTGCAGGTGGAGGCGCTGTGCTGGTGCGGCGCGCGCGCCACGCACAACGCCCGCACGCTCGGCGGCGTGATGGTCGTCGAGGGGGAGCAGGTCGTCGTCGGCGACGTGGACGCCGGGGGAGCGGGCGAGCCCGAGGTCGGCTACGAGGTGCTGTGCCGGCGCCACCACCGGCGCCGCCACACCGCGGCCTTCGCCCGTGCCGCCGCGCTGTCGCCGGACGTCCTGCCGTTCGGCTGACGGACGGCGGCGGCCTGCGCCCGCCGGCCGGGACGGGGCGCCCGCCGGCGGGTGCTCAGTCCCGGCGCTGGCCGAAGACGATGTCGTCCCAGCTCGGCACGCTGGGTCGTGCGCCACGGCGAGGGCGCGGACGGGCCGTCTCGTCCCCGCCGTCCTGCCCGGCGTCGTCCGGCGACGTCTCGTCGCCCGCCGCAGCTCCCTCGCGCCGACGGTTTCCGCCGCTCGCGCGGGGCGGCTCGGGCAGGAGCTCCTCCTGACCCGGCACCCCCTCCTCCTCGACCCCTCGGGGGCTGCCCGTCCCGCGACGCCGCCGGCGGGAGCGCGACGACGGCAAGTCGTCCGACCCGGCCCCGGAGGGCTCCGGGGAGCCCCCGGCCCCCGCCTGGTCGGCGCCCTGCGCGCTCCGGGCGGTGACGTCGTCGAGCGGTTCGAGGGCCAGGACCCCGTCGTCGAGCGCCTCCTCGGGCCTCGAGGCCGGCGGGTGCGCCGCCGGCGGCTCGCCGGCGGCCTCCCACGGGTCCTCGCCGACCGGCGCGCTCTCGTCCTGGGTCCCGCCCTCGCGGTCGGCGGGGCCCTCCCCGCTCGTCAGCGCCTCGAGCTCGGCCCACGTCAGGGCCTCGAGCTCGTCGTCGTCCGGGTCGGCCAGCGGCTGGCGTCGTCCCCGGCGACCGCGCAGGTGCTCGAGCAGGTCGAGGGTGCGACCGGCCCGCTCCCGGCGGTCGGCCTCCTCGCGGGCCGCCGCCTCGTCGTCCGGCTCCTGCGCCGCGGGCCCGTCGCCCGGCGCGCCCGGAGACCTGCTCCCGACCGGCTCCGCCCCAGCAGCGTCCTCGCCACCCCGTCGGCGCGTCGGGCGGTCCCCGTCCCGGTCGGGGCGGTCCGCCCGGTCGCCCCGGTCGTCACGGCGCCGGGCGAGGTCGACGGGCGCACGGCCGCCCGCGCGCCGGACCTCGGCGGCGGACGACCCGCCGGCGCCGGCCGGTTGCGCGTCACCGGCCTCGTCGACGTCGTAAACCGCCTCGCGGACGGCGGCCAGGCGCGGTCCCGAGGACGGCGGGACAGCGCCCTCGGCGACGTCCACGGAGGACAGCCACCGGGCCTCGTCGTCCAGGGCCTCGAGGTGCGCGCGCAGCAGGTCCAGCGACCACGTGGCGCGGCGCTCGCGCGCGCCCGCCCGGAAAACCGCCTGCACGAGCCACGCGCCGTCCTCGCGGCGCCAGGCGTCCCAGGCGGGGGGACCGTCGGCGCCCCGGCCGACGAGGCGCTCGGCGACGAGGTCCTCCAGCGCGGGGCTGCGGCCCGACCCGTCGCGCCAGCGCACCGGCAGCGCCCGGGCCTGCGCGGAGACGTGCGCGCGCTCGGCGAGCACGGGGCCCTCGTAGCGGCGCACCCGGTCCTCGCCCGTCCCGGTGGCGGCGGCGATCTCGGCGGCGTCCTCGCCGGCGCGCAGCCGCGCCTGGATCTCCCGCGGGGTCAGCGGCGCGGGAGGGCCCCCCGACGTCTGCGGCGCGGACAGCCCCCGGCGAGCCGCGAGCCGCAGGGCGTCGTCCGCGCGGAGGCGGAACCGCGTGCCGCCGGGCGCGGCGAGGACGAGGTGCTCCCCGTCGTCGTCCACCCCGACGAGCGTCAGGTCCTGCATCGGTGTCCGCCCCTCCGCCGCTCGACGCGTCGGCGCTCGTCGCCGGCCGTCGCCGCGCCGCAGCCTGCCACCTCCCCGCCCACGAGTGGGCGAGGCCCGGCGGCGGGTCCGCCGCCCCGCCCTCCACCCGATCCGCCGGGAGGGCGCCTCGCCCCCTGCGCTCCCGGGGGTGCCGACCGCGCGGGCGCCGTGCCCCTGTTGGCACGATGGTGCCCGTGCCCCCCGCAGACACCCCCTCCGCCCGTCCCGCCGCGACGAGCGCCTCGCCCCTGGCGCCCTACGACGGCCTGCTCCTGCTCTCCTTCGGCGGGCCGGAGGGGCACGAGGACGTCATGCCCTTCCTGCGCACCGTCACGGCCGGGCGGGGCATCCCCGACGAGCGCCTGGAGGCCGTGGCCGAGCACTACCACCACTTCGGGGGCAGGAGTCCCATCAACGACCAGAACCGCGCTCTGCTGGCCGCCCTCCGCGGCGACCTCGCCGCGCGCGGCCTCGACGTCCCGGTCGCCTGGGGGAACCGGAACTGGGCCCCCCTGGTCCCCGACGCCCTCCGTGAGCTGCACGAGGGCGGCGCCCGCCGCGTGCTGGTCGTCGCCACGAGCGCCTACGCCTCCTACTCGGGCTGCCGCCAGTACCGCGAGGACCTGGCCGGCGCGCTGGTGGAGCTCGCCGCCGAAGGCCGCGACCTGCAGGTCGACAAGATCCGCCACTACTTCGACGCCCCGGGGTTCGTCGCGGCCAACGTCGACGCGGTGGCGGCGGCCTGGCAGCGCCTGCCGGAGGCGGCCCGCGCGGGCGCCGAGCTGGTGTTCGTCACGCACTCGATCCCGGCCGCGATGGCGGACACCGCGGGCCCCCGGGGCGGCGCCTACGTGCGCCAGCACGAGGACGTCGCGGAGGTCGTCGCCGACGCCGTGCGACGCCGCGCGGGCGGGGCGGCGCTGCCCGCCGCGCTGGTGTACTGCTCGCGCAGCGGCCCGCCGAGCCAGCCGTGGACCGAGCCGGACGTCAACGACCACCTCGAGGCGCTCGCCGCCCGGGGCGTCCCCGGCGTCGTCGTGGCTCCCATCGGCTTCGTCAGCGACCACATGGAGGTCGTCTACGACCTGGACACGGAGGCGCGCGAGACGGCCGAGCGCCTCGGGCTGCCGATGGAGCGCGCCGCCACCGCGGGCGTCGACCCCGCCTTCGTCGCCGGCCTGGTCGACCTCGTCCTCGAGCGCGCCGCCGTCGAGCGCGCCGCGGCGGGGGAGCAGGAGGCGCCGCCGCGCGCCTCGGCCGGGTCGGTCGGCCCCTCGCACGACGTCTGCCCCGTCGGCTGCTGCCCGAACCTGCGCGGGGAGGAGCCGGCGGCGTGCGGTCAGGACTGGCCCGGCGCCCGGGCGCTGCTCGGGGCCGGAGCCTCTCCCGCGAGCAGCGGCGCGTGAGCCTGCCCGGCCCCGACGAGCGCGCCGAGCTGGTCGCGATCGCCGAGCGGGCGGCCCGCGCGGCCGGCGAGCTCGTCCACCGGGGCCGCCCCGAGCGGCTGGAGGTGACGGCCACCAAGGTCAGCGCCACCGACGTCGTGACGGCCATGGACACGGCGAGCGAGGAGCTGCTCACCGAGCTGCTGCTGCGCGCGCGCCCGCACGACGGGGTGCTCGGGGAGGAGGGCGGCGCCACGGTCGGCACGAGCGGCGTCACCTGGGTCGTCGACCCCATCGACGGCACGGTCAACTACCTCTACGGCCTGCCCGGATACGCCATCAGCGTGGCGGCCGTCGTGCCGGGCGGCGCGCCCGGCGACGAGCCGGACCCCGCCACGTGGACCGCCGTCGCGGGGTGCGTGCACGAGCCCGTGAGCGGTCGCACGTGGACGGCGTCGCTCGGCGGGGGTGCGCGGCTGGACGGCGCCCCGCTGGGCGGACCGGCCGACGTCCCGCTCGCCGAGGCGCTCGTCGGCACGGGCTTCGGGTACACCCCGCAGCGCCGCGCAGCGCAGGCGCGCGTGCTGTCGCAGGTCCTGCCGCGCGTGCGCGACATCAGGCGCGCGGGCGTCGCCTCGCTCGACCTGTGCGCGGTGGGGTCGGGCTGGCTCGACGCCTACTACGAGCGGGGCCTCAAGCCGTGGGACCACGCGGCGGGCGCGCTCGTCGCCGCGGAGGCGGGCGCGGTCGTGCGGGGGCTGAGCCCGCAGGAGCCGGCCTCGGAGCGGTTCTGCCTCGCCGCCGCCCCGGGGCTGGCCGCCGCCCTGGGGGAGCTCGTCGCCGGGCTGGATCCCCTGCGCGAGGAGGCTCCCTGACCGGAGCCCGAACCGACGGCTGCCGGGACGCCGGCGGTGCGTCGTGGCCGCCGCGTCAGCGGCGGGCCCCCTCGGCGGGTGCGCCCGCGCCGTCGGGGGCGGGCAGCGGCACGTCGTGCTCCTCGGCCAGCCGGGCGAGCGACTCCAGCTCGCCGGTGTGGACGCCGACGAGGTAGTCGTCGCCCTCGGCGCGCGCGTGGTCGAGCGCGCTCTTCGCCTCTCGCACGCGCTCGTTGACGTTGCTCGCGAACTCGCTCATCACACCTCCGGACGGGCGGGCGCGGGACTCCGCGCGGGTCTGGGGGACTGCGTCGCGCAGCGCGGCGGGCGCCGGCTGCGGGTCGCAG
>Ga0210040_10001521_pt1 | contig 34834 bp, 13 predicted proteins | sample CryGeyCG12114_NA_FD_185462 | JGI IMG/M metagenome (GOLD analysis project Ga0210040, IMG submission 185462) | Groundwater microbial communities from aquifer - Crystal Geyser CG19_WC_8/21/14_NA (SPAdes) (version 2) | ecosystem: Environmental > Aquatic > Deep subsurface > Groundwater | place: USA...
AATGTGGGTTGAACGGTTTGTTTCCGTTAGGTTCTTCAAAAGTTATTCCAAAAAAACCAAGTCATTTATTCCTACTTTGAAACCAAATCGAATCCTTTCTCGATTTTTAACAAAAACATCGACGGAAAAAACAAACTTGGACATGCTCACAGCAGTGTAAAGTGTGCTCCACGCACGTAAGTAAGCACTCTAACTGTATCAGAAATGAGTACGGGAGAAATGCTATAATAATAATAATAATCGGATCCAGAAGGGGAAAATTTCTCACCAGGGGCTCGTCATGGCTATCCAAGTGATCCGTTAACTAACTTTATACTCATTCAAGTGAATAACTGATCTTCACCAACATGTAGTAGAAACCAACAACAATGTTCCAGTCTATGACGAGCATATCTTATTGTTTCCCAATGCATGCTCATCACAAATACGAGAGCTCATCCTGAATAGAAATATATCCAATCACTTTTACCAAAACGTGGTTTTTGGGGGGTACAGCACCTCCTCTAGCTCAGCTGGTTACTTTAGTTGAAAATCAAGAGTGAGAAAAGTAATTCACGTTGTTATTTCACAAACTTCATCTTTCCCGACAATTCTATTTGAATTCCTCCTTCTCTTTTTTTAAATAGCTCGAAATGATTTTTTTAGAGCTCATGTGGAGAAACGGAAACTTCCATTCTTTCTCTTTTTGAATACAAGAAACCTAACATTCACTTGGTGTCTACAAACCATGAAATACACATACCAATCCTATCCTGTACAAAGCCACCAGTGCCTCGAATAATATAATAATAATATTTCTTTCTACCTCTCCCGGTCTCCTTTCCTCATTTACTTCATAAAGCAAATAATCCTAAATGCAATAAAAGCCTTTCACTACACTCACTTACTCGCTCCTTATGTATCTGCATACAAACTCCTCGTCCTCACACACAAAACAACACGCAGAGTCTATACGCATTCTTCAATGCACAAAAGAATCCAAACCTTCAAGATCATTAAACAAGCCGCATCTCCTTAACTCAAAAGTCACGTTTTAAAAACTATTTATTGTTCGCTTCTGGGCTATAAACGGGATAAATTCAACCAAAAAAAAAAGATTTTTAGGCGGGACCCTTCCAATAAAACTTAAACATGGAGCAATAATATTATGGCATCATCCATAATTCCCTTGCAGCGCTCCCGATACATCCCGATCAAGTCCAACTAACTAACGACACATGGTTCAATTTCCACAACCTCCAGAAACAAATAACGTTATTTTAAGCTCCCAGCTATTTACTACTACAACTTACTGTTTAAATCCAAATACTTATCTCATGCACGCCTGCTTTTTCCAGCTATTTCAAAACACTGCCGGTGCGTTCTCTACACAATCAGATTAGTTCGTCCAAATGGATTCATCCTACACAAGAATAATAGTGCGCGTGATGCCTGATCTAAGTAATCCACTGATCACTACTATATGCCTGCCTCCGGCCTTCATCAATTATTGATGCGTACGTACGTACACAATGTAGTGCAACTATTATAGCCCACATGAATGTGCTGATAGGCGACCCATAATAATCATCATAATCTGAAGAAAATCCACCACTTTAAGCAACAGTTGTTCACCGACATTCCATATTTTCCACATGAATTGACCTCATTCAATTTCTGAATAACTCACCTAAGAGGTGGTATACAGACAATAAGAAAAAACATTGATCCTTCAGCTACAGAGAATGACCCAGTTTATCGAAAGCATGTACAGTGAAGGGGAGGAAACCCGGGTGTTCTATCGAATACCTCTGTGAGTTTGTGAGGAGCACACGTCACCCAACTATTTATGATTATTACAGTGAACTTACAGGCACAACAATGAGCAGACGATATGGAATACTTTCTTCGCTCACTAAATCCAATACCACTGACTTGCACCACTCCTCCTAAACATCTTTCAAAGTACTTAAAAAGAGATAAATATACAGTAGAGCACACGTAAAGCTCTCCAATAATCTTGTCGGCCAGTCTCCTTTATATTAACAACAAGTGGCACTCGAGGAATGTGCACCAAGTAAATGAAAAGCCCTAGAAAAACTATTTAAATCCTTAGTTATTGAAACAGTAAATAATGAGATAATTGCACTCCAATGACCTGTTACACCATTTTTTGAGCTGTTTATTAGGCGATAACAGCCTCCTCACCTAATAACATTCAAAAGCATTCCTCTACAATAACTTCAAGCACACTTGGAACTTGGAACACTATAAATCCTGAAATCCAAGAAAAGCTTAGTTTTCAAAGACAAACTTTTTTTTACTTGTAACAGATGCAACATCTTGAAAGATTTAGTCACATCTCACTTTCAAATTTTTGATAGGATATGTGACACTAACCACTTTTTTGCAATGTATTCAATGCAATATATTATGAAAAAAAACTCATTCTTGATTCAACGATATACTAACTATTACAATTGGAAAAATCACTGCAAACCTTAGAAGAGGCATACCACCTGTTGCATTTTTGCTCCTGTTCACTTCTTTGCTGCAATACCTGTTACAGGCTGCACACATAAATTTTTCCTGGCTTGTGCTGTGCGACTTTTTTTTCGTCTAGTTGAACTCCGTTTACTCAATCTCAGAAAACAAGAGGAATTCACCATCTCCCTCATACTAACTAAATAACCACACCATATGGCTTTCTAAAACATTGCTGATCTCAATTACTGACTGGACTACCTGTACTTGTTTGCGGCAAAAAATTCCAACACATGCTGTCTGACACCCAACTTTCGGAGATTATAGTAGTACACTAACTAACTAAACGAGCCCCCAACCGGTGAATACAGTTGCGTCTACACAGATTTCCCTACAGTACCGCAATCAGTTTAACCAACCTGACCTGTCTAATTGGAACATATGGTCTTCGAAATATGTGGCTCTTCCTGAACTTAATTCCTCAATTTTAATTGTTCAGAATGATTTGAAACCAGGCATAGTTAGTTACTGCCATTAAACTCTTTCAGTCTAACTACCTTCTTAACAATTAAATGCAACCTAAAGCTCGCTTTTTTTTGCTCGCATTCGGTGAAAACCTGAAAACATGAAAGAGATTCCATGTGCATGCATGGGTTGCAAACTTTGAGAATCATTCAAATGGACAGGTTATCGAGAACTGCAAGACACAATTGACCACATGTCGCAAATCAAAGTTCAATCTGAACCACTCAAGAGCAGATGCTTATTCATTATTGTACAAAAGTCCAACAATCAAATTCCAAGACCATATGAAAAGTATAATAGAATATTGAGAAACTAGTTAGTTGGTGCTCAGTTTTCGTGAGTGATAGTAATAGTATTGCTGATTTCTGATCAAAATGAGATGAGACAATAAGTACGCTCTAAAAAATCATGCTTTCTTCAAACCTTTGATACAAATTCAAAGCCTCTATGTTACAGGAAAACCAAAGTTGCACTCACCAGTCGCACAATACGCCATGCAAGTTCGCACCATATCAGTCACTTGAGTAGCTCCCCAAAGATCTTCAGGTAAACGTGGAATAATGTGTTGTACAAAATCCCATGGAGTCAGAGTGTACATGTCCCATTTGAAGAGATTCAACATGCAGAGCTCCCATTGCTAAAATAAAAGATAAGATTCATTAAATTCAACTCCTTGGTAACTAACTATACCAACCCTCATAATCTATCTACACATTTTCAAATTCAGATAGCAGTAAAAATCGGTCGGCATTCCCAAGGAAAACAGTGTTCCTAATCATGGGTAAACCTAATCTCAGCATACTCAGGAAGACAAGATTCCTTTTTTCCTAATTACAGAAAACTAAACCCCTTTTACTGGTCTACAAGTTGACCGCACTCTAATAGTTATCAATCTCATCCACCGTACAATATAATTTCATTCACATGGACTCGCACACAGGGAGTACACCCATTCATTACTTCCTAAGCCAAATCTTTTTGTTATCAATCATACGTGAACGCACACATGGTTCATCATTTACCCACACGGTTTATACTATTTCAAAACACTTAAAAGGGGATAATAACCAACCATTTTGGTCAATAAATTTACTCACGGCTACAAGGCAATGGACGATTAAAAATTGCAATTTAGACCACTTGACTATCCATATCGGTTAATGGACTCGATAATGATCGAATTAAAAACCCTCAAGTCATAAATGTGCATTTACAAGTATCAATGATCATTTCTTCCAATCGAACACAACTTTTTTCCATCTATGGAGGCGCCTACACTCCACTAAAAATATAAGCATCAGACGTCTGCTCATACCAACCCGCATGCAGACATCCTCACTATAATACTAACTAAATATATGTTATCGTACGTAACACAGGTCATCAAAAGTATAAACTTAATAAACAATCCCACAAACCTCAAACATTTACAGCTCATGGGATACTCACAGTACCAGCAAAAATCGTCATCAATCCAATAGATAATATAATACGTTTAGCTACGTCACACACACACACAAATTCATAAGGAGATGATTCCAAATACAAATCTCTCACCGTAGGAAACATTTTTCTATTATTATGAGATCTCAAAACATATAAAGTCATATCCTATCTCTAACTAACTATATATAGAGTTGTTACCCCATTTAATGTCATGAATGGTAAGGGAAAAATCTACAATACTAACTCAAAGTGTATTCACAAAAGAGAAGGAAGTGATCAGCAAGAATTTTTCATTGCGCAATCACTTCTTCCAAAATCCCAAGTAAGTATATACGTATAATTGTGGTTGACTTCTTTTGCTCAACAAAAGAAAAAGAAGTGGAAGACCTTGGCTCATCAGTTGATACAAAGTTGTTGGTTATAAGGGTACCATATGGTCTACATGACTACGACCAGGTTTATATTCTCCATACAGTAGTAGTTTGTGAAGAGCATACCTTTTCATAAAATACAAAATTCAGACCATTTTTTTAGCTTCTCCTCTACGTTAACACACAGAGAAATAAAATATTACTACTTACTAAATAGCTACAAGTGTATAGTTAGTTAGTCAGTAAATTATGATATAACCCAAATTAAAGAAACAAAAATTTCCGACGTTTTTTATGCTATGTGCAAAGAAGAAAACAAGTTTTTTTGGTTACAATTCCGTGCTTATTTCTATTGAGGCCAGCAGAGTAGTAGCACGCTTCCAGTTCGTTCAATTAGCAAAGTTAACCTTAAGGTATAATAAGGTGGAGAAACAAGGGGACTCGTAAATAAAACTAACTATCCATTGAATTTTGCCATTTTTTGCTTATATTTTCTTTCTCATCCACTCCACGTGCGTCACACCAATATAAATCAAAGTCTACGCACATATAAACAAAAGAATTGATTGATCGGTCTCCACACCCAATAGATCCTCCTACCCAAAAACCATCTATTAGTTAGTAACATGAGAAAAATTATTTTCCATCATACTAATGCATTATAAAAATTTGTAAAAATTTCTGGTAAAACCGTCCAAAAGCGCAGCTTGACCTCATCCTAATTTAAGGGTGCAAACCAAGGTGCTGTCAATTTTTAAAAGCACCGGTGTGAATTCTCAGAAAAAATTCTCAAAACAGAAATATATATAGTTATTATGTTTGTCTGTGTAGACAGAAACCATTAGAGAGTATTGTTATTATTGGAGAATTCACCTTTATCACATAAGGGAAGAGACTCTCTCTACCTGCACAGAGGTTGAATATCTTACAACCAACTGCACTTTTATACACATCCACTATATAACTAACTAACTAATACACACACAATTTCTAAATAATTGAAACTAAAGTTTTACACTCTCTGTATTTCTTTCCCCTTCCTTTTACCTTTCCGAAAAAAATCACACATACATAACACTAACAAATCATTCAATTCCAATTTCATCTCATGTAACACCATCCTTATCTAAACTTGGCAAACATTAGCTATTTAACTAACTGACTATACTGCCTAATTCACTTTGATACCTAATACATACGACAAGTTTAGTTAATAAACTTTTGTATCCATAAACAATACGCAGTTTTCAGTTCTCAGAACCATCCATAAGACAAAGGATTTTATGTAATGAAATAAACTAGCTTCCTTCACGTTGCAAGTTGCAACTACATATAACTAAATAAAACTATAACCACAATCTGAAGGCTCGATTATTTATATTTCTTCACAACTGCCTGGACCAACTAACTAACTAAATTTATACATTTTTAGGTCAGTCATGCATCCGCGACATGAAGATTATGGATCATGAAAAGCACATTCCAAAAAAATCAACTCACGCACTGGAGCAAAACTAACTAGCTACAAATAAGTTGTTACAACTACTGATTTGACATGATAGATTTCTCGCATTATGCATAAGAGTAAGAGCAAGAAAAAAATACGGGGAACATACTAATTTACACCTATCTGTTAGATAAGGCCACACTGACTGCCCTGGTCAACATTCAAAGTTCATAGGCATAAGTTAACCTACCAGGTCAAACAAACTTGACCTTGTGTCAAATCGTGCACACCGAAAGACCCCTAAAGTCATGTACGAGTTGCTACCGTTTAACAAGGTGTTCGTGATGGCACCGTTATCCAACTGGGAGCTATGGATGATTCTAGTAGGTAAGCTATGGTAATTTTTCACTCATTACTACTCTAGGTTATTTAGTAAAACAAAATATACATTTGGAATGAACGGTAAAGTCTGGATAAAAAAAAAACGTTGGATGAGTAGTTTACACTAATAGTACTAAAATCCACAGGGGAATGTTCACGAATCAGGTCAAATTTACTTGTGTGGTCATCAAGCTACCACTATTATGCTGCAGGAGCATATTTTTATGATATAAAAACCTGATTGAATCATCACTACTGCAATCTTTGTGTTAGGTAAGATTTAGCAGCATAAAATATAACTTGAAAAAATTTGTGTTGTATGTTTACTCCATGTGTGTACTACCTTATAGCGTAATCATTGGCCGACTACAGAATTTTAAACCAAGGGTTCCCACTCACGCACATAATCAATAGGAAATGCAGTGAAAATAGAAACACTTGAAGCTCAGGAATTTCAACCTAATGATAATTACCATGTACCAGCATGAATGACTGCCATTCCATTCTGAACGCTCTGATTTTGATTTTCAAAGAAATGAATTCCAAAACCTGCCTTCATTTACAGAACATCAATAAGTCATATCAGTGTGCACCAGTATTTACTACTAACAAAGGGTACACACAAAACAAAGCTGACAAACAAATCAAACCGCAAGCCAGAACTAACTAACTAAGGCTCAAAACAGGTCAATTTTCAGCTGTGTACTACCATCAAAAATAAAAGACTTACGAGAAGAAATATTTTTATTCCCTCATAAAAGTTTTCAGTAGCTACCTTCTGTCTCCCCTTCAGTATTAATAAATTCAAATCCCTAGGTCATTTTTTCTTAAACCTAAGCTGAGATAACAATTTACAAATCCAGGACCAAAACCATCAGAAATAATAATAAACATGCTGTACAAGCCCTGCTGAACGTACAATCTAGATACAATAGCTCTTAGCACTTGACTTCTACAAACCTAATTCTCAGCTGGGAAGGATGACTTAAAAACTTGAGAAATGTGTGGACATTCCCATTTTTACACTATTTTTTCTATCCATCCAAAGCTGGTACAAACAATTCCCCATACCCCATGTATTTCATTCAGTCACTCCACACATGTGCACTCACTACTAAATATACTACTAAACTACATTTATGCTTCTTGTAAGAGTAAGCTCTACTTACTCTGCTACAATGAAATGAAATCCAAACGTTAAATTGTCTAATTATCAGTGCGACCCTATCTTAATCTTTGAATTCTTACTTGAAGGACAAAGCAACGAAACATTGACCTGATCACAGTCACTCACTGCTTAAAAGTACACATACATTTAGTTAGTTAAGGCTAGTTTCATACTTTTTGCATTCCTTTTCATAGAGTGCGCTCAGTCAGTTAGTCAGAACCGGAAGTGCATAATCTGAATAAGTTACGCTGGTCATGTTTATACTGGAACAACTCAAATATTTCATCTTGTCCAGCATAGTATCTTGTAACATACGACAAACACTCTCATATAGTATGCTCACATACACAATATACAAGCATGATGTTCTTTGAAAAGTTGGGATGATAGTATTCATGGGAAACATGGAACGTGCAAAAAAACAAAAGCTACAAATTATCATCTTCCACTGCACATGATACTTTCAAGAAAAAAACTGCTGAATTTCCATTTTCAGTTAATAGATACTATAGCAACATTATTGCCGACTTGACTTGCAGCAGTTGTTGCTAATACATGAATGAACTTTGGCCCATGTCATCCATTATTTTGACTATGTATTTGTAATCTAGTAAATGTGACTGGCGACCCTTGATCACTTATTCATCTCTGTCTTATTACCAAGTAGAAGATTTAAAGACTTGTCCCAGTAATACATACGAGCCTACCAACACCAACTACCAACTGACTATAAACTCAATCAGAATCATAGCTTTATCTACATATACAACGGTTCTCCCGATACACAAACAAACGTTGTCATCCCAGTTCATAGCCATTCAAAATCCTTATCTGGTTCCCTTTGGTCCATAAAAAAGTTCACGTTGATAAATTTGTGTGCACCAACTCACTAAAGCTATGAACACTTTAAACGGACGAAATTCTCACTCCCACTAAACAAACTGCCAAAACAGACAGTGAAATTGTTTCATAGACACTACATTTTTTACCAAAAGTTCAAATAATAAGGATACAGGAATGTTACAATGTCTGCATATTCATTACAGTGACTCGTGAAACGCATACAAAGGATTAGTAGAGAGCAGCTGATTTACAAATTCACATGTGATGATTATTTTTTCCCATGTGACAATTAGTAACTCACAAAATATTTAAAAAAGCCAGATGATACAGTTGCAAATACAAGAGAAATTTTTCACTTACTAGAATCATATCAGGAGCAACACTTTGGGCAGTGTAGACACTCAGTCTATCAGCACTAATACAGGTCCCATTAAGTTTCGCACTAATGAAGATACAAACAGTCCCCACCAATTGCAGTATCTCCGGTCGTGTGAGCACTTTGCTCAAGAACTTGTCTAAGAAGTTCACCGCACGAAGAAAAACGCTATCGGTCATATTCTCCTCCGAACAAACCTAAACAAACAATATAAAATCATAAGTTCAAGCCTGACATTCTTGCAGCATCCGTATCCTCAAATAGTAAGAAAGAAAGCAACAAGAAGAGTCTGCATAAATTATAAATTATACACAGCTTCCAATGAGTTTTGAGAATCTATTCATGCATCTAGTTAGTCACCTAGTCGCAACGAATTCAAAAAATAAGCAGTAGATGCGAAGCAGACTAAAGTTAAAGAAAAACTGCAGCACATTTAATTTGCATTTAGTTCGCTAAAGTACTAAAGATGATGTAACCAAAAGTTGATTCACTCTATGCAACTTATGGTCTCATTTAACAACTAATACTACATACTGGATTGCTGCAGACGTTCCAGACACTCTTTCGTATGTTCCTTATTTAAGCATGCAGTTTTTAAAGTGCACATATACACAAGCTGAACAGAGAAAAATGAATCAGCTACTAATACAGCCATAATACAATACACAAGGGCATATAAACGACTCAAGTTGAAGGTGAAACCATGAGGTTAAATATATGCAGACATGTTCTCTGTGCACTGCATCATATCATGTGGTTCTGGCAATAATCATAACACAGGTAGATTTCGTAGCTCCATTTGTACATTTTAGAGCCAGTGTGTAGTGCAGACACATATGAGCGTTTTATTGTGGCACGGTGTCACCATATCATGTGAAAAAAATTTCACGTAGACAATAATAGTAATAGTTTTCCGAATGTCAGCTTCTGCTATATTGTACGAGCCTCGAGGATGTACAGAGAATACAGAATACGCAGAAATGCAATAACCAGGCATATTTGAGTACCATCAATCCTAGTGGGCACAAAAATGACTATCTCCTCATATTTTATACTCCAGGCAGTCAGACAATGCTGTATAAACTATGCCTCTGTTATGAGCTTCCATTGATTCTATAACGTGGAACTTAATGTAATTCTAACATGTAAAAATATACAAACAAGCATCGAGTTCCCACATATATTTCAAGTTAGCACAAAACTAGCGAATGATTCCGCTGGACTATAGTAAGTGAGTGAGAAGCAAGCTATTTATTCACAGTCTATACTTCTATACAGTCTTACAAGCAAAAAGAACAAAAAACTTATATTATGCCTGCATTCTGACGCAAAAAATTGAGGATAAATAATCTCTAACACACAAGAATTTGCAACTCTTTTGTGAACTGAACAGATGAAACATGCTGACTGGGTTAGTGAAAATTTTACGAACTAACTAACTTGCAGTCATACCAAATGAATAACTATAGAGTATAATCAACCTAAACTATCTGCATTATGTATGCAGAATGAGTGCTATGATATGAAAGGATTGCAGCCGCCAGTATATGCTACAATATTGGAACTAATTAAATTAATACTGACAGGAATTATTAAAGCAACAATTGCAAACTTTGCTTTGAATGTGAAGATACCAAAAGAGAGGAGCTTTGGTATGTTACGGGAATAACAAAAATTTGGACCTCATTTCATTACAATTTCATTACAATAGGGACTGTAATAAATAGCAGTTACAGTGCTTGTTCATCCTTAATATGTCTTAATTAGACAATTTGAATGCATAAAAACATAATAATAACCCAAATGTAACGATCAGGTTAAATAATAAAAAAGTAATAGGAGATAAAAATGCATTTGAACCAGTTTGTTGGGGAATAATTCCACCAGTGCTTAATGTTCCAATAAACTTGCAGGAATTATTTTAAAGGGGATTTAAACGACACTAACCTCCCGTATCTAATAAACAGCACAAACTAACAGACAAAAAACTAAATTCTCATCAAATAAGGGGATAAGAAAACCGCCGGCACATGGTGAGTTTGTAAAACGTGGAAACCAAAGCATTTTACAGGGATGCAAGATGACATGAGAGAGAGGAGTTCATTCGCAAGTTCAAGGGCGTTGGGCTGTGGGACTAACATGCATATTTTTAGCTCTCAACCTGTCAGAATAATTTTTCAGTATTCAACACAGCAATAACAAAACGATTATTAACCACTGATTAATAAAATTAGACTAGAAAAATTTTACAAACCCAAATACAATCAACGCACCAGTAGAACTTAAAGCCGTCCGTACCATCACCCTAATTCAACACATTTACAGCTTTTCTTCATCCACCACATGCAATATTATTTTTAAATATCTCCACACATATACTACTACAAAGCTCAAGAAAAATTATATAAAGCAAAAAAAACTCCCAAACCAAAGTCACTTTTTATTACTGCAGCCAAATATTCCCTGCACTTACTTATACTAATAGTGGGAAAATACGAAATAATGGCAGTGTTTGCACACCACTTGCGTTAACTAACATGCCAACTACCTACAGTGAATACTATCACTATTGGAGGAACAACGTTGTCACTTCTCTCAACCCTTGTATCACTCGTCTAAAACACAGAATCCATGCCAGCTTATAAAGCGGCAAACTCCAGCCTACCATTTCATTATGGACAAAGCAGATCTGAGATACTGCCAACGGCACCATTGCTGGAGAACGTCCTTTCTTTACCCTTTAAACTTAACAAACTAACTCCCTCACATATCATCATCTCATTGCCATCACAACTAAACTACATTCTATGTGCGTTCATATCTTTCCTCCCATAATATAATGCTCAAGACAGTCCAAGAGAGTAGGATACGGGATACCAAATCTGTGCACAAGAAATCCTGATCCACTCAACGCCCTATATATGTCTGATAAAACTATGAAATTGCAAGGAAACTGGCAAACTGATTCATATCATCATCACCAAACCACACACACGGTCAATAAAAGCAAAATATAACCAATCCAATGCTCGCTCACACAATGCAAATCTATAGTATGGCAACTAACTTGGATTAGTGGACCACATTCTTCGAGTTTCCAGCAAGACATGTAATGGATTGAGAAAAAAGTGCAGACGAAAAAAAAATCTGCAAATTGCAACAATAAATACTGTGAGCGTTTAAAACCCTATAGTGCTGGTCTACCTACAGCCTACAATACAAGCAAACTACCTGTAGCTACATTTTGTGCATATGGATGCTACTGCACTAGCAAAAACATGCAGGAAAGCTGATTACGAGAGGAAAAAAAGGGATTGCAGTAGGTTTAAATCCAAGAGCTGTCATGCCATTTGGAAACAAGATATAAGATTGCTACAAGATTATTTTATGCAGGTTGTATAGACCAGACCAGTGTGGATTCATCCAGACGTATATTATACAAGGATTCAGTTCATACTTGATGCACATGGTAGGTGTGCATCTGCATCAGCAAAACATCTTTGTCTTCCAAAGCTTAAGTTAGAGTTTATTAGGTTTCTATACTGTCCACGTACATCTGGTTATGGTGATTTAAAGATTTGCAAACTCACAAGGTCCTATGCACTATATAAAACTGTTGGGTGATGACGATACTTTTTTTTACTTGTTGAATTTGCAGGAGTAACCTATCTACTCAATCTGCCTTTTAAAATGGTACATGTAACATGTACAAGAATCAAGTCGAACTGAAATGCTTATAGTATGGTAGTACCTGGACAGGCATAAAAATGCGACAGAAGAATTTTTCATCGTCCTTACAATGCATCTAGTTGCTACCGACCGACATACAGAAAACTATTATAGCACAGCACGAGGGTGAGTGGAAAAGTTTGCAAAATTCTTCCCATTTTCCAGACAACTATTAATATACAAAAGTGTGCAAAGAGATTTAGCAATCAGCACACCGTAAATGATAAAGCAAGCTAACTTTGATAGTACAGCTCAACCATGTTCCACGCTATGCAACAACTTTTTGCACATGCTACTCCTTGTTTCGCACAAATCTTACTTTTGTACGTTACAAAGGGTAATAAGTAAGTAAAGCAGTGAGCAGTATATCACACACAGACACACAGCACATCCTTTTGCTTCTGTTTCCCTATGTTATGGTGAACAAAAAGCTTCACAGTCAGAGTAAACAGGACAGTATGCCATTCTTACAAGTGTCAATGCATGGATGGTCATTGTCTGGAACCAAGACATTAAAAGCTATATAGATTCACCTTGGGATCTACTTTTGCAAAACTTTTGCATCCCTAGGACTGTATTTAACTAGCAAAAGATTTATATAATGCTACATAAAGGATACTAAAAAATAGAAAACCAAACGAGCGTCAAAACTTAAAATTTGCACTATTGAATACTGAATTACTTGCCGTTTCAAAGTATTGATCGATCATAAACTGCAAAAAAGATATTTTTGTCCTTATGTTATGCTACCAATTCGTCTCCTACAATTCCTACACGTCCTAGTTTTTGCGGGATGCAAATGCTACTAACTAAAAGACCAACTGATGACTACATTACGGTAATAATCTTAGAATTAAAAATTTGCTATCGTACAAAGGACACACCAGGGCTCAGTCAATAAAATCGATTATCTGACAACATACCTCATACATCCAAGTCGTTAAAGTGGTTCTCATCTCCGGAGTGATATACTTTTGCATCAAAGTAAACGCACTGAGGTTTACATGGGAATGTTCTTCATATCGAAGCATGTTGGTTAGCACTCGACGATCATTGACCATCATTGGATCCCTGAGAGCATTATGCATTTCTTCCCAATCTTCCCGTTCTGGTCTTACAGTACGAAGTAGATTGCAGCCTTCTCCAGGTCTTCCACCCCGAGCCTCACCAGTGGCGTCCGCAGGAGATTCCGACGGAGACAGCATTTCTTCGTCACAAGCAAGATGTGCCATGTTTCCTTGCTCTAAAAAATGAAAAACAAATCCTGCTATTTTTTTATCCTGCAGCCAACAACAGCAAACACTAGTTCAGACAACACCACAAACAAAACTACTAAATTCCACCTAATTTTATCCTTTCGAAATCGATACTTCTTTAAATGTTCAAGAAATTTAAAAACCAATTCACTAACAAACTTTTAAGACCGCATACAAGCAGTGAGCGAAAATGAATTTTTCAATCCCAAAAACTATCCTAATCGGCATTCAGCTGAAGCAAGAATTACACTTCCTCTTTGCATTTTCGTCCAGTCGATTAAGTGAATCCACAAATGATAACTAACTAAATAATTAAACCCTGACCACACTAAATGACAAAAACCAAATAAACTAACTAACTATCCAACTACAGTACACAACGCAGTAAGTAATAATATCCCCTTTATCTAATCAAATCTTACATTTGATCAATGAACGCACGCGGTTCACAAAACTCAGCAACTCACACTCGATCAGGTTTGAGCAAATGCACTAGACAATTGATTGCTGAACAATCGCTGACCCCAGCAAATTAATTCCACAGTCACACTAAATCACAACAAGTGGTCCATCCAATATATTTGAGGAGAAGGGAAAATGACGCGGGCCGCTTTTTTCCGTTTCTCGGGTTCACACAAGAAGATGACACTTGTTGCTCGGTTTATCCGCAAACTTGAAGATGACTCTCATATCTATAGAGAGGAAAATACAGCATGTAGTGTTGTCCATGAGAGTTGGAGCACTACTAACTTGAATGAGCCTTTTCGAACAATCTATACGAGACTGCCTACTACACTTGCGACGTGGAGTGGAGATAGAGAATTTTCCATGCTTCCCTCCACACATGCATATTGGTATACTGTAGGTCCGGCAATGTGTGTGCGTATATATGGGGAGCTCTAATGGACTACTGTACCTATGTATTGGTTTGTTGGTTCGCAAGTCAAGTTGAAATTCAGTTTGCAGTTGCTTTACAACCATACCATGTATCTCTATAGAGAAAGGATAAGATGTGTAACGGCCGGGTAGATTTTAAAAGTACGTGCTTCTAGTTCCCACAAAAGCTAGATGGTACGTTATCATTGTTGCTTACTAGGTTTGCATTTCTTCAGTCACCCCGTGTTTGCATTTGAATCCCATGTTTATGCAAAATGTTTGCGTCCCTTGTTTGGGGCAAACAACAGTATTTTTGAGAAAGAGAATTTGGCATTTGGATATGTGTAAATTATGCAGTATGGAGGAAATAAACAAAGTTGAGGAATGAGGATTGAGATCGTAAATACTGGCCATGTGTTGTAGATGTTTGGTAACCAAATGAATTCAACATTTGTTAGTATGAAACTGGATTTTACAATCCGGGATTTTTGAATGTATGTAGACCATAGTAATATTTACTTGTATGGTAGATACATATGATATTGGTTTATAAGGAAATGGAGGGATTAAATACACCACTTTTGGCTTAAGCCTAGAACAAGAGATGGAAATGGAACATAATGCTATTAGGAAATTAATGAAGGTATAATAGCAAAATAATAGTATAATCTTTGAAACATTAAATAGCTTATCTATGTTGTTGGGAAATCCGGGAACATTGACAGTTATACATGAATTAGCTATCTTAATCATAACAATGATGATAAATAAGGGGAGTAAATTTGATCTGTGCAGCACTTTTATAATTATCTGTGCATTTGGTATATTTGCTTTTAAATATGTATTGCAGAAAGGCTTATAAAGGATTTAATACAAAGGAACTGGAGCTCAGGGAGCAATGACAGATTGTGTTTCAGGACGCAATAGACAGTAATATAAACTATGGACTACGGGTTAATTTATGGAGCCTTCATTTGATCCAAGATGTTGCATCCTATTAAAATGGAGATCTTGTCTTCTGTTGGTTGTAATCATGGTAGTTAGTTATATATTCTGTAAGCTTGTTCCATTTAAGTCGGTATTAGATTTCTATTTTATTTATTTGGATCCACATTGGATCTGGAATTAAATCATTTTTAAATGGGATTTGATGCAATATCTATTGTTCATGTGGTTGGCATGAATGTAGCTCCTTCTTTAGGATCCGGTAAAAAACTGACTCAATCCAGTCCACGCCAATGGAATCGCATTTTTCTCAGCACATACCAATCAGTCACATCATCCTTAGACTTTCTTTTGGTGTTCTTTCGATTCCGATTGGTATTATTATTGTATTGATTCCGTATTATTTTTAGTTATTATTTGGGATTCGATTCCGATTTAGGCATCCATTCTCCTCCATCACAATCAAGTTAGTTTAAAACAGCAAGTATACTTTTAGGCAATATTTTGTTAGTATTTCTATTTTCCATGATGGGTGCTATTCCCTTATATCAGACAATCTTGTGATAAGTCACTTACTTTACTTATAGATTACAATTTAAATCATTTTTCAACTTTTTGCATCATCAGCCTGTAGGAAATTATCTGTTCCTTGTATAGTCTTTCATGTTATATGTATTGTAGTAGGCGACTTGATTGAAATAATTATTCTATAACGAGTGCATCTAGAACAAAAATATATTTTCACTTTCAGACTAAAAAGGAGTGAATGCTCTGACTGCAACAAGTCAATATTATGAGAGCAAAGCATTCCATACATTTTGTAGCCACTTGTGATAACCTTCTGCAGAAATCAAGTAGCTTTAATATAGGGTTGCGCATTACAGTGTAATAATGTATTCTTTGATACATAGTTTCTGTAATTCATTTGGATTGCAAGATAAAGAACTTGAACTACGTGCAGGCAGACGGATGCAATGCATTCAGACTACAAAGTTTAATTTTATTTTACAGACTATGTATGCAAAACAGCAATGGGTGCTGTACACATTGCGCTTGAGAAGTTGCATTGGCCGTTCAATTTAAGCAGATCACATCGATTCCCATATTGGCGCATCAGTGCGGAGTATTTAAATCAAACACTCCATTCATCCTTTGTCCATTCTTGCTGAAACCATCAATCTCTAAATCTCTATATTGGAAGGTACGTATGCGTAACATTTTAATTTATATGCTACATTTCCATACGCTATGTAATAATAATTCTCACAGGTCTGTCTGTGCAAGCTTACACTTGAATGTTCTCAATAGATTACAATTTTCTTTTGTACACGATAGTGCATTTGAAGTTATTCATTGACTCTAGAACTAACTATATATACTTATTCAGTAAATTATGCTGCTGTTGAAAATAACTCAGAGCAAATAAATTTCATGTATGGATTGAAACGCAGACTGTAGACAGATAGCAGATATGACTAAAAAAACTGACACAACTCAAAGCAAATAATAGAATCTACGATGTACGAAAACCAATTAGTTGCATTATGCATGGGCAAGTTAATACATAAAGGTTAACCTTGGGAGGTCATTTGCACGTTCACAGTGTTGAATGATTACGTTGCAAGCAAAGTAAACAAATACGGATGATTCAGGGAGCCCAGAAAAAGACAGGTTAAATGGTTTACTACACTGCTGCATTGCATGCACACATAATATGAATTCATAAAAATGTCTCCAACACAAGAGCAAATCATTCAATGCTTTTTCCTTTCCACCACCGCACAAATAATGAATGAACAAACGAGCATTTCTATATCCTGTGAATTCGATTTGATCAAGCAGTAGAACTAACTAATAGATATTTCTATCCTCCTAGAACATAGATAAGTCGTCTGGATGATGTTCCATGTACAATTATGAGCAATTTTCTCCAGCTGTGTCATTACAGGTCTGTGTCTGACTCACAGGAACTAACTATACCCGCCATGTATAATTATGCATAGCAGGTTGCATTATTGTCATGTGTGAGAAGATATTTATAATACGTTAATCCTACTCGAGTAATATATGTGGAGTCCATTCATAGGATACAGCTGGTTAGTTAAATAGAACCATTCAATACTTGCACTATTTAAACAGAGTAAATGTACCCACACATTAATTCATTGATGGTTAGTTTGTTTAAATCAACTAACCAAACTTTAGTTACCGATACCATAATTTGAATTGAATATAAATTTAAAGCGAACCTTTCAGTTTTAATGACTATATCTCCTTAAATTATAGTTATTATAGTTTTTGCACTAAGCTGATACGTGATTTGTGCAGAACATACTAGCTTCAACATTTGTTAAAATTCCTAACGTCTTGAGGGCTTTTACAAAGTAAAAAAGAGGTTGGGTCAAGAGCACAGAATGTAATGAAAAATGAGGGAAACTAAAAGTTTCCACTGTTTGGGAAAATGAGAACAATGTCACATTTATGGACTCCTCCTGGGTTCACATTGTTCCCTCTTCCTTGAAGAAAGAGTGTTTCAATGGAACCTGTAACACATTTTGAATCACCTTGCCACGGGCAGTGTTCCAAAGTACATGGCTCTATGAATGCAGCTAACCTAACCCTGCGACGTACACAACATACATAAGCAGCAGAGTAATTAAGGAAAAGGTTGAATGTCAGATATAAGGCTCATGACTGGGTATAAGTACAACTTAGCTTCCAATTTGGTACATTTTATTAATAGCTTGGCAAGTAATTAACTGCCAAAAGTTTTCTTCATTTAAAGAAAACAGGGTTGAAGTTGATTTCTACTCGTTTGTTGATTTTTTAACCTTTAACTTTATGAACTGCCATGATTTCAGTATCGGTAGCACAATAATGTGAACGTGAACCATTTTATTTGCTTTCCTTAAACTTACTTTTATTAGCGTCAGAGCTGTCAACAATCTCAAGCTCGAATCGCGTTGACCACGACTTTTCTTTCCTCGAGGATTAGTTATTAATATTAAGCATCGAGTCGAGTTGACCAAGGCTTCGGCTCGCTCGATGCTCGACGAGTCAATCTTGAGCAGCTCGAAATCATTTTTACTACATAATATTTAGCACCTGAAAACCATTAAATCAAATTTAATGTTCAAATAATATGAATACCGGGAATCATAGAAATGGCATTTCGGGTTTTAAAAATCGTATCGAAGTCTAAAAATTCATAAAATAATGTTTCAAAAGGCTGTTTTTGACTAGGGATGATTTATTCCATTGCGCAAAAATGCATGGCTATAATCCTTTTTAGCAAGAAAAGCTAAAGCTAAGCTTCATGGGCATTTCTCTCAAACTATTTATGCCCAAATTTCCTGCTTACAATTTGATTAAAAGTTGTACCTATGTTGTACAGTAAACTAACTATTTCAGATGTGTCGCTATCCCCGATTCTTGTGATCAAAACCTATTGTGCTGATACCAAAAGCTATCTTATACAACATGGGAAGATTCCAACAATATTTTTCTCCTCACTCACAGTCAGTGTTTATAAAATACGTTTTGATGAAGCAGTTGGCAAAGGAGCGCCTTCCTAGTTGAATTCTTCAACTCTTTCTTCCAAAGTGGTGCTACAGGTAAAAAGCCATTCTTGCCAAGAGCACAAGAGAAGACTTGAAAGATGCAATTCATTTTAATCCCAAACACACGATCATCATGAGCCTTCTCATTTGATCTATACGTCGTAAAGTCATAGTCATCAGCCCTTTAGAATCAACTGGATGGTATGTGCGGCATGGGTCTTAAAAATCACAGAGAAACTGATGAATCGTCCTAATAAAAGCATACATGTATTATTATTAGTACACAATAGATTGCTACTACTACGTCGTACCAGAGTCCAAAACTTTGACTGGATATTCTCACTCAACTGAACCTAAAGTCTGAACAAGAAAAAATGTATCGCATGATCATTTTATTTATTTACCCTTTTTTAACATTGAAAGTGAGAAATAAATACTACTCAATCATGTATCACTCAATAACTAACTATCCTAGTTAGCTAGTTGAGTTGGTAGTCAGTCTCCTGATTCCAAAAAATCTTTTGTGCCCCTTCAGCCTTTTCTATTCTCATCAAAAAAGTCCTTCTCAACTCTTTTACCAGTGCCTGACTGTACTCCACTGCTGATTGTTGAAATGCCGCCATCTCATCTAACTAACCTGAATGTATGCCTTCCCATTTACACACGTACACCATGACCGTACATATGCATTTTTTCTTTAATTATACAGCCACAAGTTAAGGACTTGACATATCCCTATGGTCCAAGGGCCTCATTCTATTCTTGGAGGAGACAAGTACTTACTTTACGTAACAAAAACACACTGAACACACAAACTCACTTGGGCTGGCTAAAGAACTCCTATAAAAATAGCGCTAATAACAAAGTTCCTTACATTCCTTCGCCTTTTTTACATTATCCCGCCTTCATGTATTGTTTCCTTTTCAAGTTGAACATATTTCCAATCAAGATTTACTTTAGGAACCCTTTATATGCATGGCAAAAATGCATACCTAACTTGTTTGTACACAAAAAGGTTGGTACGTAAAAAATGTGGCTTTTCAGTTTCAAATCTACAGTACTACATAGGGAGCAAAACAAAGAAATTGGATATGTGCAGTCAATCATACACAATTTTGCTTGACTTTTGACGTCATTGGGTTTCCAAAAAACTCCTATTCATGTGAAGATAGGATTTTAAGAAAACAAAACAAATCTCCCCCAAAAAAGATTACTAGATTACTCCCTAGGTTTACACAGTGTGTAGAACATTTTCCTTCATCTTGATTCTCAAGAGCAACTATTGTGTTCCAGGCTCTCACACTGAGAGTTCCTTCACAATTCAAACAATGTCCAAAAATTGACAAAACAAATGACGCAGCAAATCAAATAAGAGTGTGGAAGGGCACGTATAATGCAAGATTACATGTACGATTGCGGTTGCTTACTTAAAATGCACCATATCGCATTGGCTTTCTTTCACATTTTCACAGTTTACGTTAGTTGGTACATATGTGAAAAAGCAAGCTTTTTATGCTGGCACACAATAACTAACTAACCAACTAGTACTGTTTTGATAGCCTCCGCCTCACGTGAGTCGTAGTCGTGGTGAGAGACTAATGGCTGGGTTCTACACGCTGTCATTGTCAAATGTGAGCAAATAAAAAGTCTTAATAATCTTGATTACTCAATCCTGATTATCATGCTTTTAAAAATTTTTAACTAAATAAATTAAGAATATACAACCCTTTTGAACGATTACTCACATTTTCCTTAAAATGAATACATGCATATAAGGGTACAACAATGGTATATTTGAAAGGCGAGTTTTGTCTTTATGCTCTGACTCCCTGCTGTGCATAGTGAGTACTGCAGGTCATAGTGTCAACAAAATTGACACTACTATATGACCAGACGACTCTTATACATAATTCACAGACTTCACTGGGTCAACTGTAGTCTCATAACTGCTGCTCAAAGTCTTACTTTTTGTACTGTATGAATAACAGTAGACATAGTATAAACACACTCTTCAAAGGACATTTTGTGTCCATTTTGAGCTAGTAAGTGTTTTATATGCTTTTATATAGTTAAGTGTAGATAAAGTCGATTGAATGAAACACGGTATTTTTAGTGCTAGGCTTATTAATTACATAAATAAATAAAGAGCTACATAGAATTACGTGTAAGATAACATTTTGACCAGTAGAACTGCAAGTTGGCTGTTTCCAAATATTGTGGTAAAAGCAATAATGAGCCTATTGGTTTATAGTATTGTACAAGTATATGCATATTCTAGGGTCAAATAATGTTTTTAAACCCTTTGTTTTCTATTCATTGCTGGACTAATAAAGTTGTGCATGGGACCACTATTTGAACTAACCATATAAAGCTTTATGAAAGAGACGTCTCTGATAGTCAACAAAAGACAAAAGTGTCCACAAACCATTGCTGACATGCATTACCTGAGAAGAGAGAGCAATAAAAATGATAATAATGAAAGAATGAGCAGGACAAGCAGCCAGGAACATGTGTTTTATCAAGATGCGGTGCATTTGAAATTTTCTAAGGCTTTACAGGTCGTCCACAAGTACTTAAAAAGTTGACACAGGAAAAATATAAACATTCAAACTAAAAGGCTCCGGTAGTTGTGAATTCATATTTTAGGGTGCATTCAGTCGTCAATGAGTGAGTGAGTAAAGCTAAAGTTTCTACCTCAGCTCCTTCTATTTACTTTATCTGAATAAATTCTAAGCATTAGTATAATCAATGCCCTCATATTCTTGAAACACTCAACAAATTATAGCGAGCTATATTAAATATAATGATGAGACCCTCCAAACTATTTCCCCCTTGATGACAGTATAAAGACAAGACTTTGGAAAATCCCTATTGATTTAGCATTACAATCACTTTACAGAGTACAAATCCAATAGAAATCAATCATGCAAATCCAAATATTTTTACGTACCACTTTATTCAACTGTCCTGGAACTCACAACTACCACATTCCTACTGCATAAGACGAATTGAGATTGGAATGAAAATGACTTGTGCTCATTCATTCTGTACACCACATTAGACCAAAGAAACGCAAGCAGCTTTCATCACAGCCAAAATCCCTTTGTACGTGATTGAATCCTTTGAATGCAGTATTCCTATTCAGTCTGTAAATAGACTCATATGTATGGAAACCACATCATGCGAGCAAGTCATCATCATCCCTTTTCCACAGGTAAAACATATTGTATTCCGATAATAATAATAATGCAAGTGAAAATTGGCCCACTCTTTTTTGAAGAAACCTTGCAAGCAAGAGCCACAAACAAATTCTTCAGACGGCCACGCAGTGAAAAAATGCAAATGGAATCTAGCCTTTTCCCACATTAATCCATTCTGGCAGAACATTCTTAACCCGTGTAAACACTTTCTTGCATATTATGCGCGCCTATAACCATTCACCCTTTTCTAATGAGTTTCGCATCATTCTTTTGCAAACAGCTGTAAACTCAGCAGGTTTTATGGCCTTTTGGAATGCTCTTGGACCCTTTAGCTGGACCGCAACTATATACCTAGTTTAGTTAGTTAGTTAGTTACCCAGCTCAGTATTTTATTAAACCGTGGTCATGTACATGGGATAAGAGAGTGCACAAATAGTTTGTAATTATTATCATCACCGCACAACACTAAAAAACAACAACATCGACCGTTCATGCCTGCATGCAAGCAAACAGGTTGAGCGTAAGAATAAGTGTACTAACTAACTAAATGGTGAAGCGAATACCAAGAATTTCATTCATTTTGTCCAAGTAGTAGTTAGTATTAGGTAGATAGATTCACAACACTATATGCAGTATTTTGTTGACTATTATGCAATAAGGGGATTCATGATGACCATTTTTTTATTCCTGCATTCCATAACTAGCTATAGCTAACTAACTGAATGAATGGATAGATTAGAGTGAGTGAATGGTGGTGAAAGAACTTGTATTCACATACATTTGCTAATGTTTACATGCATACATTCTTTCATCACATTTATTCTGCTCACTTGATACTCGTAGCTCACATTATCTTCATTATGGCTACTTAACATTGGACACACACATACACACAATTTGAGCCAGGAACAAAAGAGATGGAAAAGATTTCTTGTTCAAGTACGGCGGACTGCTGCTACCTTTCAGTTACAGAGGAGATCATGATGATGATACAGGAAGCACGCAATTTTGACATTTTTCTCCACACTCTACTCATCAATTTCCCACGCTGTGCAGGCCCACCTTTAAGGTTGATGATGTGTTCAAGAATGTGCTATATGTGCGAGTCCAGTAGTAACTAGCAAGTAAGGTCGTACTCGAAGCATTCTTTATTATTGCTATTATTTCTCGTTAGGGCTTCACCTGGTTTTTAAGTGAGCTTCATACTAACTAATCATAGTGGTCCTTTCACATTACATAGGACCATGTGAACTACACATGTGTACAAGCCTGGGACAACCTAGCATTATGTAAGTATGCATGCCCCGAGCAATTCTTAAGGAATCAGTAGCGGAATAATCATGTATGGATCATCAGTGTTGTGTGCTCCATTAGCCCTATTTATTTATTAAAAAACGCATTCTTTTCACTAAGGGAGCTCAATTTAGTGAGAAATCAGTGCCAGCTCATTATATAAATTAGTAAGTAGGAACCATATAAGCCCACGTAGGAAGAATACCAAAAGAAAGTCTAAGGATGATGTGACTGATTGGTATGTGCTGAGAAAAATGCGATTCCATTGGCGTGGACTGGATTGAGTCAGTTTTATAATTAATTAAATTAATCAAGGTGGATATGCTCAAAAGATTTATTTTTTAACCAACTATCGAAGCTGTGAAAAGTAACTGTTAGCGTTCAGCAAGTTAAAAGCAAAAATCAGATATGTTAGATTGGTCGCATAATATCTTAACGAGCAAACAATTTTTAGTGTACACTCGGTCATTCATATCATAAATTCATTCATTTAGTTAAGTTAGTAAGCCAGTACACCCCTTGATAAAATGTATGAAATGAGATTCGCAGATTTAGCAAGTCTGTAAACCAATGGGTCTATGAACTTTCGGCAAGTTGACTCAAGGTATAGTTTTAAAGCAGTCAAGAATGGAAGAATTACAAGTCCATATTTATTCTGCATATTTGACAACGATTAGAGGCTCCAGACAACCCAACCGCAGTCTTGTGGCGCTTTTATTTGTGTTTGCAGTTTTAAGCGAAAACATGCGCAAATATTTGATATCTAGAACATTTGTTAACTAAAGTTACATCACTCACTACCTACATTATATTCATTCACTGTGAGTTGGCAAATGTTATCCCTCAGTCATTGGTTTACGGACTGCCTTTGACTAACTGAAAATCTCCATGGGTCACAAGGCATGCAGACACAATATCTTTGCTCCTCTTTTTCATGAGTCATAAAATAAACCTTATTTCATTGGCTTTAATAATGATAACAATAATAACAATGACTAATTTACAGTCTGGACAAAAATAAGTGAAAAAATCTTTTCTTTACGAGGACCGCTTCTTCTCATTTCATAACCCTATATACAATAAAGTGGGACTTGGAGTCAAAGCTAAGAGTCTTTAAGTATGTGTGAGACCGTAAGCTTGTAAGATATTTGAAGTTTTTAATGGGCAACAAGATAAGAATAAAGGTTGCCCACTAATATACTGGTAGCTAGTTGCTACCTTTGCGTCCCTGCACAATTAACAAGGAAATGAGAAGAGCTCACATTTAGACTCTAACTAAGCACAAGGAGATAAAGGGTCATTTTTTTGTGTTTCCATGCCTTCCGTACATAATAGAATGTTGTGTAACCAGCCAGCTAACTAACTAACTTACTGACTATGCTTCATTTTATTGTGGTATCTGGATCTGCTCATCTTATAACAAGAATCTTATCCAGGTAATTTAACTATATATGTGTTGAGAGTTAACTAACTAGAGAAGGGGGAAATTCCTGAGTGAACATTTTTTTTGTCTATAAAGACCCAAGAGTCAATTCATTCTTGAAAATTTCCATCACATATGACTACACAGACCCCAAAAAAGTTGTAGTAGCAAATAGCCACCACATATCTTGTACAGCTCCTATAGTTTGAGCCCTTAGACCGTTCATATTGGAGAGATGTAAACAGATACGGGCCATGATTTTCTTAGTTAGAGCTGCTGTATGAGTATGTGAATACTTCCATTAGCGGGCAATGTACATACATGAATGAATGTACATACGTGATAATAATAGAAGTAATGTATGGTGGCCCATTCCTTTTCCTCCTTCCGTATCACAAAAAAAACCTGATTTTCCCTCCGTAAACGAATGGAGGAAAAAATTTACACAGAGAGAGAGAGAGAGTGAGATGCTTTTTGAACCTGTTGTAAACATTTTCTTGCATTTTTTACCCTTCTTGTCCAAATGAGCATAAGATATATTCCTATGGTTTCACAACATGGAATAATACAGGGATTGTTGTGTTTTTATGATACTACATCTTATGTATGACTTTAGTCATTATTAAAAGTACTCGTTCACGGATTCCTTTATCATCGCATCCCTCTTCCATGCATGCAGTGGATCTCCTCATCAGTGGATTAGTATCAGGTCAGTAGTGACTCTAACTAAATAACTAACTACTATTTACTACTACTGGTCCTTCATTCCTACAGCGCTATGTGCTTTGAAGGCTACTATACTAATTCATAATGATGATAAATGAAGGATTTTTTACCTTCCCCTTTCTTGATAGATTCAGCATTCTGTTGCGCTCCATTTGCATTACTATGCATTTTTCTCGGACAAGGAAATGTTATTTACAAGTCCACATTGTTATTGTTAGTTCATGGCTTAGTTAGTTAGGTAGAGCACGTCCAAAAGTTTTATTTCCCTTGCTCAATTATTCACAACAATCCTTTACTTGTGCATTCTATTAGCTCAAGCAAACAAAACCTATTTGCTCAAATGTTTACCGACAGACGACATTCAATGAAGCTGCCAAAACAATGACAACTTATGAAAGAAAGAAGCCTATGGCGTTACCTGGGAAGATTGCTTATAAAGAGCTAACGCAATGTAATAGCGATATTTTATTCATTTCGATTGCCTTCATGACTTTTCAGTAACACAGGAAGTTTGTCATTGTATCTTATTACTGTTCTTTGGTTAGCTAGTTTTCAGAAACAAGTGTAATGTGCACCGCTTTCACATGCCAATTTATCTCATTCATGTTTCTTCTTGAATTAAAAAAACAAAACAATGTACCGTGTTTTTGTTATGTCGACTATTACTAAAAGGGTTGAGCAATGACAATAGAAAATATGTAAGACACTTGCTTCTTGTCTCAACCAGATACAGTTGTTCTGTGCATCTTCCATGACAAGCTAGTTTCTACAATTTGTAGTTAGGTAATCACAAGATGATATACAAAATGTAGAATGATGTATGTAACTGATATAAATAAATTTAGAGAAATATTCAAACAACTAGGATGTTAAGTATCACCAGGAACAATTACTATTATAATGTGGTTTGGGTGTGACAAAATGGACTAAAGTAGGCATTGATAATTTCGTCACGGTAGTCACGGAAACCGTAGCAAACTAACTTAGCATCTCTACTTGATGCGGCATCATCTAGTAATATGCATGTAGCTCAACTCCATAAATTAATATGAAGTATGAGAAAGGAAAAAAGAGCATTTAGTGTCACCAAAACCAATAATAGCGCCTGTCCTGCATGCCTATTGAGAAAAATGTTAGAACCAGAATAAGTAAGCATGGTTAATACTCTTATGTACATAATGCGACAAGAGAGAATAAACACTGCTGTTCACATAAATAGACTTTAGGTTTAACTGCTAACCCCAATGTAGGGCTTTGATGGCAACTTACTCCTCGTGAAATTCTGAGAAACACTTTATTTCCACCAGAATTGACTCTGGACAAACTGTAAGCAATGCTCCTTTGTTTACTTCAGGAGCCTAAATATGTTGTGTGGCGCAGTCCCAGTCAACAAAATAAGGATTACAATTTAACGAAATGATTTTCAAACTTGTGGCTGTGTATAATCAGGTCACAAATAATAGCCAAACCTTGACAAGGCATAAAATGTTCATTTATTTAATTGCGTAATACTACATCAAGTGTGGGAGAGCAAAATATTTTTTCTTCAAGACCAAGACAGAAATCAATACATAAATTGTCAGCTGTCTCTCTCTACTCACTAAAGCAAAGCAAGCTAGTAAAAAAGGTTTAACGAATCAAGTGCACAAGTAATTGCAATGTGACGTAAACGCACATAAAAAACTAAATGTCCATCCATAGTTCACATGGGCATGGAAATGCTCATTATCTACGTATATGATACTTTGTATGTGTGCATTGTTCATAATAATGCTTGTTCATTAGCTAACAAAGGATTGGACACCAGTTCGAGAAGATTAATATGTATGATGAAGACCGCAAACAAGAAATTCGCAAACAGATTTTTCAATTACCAAACCATCCAATATGTCCATTAAGATTTACATTTCTGAAGGACTTCTCATCGTGAGAAGCATAATATGCTAATTTTCCCTGTGGAACTCGAAATATGAAATCTACATTGCTTTCAGAATCTCATCTCATCTATTGCTTCTGCAGATTATCACCATGCATTACGTAATGTTATTACACACTAAACTACTCCTTCCCACGTATGATTATATGATCAATCTCTGAGACTGGGATGTGCATCAGCATACACAAGCTGTAGCTAACAAAGTTATTATCTTGCCATTGAGGCTGATATTCCAACGTTATTAAAATTCAATTATTTTTCCTTTTCAAAAGACATGTGGGATAAACAGGTGCATAAGAATTGCCACATTTGCTAATTATATTAAACAACAGTCAATTGTTCAAAAACAAAGAGAATATCCGGAAACATGAAACTATACAAAATTCCACCAATTTTTCACGGAAAAAATAAAAACAAAATGCAACCTCCCTGTAATGTTCATAAACCCTCCTTTTACTACATAAAGTTGCATACTTACTCAAGTTAGTTAGTTAGTGATTCATAGACTCGTTTTAACAGATTAGCAAAGTCATGTTTAGCTGAGAGAGGTACAATCGGCCGGCGCACTCCTTAGCTACTTTGAAGAAGCCACACCATGACCGTACCTTTGCCTCATTTTCAGTTCACTGGTGGTGAAAAACAAGGGACTACTTAACTTACCTACACGCATTAGTTGCTCATGAAGGTAAGTCAAGTGCATTTTTGTATATATGCATTTTCATACTCACTACCTTCTAACTAACTAGCTTCTGATATGAAAACCTTTGTAGGTTGCAACCAGAAAAATTGACTGACTGACTGGCTCCTTGAGTGACCCATTAGTTGGCATCTCAAAAATCAAGTTACATTCTCTACACTCTACACTGTTACTTTCCTTCCTTGCACTTGTTTCCCTTTTGTAGTATTTTGACAAGATTTTTCTTCGTGCCCAAGGCAGCCTGCTGACCTTCAAATTTTTGACTGCCTCAACAAAAAGTAATTGTTATCAATTGGAAGCATCTCTTTCTCTCTATATGTGCGTGATGAACTGATCCCCCGTCTTCTTCACCTTTCTTTTTATGTCTTAACTCGCTCTCTCTCTATCTATCTACTGCATGAATAACTTGTATGCATCTCTCTGTATATTATGATCATGAGAGAATCATTTGCTCCATTCTCGTTTCATTAAGATCACACTATCTGCCTATCTGAGCTATTATATAAGTTCGTTCTGTATGAGTGAGTATAGAGGTGAGCGGGAACTAGTAGTGTAAGTAAAAGCTCCTTCTTCTAATGGCGCCTCATTGGCTTCATTGCATAACCAGAAAATAATCTAGTTCATCAGGTCATGTTATCATTCATTTGTTCGGTATATGTACACACATATTCCAAAGATGATCCATCATTTTTGTGGTACGAGAGTGAGAGTAGAATGTCAAATGGCAATGTACAATACATTGTAGCGTTGGAGATAGGTTATTTCCAAAAGTACCTAAAGATACACTTAGCGCATTAAAAAAAACAAATTAGCAAAAGTAAATCAGAGGATCTTGAACAAGATAAAATTTTAGAGCCTTAATTCAAGGAATCGAGATCGACGTACCAGGTTTTTTGCATAGACCACACAATGGTGAGACTAATAAATCAGTTTAGGAATTCCAAAAATCATATCCAGACGGCGACTTCTAAAGGCATCTTGTTTGACTACCAATCTAAATCACAGAAACAGTATAATAATAGGTTGCTGACTGATATCCCATGTTGATGTTCAGCACTGCAAATTTAGATAAATCCCTTACTGCAAAGAATCCCAGTTAGTTCTTGCATACTGGTTTATAGATCCTCATTTCATGGCAAATTATTGCACATTACACAAACGGACACAATTCTTGGAATTCCTTTTGCATCTTTACTGACCTACACGATGCCAGTAATGCTCAAAACACGAGGTTGAGGTACTTTTATTCTCATTCCATAAAAACAAGTGCCACTTGAGTTTTTTTGCGATCATGTTTTGTTTGCCCTAGCATTCATAGCAATGATGATTACAATCGCCGGGATTGTTTTCTTTACTTCCATTTAACACTACTAACTAACTAACTAACTAACAACAGCAGGAGAATACATTCCCATCCAGTGTAGATGCATATTTCCTACATGACTAACTCTCAACTCACCAAACTTAAAAACTTTGGTAAGTACGGTCACAATTGGATAAGCTTTAAGTTTTCGAAACAAAGAAATCATCATGAACGCACGTAATCTTAAAACCTGATATTTAAGCACAACCGTCATTATTCATTTACAGTTGATGAGCACTTAAGTTTGACTGAGACATAATTTGATGTCGCCAATTTTGGACACTCTATAAGATAACAGGATTGCCAGTTTTAAATCTAACAACATTTTCCTATCTGCACCGGAGTTAGAATAGGTAATATAGTGGTTAGGCCTGTGGACAAAATTAAAGTACTTGGTACATGGATCGACAGCAATCTGAGTTTCAATCATCATGTTGAGAAGGTAGCTAATAAATGTAATTTCATTCTATGGAAATTACAACCACTTAAGTTTTTGCTGTCTCCCGAAAAAAAAAACTATTTTAATTCATGCTTATGTATTTTTCTGTCTTTACTATATGGCAATTAATTGGTTACATCCGCCCCACTATCAGATCTATAATAAAATTGTTAAGCGAGCTGCAAGATATGTATTGAGTCTAGACCAATTTGCTAGTGTTACTGAAAAAATTTTTACTGAATTAAACTGGCTGTTAGCAACAATGAAATGTAAACTTGTTTTAGGGAAGTTCGCTTATTCTATAGTGCACTCTCTTTGTCCCAAGACATTTCTAAACTGTTTTGATCCACTAAGTTGTAAACAGATCATCACTAGAAACTCCATAAGATATTTACCTGAATCTACACCAAAAACCAAATTTGGTAAAAACGCCACACATTACAGATGCCACAAGAATTGGCTTGAACTAGAGGATGAGATCAAAAACATAGAGCTGTGGCCTATTTTTTGCAATAAATTAAACCTTCAATGTATAGAAGTACAAGCAAATAACTTTATTAGCAATTACACCAACATTTGTGACTACTCTTGTATTGAAGATGCTATAATTTCAACTACAAAATGAATCTAAACTGTGTAAATCTTTTTCTATTCCTATAACTCTTAATGTAATTATTAGAGGTCGTTAAGACCTCTTATAAAATTATCATGAGGAGAGAAAGGAGAGACAGGAGAGAGAGGAGAGACAGGAGAGACAGGAGAGGCAGGAGAGAGAGGAGCAGAAGAAGAAGAAGAAGATGGGATAGAAGCGTATACTTTCATGTTGAGTTCACTGGATTTTAGAAAAAAGTAGTCATCATACAGTTATAAAATTTACAACCTGTAAGCACAATTGCTTTGTTCACGTCCACGAGCAATTTAAACGAGAATCAATAGCTTAGTTTTTGAGATATTACAAAATAAAATCAAAATGTAGCCAAAAAAAGCAATTTTTGACGTTCACATTGAGTTCGCTAGATTTTAGAAAAAAATATTCGTCAGACTATCATGAAATTTATAACACGTCGTAAAAATTACTCTGTTCACGTCCAGCAGTGATTAAAACGAGAATCAGTCACATATTTTTTGAGATATTACAAAAAAACTTGCCAAAAAATAGTGATTTCTGGCTGAAATACTCTTTTTTGGTAGGTACATAAGGTGAGTTGCACGCAAGGGTGCACATACATATTTGACACACAGATAGCAGAGTATCACTACTAGCTTATAGTTGGCATGTGGCGTTCAGAGCTAGCATGAGTATTGTGCAGCATTATCAATTTACGTGCATTTTTAGTTAACCTGTGACTCAAATCGTTATGTTTGCGTCAGTGTGCAATGATTGTTTCACTTCACTTTTAATCATCAAAGACAGCACAAGTGAAATTCCTGCTCTTACAATTTAATTATTTCTTAAATTGTTGCTGCTAATATTTCTTATTGTTATTCTAAAAATTAAACCGAGATCACCTAAGAAAAGGAAAAAAGAGGATCAAATTCGTTATCTTGGACGAAAAAATTTCGAAACTCAAGAGGATCGTCCATGTTTATTACATGAAGTATCAGAAGGTATCATAAATCTTGGGTTGTTCGAAAAAAATTAAACTATTTAATTTTATTGCTTTATTATTCATCATCATATCTTTATGTTGTATTGTTCCTGTACCTTTATCAGGATCCCAAACATCATTGCATGATTCAGCTATCACAAGTGCTTCTATTGTTGAAGAGTTTGATAGAAGCGAAGACAATCAACCAAGATTGCAAGTAAGTACATCTGTCACATTTTAAAAAAATCCGCGCGATTCATCTAATACAAATGCTGGTGATGATGAACAAATTCAGGGTACTAATCAACGTGTAAGCAACACTCGTAGAATACCCAGCAGTTCTGCACTAGTTAGTGGACAACAGCGAAGAAATAAAGTTAGTGCAATAAATTGTATTGTACAATACAATTGTAAATTGTAGTCACTATTCAAGTTTTTGCAAATAAAAGGTTTTAATAATTGACGTGAATTATTTTAGTCAGCCACGCAGGATTTATCGAATGCAGGTAATGATGAAGAGAATCAAGATGATGATCAACGTGGAAACAAGGCCGATAAAAAACACAGGAGTTGTGCACTAAAAAATAAGAGTGACGTTCAATACAGAAGCAACACTCGTGAAAAACACAGTAGTTGTACACCAGTTCAAGGAACCCGTAGAAGGAAGAACGTTAGTACAATAACAAATTTTTATCACGATTCAAGTCTTGGAAAATAAGAATGTGTGATAATTTACGTGTATTATTTTAGTCGCCGCGCCGCGCGGGATTCGTCCAATGCTGGTAATAATGAACAAAATGAGGGTGACGATCAACATGGAAGCAACACTATTAAAAAACCCAGCAGTTGTACAGTCGTTAAAGGACCCCGTAGAAGGAATAAAGTTAGTAAAATAACAAATTTTTAGTCACGATTCAAGTCTTGGGATATAAGAATTTTACATAATTTACGAGTAATTTTTTAGTCAGCCGCGCGGGATTCATCCAATGCTAATAATGATCAACAAAATGAGGGTGACCATCAACTTGGAAGCAAGGCCAGTAGAAAACGCGGCAGTTCTGCACCAGTTCCTGGACCACATAGAACGAATAAAGTTGGTGAAATAAAATAAAACCTTCGGAATTGGAATCTTTGGAAGCAAAAATTTTTGCTAATTTATGTGAATTATTTTAGTCAGCCGCGCGGGAATCATCCAATGATGGTAATGATGCAGATGATCAACTCAGAAGCAAGGCCATTAGAAAACTCAGTAGTTCTGCAGTAGTTACTGGACCACATAGGAGGAGTAAAGTAGGTGGAATAAAAAATGTATTCGCGATAGAAATCTTTGCAGAACTTTGTGTTGATTTACGTGAATAATTTTGGTCATCCAAGAAAAATTCATCCTGTGCTGGTAATGATGATGAAAATAAGGTTGAGGATCAACGTGGAAGCAAAGCCTGTAAAATACTGAGCAGCTCAGATTTGGTTAGTGGACCACGTAGAAAAAGTAAAGTTTGGCAAAATCACAAATTTATTAATCAAATTAAAGTTTTTACAAAATAGATAGTTAAAGTCGTATATCTGTACAATTTCAGACAACCGACCAGCATCAATCTACCATTAAAAAGTCCAGGCAAAAAAGGAAGAATGAGTCCCCAAAAAATCCTCGAGCCCTTAAAAAGCGTGAGGTAAGTACATTAGCAAACTTATAGCTAGGATTTAAGTGTTTAAAAAACGAAAGCTGTAATATTTGACGTGGATAACTTAAGTCAACCGTGTGGGATTCATCGAAAACTGATGGTGTTAATGAGGAGGAAAATGAGACCAACGATCATTATGAAGAAACCAGGCCAAAGAAAAAAGTAGGAAATATAATAAACATGTCATCTAAATTTAAATTTTAACAAAGCACCCAAATAAAAGAATATTGTGTACAATTTCAGACAATCGACCACAGTCCATGTGCTGTTAAGCGCAACTGCCAAAAGAAGAAAAACAAGTCGTTAATAATTTCTCCACTTCCAAAAAAAAGCAAAGTTAGTACAACAATAACATATTAGGGAGTGGCACCGATGAAGACAAAATAAGGTTGAGAAATTTTGCCAAACAATTAAACCCGCAGCAATCAGATGGCGTTCCTTACGAAACAAGACTGCAGCTAGAAGCCGTGTATTTTGTTTCTACCAATATTGACGTTGAGGACGGTCTTTTTAACGATGCAACAGGAATTCTGAAATTGATTGAATATAATGAAAACAATGGATCCCCCAAACGAGCATGGTTGAGATTTGAGCATCCTCTTATAGGACTGCAAAAACGGAAAATGACGGAATCTTATCAGAAAAACACAATATCGATTTTTCTTGGGTGGCTTTTGATCCTATAAAAAAAATTTGAGCAAAACAGGACGACATCATGGATTGGCAATAATTCAAAAGCAAATACCACTCGTTGCAGCAAATGGAATGAGTATTAATAAAGCCCAAGGATCCTCAATGAAGTCTGTGGTTGTCACAGTCAATTCTAAATACAAATTCATGACACGAGAAAGGCTTTATGTTGCTTGCAGTAGAGCTACTTCGAGCGAGGGTTTGTTTATTGACGGACAGTTTCAACCTCCTCTGGCCCAAAAACAAAATGATAGTGTGTCCCTTGAAATGGAACGTCTACGGAATAAATCGTGTGCTTTGTCATTACAGTTTTTGCAAGATTTTCAGCCGAATCATATCAAACTGTATTATCACAATATTCAATCATTTTTGTTGCATCAAAAAGACTTAGAAGCAGATAATTGTGCTGT
>Ga0210040_10001522_pt1 | contig 34817 bp, 30 predicted proteins | sample CryGeyCG12114_NA_FD_185462 | JGI IMG/M metagenome (GOLD analysis project Ga0210040, IMG submission 185462) | Groundwater microbial communities from aquifer - Crystal Geyser CG19_WC_8/21/14_NA (SPAdes) (version 2) | ecosystem: Environmental > Aquatic > Deep subsurface > Groundwater | place: USA...
GTCGTGAGAAGAAGGGAAAAGTTTTCCATTCTTATGTCTGTCCTGTACAAACTGTGTTTCCATGCATTTTCGTGTAGTTTAGTTAGTAATGTACTTACAATGGTGGTGGAGCAATGGATATGTACTACTACAATTCTTTCACTTTCGGGTTTTCTTCATTAGTACAATTTATAGTTGCACTGTTGAATGAATAGTGGAATCTAACAAAGATTTTCTTTGTACCGTAATACTTTTGAACTGTATGCCTTTTATATTTCTACCGTATAGAAAATATTATTTTTTCTGTTTTCACGTATTATTAATTTCAGTTTTATATTTACCAGTATGTGACAGCCTGATGCAAATCTCTCACTCGTGAATATAAACCACTGCCAGTGTCAGTACGTAACGTATAATGCACATATAAAGTGCAGTAGCTGTGGATGTGCAAAATGTAATGCAGTGTCGCTCATGTTGGATTGTGACTCGCTTCTTATAATATTCAACAAGACCGACAAAGAACATATATCTCATGTGAGTAATTTTTTTCCCTGGGCTCTGGAATCCATTTTTCATCGTTTCCCTAAAGTGCTTACAACATTCCAGACACGGGATTATATTAATAGCTTAGTCTTCATAATATAATATCTAGTTTGTGATGGTACTCACTCACTCTTTCACTCACTAACTAACTATGGGATCGCTAGCTGACTAAAAGAGATGTGTTAATTATTCCGTATAACTTTCCTATCGTTCTACCTACCTATTGACCCAAAAAATGTCGAATACACTTTTAAGGTATTTTTTTTGCTGGCTCACAAATTAAATCATGTGCTCTGTGTATGTTTCATACAGCAGTGAGTTTTTATAATTAATTAATGTAAAAGGACATGCAGTAAATTTTCTCTTGATTTCAGTAACCGATATTAAGCTGACATCATCTGGATACGGTAGATTAAAGGCTTAATGTCAAAAACTCATTCATTTAATACGCAGACTCAATACATTTTTGAAAGGAAATGAAACTCTGTTGCTCTTACCTTTTACAGTGAAATGGGCTTACTGTTACCCACACGTAATATCTACATCGACTTTTTCAATTAGGATAGGCCGGAAAGCATGGAGATCTATGTGTTGCACGAAATCGAATTTTGTCTACATACCTTGACTGCGCCAGCAGAATTTAGAGCATCTAAATTTGCCTGGATCTTTTGCTCCAGGTCTACTACGAGTGGAGCGTGGCAATTCTAAAAGCAGATTTGCATTTCCTTTTTTGGCCACTTACGTACATGTCCTATATACTACCACTGATGGAAAAAAACATGTATGCTTGTAAATAAGTAAATAAGCATACATTTGCTGATAACAAGATGCACGAAAATAAAGAGACTTTCAAAGGAATCAGAGGGAGAGTATAGTATAGACAAATGGTTCCTCTTCTTAAGAGATTTAATACTATGGCTGTACTTTTATCTAGTATCTCGTTGCTGTTGTTTTCAATTTTTTCGAATTTTCAGAATTCATCCTAATGCGCATATACTACACGCTGATATACCATAACTTAGTTAGTAACCAAATAAGTATATCTTACAAAAAAATGACAAGTGAAATGATTTACATTTTTCTCAGATTGACACCTGTCTTCCTCAAACGTTGTACCATATGTGTCAATGACGAACCAAGCTCACTGATAGGTAAATCACTAGTTCATCATATACTAAACGAAAAATAGTAAAAATACATGATTATATTCGCCTACACTTTGATATAGTCCTTGAAAACTTGTCTACCTTACCTTTACTATACATGCATGACGATTACGATTATTATATAGCACCCACAGATTTTATTCAAGACAGACGATATTGCGTTGCTAGCTAAACTGTCGAGAAACCTATACTGAAGCAAATGGGAAACCTACTTTGGCTTTCCCTTAGATCTTATACACAGGTTATTATACGAAGATTGGATTCATCAGTAATTGCTAGTTTAGATATTGTCAGTCAGTCAGTGGCCATAGAATGTAGTCAGAAAATGGGATTGTCTTTTCTTTTGCCAAATCCATGTATAACTGATAGTTAGTTGGTAGATATTTCTCTGTTGTTCCAAATGGATTGGTGAAGCCAAGCCCATTTATTCGTTCTCCTATAGTACTCACTCAGTCAGAGATTATCTTTAATGAATTCCAAAACTGTATTATATGAGTGAAGTGAAAGGATGAAATAAAGATGAGCTTTAGAAAGCCTAGGTGACTGTATGCAAATCGCACAAAGACTTTATCTTGGTCCAAAAGGAAACTTGAGTGTTAAGGTGTTACAATTTGTGAATGCATAAAGAGATTGTCCTCATTTTTTGTCGTTTATGCATGCAGTAGGGCCGTGCAATTTGCATGAACTAAAAATGTACGCAATTCTGTATGTAGATGTGCGAGTAGATCAATTGACTATATAGCGCCATGAGACAGCATGCAATTGCACGATAAATACAAAGGGACTGATTTGTGTTAAATGCTCCTTATGATATTATGTTTCTTCCCCAAAATAATTTAACTGGCTCACAGTATTCAGTTAAATGCGTCAAATGTGTATGCTTCAACAGTTTTTTAACTTGCAAATTTTTGGTAACTACTGTCTGTTTCAAAATACAAGACACCTCTCCAATAGTAAAGCCTAGTTCACATGGATGCGATCTGAACATGCGATTGATGCTGCATCACAAAGCTCCGACTGGACGCATGCGTTGACACACCAACAGAATTCTTTGTTTGATTCACATAAAGATGCGATGACGACTGCATTTCGTTTGCTAGTGAAAATAAACTCGACTGATCGCATGATCGCATCTGGAAAGTTCAATGATTTGAACTTTTGTTTTGATGCGATTTATCGCAACTATGGTGAACATGCGATGACATCGCATCTACGATCGCAGAAGTGGTTCACATGACATCGCATGTACAATCGCAGATGCACATAACATCGCACGTTAAATCGCATCCATGTGAACTAGGCTGAAGTTTGCTATTTTGGTTAAATAGTGATTTGTTGAATTTATGGGAGAAAAGTGACTACGGTCTCGAAACCACCCGACCACCCGACTTTCTCTTTGCTGCACACACTAAAAACCTAACCTAACCTAACACTGCAGCAAAGAGAAAGTCGGGTGGTCGGGTGGTTTCGAGACCGTAGTAGAAAAGTGGCCTCATTGTTATAGCAATAAGTTTATAGGAATTTCAAAGATAGAAATAAATTACGTGATTTTAAATGCAATTTACTGAAAAAAAGTAAACTTTGTTCATCACCAGCTTGTTTACACGGAAACCAGGAGAAAACAACCAATGCCAAATAACATTGGGGCAAAATTTTTCCATAGTTTTTTGAAACAGACAGTAACCCAATTTTATTTTTTGGGATTTATTTTGGTTTCCATGGTTACAGACAGCTTGTCTATCACTATGGAAACTAAGTGACTGAGTTTAAAAATTATAAATTGTGGAAGCTCCACTTCATGACTTTTATGTATACTTGACGCAATTGAATGAATCCTTCGGCTTGTTCATTGACTCCCCACATAAATGGCAAAAAAATAAGGGCAAACAACAAAACGGCAACCCACAAAATGTCAAAACCTCAAAATGGCAAAATCACAAAACGGCAAAACCTAAAAATGGCAAATCCATAAAACGACAAAACCTAAAAATGGCAAATCCATAAAACGGCAAAACCTCAAAAGGAATATAACACTGTTAAAGACTAAATTAACAAAAAAATTCAAGGGCAAATGTAAAAACGGGTAATGCAGCAAGCAATAATGCATGTTAACAAAAATTAAATATCGAGATTATAATGTCAAGCTAGAAAAAGTTGTTCCTACCTACGGTATAAAAAGATAGAATATTTGTTAATGGTAGCGTCAAACATGAAATATGCAATTTAACTTTTAAAATGAATGCAGTAATTATTAAATGTATAAATGTGTGCTTCTCATGTTTATCACCCGACGTTATTATTATTTTACTTCATTAGTTTTAGTTCACTGTTATTAGTGACCTGTAAATTCGAAAAAAATTGGGTATTGTCATTTGTGTTTTGCCGTTTTGAGGTTTTGCCATTTTTAGGTTTTGCCGTTTTATGCATTTGCCATTTTGAGGTTTTGACATTTTATGGATTTGCCGTATTTTGGTTTTGACATTTTGTGAGTTGCCATTATGTTGTTTGCCGTTTTTGTGTTTGCCTAATTCGGGGGGCAACTGTTCATTGTATGTGCGTTTCATTATTGTTGAGCAATCACTGTTTCCCCCGGTGACTAAATTCATAAATTATTATGTGTTTTACAGGAGTGCCCAATCCAATCAATGGAATGGACAAGGAGAAGTCATGAGTTGTCAGTTGTTATTGCATCTGTGATTTAAGTGATCAAGAATCTTTTTCAAATAGCATTAATAATTTCCCTTTAAAGCGCCACAAAAGGGCAAAATCATGTCAAACATTATCTTATTTAATTTTATTCTCTCGAAATCTTCACAAGGACAGAATACATAATACATGATGTATTATTGCAACCTTATAGTTTATTTATACATAGAAAATGTATACTAGCCTGTACTTAGTTAGCCACATTTGATTAGTGAGAGAACCCAATGAAACATTTTTACCAGCGTAAAATTAAGTATATCACCAAAAGATTTACAAATCTCCAATTACAATGTAGTTAGTCAGTGTAAACCCAAAATATTCAGATAATGATCTGCTAAATAGGCACATATTTTCAACAAGAATCTCTTGTACACTATACTCTTGAACATTTTGTTTTGTGACCCATATCTACCAGTTTCGTGATATGGAACTAGAAATTTAATTTTTCTGGGGAATATGCAACTGTTTCTATAAATTTAAACTCATAAAGTCATCTGAAATCAAATCTGAATCTGATTAAAATTTATAGGACAAAAACATCACTCAATTCCCCGCAGTTCATATTTATAGTAGCAGTCTAGTAATGTTTAGGGTTACTAAAGAAAACCATCTAGTTAGAGCCATTATTCCAATTAGCGTTTAAAAAACACTCACACACGGCTTCCTATATGTGTCTCGTAAATTTTTTAAGAGAGCAGAAGAGGGGGTCCAAAAAAATCGGACTTGGGACCAAAACAGCATTGGATGGATGATTTTTAATGAATGGATATGATCATTATATAGTACACTCGGAACACAATAATAAAAATAATTGTGCTATAATCACAACTGTTTTATGATAATACAATTAACCTGATGAATCATCACGGAAAAATCACACAAACTTGTCACTAACCACTAACTAACTATCAATATTATAATTTTGTAAACACACGGATAATAATATTGCACAGGTTGGGGACAACATTTTCACTGTGGCAGCAATTCGTAAACTATAGAGTGTGCTAATTATTTATGATAGAATAACATGGTGCTTATTTGCTGGTCCTATATGTAATGATGCACAGAGGCAGTTTATCAAGTCCAAAACTTGTGAGCAAACCTTGTTGACAAACATGCAAAAAATTATGCTGTCGTTTTAAAGAGATTGTCCCACAAAAATTAAAGTCATGCTAACAAAGTTGATGATACTTGTAGAATAATGAATAAGTAACTAGTAAATATATTTTGTTATGTAATTTTAGTCGAAAATCTCCATTCCTGTGCATAGCAAACCAACTAACTAACTATAAGCTCCAGTTGTTTTCAAATAGCAAATAGAAAACTGCATACGAATTGTTGAAAAAATTATACTTTTGGTAACATTAGAACAGTGAGCAGTACAAAAAAAAACCTTGTGCTTCTCACGAAAAAGCATCCTGTATATGTTGACAGCCTCACTCACACTTGTACCACTGATCATGGTTAGCTAATTTTACATTTATCAACTAACACTACACACAGATTCATGCTGACATACATGAGTGTTTATTATTAACTGGATTAATACCTAAACTAACTACTCTTATAAACTATAATTTAGTATGCGTGTGCATTCTTGTAGCTGTAAGCAAACACATGTATTACAGCAAATTGTGAAACCAATGCAACCATTCTGCTCTTGTTTCCTTCTTTGTGGTTCATATATTTCGTTTGATAATAAAAACAAGAGCTGTTGCCGATCTCTCTTATAAAAATCTCTTTACACCTTTATTTACACTATGGGACCCTACCTTATTTTGATTTCCTGGTGGACCTTCTAGCATGACCAACACTACTTTTAGTGCCCTTATCTTCCTCTTGATTGACTTTGGACTGTCTTAATGTTCTCCGTACAACCGATTTGGTCTCGACTGAGACTTCTGCTTTTTTCTCCGCCGTTGCTCGAACAGTGAAATGATGAACCATAAACGGTCCCAAGAAGATCTTAAACACAGCAGAGTACTTCCCTTCATCCAATGGCACAAATGCTATGTTCACTTTCTCTGTAGACTTGGGACCCACTTTCACGTGTTTTGGGATGGCATCGAAAAATGCAAACTCTCCATTTTGCTCCATCCAACTAATCAGTTGTGGTAATGAGAATGTTAGTGTCTCCGTCCCATTTTTAACCACAAATGTGTTCAATTTGCTAGATCTCCTTTTCTTGGGCTGTAAATTGTCAGACTTGCGGGCAGTTTCAGCCGACCCAGGAGTGCTTACTATCTCCGGCTGGTGCTTTTCACTCTCTTCTAACGAGACTATGTTCGTTTTTGTTTTAACCGACTTTTGTCGTTTGATGTATGAAGGCAAAAAGTTTTCTTCGGAATCTTCTCTGTTTGGTATTAGAGGAAAACAAAAGAATATTATGTGGTCATCCACGTTAGTAACAGTAAATAATGCAAAAAAAGTAGATTTAAGATATAGGGGTGTTCTTACGCAGCAGTGGGTGGAGGAGCTTCAGGCGCTATGTAACTTTTTGGCACAGATTGGTGTTTATGAATCTGGAACCCTTGGCGAACAACATTTTCCCGGGTTATTGTGAATTCCAATGGAGCGGCGCACACGTTAATTAGCTGCCAAAACAAATATCAACCCCAGAGGGAATAAAATCAAAGGTAAAGATAGAGTTCCCAGATACAGTCTTCTGCATAATCCCAATTGCTTTGTCAGTGAGTATTAGTTGGTATGACTCACCTCAAACGAAAAACTACCAACAGATTCTAAAATGACAATGTCTGGGATTTCATGTTCAGGCTTGAATGGATTTATAGAGAACTTTGGATTCACCGATTTGGCAACCAGACTCATCCGGATTGCAGAACAAGCTCCATAGACAGTGAAAGTTTCCTCAAACTGTGAATGTAGACGGGAAAATATGCGAGAGTGAGTTTTGCAATGAGATTTTGAAGGCTGATAATATTCTCAAGATTTCACAATTCCTTTTTTCTTTGTTGCAGCATTATTATCTTCACCCAAAAACTCAACAGTCACAGCGAAAGTTACATTTGAGGCATTTACTGCTTCTTATTACTTTTAGTTTGTCAAAGCAGAACGATAGAACGAATGATAAATTGTTATACGCAACAACGCAGCAAATCTATAGGTTAGGGAAATGCTAAACGGAAAAAGAAATGACAATACTGACTATTGATATTGGAGAAAGCATAAAAAGTGAAAGTAAGAATTCCATAAATTCTCAAAATACAACAATATTAATACCGTTGATACAAGATATGCATGGCATATAAAATATGATATGGTAGTAAATGGTAGAGCGACTGCTTTGAGTCCATCAAAAGACTTTCTCTTTCAATTGTGCTGCTGAACTACTTTGAAAACTTACACTCCCTTCCTCAGACGTCTGGAATCTAAATTTCAGTGTTAAAACATGCTCAGGAGGAATCGGGCGCAATGCATTACATTGAACAAATGGGCCATAGGGGTGAATAATATCCATTTTAAGAGGTGTCATCTCATGTCCCACATTGAATAAATGAATCTCTTTCCAAGCCTTTTGATTCATAGCCACAGTTCCAAAGTCGATAGTATGAGAAGGATCTAGCAATATTAAATCCGGTCGTCGCATTGGGCAGGTGACAGTTAGCAAATTGACATCCACTTGACCATTGGGGTCAGTCACAAAACATTGGATAGTGTGAGTCGAACACGAAGGAGACATTTTCTTGAGCAAATCTTGCTTCGCTGATCTAAACTCGTCTAATCGTATGTTTGAGCTGCGCCTAGTGCGATATTTCCTTTTCAGCTCGGCATTTATCTGCGCCTTGCGATCTTCAATTTCTGCCATAATTTGGGCAGGTGATTTGTTTGGTCTTCCGGATCTTTTAGATCCTATCATATCCTCAGTACTGGGAGCTGCAATGGTCAAAACAGTTCGTTGTGCTTTTGCTACACTTTCAGGGGGTGCGGAAAGTCGAGATGATAACATTTTTTCTTCTAGTGTTACAGTGCTTTTGGATTTGGCTGCTGCTGATTTACTTTTCTCCAGGCTGGATGCTTTAGGCTTTTAAAACAAAATATATACAGAAAAAGGGCTTTTAAAACAAAATATATACAGAAAAAGAAAGTTTACAGTGAAATAATGTAGTGTCATGATGATGATCATTACTTCAGAATAGCTTAAAAGCTTTTGTAAACTATCCAGTTCTCTGGCTAAAGCACTCTGTGACTCCAAATGTTGAGCTTGCAATGTGGAATTTAAATGTTGCATTACTTGATCATTGGCTACATCGGCTTCATATTTGACCAGAATTTTAACATCCTATGTAACATGAGATTATTGATTTTTTTACCGTGGAAGTGGTAATGAATATCAATATAAGATTCGTATAGTTAGTTACTGACTTGACCAGCTGTTATGGTTCCAGCAGAGGGATAAATTTTTATTGGGATGTCATGTCCCACATGAAATATAAATGTTGGGCTTTCTCCGTCAGGAGATTCTATAACAAAAGTTAAAGCATATATTCTAATGGCATGCACTTTTGAATAAGGATGGAAAATACACTATGGAATTTTGATATATACTGCTAGTTAGACATGAAAATGCATTGGAGCAAATTGGTGGAAATGTTTACTTTTTGCATTCTTGGAAATCAGGTATATAATAGCGGTTGAAAAACTTGTGCAGCACGTCATTGGGAATAGGATTTTGCTATGAGAGAGAACAGCTATGGTTGGTCTACTGTTGGCTAAAATCTTGAGTTCATGTTCCCTTTTCTCAGTGGTGAAGCATTTAATGCTGGAGGAGAATTTTCCAAGAATTTTCTCTGGAAGAGAAAGCAACACATCGAATTCCCTAGTTTCTCGAGGCATGAGAGTAGCGAATCCAAAATTGGGCTTGATCATCACGCACTTTGATTATGAAATTATACATGCAGATTGAATTACGTGGATTGCATAAGTTAAGATTCTCTGAGGATGGCCAAAATATGCATTGTGTGCAATTTCTAAAACAGTTACCTTTGGGAGATCCATAAATCCAATATGCTGGGGAACTAAAGCGTTGTTGTACACTTTTAGCGCAAGTTTGACGGTTTCAGCGGAGTTACAGGTTCCAAAATTGAGCTCTGTTGGGGTCATTTCCAGTTTTTGATCTGTTAGTACGGCCATGAAAGATGATGTGAGGGGAGTGAAAACTGGGAATGGAAAGTTTAAGTGAAATAAAACGGGGAAATCGATTATTTTCATGTCCAGGTTTACATATTGATCCAAATCTTTTCGCGTGAATAGATCTGGCCTGAAAAATGATATCGCATGATTAAAACTAGCGTTAATGTGCAACTTTTACTTTTAGGAAGCAAATTATTTTCCTATACTTTGGATGAAATTTAACACAGAATTCCGCTTTTGTATGAGCTAGCACCAGTGATTCTTTGGGGACTACTTCCACATATTTGTGCAGTAAATGAGGCACTTCTGTTACAACTTTCCCTGAGTTTTGTTTGTTTATCAATGAAACTTGTATGACTTGCTGATAGCAGTGATCTAAAAATTTTAGTACCATCAAAGACTCCGCGCCAACTATATGCATATTCTAGAAAAAAAAATGACTCATACCCATACCCATTAAACAAATCTTCATATCCACATTTAAGGGATCGATTTCAATCGGATTCTCAATAGTTCGTCCTTCCACTTTCAAGTCAATCTAAAAATCCTTTCTTTTATAGTTAATGAAACTTTTAAAGCCAAAGCGGTACTGATTTAAAAAAAAAAACCTTTTCGTTATCACTAAGCAAGATTTCGAAAGTAGTTTTATAGACGCGTTCATTTCCTGGCCGAAAGTGTACTTGCAAATGCCTTGTACCTCCTTCAGGTAAAGTGCGATCATTTTCTTTAAAAAACGCAATGAAAATATTGTCTGCAACTTTGCCCACCAATTCATCTACTATAGATCGAACCGTCTTTTCAGCTATTGTTGACGTCCGCTCAGATTTCAATGTAATTCCTTGAGAAAATTTTTTCACTGGCGCGGCAGATTTTTTTTTCTTGGGCGCATTACTTTTACTTTTAACTCGTTTATGTTCGGTCTTTTGCTTATGATGAGCATTATTGTTGTTGTGACCATCTTTAGGGCTAGGATTCGTAGCTTTTACAAAAGTGTCTACAGAGCTAGTAGTAACATCAGCTAACAACTCCTCTAAATCCGTATCATATTCAAAGTGATCATCCACTTGATGAACTCCCAAAAACACACAAGTTTTCATCCCTTCATTCTTAATAGTGGCCGTCAAAGAACTCCAAGTGTGGGGCACAATATCGATGAAATGCAAAACAGATGGAGAAATCACCGGCACAATTCGTTTTTGCAAGCATTTCACAGGAATAGCAAATGACCCGTGCTCAAAATTGAAATTCAAATGGCCAGTCCAATCTGCTGTCATAGTTGGATGAAATGTGAGTTCAAAGTCATGACTCAAGCCTGGAGGCAAGGAATGCAGGGCCGTATAATGTACAGTGATGACTTCATTAATTTCGCAAATGTCTGGGGAAACACGCTCATTTTGGTCTACAAGCCCTTCCAACACGAATTTTTGTCTCTCATAAGACGCGTTCAAAATATTCACCTTCTTTTTGTATGTATGGCCCACATCAAAATCCTATTGTGTAACAAATTGATCAGGAGCAGTATATGCATTTCAGATTTTAAAATAAAACGAAACGTTAGTGCCCACTTGGGGCGACATGGAACAAAGATGCGGTGATTCATGTAAACATTTTAAAATCCTAACAAACCTTAAACACGACTTCTGAAGGCGACCAAGAGAATGGAAAAACATTTGATTTCCGTCCCCCAGTGCCACCTTTTGAAGAAATCCTGTGTACACTGAGACTAGACCCCGAACTGCTTTTTGTATTCGTCCTAGAATGCGGGGCACTGAAATAATAATTCGACTCTCTGCTAGCTCTGTACACTGTTGTCACACTGTGGGAATGGAGATGGTGAACTCCACTCTTTTTGTGACCATGATGAGAAAGGTGGTCTCCCAGATGACTGGTTATATGATGCATTTGTTTTGAAGGCAAATGGCTGCTACGCACCCCAGACATTGAATGTCTAGTGGATTTGGCCGAATGATGAATATCTTCATGTTGCTCCAAATGATGATGAGTGTCCACATGACCATGATGATTGTTTTCATGATGCTCATGAGGATGATGTGCTATATCCCCAATATCGAAGTGACTTTTAGTATGAACTTTACTTTTTTCGTGATCCTCGTGGTGATGGTGGTGAGGGTGTTCATCTACGACTACCGTGAGAACATTTTCTGGGTCAATGGAATCATAATACATTTCTCTTTCTTTCCGTTGCTTCTGAATTATCTTTTGTCGGACCTTTTTTGCCCAGAATTGAGCCCATTTCTTTTTCTCTACAACCTCTTTTGCTTGAGCAGCCAACTCGAGTTCTTGAAGGCGCAGTGTTTCTGAAAGTCTTGCTTGCTCTTGTTCTTCAAACTTTTCTCGGATTGATAGTTTCCTTTCTTCAACTTTTAGCAGATGGTCTACAACGTAGGGATTATGACCACTGGATACAAGTTCCGCACGAAGCAGTTCCTTTTCATATTCTTCCTTGGCAATCCGAACTTTCCTGGCTTCACTTGCTGCTTGCATTGATTGAAATTGGTCATCTATTCTTTTTTTGAGTTTAGTCAGTCCTGTTCGCTGCCGTTCTTGTACTAATTGAAAGTTTGCGTTTGCTGCAAGCTTTTCTTCATTGAGCAGATTCATTGTTCTTTTAATGTGATGTCCTACTTGTTGCTTGGCTTTGCGAATCTCAAATATTTTCTTTCTCATGAGTGAATGATTAGAAGGTTGTTGGCTGTAGTGAATCAAGGCTGATTTGAGGCGATTTGTCGCTATTTTTTCTAACTTTTTGGCTCCTTTTCGAATGTTTTCATCCCGGCGAAGGCGATCATGGAGCATAAAATTGCGACGTTTTTTCACATCATGCATTAAAAATATGTCCGCCTTGGTTTTTTTGGAATTCCAAACGTGCTGCTCTATTGTGGCGTCCCAGGTAGACCTACTGCAGGCAAATTACTATTTTTTAGATGAGACAATTTCACCTGTAGTAAATAGGCTTCTGGGAAAGATAAAAAAGCAAAATAATAGGCAGCAATCTTACTTTGGAACTATAATAATTCATAATTAGGGTAACATTATTATATTATATTGTTTATACATGGTTTTCAATTTATTATTATATTTATAGTTACTATAATCTTTGCAAATTCTTTTCAATTTTTTGTTCCACAGAGAGAAGTTCTCTCAAAGCTTCATTCTTTTGAAATTTTTCTTTTGCTAAGTTCATGAGAATTTGAGTGCTATTCGTAGCGCAGTTAGAATTTTGAATATCCGAATCCATTTTTTCAAGCGATAATCGGAGTTCTTCAATCTTCATTTTAGTGTCGTTCAAGTAGTGCTTTAGCTAAAATGTTGCGATCAATGAGCTTATGTAAGTCTAATCATTCATAGATTTTATTTAACCTTATTCATTCTTACGTGTTCAATATAAATATTAGTTTCATTTTGCCCACTTTGCATTTTCTCTTCTGTGTGCGCTAGATGCAACGCTTTTAGAGCATCGGAAGTGCCTCGTTTATCTTGCATGTTTGGATTTTCCAAGTTTCCATTCTGACCCTTCATAATGCTTACCATCATATTTTATATATCTACTTGACAGTAGGTTAAATGCAAACAAAATCTTATCCAGAAAAAATCTACCGCTACCGCTGTTATTATGGTGTAAGACCAAAAAGTAACTTGGAACTTTAAAAGTTGAGTAAGAATTTAGTAAAAGACTGCAAGAGTGAGTTGATGAACACATCTCATCTCAATGATTTCAGTAGAAATAGTAGTCCGAATTTGAACAAAATTATTGATGTTCTGTGCAGATAAGCTATTGGTTTCCCAGGCGTCCATTTAGAAAGCAAAATACCATAGACTCAAGGATTTGAACATGAATTCGATGCGTCAATACATGGATTCAAAACTGTAAACAGTCTTTAATTTCCGATCAAAGTATGGCTTACAATTGATACTTTATACAAAAACGAATTAATTATTTGAGTCCTTAGTCCATACTCCATACACAAAGCTTATGAGGAAAAATCGAGTAATAAATGAAAACTGTATAACCTTATAGAGAAACTGTTAAATAATCAGCTATTTACAACTTCAACCCAATCACTTCCTGACAGCTGTAGTAAACTATCAATATATTTCCTAAATATAAAAAATAATCTATTCAACCTCAAGTTTTACTTTTATCACGAGATCTGTAGAATATTCCACGGCTTTTCATTTCCCGTACAATTCCTGGGGGAAGCTTGCCTGATACTGAGATCGCATAAACGCCTTTCGCAAATCTATTTATTCTTTGCCATTTGCATACCTATTAAAAACATAGATACTTTAGTTTATAAAATTATAGTTAATGATTAGCACAGTTCTTTAAACTAACAAAAGAACAGACGCGAAGAAGAGAAAGATTCAAAATCAGTAGCAACTTCAACTCAATTTACCGTACCCAACTATCCTCAGGAGACATAACAGAAATCATGCCATCAAAGTTGGAGCTAGTACACGCATATACATTTTCTCGGTTGCTTCTCATCCGTAAAAACTCATCACAGTTCTCACATCCATCGAATTCAAACTGATCAAATGTTTTGATTAACGAGCAAACTAAGCACGCTCTTAGGTTCCGTAAATCCTTGGGAATACCTTCCACTGACGTCATATCTGATGGTCACTTTTTACTTCACCTGTGTAGTACGTAATACAAAATTCCAAAGTTAAACCAAGGTATGTAGAATAGTATCTGAGAACTGCTAGTTAAACTACTAAATACGATAGTACTTTTATTCGACTTCAAGATTGAAAATGGGTTAAGAATACAATGAATGCTATATTAACGGAAAGGAATGAAATATTAAGGAGGATTAAGTTCACATTCTGCTGCCTGCCAAAAGGTCGGATCGTTTAACTTTAGTTTAACTTCCCCGACATAAAAACTTTCAACTCTCATCTCACCTTATTTTGTGCGCTCTACCCACTCAAACTATAAGCGTTCAGGTTCCTACACATGTGAATGTGCGGAAGATAAAGAGTTAAATTTATTTCTTATTTTAACTTATTATTATAATCCACTTCACGATTAATTATATAATTAACAAACTTTTCTCTTAAAACTCAGTTAAAAAAACAATTTGAAAATGAGTGCCTGAAGCGCGCTTTTAGTGCATGTGACTTTTCGCTTCAATTTGAAATTCAAACCAAGCATTGTGTTTGGCTAAACTATGCTACAGGAGAGCCATTGACCAATCCAATCGTGTTATTCAACTCAAAAGGAGACGCCTATGACAGCCATATTGTTGTTCACGAAATGTGCTGTTGCATTCTCAATCGGCGTCGTAATATTTCAACAACCTAGGCTTCAATTCATTTGTCGTTTGTCTTTGCATTCAGAAGGAACCAACGAACTGGTGTAGTAGGATTTCCTTTCGTGAAGAAGACGTAGTCTGATTTTTCAGATTTATTCAGTTTTACATTTTAATTTTAATAGCCACTATTGAATTAATTTTGTGTGCTACTGATTGCGAAATTAACTTCCTGTCTTATTTACGATGGGTGGAACCCGTGTTTACATCGGTGGACTGCCTTACGGAGTGAGGGAACGGGACTTAGAACGTTTTTTCAAAGGATATGGGAGAATCAGGGACATTTTAATCAAAAATGGATATGGTTTTGTGGTGAGTTTTGGTTTTAAGTCAGAAGTAATGTAATAGTCGTATCGGTCCAAAAGTTTTTTCGTTTTCTGATGGTTTTTTTCGTGCAGGAATTCGATGACTATAGGGACGCCGATGACGCGGTTTACGAATTGAATGGAAAGGATCTTTTGGGGGAAAGGTATTGACACTTTGGGATTCGTTTAAAATATGATCATAAGACGAAAAACGATGTACTTGTCTTTCTGTAACAAAGTACACGGACTTATTTATTGTTTTCATTTTTTTTAAGGGTCATTGTTGAACGAGCTCGTGGTGTTCCCCGTGATGGAAGAGGACGATCCTCTGGAGGTGGTGGAGAACGTGGAGGTGGCGGTGGTGGTGGTGGACGAGGAGGTGGCGGTGGAGACCGAAGAGGACCACCAAGGGGATCTGACAAGTAAACGTTTTTGATTTTGAGCTTTGTAATGCTGAATCTGTAAATAGATGCAGCGCATAACAAACTGACTTGTGATGCAAGAAAAATCTGACTACTTGAAATTTTAAGGCACAGGTATGGACCCCCCACGAGGACCGAGTATCGATTGATCGTGGAAAACTTATCCAGTCGCGTGTCCTGGCAGGTAAGTCTTGGCTTTAATGTAGTAGAAATATGGTTTCGAAAATCAGTTATTTATTGGGGAGAGTGTTCAATAGTTGTAGTTCTCAGTCAAGTCAGCCTTCATGATGCAAGCATAATTAATCAAACTAGGGTATTGTTTTGCACATTAAATGGAATAATGTTTCAAGAAGTAGACCGTTGCATGCATACAACTTTTGACAGATTATGCATTTCGCATTTAGTCTGGAGTTGGTGAGTAGGTCATTGTAGGTTTGCGGTGTCACTAATATAATACGATCAAGTACGGAAAATGATTGCTGTAATCAGCAAGTGTTTTATTTTTATATAACTCGAACTTCTGACTGATTTGGATTGTCAAACAAGAAGAGGGCAAATCGGCAAATATTGTAGTTTAACTTCAATTGCTTGCGTCAAATTCAATTTACCTATAAATACATTCAGCCAGATTAACCATAACCACCAACTTTCTATATCAACTGTTTGCCTACCAACCGACAACAATTTGATATTCATTCTCTTAGTAATTTCAAAGACTAAAAGAAAAACATTATACCGTCATCGGCCCGACTTACCAAGTAATCTGGATTTGACTGGTTCTATCGATTTCTTAGAACTCTAAGCGAACTGGGTAGATAGGTAGATTAAGAAAGGTTAGTAACTTGACAACGTGTTCATATAATCACATGCCAAGGCTCCTATAAATAGAATCACCTACTTGACCATTTACGATTTACCTAGATTAGATTTCATAATTATGTGAATTTGTGCAGTAGAATAGAAGGTATGCTTGCACAGTGAGTAAGGATCATCTAGTTATTAATGAAAGCTGCTACTTTTTTATGTGCGTGAAGCCCCATACCTTTGATGAGATGAGAGATGGCGTGATTGGCCCTGTGACTTGTGCATAAGACGTTCACGTTGGTAGAGCTTGATCGGTCATCTACGACAGACACTATGACTATGCCATGCCATGACCACGAGTGTGGGAGAAGCCTTGAGGGATTTCCCTCAAAAGAGTTTAGGGCGATCTACCCATTTTACAGCCACTTGTTTGTTTGGCAAAACTATAAGATGGTTGGACGAGACAGGTCGTCAGTCCAATCTGTACGATATACAGATTCGAGAATCAGAAGCCATCCATCGTCTTCGGTCAATTTTTTTGTCTTGACTTTTAAATTTTTTGGATCGACTTAATGATCACGTTTATGGGAAATAGATGACAAAGTAATTTGGGAATTATTCTAAACAATGCACTATTTTATATTTTATGTTGCTGAACTGTATCCAACGGAATCAAATCTGTTTAAAATTATTAGAAGGGTTAAAATTGTTTTTAAAAATTTGGATTCTTATATATAATGGTAACTGAAGGAAGGAACTTGACACACTTTTTTGGGGAATTGAATTGCCTTTTTTTAAGGGAGGGGTAAGGGTGGGTTTTTTCCTAGCATTCCTTGTGTTCCATCTTATACCCGTTGACGAGGAAGGGTCCAGCCATTTGGTGGATTCCTAGTCCCATGGTCAAGCAGATGACTTTTCATTCAAGAGTAAACCTTTCACCCCTGGGTTAGCCGGTTGCCCTACTTAGAGAAAGAAAAAGCCAGAAAATGTATGGCGCAGTGGGGATCAGCCATTTGGTGATGATGTGATGTTGATGACCATCAAAATGGGTCAAGGTTGTGTCTTGCTCGTCCGCCATTGCGCTACTTCTGTTCATCCATCCACATTCCCTTTGTTACTTAATGTGTTCCTCTTATCTGGGGAAGGTAAACCATTGTTGACTCACATTAAAATCTGCGTACATTTCTTGTTGACTAAAAACTTTATAAGTGTCCCAGTCCTAGTCCTATTAAATACAAGCAAGCTGAAGCTATATTATTGATTTTTTACGTTTTCCTAATTTCATTTTTTATTTTAAACATCAAGTATTAAGTATAGCCCCTTGCTTGTATTTCAAATCCTTACATTCTTCCTGTCCTTTTTGTCTTCCTCCTCCTTTTTCCATCATGTTGTACCCGTTTGGAACTTCAAGTCTTTGCCTTTGGTAGCCTCATGATGAGATGAGTGAAACGCTTGTAAAATATGCGGGCGAGCAATACGGAGATCCTCGTTTTGAAAGTGTTTGGGGATGAATAAGTGATATTGGAGAAGATACCATAACGAACAGCGCCATGGGTAGTATGTTAGACTGCGTGGGCTTTGTCTGTGGACGGGTTGTTGATCATGAACATTCCATTACCGGTGCATCCATATCAAAATGCCATGTGGTCCTTCTGAATACGCGGCATAATTGCGAATGTCTGTGGCTAACTAGAGGTGTGGGTGTGCAAGTGTCATCATCCAAAAGCATACGCGAGGGCAAATCTTAGAAGACTGTGGACCTACCGTCGCCCACTTGTGGATGACTATTAAGAAACCTTTCCCTTTCCTTGCTCCTTGTAAAAAAACCTTTTACCCACAATCACAACGAAGTCTTATAGAGTGATAATCGTAGATGAGGGAGATTAATATAATCGTTTGTTTGCAACAAAAGCAGTAACTGTATGTAGCTGCCGAAATATTTGCATGTTTTTATGGCTTTCTAACTTAGAGTGTTGTGCTTCGATGCTAATTTACATATTTTCTTTGCATGAAGGACTTGAAAGATTATATGCGCCAAGCCGGTGAAGTTACATATGCTGATGCCCACAAACAAAGGAGAAATGAAGGGTGAGTAGCACACAATGATTTGTTGTCAGTAGTGTTATTGACGATTTGATGTTATTTTCTTGAAAAAATTACTGACGAAAATTTGTGTTTTCATAGTGTTGTTGAATTTGCCACTTATTCGGACATGAAGGCCGCTTTGGACAAATTGGATGACACAGAGCTGAACGGACGCCGTGTTCGACTGATTGAAGACCGGGGAAGGCGATCCAGGAGGTCCAGAAGCTCGTCTCACTCGAGATCTCGGTCTCGTAGTCGCTCCAAAAGGAGGTATTCACGTTCACACTCAAGGTCGTCAAGGTATTGGCGTTGCGTTTTCGGTGACCCGCCGATGATGAGTGAACAATATTTAATAGAATTTCTGGTGTGTGTAATGTAATAGGGGCTCTCGTTCTCGGTCCAGGAGTCGGTCTAGGTCACGATCCAAATCACGTTCCAAGTATGGCTTCATCACAAAAGCAATTAATCAAACATTGTTAGGAATTAGGAATTAAGTCTTTTTTGTGCATATTCATTTTCATGACTGGATTTTCATAAATTGTAGATCTCGTGGGGATTCCAGGGAAAAATCCAGGTCAAGGTCCCGGTCCCTTAGCAAGAAGAAGGATTCCAAATCCCGTTCCAGGTCGAGATCTCGGTCCCGATCTAAATCGAGGTATGTCCATTGTCCATAATAAAGTTTTATATTGTACGTTTATCTATTTTGCTTACGTTAACCCTTCTAAGCATTTGTTTACCAAATTGTGTAACTTACTTTCGTAGAGATAAGAGTCGCTCCCGCAGCGTAAGTAAGGGCCGTGACCGGGATTCTAGAAGCCGTTCTAAGTCTGTTGAAAGAAATGGGGAGAGATCACCTGGTAAAGAGGATATTGGTGATGATTAAACAAAACAAGTATCCACCTTTGAGTCCTACATGTCATTCAATTGGATAATCCAGTTTTGATGCCTCTCTTTTCTATTTTCTTCATAGGATGATTCGGTAAATGGATCATTGAACGGAAGTTGTTCGTCATAGCCGTTCAACTTGTAACCAGTTTCGATTGTTGCAGAGCAATTGAAAGTTTTTAATCTGTTTTGAGTATAATTCATTATATTTGAAGATTCCTTCTTCGTCATATAATTTTACTACAGTATTTGTGTATGAGTTTCATTATTGTTTCCTACTGCCGTTATATTTCAAATCAACAAGTAAGTCGGTTAATAAGAGTAGTCTAAGTACAAATAATTAAATAAACATTCGATAGAGGCATCAATTATTGTTGTAAATAGTAGCCCCAACCTCATTGAAACTATAGATTTTTGGCCAATTGCAAAAGTTAAACTTTGCCTGTTCTGCATTCAATTTTCTGAGGTTTGAAGAAATTTGAGAAATCTACAAAATTATTTCTGTTGTCAGTCTTGCTAATCTTTTATATTATGTTATGTTTATGGATATATGTTACGACGTACTTTCTAGATTAGAAAATGTGATTATTTGAATATTTTCACTCAAAAAGCATTTATTATTTGATTTGATCGATTTAAAACTGGTATATATGTTTGAAAGAAAGTTGAATAAAACTGAAGCATGATTTTAATTTGTCTAACCACTCAACGCAGTGTACAATGTTTCTGTTTTCATGATTCGTTTTTATGCATTTCCAATCTTGACCCATGCGTTTTTTTTTTGAGAAATTTTCATCTTGTGTTTATTTGCAGCCATTGCAACAACATAATTCATGAGACGGGAACTGAACTTAAAATTATGGCCCTAAAAAAATTCCTTGAGGTTGCATTATACATTTTTGAATGCTGGCAGGGCATAGAAACAAAACTGAAGGATGTGACATTGAGCAATCGCAAAAGCGGGCATAATTGGGAAAGGAATGTAATGTATGACGTATGTGCTATGTACAGAGTACAGATACTGTTAGTCTATAGTGCAAGATGCAAATCGCAAGTGCGAGTGGATGGAAAAATGTGCTTTCAGGCTTAGAGTCTAGTAGTGCAAAAAGTGTTTTCTGCGAAACGTAAAAATTGAGTCAGCCATCAGCCATCAGTATCAGTATCATTACGAAGCGGAAGTCGGACTACTGATAAGTTATAGGTAAGTAATTTTAATCAAACTGAATACTTGAAAATTTAAAAAAGGAATTTTTCATCAGCAAATGGATGATTCATAATTGCTTAGTGATAATGATGAATAATAAGATTGCAGATTGCTGATGATTGGATTTAGAGAATAGTAGTGAGGGGAATCGTACAACATTTTTGTTTGCTGGAGTTGCCTGAAACTGAACCTTAACTCACCTTGAGAAAGATCAGATAGCTATCCTAATCCAATATGTGAGTGCAAATAATTCATTGTTTTTTCATTTTTATTCATTATCCATTATTGGTTGTAGTTTTACAGTACAGAGTAGACACAGTTCTCCTTCCGAAAGCAAATTTGCTTCATTATTTATTACAATGTTTCATCAGATATTGTTCCTAGCAGAAAAAGAAAAACTATGCATGTAGTGTAGTTACTAGTTTTATAAGTTTAGCATTATAGCCATAGTGCTTACTGTCAGCTTTTCTATGCTTTCCTAACAGAGAACCATTACAAATATTGAGCACCAAATATCTTGATTATTTCTGATGTAAGAATACCGCTATTCATGAAATAAGGCAAAAGGGTCATATGCCATAAGCCATAAACGTCAGGTCATAGTTGTAAAATCAATCTATATCTGGCAAAGCTATAAACTTTCATATTCGAGATAATATGGGTACAAAACAAAAATACTTATTGAGGCATAGTTATTTGTAGTTAGTCTAGTCATCGCGTACTACTAATAAAATGTCTTCACATAAAATATTTAGGTTATGTGCTCAGTGCTCAGTTTCATCTTCGTGATCATATCGTAAGCATTAACGGAGCTCAGTTTCATTACCATTTAGCTCCTGCTAGACGAGATTACGAATGGTGACTTGAATCTTTTTCTTGTCTTTCAGTCTTTATAATCTTATGCTGGTAAATTTTACTACTCCTGAAACCTATAAATACTTCATCGGTCATCATCATTCAACTGCTCATATCCCTATTCTATGTTTGATAACATACAAACATTTCATTTTGAAAATTTTAACTCATGCTGTCATAAAATTAATGAATTCTAAGCTAATCTCCTATACTAAAATGTAATTATTTCTCTCAACACAGACTGAACCTTGGTTTGACGGAGTCTGAGGAAGAAATCAGTATCAGAAAAAAATTGCTGTTGTCGGAAGCCCTATCTTACTTATGAGAGAACCTAACAGTATCGTTGACGATAAACGTAACATATCTTCACTGGATTCTTCAAAATCAATCGAACTGCCTTCCCACTCACCGCCATCGAATAATGTTATGAAACATGGAGCTCCGACTACTTCTTCAAATCCTAGTCATATCCCCAACACACTCGCCTCCCCCTTGAAAGATTGGATTCAAAACATTTTACCCTCATTTCCAACTGTTCATGCATCTTCTGATGCGAACAAGAATTCGAAACTCCTCTCACACGTCAGGATGGAGCATTTATTAGCCGGTGTATCTGGTGGAGTAGCATCCACATTGATTTTACATCCCCTTGATCTTGTCAAAATTCGTTTTGCTGTAAATGATGGTCTCTCCTCGCGCCCAAAATATAATGGTTTAAGTCACGCATTCTCTTCTATTTTCCACGCCGAAGGAGTTCGTGGACTCTACAGGTAGGCTATTTTGTCTTGTATTCTTGCACTAAAGAGAGAAAAATCGTTTCCTTACTAGAATTGATTTTTTCACGTGTTTAGAGGAGTTACACCTAACGTTTGGGGCGCTGGCAGTGCTTGGGGATTATATTTTTTATTCTATAACTCAATAAAAACATGGTGGCAAGGAGGGAATACGAAAGTAGATTTAGGTCCAAGTCGCAACATGTTGATTGCTGCAGAAGCTGGTCTTATAACTTTATTTTTGACGAATCCCATTTGGGTGGTTAAAACCCGCCTATGTCTGCAATATAGTAATACTGCTCCGAAGTCTTTATCAGGTAATTTGTATGATAGTCATAGTATGGTACGTATTTTGTTTAATTTTTTATGGTGTTTTTTTTATATTTGACGAGGTAATTTTCATTGGAATTTTTTATAGCGGGAGAATCTGCGTTGGCTCAAACTCATTACACAGGCATGGTTGATGCTCTTAAAAAAACTTACAATATGGAGGGAATTAAAGGTTTGTATCGTGGATTTGTGCCTGGCATTTTTGGTGTATCACATGGTGCTATTCAGTTTATGACGTACGAAGAAATGAAAACATTGTACAATGAGTACAGGAAAATGCCCATTGATGCCAAGCTGGTAAAACTTTGCTTTTTTGTCTTCTGTTTATGTATAAATTGACTCTAGGATAAAAAATATTTTTGTTATTGACGATTTCAGGGCACATCAGAGTATTTGGTTTTTGCTGCTATTTCAAAATTAATCGCAGCAGCCACAACCTACCCATATCAAGTTGTACGAGCTAGATTACAAGATCAGCACAGAGAATACTCCGGGATGACTGATGTTATTCGACAAACTTGGAGGTATGAAGGAATTCGGGGCTTCTATAAAGGGCTCGCTCCCTACTTACTTCATGTTACGCCCAACATCATGATGGTTTTCCTAATATACGAAAAGTTCACGAACCCAAGTAGTTGACCTATGTGATCAATCCTTTCTGATGCTATATAGTAAATACAATCAGCGAATTAGAACGATGGAATACACAGAAACTTATTATAGTTAGTGTAAACACCTTTCTAACTAACTTTACCAAGCAGAATTGTTTCTGATTTCATCAGGACGAATTCTAATATTTATTTTGAATCTTATTAGAGTTAAGAATTTTCCCAAGACTGACTCTACCTTCAAATGGTACCCTCGTTTTATCCTAACAGATTGCAATCATTTTTTGTAAGACATGAAGTTATTGTGCTGGGTGCAAAAATTATTTATTCGAGGATTCAACACAGTCGATTTCTGTGTTTCCTATTACCTCTATTATGATAGCTAATAGCTGGACTTTTAGCTTCATACTAGAGACTATAGATGATGAACCTGTGATACATGGTTTTTGGAGATAATTGGATCTGTGAATACCTAATTACTATTGAGACTTTCTGAAAAGCGCTATCTTTGTGAATAAACAGTTCCTCCTTTGCTATAGAACTTATTCATGATTTCATTGATTGCTACATTTGTAAATGCAAAATATCATGAGTGCTGGGCATCGTGTGAACGAAACGCATCTGTATTTTTTCTTTTCGTATGTTTTTCTTGTATTCCTTGAGATGGAAACTAATTTGATCCATTTCTCTTGTTTCGCATGTGAAAATAAAGAAAAGAAGGCTTCGTGGGCTTTTACAAAGGATTGGTTCCTAATCTAGTCCGAGTAGTTCCTGCTACAGCCCTTACGTTTGTTGTTTACGAGAAAACTTCAGCTTACCTTTCATCCTTAAGAGATACAAAATGAGAGTTCTCATTCTTCTCTTTTCATCGTTCTGACGGTTTATCAAGACTGAAAAAATGTGTTGGATGAGCATGTGAACCAAACTATAGTTTCTGACTTATATTGTATTTAGCCAATCTTGTTTCTTGTCATTGTACCAAAGTAGTAGAGAATTTATTCCTGCCGTTGGACGTGTTGATCATTTACAATAAAAATTATAGTACTGCTACAGGCATTAAAGTAACGATTATTCCTAACATACATCCCATATTTCTAAATGGCTAATATTTCTCATATTAGACCGAGAAGAAGCAGCTTATGTTTCCCGAAATTTCGTCTGCTAATCTTTGCTTTGCTGAATTAAGAGGTTTTTGAGAGACACAGCTCACAGCTACCATGTACTTAAAGAATTCAACTATATATAGAGCACTTGTTGATTTTGCATGGATGTAAAAACTTGTTTGTTAGCAATAGGTTTGCTTGAAGTACTCGATTTCGATTTGCGAGATAAAAACAAAAGAAAGAAGTTCTCAACCTGTTGGGCGCGATGTGCCAACTAACCGAGATAAATGGACTGTAATGAATTAACTAATGAACCAAATGAGAAGAGGAGTAGACAACGTTGATTTTTGTGCTGTAACGGAATGAGGTGGTGATTTATTACTGTAAAAAACAAGTAATTAATTGATTAAGAGTAATAAGAAATATTTCTATACAAGAGCGCCTTTTGATACGTGTGCACACGGTGAATCTCTTAGAGAATCTGTAGTTACAAGACAAAGAAAAACTGGCGAGTCAACTGGTTGCTATGCGCTTAGAACATCAAAGAAAAATACGTGTAAGCCGAACACGGCATGCTTTATACATAGAATGCGCAGAGCACATGAAACTGAATAAAGTACTTAGAAAGGCCAATAGATGGCATATAAGTACATTGCTAGTCACCAACATTCCGCCCACCTTGAAATATCTATATTTCGAAACAAAATAACACTTGGCCGTCCAGTGAGATACAGGAAAAACCCTCTACCTATAAGAGGGGAAAAACGCTGTATCAGCACTGAGAAGTGAACTCAGTGCCCACATTTGTGTCACTTAGGCATGTCAGAGTGCATAGGAAGACGACACAGCTTGGCTATTGGGCGCTTGAAGACTCCTGCTGAGGTGATGATTGATGCCACTCGCACGTGACCATCAGATCCGGGGAACACCTCTTTGATTCGAGCTAGCTTCCACTTTAGAGGAGGAAGATTTTCGTCCTTAAGCAGCACGAGCTCTCCAACTTTCACTTCTGGACTTTCTCCTAGCCATTTTGGACGCTGCTGTAGTCTGGATAGATATTCGGAGCTCCACCTTCTCCAAAAATGCTGAGATTTGCTTTGAACTAGCTGCCAGCGCGACATTCTATTGACAGGCACGTCATTCCAGTTCTCATCTGCAATGGTGGCTAAAGGCTCCCCAATAAGAAAATGTCCTGGCGTTAAAACTGAGAGATCATTGGGATCTGTATTCAAAGGGCACAAAGGTCTAGAATTTAAGCATGCCTCGATTTGAATTAGAATAGTATTCATTTCCTCGTAAGTGAGGACATCATTTCCAATCACCCTACGCAGGTGATTTTTAGTGGACTTCACTCCAGCTTCCCATAAGCCACCAAAGTGAGGAGATGCGGGAGGAATCATGTGCCAGGCTGTTTGAACATTGGCTAGAGAATCACAAACTTAATTGCTAAATTGCTTAGAAAACAACGCAGTTAGTTCTGCCAACTCTGTCTTGGCACCTATAAAGTTTGTGCCATTGTCACTATACAAATCACTAATGTGGCCCCGACGCCCACTGAACCGCCGGAATGCAGCTAAGAAGCCAGCAGAAGTCAGATCAGTAACAAGCTCCAAGTGAATTGCCTTGGTTGAGAGACAAACGAACAATGCTATGTATGCTTTGTATTGTTTAGCACCCCTACCCTTCCATGATTTCACTATGAAAGGACCTGCATAGTCGATGCCCGATTTTAGAAAAGCTCTGGTAGGCATCACCCTAGATGGAGGTAAATTGCCCATTAATTGTTGAGCAACTGAAGCTCGTTGCCTGAAACATGTGATGCATTTGTGAATGTGGTGACGGACCATGTCTCTTGCACCGACAATCCAATATTGTCTCTGTAATGTTGCGAGAAGTAATTGAGCTCCTCAATGAAGCAAAGAGAGATGAACAAAGTGAATGATTAGTCGACTGAGATGAACCCCCTTAGGGAGCAGAATAGGATGACGTTGGTCGAATGTAAGTTGACTATTTTGCAGCCTGCCGCCCACCCTGAGGAGTCCATCATGATCAATAAATGGATGCAACTTTGCAATACTGCTGCTACGTGAAAACAATTGCTTTTTTGATAAAGCATTGAGTTCAGAGGAAAAGTGATGTCGCTGAGTTTCTTTCACCCAAAACTCCAGTGCTGTCTTTAACTCTAATGATGTAAGCGGACCCGTTGTTCCCTGTTTTCGCAAAGTTTTGATGAACCTGAAGCAGTATGCTGTGACCCGCTTGAGTCTGGTCAGTGATGAAAATCGCTGAATAAAATCCGAAGTGTTTTCAATGGATGTTGTTGCAACTGCTTTTGATTTTTCTTCAGTGGACAAGACAGAGTCACTTGCATGTGGTCTATTTTCAGGCAGACTATCATCTTCTTGGAGCCAGGAAGGACCATGCCACCAAATAGGATGATGAATCAATTCTGGAACAGAAATGCCTCGTGAGGCACAGTCAGCAGGATTGTCTTCTGATGAGACATGTCGCCATTGATGAGGTTGTAGTGTTTCTTGGATTTCAGAAACTCGATTGGCTACGAATGTTTTCCACCGATGTGGAGAACTCTGGATCCATGCCAAAGCAATAGTTGAGTCGGTCCATGCAAAGACCTCGTAGTTTGGAAGTTGAATGGAAGGAATTGCAGTTTTCATAAGCCGGACAAGTAGTAATGAACCGGAGAGTTCAAGTCGTGGTAGTGAAATTCTCTTTATGGGAGCAACTTTGGTCTTAGAACACAACAGTGTTACATTCCAAGATAATGAATCCGAGTTGAATGAACGAACATAGATGCATGCTGCATATGCTTTTTCTGAAGCATCACAAAAGCCATGAATTTCTACCTTTGCTAGCTTGCATCCAGTTAAATGCCTAGGGATTTTAAGAAGTTCTAACTGCTTAGCTTCAGCCCTAAAATTATGCCATTGTGAAACAAGAGTTTCTGGCAACTGCTCATCCCATCCTGAACCTAATGTCCACATGGATTGTAGAAGAATCTTTGCTGTAATAATGACTGGAGCTAGCAAACCAAGTGGATCGAAAATACGAGCTACATCGGAGAGAACCTTGCGTTTTGTAGTGATGGAATCTGGACTCAATTCCACAGTGTATGATAATGCATCTTGACGAGGATGCCAGTACAAGCCAAGAGACTTTACTGATTGATCAGAGTCAATAGTGAGAGCAGTTTTGAATTCCCGTTCTTCGACTGGAATTGTGTCGAGCAATGCCATCGAATTGGATGACCATTTTCGCAAATGGAAACAACCCTTTTCCAACAGAGTGGACAATTGGTTTTTGAGACCGATAGCTTCTGCTGTTGATTCAGCCCCTGTTAAAACATCGTCTACATAGAAATCATCAAGTAATATGCGAGAAGCTAATGGAAAAGAGGATGCTTCAGCTCGAGCTAAGTGGACTAAACATCGAACTGCTTGAAAAGGAGCTGATGCAGTACCATAGGTTACAGTTGTGAGCTGATAATCTTGTAGTGGAAGATCTGGACTGGATCTCCATACGATTCTTTGAAAATCCCATGATTGCTGATCCATTGCAACCTGGCGATACATTTTCGCTATGTCTGCTGTGATTGCAATTTTGTGAGTTCTAAAGCGGAGAAGAATTTGGAAGAGATCTTGTTGGAGTTTGGGACCTACTAAAAGCTTCTCATTTAAAGATGTACTGGAGGAAGTCTTGGCAGATGCGTCGAACACAACTCTGACCTTAGTTGTGGAGCTAGATTCTTTGATAACAGCATGATGAGGCATGTAGTAATGAGTGGACGGTAACCTTGATTCATGAATCTTCACCATGTGACCAAGAGCCTGATACTCTTCCATGAATTCCAGATAATGCTTCTTTAGATAAACATTTTTGTTCATCCTGCGCTCGACTTGGTGAAACCTATTGACTGCAAATTCTCGTGACGCTCCGAGTTGAATGTTGTTTGATTTAAAAGGCAAGGACACCACAAACCTACCATTTGGATCCCTAATCTGAGTGGCACAAAATTGTTGCTCACATTCAGCTTCTTCTGCTGACATGTGACTTTTTGTAGCTGGTTCCTCTAAGTCCCAAAACCTTCGCAATTGATCATTGATATCAATCTCAGTAACCAAGCTGACCTGTGAATCACAAGAGACTGAACTACATGGACCAGAGACTACCCAGCCTAGAGCTGTTTGAATAACGAAAGGAAAATGCTGAAGTTGTGAAGTGGAAGAAGTCATAAGATACGGGTACACATCTGAACCCAAAATGAAGTCTGTTTCTTGAGGTATCATGAATTTTGGATTAGCAAGTGGGAGATGTTTCAAATGATTCCAATTGGTTTCTAGCAGTGGTCTGTGTGGCAAGTTATTTGTCAGTTTTGGAAGAACATATGGTCTCAAGTTGAGATTGAAGTTGGTATGATGGGACTGAATGTTGCAATGAACACGCCCCTTAGTGAATCCAGACTGACAAGAACCTATTCCGGCAATAGATACTTTTGCCTGCTGGCGTGGAAGCCCTAATGTCGTAGCGAGACGTTCAGAAATGAAACTGAAATGTGAACCTGAGTCTAGTAGAGCAAGAGCATTCATGAAATTCCCTTGTAGGTTACGAACCTTGACAATAGCTGTAGGCAGGAGAATTTCACTGTCGGAATCAGAGCCGAAATGTGCTGAGAACTGAGGCTCAGGCTTGAGTGGATTAGAGTCAGTGTGAAGCATAGTATGATGCTTAGCTTTGCAGGTGTAGCAGCGCACCTTGCTTGGACAGTTGTGGATTGAGTGATTGGAGCACAAGCAATTAAAACATAGATTTCTGTTCTTAGCAAAGTCTCTACGCTTTTGAGGAGTCATTTCCTTGAATTTAGTGCAATGAAAAACCCTATGGTCATTTCTACAGATAGAACATGACTGAACTGCTGGAGCAGCGTGAAATTCCACGTTCATGGCTTTGATAGGTGGTCGAGCGTCTGCCTTTCTTGGAAATTTGTGGAATGATGTGGAAGCTGATCCCTTTGACTTGGGAGTAAACATCATGCTCTTGCAGTGATGTTCAAGAAAGGAGCAGAAACTTTCAAATGTTGGAGAATCTTGAACCCGACGAGCCTCAAATTCCCATGCATGCTGCAATTTCTCATCCAATTTGCTGGATAAGATTGAAATCATTAAATGATCCAAATTGCCACCTAGAGCTGTCCAGCCTTCTAGACACTCTTTGGAACAATCTATCATCCTTCTAACACTGGCTGCATTGTGATAAGATGCAGGTGGTTGATTAAAGAATCGATTCATGTGGATTCGGATAAGAGCCGTTCTGTCATCATATCTTGCAGTTAGGAGTGCTAGAGCACTGGCGTAGTGTTCTTCAGTTACTTGTAGGTGCTGAATGATTTTGCTTGCTTCATCACGAACACAGCCTTTCAAGTACTGCATCTTCTGGATGACGGAAAGAGTCTTGTCGTTGTGAATGAGGTCAGTAAACACATTTATGAATGATGGCCACTCATCAAGCCGACCAGAGAAAACTGGCAATGAAAGAAGTGGAAGCCGGGCCTTAGATGATGATGCTTGGAGCAAATAATCCACTGGCAAAACAGCTGGATTATCTCCAACGTCAGAATTGCTTGCAACTGAGGACCTAGAAGCGGAGGAAGATGCTGCTTCGGTTTTGCTTTTGATATAGAGCTTTTGCTGTCCTCCTAATCTGAAGTACCTTTCTTCAAAGTCGTTGGCAAAGACTGCCTCAACGGATGAGCAAGCTTCATCTTCATCGATTTGATTTTGAATTGTTTGGAACTCATTGTAAATGGCTCTCAATTTTTCCTGACGGAATTCAATGTCTTCAATAGGAGGTGACTCTTCTTTCAATTTCTCCCACTGGTTTTCCAGCCGAGTGAGTTGTGCTTTGACACGGGATCTTTGCTTTTTCAATTCCTCCATTTTGATTAGCTGGAAGAAAATGAATTAATATATGCAATTTTGAGTGATTAACAGATTGAGAAAAGCATGGCATTGTACATAGGACCCCTATTGGACAAGCACAGTGAATAACGTTGACTGAAGAGACACAAATGGAGGAGCCCTGCAAACAAGTGAACTCATGACAATGGAAATGAAATGAAATGTAACCTGACGTGGAGAGGCTGTGGAGAGAATTGATTAAAGTATTATTTCAATTAATCATGAACGCACAAATCAAGTTATCAACGTAGTTGTAATATGATTATGATCATGCTAACCTTGTTTACCTGTAACAAAAGGTGATTATTGAAATTATATACAACATGAATGATTTGAGAGAACTTACAAATTTGTGGAAGAACCTGTAATGGTAAATTAAGAGAATATAATGCATCATAATATTGAAGATCTGAGCAATAAAATACAGAAGACATGAGCATCAAAATAATGAAAACATGAGCATCAAATTAATACAGACCTGAGCATCAAAATAGTGAAGACCTATATGGAATCAGAAACTCGTACTGGACAGAACCAGAAACCCGTACTGGACAGAACCAGAAACCTGTACTGGATAGAACCAGACACCTGTACTGGACAGAACCAGAAACCTGCACTGGACAGAACCAGAAACATGCACTGGACAGAACCAGACATCAAAAATCAGAAAGATAAAGGAAACAAGAAATCTGATGAACAGCGTGTCGAACACAAACCCACAACAAACAACGGAACGAGAAACCGAATCGCCCCGATGGACCGCAATAAGCAGGAATAGCAAGCAACTTAATTAAAATTAAAATTTAATAACTACGAACCTGTTACGATTTGGAGTGCACCGGTGCACCTAAGAACGGTAAGATGGAACAAAGAATACCGATGCGTTGGGCATAGAATAATGATGGTACCGCAATCAACAAGGACTTTTAATCGATGATCAGTCGAAAGTTACAACAGACTGGTCAGAGGATACGCCGATCCAGCTGAGTCGTATTGTATTGATTGCAAGTGACCGCTTATCAGGTGCCGCTGCCAACAAAGTAATAGTTTTGAAACTGAGAACAACAATATGACACGCTCGAATTTATGGAGTTTGATAAATTTCAAGACCGTTCAAATTGCATTGGCAGCCAGCGACACTGAAAAGCAACGCTTCACCCGGAAAGTCGCCAAGACAAGGTTTGACGCTACAATAAGAAACTGAGGAATTTACCGGTTCGCTCCAGTTCGCTTATTGCCCGAGGTGACAGCGTGATGCAAAAGATTTAAGAGGACATACCGTGAGGTTTGATGATGACTTGATGATTAAGCCGAGAATGAAGTGGCAAGACACCAATGATGAGACAAGAGTCGATGAATGATCATTAGAGACCACACTAGGACAAGAGTCACTCAATGGCCGTCGAAAACCAAACAAATCAGGACAAGAGTCGTTAATGGTCGTTGAAGACCAATCAAGAGAGGACAAGAGTCGTTAATGGTCGTCGAAGACCAATCAAGAGAGGACAAGAGTCGATGAATGATCATTAGAGACTACACTAGGACAAGAGTCACTCAATGGCCGTCGAAGACCAAACAAATCAGGACAAGAGTCGTTAATGGTCGTCGAAGACCAATCAAGAGAGGACAAGAGTCGAACACAAGTTGGCGAACCAGAACAATGTAAATTCGGAAGTTGAAGTGATTCACAAGGTGAACATATGTGGTAGATGATTTTATTTGTCTGTCCAATTCTCAAATTCCAAAAGTTAATCAAAAAGATCCGGTTCTGACAGGACCAAAATGTTGGGCGCGATGTGCCAACTAACCGAGATAAATGGACTGTAATGAATTAACTAATGAAACAAATGAGAAGAGGAGTAGACAACGTTGATTTTTGTGCTGTAACGGAATGAGGTGGTGATTTATTACTGTAAAAAACAAGTAATTAATTGATTAAGAGTAATAAGAAATATTTCTATACAAGAGCGCCTTTTGATACGTGTGCACACGGTGAATCTCTTAGAGAATCTGTAGTTACAAGACAAAGAAAAACTGGCGAGTCAACTGGTTGCTATGCGCTTAGAACATCAAAGAAAAATACGTGTAAGCCGAACACGGCATGCTTTATACATAGAATGCGCAGAGCACATGAAACTGAATAAAGTACATAGAAAGGCCAATAGATGGCATATAAGTACATTGCTAGTCACCAACACAACCCTTGTTTTCAAGTTCATTGTAAACTACAGTTCTGAGCGAATTCGTGTGCCTTGAATAAACAGCCGTGGATACTGTTTTCCCCTATTTGCATCAAAACTCAATTGTTTAACTTCCTGAGCAGTTTCAAAGTGGTTTTCAGGTTTCTCTCCGGGTCTACCTTTCCTGTGTGTGGGAGAAGGATATAAAGGCATTTATATGTGAGATTGATGTTTGTTTGACATGACATTTTATTGGGAGAAAAAAAAATTATTGGCTCCCACTCGTTGTATTGAACAAAAGTAGTTTGATAAGTTGACATGCATTTAAAAATAACCATTTTGGTACGTGTTTGAGAAATAAAGGTGTCTTTTTCTCCAACTCAGCTCATTAATTCCACCGAAATGATGATAAAAGTACGTGATTTTTTTCATGAGAAATACAGGGAAAATTTGCGACTCGTGCCTGACTTATAGTTTCCATTAGAAAGATCATTTTTCAAAGGTTCACTACTATTCTTTTACTTTTTCCTCATCATTAGTATCTTCTTTCTTCCGTGTGAAGGTGACATTGACAAACTAAAGTAAGTGCATGCCCGCTAAAGAGGGTGACCTTCTTTTTATGGCAAAAACCGAAATATAGGGATACAGAATGCACGAAAGTAATACGCAGTCAAACCCAAATCTTTGTATTATTGACATTGTCAGTTGATTTATGCATTTTCGCAACCAAAAAATCCAGCCTACATCTTAACAGTCTCCTATAAACAACTCTACTAAACGAATGTTTTTTGTGTGGATTTTACCAGTTTTCAATGCAGTATAAGTCAAGTCTGTCAGTTCCACAGTTTGAACTGACAAAGTGAGAGTAAATGTGTATATAGTTATATAATGTAGGATGTTATGCATTAGAATAAATATTTTTATTCCTCGGAATCATGAACATGAATATCATATAATGAAGTGGATTCATTAATATTTCCTTACTCATTTAAAAAAATGATAAATCCCTTATATTCAACAGATTTTCTGCGAAATTCTGTAAATCATCTCCTGAATCCATGCAGGAGCACTGAGTGAGTGTTTTTGTTTTGTCCAATACAATCATGATATGATAGCTTTATGTATAACTTACTTGTTGAGGGCTCAAAACGTTGACGCATGATGATTGGCATCTGGGCTGGAAGCTGCTTTAGCTTATGCCTACCGAAATGGAAGTCATCAATAGAAGTCTTACGGTGTTGTCAACATACACAAAGCATAATTTCCGCTGTTGCATAAAACCATTGATCAATCATGTGAAAACCATATAAGATTTGAACTTAATAGAAAATGAATTAACAGCATGGCCATGACTGAAGTCAGCCTGCTTTATTTTTGGCTAATCCTTGACTAAACTAGCATCAGACTACTGCGAATTTACTTACAATTATTTTATCACACATTTGTTAGTTATTAGCATATAGTATAATTTTCCTTCCGCTTTGTTTCCGCTGCAAATTAATTAGCAGCTTTAGAACACAACTTGAGGCCATGAACGTTTGTTTACATAAGTTCATAGAAACATAAAGAATACACATTACATGCTGACGTGTGATTCAAATAATTGAAAATCCCTTTGTTAATCTCGCTTTTGAGTTTCATATTACACTATACAGAATGAAAGCTTCAGTAAAATAATATTGTACAAAAAACATACGAATCTGCAACATGGATGAGCAGCTGAACTAACTAAATAACTAACTCAATTCCCATAGTGAACCAAAGCAGCACTTTCAATCTTCATTGTTCTACTTTCCTGTTTTAATTAAGTATTATAGAAGGAAAACCTGATCTGACAAAGCAATGCCATTAATTGATAGCATCAAAGGTTTTTGTTCATACAAACTTTTTGAAACTGGCAATACTATAAGACTGAACAAAGCAAGATTTTTTGTACATACTCAATGAACGCACATGACTACATTTTGTCATAACGTTTTTATCATAGGATTACCATACAGTAGTTTTGTGATCTCCATTTTGTATTGTCCAGAACTGTCTATATTTTTATCACACCTTTTATCTTGCTGTCCAGATTGCATTGATTGAAACTCGAATGTGACAACAAAATCGTCATTCTGGTATTTTTATACTTATGGACACCCAATACCCAATCTGTCAAAATTTGATAATAATCTCAGATGAATGTCGCATCAAAGTCGGAAACCTCAAATCCGCAAGCATCATTTCCGGACGCATCATAGTCGGAATGGGCAAAATTCGGAACGCTTAATACCCGGAAGGAATAATTTTCGGAATGAAATTTCCATGGGGCGCATCATTTTCGGAAAATCTTGAACTTGGTATACTGAATATAGCTTGCCGGTAGTTCACATGTTCTCAACGTTGACTAAATAAATATCTACAATGG
>Ga0210040_10001523_pt1 | contig 34816 bp, 25 predicted proteins | sample CryGeyCG12114_NA_FD_185462 | JGI IMG/M metagenome (GOLD analysis project Ga0210040, IMG submission 185462) | Groundwater microbial communities from aquifer - Crystal Geyser CG19_WC_8/21/14_NA (SPAdes) (version 2) | ecosystem: Environmental > Aquatic > Deep subsurface > Groundwater | place: USA...
CGCGCCGCTGGGGGTCGCCACGCGCGGCACGACGGGCGTGGACCGGTTGCGGCGGACGGACCGCTGGCTCGCCGGCCCGGGAGCGCGGGCGCTGCTCGGTGCCGAGGACCCGCTCGTCGTGGACCTCGGCTTCGGGTCCTCGCCCGTCACCACGCTGCACCTGGCGAGGGCCCTGCGCCGCGTGCGGCCGGACGTGGAGGTCGTCGGCCTCGAGATCGACCCCGCGCGGGCGCTGCACGCGGCCGAGCTCGCCGGCGCGCTGCCGCCGGAGCAGGTGCGGGGGGTCACCTTCGGCGTCGGCGGGTTCGAGCTCGGCGGGCCGGTCGCCGGGCGGCGCCCGGTCCTGGTGCGGGCGGCCAACGTGCTGCGCCAGTACGACGTCGCGGACGTGCCCGCCGCGTGGGCCGCCGTCGGCGAGCGCCTGGCGCCCGGGGGCCTGCTCCTCGACGTGACGTGCGACGAGCTGGGGCGGCGCGCGAGCTGGGCCGTCGTCGGGCGGTCCGGCCCGCAGCAGCTCGTGCTGTCCGTCCGGCTCGCCGACCTGGCGCGGCCGTCGGAGGTCGCCGAGCGGCTGCCGAAGGCGCTCATCCACGCGAACGTCCCGGGGTCCCGGGTGCACGCGCTGCTCACGGCGCTCGACGCGGCGTGGGACCGCGCCGCACCGCTGGCGCCCTGGGGCCCCCGCCAGCGCTGGCTCGCCGCCTGCCGCGGGCTCCGCGGCACCGGCTGGCCCGTGCTGCACCGCGCCCCCGCAGGTGGCCCCCGCCGGTGGCGCCTGGGCGAGGTGGCGGTCGACTGGTCGGCCGTCGCCGGCTGACCTTCCTCACGACCGACTTCGTGCGCTCCCGTCGCCCTGGGGCCACCTCACGACCGACTTCGTGCGCTCCCGTCGCCCTGGGGCCACCTCACGACCGACTTCGTGCGCTCCCGTCGTCCTCCGGGCACGTCATGAGCGGGAGCCCGCGCGTGGGCGACGGCGCCGGCGTCACCAGCCGATCGGCCCGGACCCGCCGCCGCGCCGACCGCCGCCGATGGAGCGCAGGGCGGGGCGCACGTCGGCCAGGTAGATCCCGGCGGCCACGACCGGCAGCAGGACCAGGAAGCCGAACCCTCCGCCGCCGCCCGCCAGGCGCCCCAGGATGTCCGCCAGCATGAGCAGGAAGGCGACCGCGGTGATGCCGACCCACGCGGGCTTCGAGAGCTTGCCCGCCGCCTGGTAGGCCCCGGCGGGGTGCCGGACGGCGTCCGCCACGGCCATGACGGTCAGGACGAACGCCGCGAGGCTGAGGAGGAAGAAGATCCCGTACTGCGCTGCGGCGATGGCACCCATGGCGCGAGCCTAGAGGCCGCCCCCGCGACGGGCCTCAGACGTCGAGCACCAGGGTGAGCGGCCCGTCGACCACCAGCTCGACCGCCATGTCGGCGCCGAACCGGCCGGTCGCCACCTCGAGCCCGCGCTCGCGCAGCCCCGCGACCACCGCGTCGACGAGCGGCTCGGCCACGTCACCGGGCGCCGCCGCCGACCAGCTCGGCCGGCGCCCCCTGCGCGTGTCGCCCTGGAGGGTGAACTGGCTGACGACGAGGACGGGCGCACCGGCGTCGACGGCGGAGCGGTCGCCGCGCAGCACCCGCAGCTCCGCGGTCTTGCGCACCAGCGCGGCCACCTGCTCGGGCCCGTCGTCGCGGGCCACGCCCACGAGCAGGACGAGGCCCTGCAGGCCCTCGGGGGGCTCGACGGCACCGACGACCTCGCCGTCGACGGCGACCGACGCGCGGGTGACGCGCTGCAGGACCCCCCTCACGCGCCGTCCCTCAGGCCGCGTCCCTTCACGCCGGTCCGCCGCGCAGCGGGACCTCGACGCCGCGGACCTCCCCCACCGGCTCGCCGTGCCCGAGCACCGGGGCCGTGGCCTGCGCCTCGACGACCTGCGCCTGGACGCCGAGGGCCCTCAGGGCGGCGGCCATCACGACCGGGCGCGCCCGGTCGCCGCCGTCGAGGATCTTGAGCGCCACCGCGCGCCCGTCCGGGAGCGCGGCCGCGTAGACCGCCTCGGCGCCGTCCTTGGCGACGAGGCCGGGCACGCCGCGCAGCAGCGCGGTGACGTCGCGCCGGGTGCCGCCCACCCACAGCGGGAAGTCCCGCACCGCCTCGGCGAGGGAGTGCTCGGGGGTCCCCGCCCCGGCGGTCGCCAGGCGCGAGAACGCCCGTGCCAGGCCGGAGAGCGGGACGGCGGGCAGCGGCGTGCCGCAGCCGTCGGTCGTCAGGTGGTCCTCGACCACGGAGGCGGTGGCGCCGGTGGTCTCCCGCACGGTCGCCAGCACGGCCTGCTGCAGCGGGTGCCGGGGGTCCAGGTAGTCCTCGAGCGACCACCCGGCCTGCACGCAGGTGGCGAGCATCGCCGCGTGCTTGCCGGAGCAGTTCTGCGCCAGGCGCTCGGGCGCGCGCCCCTCCGCCTGCCACCGGGCCCGCAGCTCGGCGTCGAACGGCAGGTCCGGGGTGTTGCGCAGCGCGCCCTCGTCGAGGCCCACGGACTCCAGGACGCGCCGGGCGCCCTGCAGGTGGAAGTCCTCGCCGCTGTGGCTCGCCGTGCCCAGCGCCAGCAGGTCACCGCCGAGGCGCAGCCCCGAGCGCAGCATCGCCAGCGCCTGCACGGGCTTGAGGGAGGACCGCGGCAGGACCAGCGCGTCGGGGTCGCCCAGGCCGCCGAGCACCGCCCCGTCCGGACCCACGAGCACGACGTGGCCGTGGTGGGCCGACTCGACGACGCCGCCCCGGCTCACGTGGGCGACGGGGACGGCACCGGCCAGCGGCCCGGGCGTCGTGGACGTCTCGCGGACAGAGGGCGCAGGCACCTGTCGAGCGTAGGCCGTCGAGCCACCGACGACCCGGCTCTCGCCCCCGTCCTCCGGCCCACCGGCACGTCAGGGCATCGCGCCGGCGTTCACCGCCTCCCCACCAGCGCCGACGTCGGGGTGCGCACCCGAGGTGGGGACGCCGTCGGGAGCAGGCGGACGGCACCGCAGCACCTCGAGGTCGAGGCCGTGCAGGCGCAGCGGTCCGGCCTCGTGGGGCACCAGCACCGTCTGCCCCTGCCGGACGGCCACGGGCGCCCCCGCACGGCCCGCCATGACGCCCTCTCCCGCGACCACGACGAGGACGCCGTAGCCAGCCGTGAGGTCCGCCTGCCCTCGGTGACGCTCCACACGGAAGTGCGTCGCCGCGGCCGGCAGGAGGTCCCCGAGCGTCTCGGCAGAGGCGGCGACGAGGTGGTCCACCTCCTGTCGGGACCAGCCCCGTCGGTCCACGGCGCCCAGGGCGACGTCGAAGCCGAGCTCCAGGTGCCCGTCTGCCCGGCCGTCGAGCGCGAAGCCCTCCCACTCCATCAGCACGGAGAGGTCGCTGGGCTCCTGCAGCTCCACCAGCAGGGCGCCGGCACCGATGGCGTGCGGCAGCCCAGCCGGGACGAGGACGACGTCACCGGCTCTGGCGTGCACCTCGTGCATGGCGTCGAGGAGAGCTGCCGCGTCCTGCTCGCGCACCCACGTCGCCAGCTCGCGCCGCTCGACGTCGCGGGTGAAGGCCAGGTGGACGGTCGCCGGCGCCAGGAACACCCATGCCTCGGTCTTGCCGTGGCGAGACCCGAGGTGAGCCGCCGCGAAGGCCCGGTCCGGGTGCGCGTGGACCGGCAGGCGCTGTCCCGCGTCGAGCAGCTTCACCAGGAGCTCGGTGCTCGCGCCGAAGGCGCGGACGTGCTCCGCACCGAGCCAGGCCACTGGGTCCCGGCGAACGGCGTCGACGAGGAGCTCCCCGCCGGGGAGGCGTGACAGGCCCTTCTCCGCGCTCCGCGCCAGCGGTGTCGTCGAGGCGAGCCAGTCCTCCGGCGACCTGCTGCCGGCGCCGGCCCCACCGCGGAACGAGGCGATGCGGGCGCCCCCCTCGTAGAAGCGGTCGGGCGGCTGGTTGGCCGCCAGGACGTGCACAGCGGCGGCGGGGCGTGACAGGGCCATGACGAGGCCACCGGCGAAGGTGTCGCCCAGGCCGATGGTCGTGGGGGACGTCGTCGTCAGCGTGGGTGCGGCCACGCACGCCGCCGTCTCGGGGAGCAGCTCCTCCACCGCCGCGGCGAGTCGCCGCGCGTCCGCGTCCGGTCGTCGCGCCGACACGCGGGCGTGGTCGTCCACGGTGAAGCCGTCACCGTGGAGGTAGCGCGTCCCCGCCAGAGCCACCCCGCTGTGCAGCGCCCGACGGAGGCGGTCGGCGCCGCGACCGACGGCGACGACGAAGCGACGGGTGTGCACCACGAGCACCGGCGCCGGCAGAGCCCGCCGGAGCTCCGCGAGGCCATCGGCCACGTCACGGGGGTCCGCGAGGTCGAGTCGACGTCCGAGGACCTCCTGCGCCTCGTCCTCGTTCATGCTCCACACGTCGACCACGTCGGCGAGCCCCTCCGCCACCAGGCGCGCCATCTCGCGACGGTGGTACCCCGCGTCCTCGAAGACCACGAGCGCCCCGGCGGGCAGGCGCCGCAGGTGCCGACGCAGGTCCTCGAGCCGCCGCCGCAGCACCGTGACGTCCCGGACGGCGTTGAGGTTCGACAGGAGGACGACGGACGCCCGCTCGAGCACCTCGCCCAGGCGAGGACTGATGACCATCTCGGAGTTCGGTGGGTCGTTGACGTAGATGAGCCGGTTGGCGTGCGTGACGACCACCTCGCCGGCGCCCACCCTCACCCGCGCGCCGGCAGGTGCCTGGAGGACGAGGTGGGGGTGGGAGCTGTCCCCTCCGGCGCTGCACAGGTAGGAGACCTCCGGGGGCAGGAGCGCGCGCACGCGGTCGTCGATGCTGACGAGGTGGACCGTGCTGGGCACCCCGAGGCGAGCCACCGCCATGGCTGCTCGCGGAGCCGTGCCCCCGAGGGTGGTGCGCCGGTCGAACCGCGCGGCGAAGCCCTCCACCAACCCCGGTGCCGGGACGAAGCGCTCACCCCCCGTCCCGGCGCGCAGGAGAGCCAGCACGGAGACGACCAGCTCGCGCTCCGTCGTCACCACGACGTCGCCGTCGAGCTCGTCGAGGCCGATGCCGTGGTGGCGCACCAGCTCCTCGAGCACCGAGGCGTCCCAGACGACCTCGTGGTCGAGGCACCCGCCGAGCCCCAGGACCAGCTCACCCATCACGACTCCCGCCCGTGCGACTCGCCGTCAGTAGAGGTCGGCCCTGCCCGCTGCGTCGAAGAGGTCGATCTTCTGCGCCGCCGTCGCTCGCATCGCCTCCACGCACGCCGGCTGGATCGAGTTCGGCTCCCGCAGGGAGTCGTCGGCGAGCACCTCGCGCATCCGAGCGTGGTAGGAGACCTTGATGTCGCTCGAGATGTTGATCTTGTTGACCCCTCGCTTGACCGCCTCACCGATCTCCCGGTCCGGGTTGTTCGACCCGCCGTGGAGCACGAGGGGCACACCCACCTTCGCCTTGATGTCGACGAGCAGGTCCAGCTTGAGCTCCGGCTTCATCCACGCCGGGTAGAGCCCGTGGCAGGTCCCGATCGCGATGGCGAGGCTGTCGACACCGGTCTCCTCGACGAAGCGGACGGCGTCCTCGGGTTCGGTGTAGATGATCTCGGCGGCCCCGTCCTCCGCCTCGCCGTCGGTCTTGCCGATCGTGCCGAGCTCGCCCTCGACCGACAGGCCCACCGCGTGAGCCGCCTCGACCGCCCTGCGGGTCAGGGCGACGTTCTCCTCGAAGGGGAGCATCGACCCGTCGAGCATGGCCGACGTGAAGCCCGCCTTGATGGCGAGGAGCACCTGCTCGTAGGTCGCACCGTGGTCGAGGTGGATGCTCACCGGCACCGAGGACCGGTGCGCCCGCTCCACGATCGCGGGCATCAGCTCCACACCGACGTGGCTCAGCTCGTCCGGGTGGATGGCGACGATGAGCGGGGAGCGTCGCTCTTCGCTGGCGGCGAAGACACCCTGGCACATCGCCCAGTCGCTGACGTTGAAGGCGGGGATGGCGAAGTCGTTGTCGTTCGCGACCTCGAGCAGGTCGGCGCCGTTCATCAGCATGGGTGCTCCTTCGTGTGGGAGTTCGGTGGGAGAGCAGTGGTGGTGCGGATCAGATCTTCACCGCGCCGGCGGTCATGCCGCCCATGAAGAAGCGCTGGAAGAAGGCGAAGAGGAGGAGGACGGGAATGGCGCCGAGGACGCTCATCGCCATCATCTCGTTCCACTCGTACGAGTGCTGGCCCATGAGGAGCTGGATGCCGATGGGCACGGTGCGCATGTCGGTCGTCCTGGTGAGCGTCAGGGCGAAGAGGTACTCGTTCCAGGCGAGCATGAACGTGTACACGCCGACGGACACCATTCCCGGCACGGAGATGGGCACGAGGATGCGCCACAGCGTGGTGAGCGGCCCGGCGCCGTCCATCTTGACGGCCTCGTCCAGCTCGCGGGGCAAGGTGTTCAGGTAACCCGTCATCATGATGATCGCGTAGGGCAGGGTGAACACCAGGTAGGTCAGGACCAGGCCGGGGTAGGTGTTGTAGAGCCCCAGCCCCACGACCAGCCCGAAGTAGGGGATGAGGAGGGTGATCGGGGGCACCGCCTGCACGCTGATCACCACGACGTTGAGCGAGCGCTTGAACGGGAACTCGTAGCGGCTGAAGGCGTAGGCCGCCAGCAGCGAGACCAGCAGGGTCAGCAGGGTCACGGCGATGGCCACGACGTAGCTGTTGACGAAGAAGCGCAGCTTGGTCGGGTCGGAGAAGATGGACGTGTACGCGGCCAGCGAGAAGCCCTCCGTGACGAGCCGCGGTGGCGACTGGAAGATCTCCGAGTTCGCCTTGAACGAGCTCGAGAGCATCCAGAGCACCGGCAGTCCCGCGAAGCAGGCGCCGACGAGGAGCCCTCCGAGGACGAGGATCCGGTGCGAGCGCTCCTGCCGGCGGCGGGTGGCACCGGGTCGGCGCTGCGGCGCGGGTGCTGCGGCCCCGGTCGCTGCCCTGTCGAGGACGGCCATGGTCAGTCCCTCGCCTTCTGGTGGCGCACGTAGAGGACAGCGAGGACGAGGGAGAGGGCGAGCACCACGACCGCGCTCGCGGACGCCACGGCGAAGTCGAAGTCCGCGAAGGGGAGCTTGTAGGTGTAGGTGCTGAGCATCTCCGTGGCGTCGACCGGCCCGCCGCCGGTGGTCATCCAGATGAGTGCGAACTGCTGCGACGTCCAGATGACGTCGAGCAGGGCCATCGAGATGATGATCGGTCGCAGCTGCGGCAGCGTGACGCTGCGGAACTGCTGCCAGGCGCTGGCGCCGTCGACCCTCGCCGCCTCGTAGAGGTCCTTGGGGATCCCCTGCAGGCCGGCGAGCAGGCTCACCATGAAGAAGGGGTAGCCGGACCAGATGTTGATGAACGTCACCGTCGGGAGCGCGAGTCGCGGGTCGCTCAGCCACTCGACCTGCCCGTCGACGGCTCCGAGCGCCCCCAGCCCGTAGTTCACCACTCCGTTGGGGTTGAGCAGCATCCGCCACAGCACGGCGGTGATCGCCGTCGTGAACAACCAGGGCAGGATGTACACGAGCCGGAAGAGCGCCCTGACCCGTCCGGCGAGCAGCGGCGAGTTGAGCAGGAGGGCGAACGCGAGCCCCAGCGCGAAGTGGGCGAGGACGCTCGCGCCCACGAAGAAGCCGGTGTTCTCCAGCGCTCTGGTGAAGACCGGGTCGGTCAGCACCTGCAGGTAGTTGTCGAGGCCGACGAACTGCGACTGCCGCGCCGTGATGACCCGGTCGAAGAACGAGTACCCCACGACCAGCACGACGGGCGCAGCCATGAGGACGGCGATGAGGACGAGCGTCGGGGACAGGAACGCGTACGGCGTCGCGCGGCGGCCGAGACCGGCGCTCCCCCTGCGGCGCAGGACCGGCGTCGGCGGGACGTCGCCGGCGCCGACCGGCGCCCGGCCCTTCGGCACGGTGGACTGGGACACGAGGACCTCCATGGTCCGGTCGGCACGTCCCCGCCGGCTCTGGCGGGGACGTGCGCGCCGTGTGGGCTCAGAACTCCTCGGACCAGGCCTGCTGGGCCTGCTCCAGGGTCGCCTCGGTGGTCTGCTCGCCCTGGAGCTGCCGCTGCAGCTGCTCGCCGAAGTCCCGCATGAGCGTCTCCGCGACGGGGAGGCCGACGAACTCGTTGACGGGCGTGCCGGCGTTCCAGACGTCGAAGGCCTGCTGGTACGCCGGGTCGCCCTCCACGTAGTCCGGTACCGACCGCGTGTTGCCGGGGAAGGCGTTGGCGGCGGTCGCCAGCTCCCCGTTCGCCTGCTCGCCGAGCAGGAACTCGACCAGCCGCCACGCCTCCTCGGGGTGCTCGCTGGTCTCGGAGACGCCGACGCCCCACGAGGCGTAGGTGATGCCCCGCTCGCCCGTGTAGCCCTCCTCCGCGGGCACGGCCGAGATCGAGAAGGCCAGGTCCGGGTCGCTCTCACGGATGAGGTTGATGTGGGCCAGGGAGTCGATCATCATGGCGACCCGCCCGTTGGTGAACTCCTCGACCTTGTCCTGCTCCTTGAGGTTCGCGGTCCCGGGGGCGAGCACCCCGTCGTCCGAGAGCTCCTGCACGAAGTCGACGGCGCTCGTCACCGCTGGGCCGGTGAGGTCCGGCTGCCCGTCCTCGAGCATGGAGCCGCCGGACGCCCACGCCCACGACATCACGTCGTTCTGGACGCCGTTCGGGACCTCGAGGGACAGCGGGAGCACCCAGCCGCTGGCACCGGCGTCCGAGGAGGCGACGGCCTCGGCCGCCGCGGCGAACTCCTCACGGGTCTGCGGGGGCGCGTCCACGCCCGCCTGGGACAGCAGGTCGTCGTTGGTGAACATCATGTAGGCGAAGTTGGCCACCGGGATCATGTACGTGGCCCCGTCGACCTGCACCTGGCTGGCGAGGTCCGCGTCGTCGTAGCCGGCGTCCGCCATGAGAGCGCTCAGATCGCTGATGGCGCCCTGGTCGACGAGCTCGTCGACCCACGCCCCGTCCAGGCCCACGACGTCGGACATGGTCCCCGAGGCCGCGCCCGCGGTGATCTGCTCCTTGGTCGAGGCGTAGGGCCCCGACAGGAGCTCCACGGTGACGCCGGGGTTCTCCTCCTCGAACTGGTCCACGAGCCCGCGGAGCATGCCGTCGGGCAGCTCCGGCTCCCACCACTGCTGGAACTCGAGGACGACCGCGTCCCCGTCCGAGCCGGCCGACCCCGCCGAACCACCGCACGCCGTGGCGAGCGTCATGACCCCGATGCACGCGACGGCGAGGCTGCGCCCCGCTCTCCGTGAGCTGTTGCCCATCGTGCCACCTCTCCCTGCCGCCCCATGCGCACCGTTGCGTTTTTATGCGGCTGTATTGCACGTTAGTGCGGCTCTCCGCTCGACGTCAAGGGCTGTGCGCGCTCATCGCGCACAGGTGCGCGCGAGGATGCCGTGCCCTGCGCGTACGCCGCCGTTCCTTCCCGTTCGTGCTAGGAAGGCGCCCATGGTCACCGTCGCCCACGACCCGCCTCCGGGTCGCCGACTCCCCGCCGGTCGCAAGGCCGAGCTGGCGACGTACGTGGCCGAGGTGGGCGAGGTCACCGTCGCGGAGCTCGCCGAGCGCTTCGAGGTGTCCTCCGACACGGTGCGCCGCGACCTGGACCAGCTCGACGCCGACGGCCTCGTCATCCGCACGCACGGCGGCGCAGTGAGCCCCTCGGGCGCCCCCCGCCCGGACACCGAGCTGGACGTGCGCCGCCGCGTGCAGACGGGCGCCAAGGAGGTCATCGGCAAGCTCGCCGCCGGTCTCGTGCAGGACGGCACGGCGGTGCTGCTGAACGGCGGCACGACGGTCCTCGCGGTCGCGCGCGCGCTGCACGACCACCGCGACCTCACCCTGGCGACGAACAACCTGCTCGTGCCGTCAGAGGTCTCGCCCGGTGTCGTCCGCGACATGCTCGTCTTCGGCGGATCTGTGCGCACCAGCCGGCAGGCCACCGTCGGGCCGGTCGTCTTCCGCAGCGGAGTCGGCGGCGGGGACGTCGACGTCCAGTGCGACCTCGCCCTCATCGCCGTCGGGGCCGCGTCCGTCGCGGGCGGCTACTCCGTGAGCCACGTCGGCGAGGCGGCCATGATGCGCCAGATGATGGAGCGCGCCGACCGGGTCGCCATCCTGGTCGACTCCTCCAAGTTCGGCGGGCGCCTGTTCGCCCGTGTCGCGGACCTCGGCCGCGTCGACCACGTCGTCACCGACGCGACACCACCAGCGGAAGAGCTCGACGCACTGGCGCGCGAGGGCGTCGAGCTCCTGCTCCCCTGAGTCGCGCCGCGCCCGGGCGGGCGCGCTCAGACCTCGACGCGGGGGAGCTTGGCGAGGGCGCGCTCGATGCGCTGGGTCGAGACCGAGCCGCGCGTGCCGAGGCCCTGGGCGAAGAGGCTGACCCGCAGCTCCTCCAGCATCCAGCGCACCTCGCGGACGTCGTCGTCGCCCCGGCGCACCGCCGGCAGCGCCGCGACCACCCGGTCGTGGTCGGCCGTCGCCCGCTCGAGGACTCCCGTCCGGTCGCGGTCGCGGGCGGGGTCGGACGGCAGCGCCTCGAGCCGGCGCAGCAGCCCCTGCAGGTAGCGCTGCAGGTCGGGCAGCCGGTCGCGGCCCGTCGCGGCGACGAAGCCGTCGGGGACGAGCCCGGACAGCTGGGCGCGGGCGTCGGCGAGGCCGGGGAGCATCGCGAGCGCCCGCAGCCCCGAGCCGCCGCCGGCGGACAGGGCGGCGATCCGCGCCTCCACGTCCGCGGCGCTGCGCAGGACGCGCACGACGACGCCGACCACCTCGGCCAGCGCCCCCGGCCCCTCGGCGCGGGCGCGCTCGCGCAGCGCGGCGTGCTCGGCCGGGTCGGTGGGCGGCCCGCCGGCCCGGCGCACGAGGTCGTCGAGGACCGCCTCCCAGCAGTCCTGCAGCAGCGCGGCTGCGCTGCCGTGCGGGCTGCGGGCCAGCACGAGCAGGTCGGTGTTGGACAGCCGGCGCACGACGTCCTTGCCCGGCTCGGGCAGCTCCAGGCGCAGCAGCCGCCGGGTGCCGGCCCGCTGGGCGACGCGGGCCTCGGCCGCCGTCGGGTACACCCGGACCGCGACGGCGTCGCCCTCGTCGGTGAGCGCCGGGTACCCGGCCACCCCCGCGGTCGAGACCTCCTCCGGGAGAGCGCCGCCGGAGAACGCCTCGGCGGCGTCGCGCGCCCCTGCGCGCTCCAGGTCCGAGGCGGCGGCGGACACCGCGCGGCGAACGTCGGCGGTGAGCTCGCGGCGCAGCGAGAGCAGGTCGCGCCCCTCCCCCAGCACCCTCCTGCGCGCGGCGTCCTCCCCGTCGTCCTCGACGACGAAGCGCACCCGCAGGTGGTCGGGCAGCGATGCCGGGTCCCAGTCGGCCACGGGCACAGGGGTGCCGGTGAGGCGCTCCAGCTCGCGCGAGAGCACCGGCAGCAGCGCCCCGTCCCGCGGGCCGGCCACGGCGAGCACGGCCTCGGCCCGGTCCGGCGCGGGGGCGAGGTGGCGGCGCACCGCCTTGGGCAGCCCGCGGACCAGCGCGGTGACGAGCTCGTGCCGCAGCCCCGGCACCTGCCAGGCGAACGGCTCGGGGTCCAGCTGGGCCAGGGCCCGCAGCGGGACGTGCACGGTCGCGCCGTCGTCCTCCTCGCCCGGGGCGAAGCGGTAGGAGACCCGCAGGTCGAGCTCGCCCGCGCGCCAGGTGAGCGGGTAGTCGTCCACCTGGACGCCGGAGGCCGCGTCGGCCAGCAGCGCGGCGGGGTCGAAGGTCAGCAGGTCCGGCTGCCGGCGGCGCTCGGCCTTCCACCAGCGGTCGAAGTGCGCGCCGGAGACGACGTCGGCCGGCACCCGCTCGTCGTAGAAGGTGACCAGCGCCTCCTCGTCCACGACCAGACCACGCGTGCGCGTTCGGTGCTCGAGGTCCTCGGCCTCCTCGAGCAGCGCGCGGTTGTCGTCCAGGAAGCGGTGGTGGCTCACCCAGTCGCCCTCGACGAGGGCGTGGCGGATGAACAGGTCGCGGCTGGTGACCGGGTCGATGCGCCCGTAGGCGACCGTACGGCCGGCCACCAGCGGCAGGCCGTGCAGCAGCACGCGCTCCGAGGCGACGACGGAACCCCGCTTCTTCGACCAGTGCGGCTCGGAGTACGTGCGCCGGACCAGGTGACCGGCCAGCGCCTCGACCCACTCGGGCTGGATGGCCGCGACGCCGCGCGCCCACAGCCGGGAGGTCTCGACGAGCTCGGCCGCCATCACCCAGGACGGTGGCTTGCGCGCGAGCACCGACCCCGGCCACAGGGCGAACCGCGCACCCCGGGCGCCGAGGTACTCCACGCCGCGGCCGCCGCGGGCGGGGCGCTCGGCGCGGCCGCGCGCCTGCTCGCCCGGTCCGCCGGAGCGGCGCTCGTCGCGCATGCCGATGCTCGAGAGGAACCCGGCGAGCACGCTGGCGTGCACGCGGTCGGCGTCGACCTGCTGCTCGCTGCCGGGCAGGACGTCCTCCGCAGCCCGGTCGGCGTCGTCGTCCGCCTCGGCCAGGGTGTCCGCCGGGTCACCGGCCTCGTCGCCCTCGAGCGGCGCCGCCTCGCCACCCCGTGGGACGACGACGGCGCTGCTGGAGGCGTCGACGCCGAGCGAGCGCGTCAGCGAGCGCAGCTGTCGGTGCACGTCCTGCCACTCGCGCACCCGCAGCCACGAGAGGAACTCGCGCTTGCACATGCGGCGGAAGGCGCTGCTGGACAGCGTCTCCTGCTGCGCGTGCAGGTAGCGCCACAGCGCGAGCAGGGTCAGCAGGTCCGAGCGCTCGTCACGGAAGCGCGCGTGGGCGGCGTCCGCGGCCTGCTGGTGCTCGACGGGCCGCTCGCGCGGGTCCTGCACCGACAGGGCCGCGGCGATGACGAGGACCTCGGCGACGCAGCTGTTGCGGTCCGCCTCCAGCACCATCCGCGCCAGGCGCGGGTCGAGCGGCAGCTTCGCCAGGCGGCGCCCGACCGGGGTCAGGCGCAGCTGGCGCGACTCGGCGGGGCCCCGGTCGGCGCCCCGGTCGAGCCCGGCCTCCTCGCCGACGCGGTCGGCCTCGCCCGTCTCGAGGGCGCCGAGCTCGGTGAGCAGCGCCAGCCCGTCGGCGACCTGGCGGCGGTCGGGGGGGTCCACGAAGGGGAAGTCCTCGACGCGGCCGAGGCCGAGCGCCGCCATCTGCAGGATCACCGACGCCAGCGACGTCCGCAGGATCTCCGGGTCGGTGAAGCGGGGCCGCGACTCGTAGTCCGACTCGCTGTAGAGGCGGATCGCGACGCCCTCGGCCACGCGCCCGCAGCGGCCCGAGCGCTGGTTCGCGCTGGCCTGGCTGACCGGTTCGACGGGGAGCCGCTGCACCTTCAGGCGCGCGCTGTAGCGGGAGACGCGCGCCAGCCCGGCGTCGACGACGTAGCGGATGCCGGGCACCGTCAGCGAGGTCTCGGCGACGTTGGTGGACAGCACCACCCTCCGCTGCACGCCCGGCGCGTGGGCGGAGAAGACGCGGTGCTGGTCGGCGCCCGACAGCCGCGCGTACAGCGGCAGCACCTCGGTGCCGCGCAGCTGCATCCGCGCCACGGCGTCGGTGGTCTCGCGGATCTCCCGCTCACCGGGCAGGAACACGAGCACGTCGCCGGGGCCCGTCGCAGCCAGCTCGCGGACGGCGTCGCAGATGGCCTCGACGGGCTCGCGAGCGGCCCGCGCGGGGGCCCGCCCGCCGGAGGACGGCGCGTCGTCATCCTCGTCCTCCTCGTCGTCCTCCCCGTCCTCGACGAGCGGCCGGTAGCGGACCTCGACCGGGAAGGTGCGCCCGGAGACCTCGATGACGGGCACCTCGCCGGCGACGTCGGCGAAGTGGTCGGCGAAGCGCCGCGGGTCGATGGTCGCCGAGGTGATGATCAGCTTGAGGTCGGGACGGCGCGGCAGCAGCCGGTGCAGGATGCCGAGCAGGAAGTCGATGTTCAGCGACCGCTCGTGGGCCTCGTCGATGATCACCGTGTCGTAGCGCGAGAGCAGCGGGTCGCGCTGCACCTCGGCCAGCAGGATGCCGTCGGTGACGACGGACACGAGCGTCCGGTCGCTCACGCGGTCGGTGAAGCGGACGGCGTAGCCGACCTGCTCGCCCAGCGGGACGGCCAGCTCCTCGGCGACGCGCTCGGCGACCGCGCGGGCGGCGATCCGCCGGGGCTGGGTGTGGCCGATCATCCCGCGGGCGCCGCGACCGAGCTCGAGGCAGATCTTGGGCAGCTGCGTCGTCTTGCCCGAGCCGGTCTCCCCGGCGACGACGACGACCTGGTGGTCGCGGATCGCGTCGGCGATCTCCTCTCGCGCGCCGGAGACGGGCAGCTCGGGCGGGTAGGAGACGGCGGGGACCGACTCGCGCCGGGTGAGGAGCCGGGCTCGCGCGGCCTCGACCTCGGGCTCGAGCCGCTCCAGGGCCGGTCCGCGCTCGGGGCCGGGACGGCGCAGGGCGCCGTCGACCCGCCGCTCGAGGCGCTGGGCGTCGGCGACGCCGACCTCGGCGAGAGCCTGCCGGAGCGCGGCGCTCTGCGGGGTGTCCTGCGGCGGCTGCCCGCCCTTGCCGCTCCCGGGACGACGGGGCCCGCGGCGGGAGCCACGTCGGGCGGGGGTGCGCTGGTCGGCCATGTCGTCGTCCAGGGTAGGCGCCGATCCGCCGTCGTCCGCCCCGGCACGTGCGTCTCACCGGCCCCGCGAGACGGCATCAGCGCACGAAGTCCGCCCCACCGGCCCCCCGAGACGGCAACAACGCACGAAGTCCGCCCCACCGGCCCCCCGAGACAGCAACAGCGCACGAAGTCCGTCGTCGGGGACCGACACCTGGTCGCGGGCTCGCGCCCGGGTCACGCGTGGGGCTGCGCGACGCCGCCGGGCGGCGGCGTGTCGTCGTCGTCCTCGGGCAGGCGGCACCAGCGCTCGACGACCAGGCCGGCGACGAGGAGGACGGCCGAGGCGCCCGAGGCGACCAGCAGGCTGGTCACCGACTGGCGCGGCAGCGGGTAGGCGACGTCGGGGAGCAGGTGCACCACCTGGCCGAGGTACCAGCCCAGCAGCGCGGCCCCCGCGAGCGCCGACGCCTGGCCGAGGACGGCGGTGCGGGCGGCGCGCAGCGGGTCCAGCGGCCGGTCGCGGTGCCCCCGGTTCCAGCGCCGCACCGGCCAGCCCAGCACGAGCACGGTGCCCGCGAGGAGCAGCACCGCGGCGACGGCGGTCCACGGCAGCCGCGTCAGGGTCAGCCCGAGCATCTCCAGCGGGCCGACGAGGGCGAAGCCCACGACGGCCGCCACCAGCGCGACCCCGACGGGCGTCGTCCACCGCGTCGGGGTCACCGCGAGCCCTCCGCGTGGGCGCGCAGGGCCGGGGGCAGGGGGAGGACGACGTCCTCGCGCACCCGGACGGCCTCGGGATCGGCAGCCACCAGCGAGCCGGCGAGCTCCTCGACCGCACCGCCACCGGCGCCGGGCAGGTGCGCGCCCGGGTCGGCCAGCGACCACGGCACGAGGACGAAGGCGCGCTCGTGCGCGCGCGGGTGCGGCAGCAGGAGCCGCTCGTCGTCGCGCGCGACCGCGCCGCCCAGGTCGACGACGTCGACGTCGAGGGTGCGCGGGCCCCACCGCTCGCGGCGCACGCGCCCGTGGCCCGCCTCGACGCGCTGGCACGCGGCGAGCAGGTCGAGGGGGGCGAGCGTCGTCCGCCCGACCACGACCGCGTTGAGGAAGGGCAGCTGCTCCGGGTCCGAGAGCTCCGCCGCGGCCGTGCCCGGCAGGCGCACCGGCGCCGACTCCACGACCGGCGAGACGCCCGTGAGCACCAGGCCGGGCACGCGGGCCAGCGCCGCGACGGCCGAGCGGAGCACCTCGGCGCGGTCGCCCAGGTCCGAGCCGAGCGCCAGCACGACGGGGGTGCCGCCGGGATCCGGTGCGGTGCGGCGCACCCGCACGACGACGTCGTCGAAGGCCAGCGCGATGGGCGCCTGCGGCTTGTGCACCTCCACCTCGACGGCGAGGACGCGCTCGCGGGCGAGCACGACGTCGGCCACGCGCTGCGCCAGGCGCTCCAGCAGGGCGACGGGCTCGCCCGCGACGACGGCCGCGACGTCCTCGGCCACCTCGCCGTAGTGGACGGTGTCCCGCACGTCGTCGCTGGCGGCGGCCGCGCGGGTGTCGAGCTCGAGGACCAGGTCGACGACGAACTCCTGCCCGAGCTCTCGCTCGGCGGCCAGCACGCCGTGGCGCCCGCGCACGCGCAGCCCGCGCAGCTCGATGCGGTCCGTGCCGGGGGTACTCACGCGCTCGCCCCCTGACGCCGCGCGGCGGCCACCCGCGCGGCCACGCGCACGGCGTCGGCGCTGGGGCGCACGTCGTGGACCCGCACGCACCAGACGCCGGCCGCCGCCGCCAGCGCGGTGACGGCCGTCGTGGCCGCGTCGCGGTCGGCGGCGGGCCGCGGAGTCCCGCCGGCGTCGGCGAGCAGCGCGCCGAGCATCCCCTTGCGCGAGGCGCCGACGAGCAGGGGCAGCCCCAGCCCGGCCAGCGCGCCCAGGTGCGCCAGCAGCGCCCACCCCTGGTCCGCCGTCTTGGCGAAGCCGAGCCCGGGGTCCACGACCAGCCGGTCCGGGCGCACGCCCGCGGCCAGGAGCGCCTCGACGCGGCGGGCGAGCGCGTCGCGCACGTCGGCGACGACGTCGCCGTAGTCGGTGCGGTCGGCCATGACGTCGCTGTGCCCGCGCCAGTGCATGGCCACGTACGGCGCGCCGCGCTCGGCGACCAGCGCCGCCATGGCGGGGTCGGCGAGCCCGCCGCTGACGTCGTTGACGAGCGCCGCGCCGGCGTCCAGGGCCGCCGCCGCGGTGGACGCCCGCATCGTGTCCACGCTGACGGCCACGCCCTCGGCCGCCAGGGCCCGCACGACGGGCAGCACCCGGCGCGCCTCCTCCTCGGCGTCGACGCGCACGGCGCCGGGCCTCGTGGACTCCCCGCCGACGTCGACGAGGTCCGCGCCCGCGGCCGCCATCGCGAGCCCGTGCTGCGTGGCAGCTCCGGCGTCCAGCCAGGCGCCGCCGTCGCTGAAGGAGTCCGGTGTCGTGTTCAGCACGCCCATGACGAGGGTCCGCCCGGCCGCCGGGCCCGTGAGTCCCGGCACCGGCGGGAGCCCGGACGTGCCCGCGGACGTGCTCACGGTGGTGGTCACCGGCCGTGGATGAGCGAGAGGGCCTCGGCGCGCGTGGCCGGGTCCCGCAGCTGCCCCCGCATCGCGGAGGTGATCGTGCGGGCGCCGGCCTTGCGGACCCCGCGCATCGACATGCACAGGTGCTCGCACTCGACGACGACGATGACGCCGCGGGGCTGCAGGTGCCGCACGAGGGCGTCGGCCACCTGCGTCGTCAGGCGCTCCTGCACCTGCGGGCGACGGGCGTAGACGTCCACGAGCCGCGCGAGCTTGCTCAGCCCCGTGATGCGCCCGTCCGCCGCCGGGACGTAGCCGACGTGCGCGACGCCGTGGAAGGGCACGAGGTGGTGCTCGCAGAGGGAGTACACCTCGATGTCGCGCACCAGGACGAGCTCGTCGTGGCCGAGGTCGAACGACGTCGACAGCACGTCGGCCGCGTCCTCGTGCAGGCCGCCGAGCACCTCGGCGTACATCCGCGCCACGCGCGCCGGGGTCTCGCGGAGCCCGTCGCGCGCGGGGTCCTCCCCCACCGCGGCGAGCAGCTCGCGGACCGCCGCCTCCGCCCGGGGGGCGTCGAACGGGCGAGACGACGGCGCCGTGAGCGCCTCGGTCTCCAGCCGCCCGATCCGGGAGACCTCGGGGCGCGCGGCCGCGTCGCCCCCCCGGCCTGCGCTCAGCCCCTCTCCCCGGGGTCCACCTGGCCGCCCTCGGGCACCTCGACAGCGCCCTCGACGGGGTGCTCCGGGCGCGCTGAGGCGGCCTGGTCCTGCGGGGCGGCCAGCCGGTGGCTGCCGTTGGACCCGTTCAGGCTGCCGTTGAGGCGGCGGCGCTCCGCGGGGCTCAGCACGGGGGGCTGGTCGGAGACGTGCCGGCGCTCGCTGGAGAGCCACACCGGGCGCAGCGGCCGCTTGGCGACGGGCTCGAAGACCTCGGCCAGCTCCTCGCGGTCCAGGGTCTCCTTCTCGAGGAGGCGCCGGACCAGCTCGTCCAGGACGGGACGGTGCTCGACGATGACCTCCCACGCCTCGTCGTGCGCTCCCTCGATGAGGCGGCGCACCTCCTCGTCCACGATGGACGCGAGGCTCTCGCCGTAGCCGCGCTCGTGGCCCATGTCCCGGCCCATGAACGGCTCCCCCGCCGCCGAGCCCAGCTTGATGGCCCCGACGCGCTCGCTCATCCCGTACTCGGTGACCATCTTGCGCGCCATGCCGGTGGCCTTCTCGATGTCGTTGCTGGCCCCGGTGGTCGGGTCGTGGAAGACCATCTCCTCCGCCACGCGGCCGCCGAGCGCGTAGGCGAGCTGGTCGAGCAGCTCGTTGCGCGTCGTCGAGTACTTGTCCTCGGACGGCATCACCATCGTGTAGCCCAGCGCACGGCCGCGCGGGAGGATCGTCACCTTCGTCACCGGGTCGGTGTGCCGCATCGCAGCGGCCACGAGCGCGTGCCCGCCCTCGTGGTAGGCGGTGATCTTCTTCTCGCTGTCGTTCATCAGGCGCGTGCGCTTCTGCGGGCCGGCGATGACGCGGTCGATCGCCTCGTCGAGGGCGGCGTTGTCGATGACCTTCGCGTGCGTGCGCGCCGTCAGGAGCGCCGCCTCGTTGAGGACGTTGGCGAGGTCGGCGCCGCTGAAGCCCGGGGTGCGGCGGGCGACGGCCCGCAGGTCGACGTCCGGCGCGAGCGGCTTGCCCTGGCCGTGCACGCGCAGGATCTGCTCGCGGCCCGTCATGTCCGGCGGCTCGACGGAGATCTGCCGGTCGAAGCGGCCCGGGCGCAGCAGGGCCGGGTCGAGGATGTCGGGGCGGTTGGTCGCCGCGATGAGGATGACGTTCGTCTTGACGTCGAAGCCGTCCATCTCGACGAGCAGCTGGTTGAGCGTCTGCTCGCGCTCGTCGTGCCCGCCGCCCATGCCGGCACCGCGGTGGCGGCCGACGGCGTCGATCTCGTCGACGAAGATGATGGCCGGCGCGTTGTTCTTGGCCTGCTCGAACAGGTCGCGCACGCGGCTGGCGCCGACGCCCACGAACATCTCGACGAAGTCCGAGCCCGAGATGGAGAAGAACGGGACGCCCGCCTCCCCCGCGACGGCGCGGGCGAGGAGCGTCTTCCCGGTGCCGGGCGAGCCGTACAGCAGGACGCCCTTCGGGATCTTGGCCCCGACCTCCTGGAAGCGCGCGGGCTCGGCGAGGAAGTCCTTGATCTCCTGCAGCTCCTCGACGGCCTCGTCCGAGCCGGCGACGTCCGCGAAGGTCACCTTGGGGGTCTCCTTGGAGACCATCTTGGCCTTGGACTTGCCGAACTGGGCGATCCGCCCGCCGCCGCCCTGCATGCGGGAGAGCACGAACCAGAAGATCGCGACCAGCAGGACCAGCGGCAGCAGCGTCGAAAGCAGCGAGCCGAGGAACGACGGCTGCGGCACCTCGTCGTCGACCGTGTCGACCTGGGCGTCGCTGATGGCCTGCACGACCTCGTCGCCGCGCGGCTCGACGTAGTAGAACTCCACCTTCCGCGTCTGCGTGCCGCTCACCTCGGTGGGCTCCGAGAGACCCAGCTCGACGCGCTGCTCCCCGTCGATGATGCGCGCGTCGTCGACGGTGCCGCCGGCGATCAGCTCCAGCCCCTGGGACGTGCTCACCTTGCTGGGGGCGCCGGGGTTCAGGAACTGGCTCGCGAGCGCGAGGATGGCGAGCGCGAGGACGACCCAGAGGATCGGCCCGCGGGCGAGTCGCTTGAGGTTCATCGGTGTGCGAGGGGCTCGCGCCCCGTCCCTCCTGGTCGCAGAAGCCGTGGATCGACGGTACACCGGGGCCCGCGGCGCACTGCGCCGCCGTCGCACCACGGCACCCGGTCGAACGGGCCGCCGGACGGGCGCGTTCCGGCGCCGGCGCCTCGTTCGCCCTCGGCGCAGCGGCGGCGCCTCAGCCCTCGGTCTCCAGGCCCCGTGCGAGCAGCTCGGCGAGGTGGACGCCGCCGCGGTCGGCCAGCTCCGCGAGCTGCGTGCGGCAGGAGAACCCGTCGGCGAGCACCACGGCGTCCGCCGGCGCCGCCTCGACCGCCGGCAGCAGCGCCGTCCGGGCCACGGCGACGGAGACGTCGTAGTGCCCCCGCTCGACGCCGAAGTTCCCCGCCAGGCCGCAGCAGCCGCCGAGCGCCTGCACCGAGACGCCGTTGCCCTCCAGCAGCTGGAGGTCCGTCTCGAAGCCCAGGACGGCGTGCTGGTGGCAGTGCGGCTGGGCCACGGCGGTCAGCCCGTCCAGGTGCGGCCAGCGCACGTCCCCGGCGTAGGCGGCGAGCACCTCCGCGAGGGTGCGCGAGCGCGCGGCGAGCTCGGTGACGAGCTCCTCGGGCACCCCGCCTCCGCCGCCCGCGTCGCCCGAGAGCAGGGCCGAGGCGTCGTGCCGCAGGACCGCCAGGCAGGAGGGCTCCAGGACGACGAGGGGCACGGGCCCCTCGTCCCCGCCGGCGGTGGCCTCGGCCAGCCGGCGCACCGTGCGGCGGAGCTGGCGCCGGGCGAGGTCGAGCTGGCCGGTGGAGACCAGCGTCAGCCCGCAGCAGACGTCCCTCGGCGCCAGCTGCACGTCGAAGCCGGCGTGCTCGAGCACCCGGACGGCCGCGTGGCCGACCTCGGGCGAGAAGTGCTCGGTGAAGCTGTCGGCCCACAGGACGACCCGCTGCCCGCCCGCGCCCGGACGCGCCCCCCCGGCACCGGCGGCCGACCGCTCCGTCCGCCGCCGGGCCCGGTCCAGCACGGCCGGCGCGGACGCGCTGAAGCGGCGGCGCGCGAAGCGGGGCAGGCTGCGGCGCCCGTCGATGCCGCCGACGCGCTTGAGCACCCGCGCCAGCGGCCGCACGGCGAGCGACGCGTTGGCCAGCCCCGGCACGAGGCTCGCGACGCGCGACAGGTAGGGCAGCCAGCCGAGCACGTAGTGGTTCATCGGCCGCAGCCGGCCCTTGTACGCCTGGTGCGTGGCCTCGGCCTTGTACGTGGCCATGTCGACACCGGTCGGGCAGTCCGACAGGCAGCCCTTGCACGACAGGCACAGGTCGAGGGCGTCGTGGACCTCCGGCGAGCGCCAGCCCCGGCTCACCGGCGTCGGCGCGCCGAGCGACCCGGCCACCATCTCCTGCAGCACCCGCGAGCGACCGCGCGTGGAGTCCTTCTCGTCCTTGGTCGCCAGGTACGAGGGGCACATGACGCCGCCGGAGGGGGTCGTGTCGGCGCGGCACTTGCCGACCCCGACGCACCGGTGGACGGCCGCGGCGAAGCTCCCGCCGTCGGCGCGGTACCCGAAGGCCAGGGGCGTCGGGCCCGGGCCGCGCCCGGCGGGCGCACCGCCGTCCGCCGAGCCATCGGCGCCGCTCGCCGCGTCGGGGTCCCCGACCGGGACCGGCAGCCCCGTGCCGCGGCCCCCGCCCGTGCGGCCCCCGCCGGTCCGGTCGGGCGCGGGCCACGGCCGGGGCCGCAGGTCGTCGTCGAGCGCGCGCGGGCGCACGAGCACGCCGGGGTTCAGCACGTTCCCCGGGTCGAAGACGTCCTTGGCCCGCGCGAACAGGTCCAGGACCCGCGGGGAGTACATGTGGTGGAGCAGCTCGCTGCGCGCGCGCCCGTCCCCGTGCTCGCCGGACATCGAGCCGCCGTGCGAGGCTACCAGCACCGCCGCGGCCTCGACGAACTCCCGGTAGACGCCCTCGCGGCCCGGCTGCTCGAGCGGGTAGTCGATGCGCACGTGCAGGCAGCCGTCCCCGAAGTGGCCGTAGGGGATGGCTGTGAGGCCGTAGGACTCCATGAGCGCGTCGAACTCGCGCAGGTAGGCGGCCAGGCGCTCGGGCGGCACGGCCGTGTCCTCCCAGCCGGCGTGCCCCGGGCGGCCCGAGGGCGCGCGCGTGGCCAGCCCGGCGCCGTCCTCGCGGATGCGCCACAGGGCGCGCGCCTCCACGGCGTCTTCGACGACGCGCGAGGCGGGCGTGCCCCCGTCGGCGACGACGGCGCGCACCCGTGCCGCCAGGTCCGCGAGCCCCTCGGGCGTGGCGCCGCGCTCGTCGGTGCCGAGCTCGACGAGGAGCCACCCGCCGCCGGCGGGCAGCGCCGGGACGGGCGCGCGCAGGCGCTGCTCGATGGCCTCGACGATGCGCCGGTCCAGCCCCTCGCACGCCACGGGGCGGTGCCGCAGGATCGCGGGCACCGCCTCGGCGGCCTCGATCATGTCGCGGTAGCCGAGGACCACGAGCGTGGTGCGCTCGGGCGAGCGCACCAGGCGCAGCTCCGCCCGGGTCACCAGCGCGAGCGTGCCCTCGCTGCCCACCAGGAAGCGGCTGGCGTCGAAGCCCCGCTCCGGCAGCAGGTGCTCCAGGGCGTAGCCGGAGACCTGGCGCCCGAACCGCCCGAGCTCGGTGCGGATGGTCCCGAGGTCGCCGGCCACGACGTCGCGCAGCTGCGCGAGCAGCGGCGAGGTGTCGGGCGTCGAGGCGTCGGGCGTGCCCTGCGGGCGGTCGGCGCCGGCGCTGCGCAGGACGAGCCGCTCCCCCGTGCCCGCGACGGCGTGCAGGCCCAGGACGTTGGCGTCGGTGCGCCCGTACCCGAGCGCGCGCGAGCCGCAGGCGTTGTTGCCGATCATGCCGCCGATGGCCGCCCTGCTGCCGGAGGACGGGTCGGGCCCGAACCGCAGCCCGTGCGGGAGCAGGCGCCGCTGGAGGTCGCCGAGCACGATGCCGGGCTCGACGACCGCCGTGCGCGCCTCGACGTCGAGGTCCAGCACGCGGTGCAGGTGCCGCGAGGTGTCCAGCACGACGCCGGTGCTCACGGCGTTGCCGGCGATGGAGGTGCCGCCGCCGCGGGCGACCACCGGCACGCCGCTCTCGCGGGCGACGTCGACGGCCGCGGCGACCTCGTCGGCCGAGCGCGGGAAGGCCACGACCTGCGGCACGACCCGGTACAGGGAGGCGTCGGTCGAGTACTCCGCCCGCCGGCGCGAGGACGCGTCGACGTCGGAGAGCCCCGCGCGCCGCAGCGCGGCCTCGACGTCGCGCGGCGAGGGGCCGGGGTCGCCGCCGGGCGCGGGCGACGGGCGTGCGGTGGTGGTGGTCACGGGCGGCGCTCCCTGGTGAGCGGGGTGCGAGGGCGGATGGCCGGGCGGGGCGTCAGGGCCCGGGCCGGTGCGCGCTCAGCTGCTGTAGACGTGCGGCGCGAGCGTGCCCACGAAGGGCAGGCCGCGGTAGCGCTCGGCGAAGTCGAGGCCGTAGCCGACGACGAACTCGTTGGGGATCTCGAAACCGGTGTAGCGCACGTCCACGTGCACCTTGGCCGCGTCGGGCTTGCGCAGCAGCGTGAGGATCTCGACCGACGCGGCGCCGCGGCTGCTGAGGTTGGCGACGAGCCAGGACAGGGTCAGCCCCGAGTCGATGATGTCCTCGACGATGAGCACGTGCCGACCGGTGATGTCGGTGTCGAGGTCCTTGATGATCCGGACGACGCCGGAGGACTTGGTGCCCGAGCCGTAGCTCGAGACGGCCATCCAGTCCATCTGCGCGGGCAGGTGCAGGGCCCGCGCGAGGTCCGACATGACCAGGGCCGCGCCCTTGAGGACGCCGACGAGGAGCACGTCGCGCCCGGCGTAGTCCTCGTCGACCTGCGCGGCCAGCTCGGCGAGGCGACCGGAGATCTCCTCGGCGCTGATGAGGACCTTCTCCAGGTCCGCTCCCATGTCGGCGGCGTCCACGCGGCTGGTGCTCCTTCCGCCCGGCACACCCGCCCACCGGGCGGGGCCCGGGCGCGGGAGGTGTGCGGCGTCGTGCGGGGCGCGGCGGCGCCGCGGGCGTCAGCGAGGAGCTGCCGCCAGGAGCAGCCTGCCACAGCTGCGACGGCCCTCGACCGCCCCCGGCAGGGAGGTGGGCCCCTGCCCGCGCCAGGAGGTGACGAGCGCGTCGAGCGCGGCCACGTGGGCCGCCGAGACCGCGCCGGACGGGGCCCCTGCGCGCACGGCCGCCGCCCGCAGCGCCCGCCGCCGCAGTGCCGGCGGCGCCTCGGCCAGCGGGGCGACGGCGAGGGCGAGGCCACCCCCGGCGGGCGCGTCGTGCGCAGCGGCGTCCACCCGGGCCAGGGCCAGCAGGTCGCCCGCGAGGTCGTCGAGCAGGTCGGCGTCGTCGCGCAGCAGCGCGGCCGTGCGCGCCAGGGCCGCCGCCGCGCCGGGCCCGAGGTCCTCCTCGAGGGCGGGCAGCAGGTGCGCCCGGACGAGGGCGCGGCGGCGCCCCGGGTCGACGGGGTCGCCGGGTCGGCCGGGGCGGGGGTCGTCGTTCGTCGGGTCGTGCCACGGCTGCAGGCCGAGGGCGGCGCAGGCGGCCGTCGTCGTGGCCCGGGGCAGGTCGAGCAGGGGGCGCCGCAGCAGCCCGCGCCGCGGCGGGATGCCGGCCAGCGACCGGGCGCCCGACCCCCGCGCCAGCGCGAGCAGCACCTGCTCGGCCTGGTCGTCGCGCGTGTGGCCCAGGAGCACGGCCGCCGCCCCCTCGTCCGCGGCGGCCGCGGCGAGGGCGGCGTGGCGACCGTCGCGGGCGCGCGCCTCCGGTCCGCCGCCGCCCCCGGCCGAGCCCGGCTCGAGCAGCCGCAGCGCGACCACGCGCACCGGGTCCAGGCCCAGCCGCCGGCAGGCGCTCGCCGCGCGCGCGGCGACGTCGTCGCTCCCGGCCTGCAGGCCGTGGTCGACGACGACCGCCCCGCCCCGGCCGCGGCGACCACCGCGGCGCCCGGGCCGGGCCCACCAGGCGAGGCCGGCGGCCAGGGCCAGGGAGTCCGGCCCGCCGCTGCACCCGGCCAGCACGCAGCTGCCCACCGGCAGATCCGCGAGCGCGTCCTCGACGGCGCGGCGCACGTCGGCCACGGCCGGGTGCGGTCCGCGCCGCCCGAGCCCGCGCCGCTCGACTCCGCGCTGCCCGGGGCCCGCGGCGTCCGCCCCGCACGCGTCGCCCACCGCTGCGGCCTAGCCGTGCACCCGGCGCACCCACGCGCGCGGGTCGGCGATCTCCGCCGGGGTCGGCAGCAGGTGCGGACCGGTCCAGACGGCGTTGAGGCCCTCGAACCCGACGTCGGCGACGACCCCGCGGACGAAGGCCGCGCCGTCGGTGTACTGGCGCATCTTGGCGTCCATCCCGAGCAGGCGGCGCACCACGCGGTCCAGCCCCGGGCGACCCTCGCGCCGCGCGGCGAAGCGCTCGCGGATCGTCGCGACGCTCGGCACGACCGACGGGCCGACCTCGTCCATCACGACGTCGGCGTGGCCCTCCAGCAGCGACATCACCGCCGTCACCTCGCTGATGACCTCCTGCTGCGCCGGGGTGGCGAGCAGGCCGACCAGCCCGTCGCCGCCCTCGCCGACGGCCGCGGGGAGCCGCCGTGCGGCCGTCCGCAGGCGGGCGAGGAGCTCCCCCGGCTCTCCGACGAGGTCGCCGACGAGCCCCTCGGTGCGCGAGCGCAGGTGCAGCGCGAGCCAGGGAGCGGCGGTGAACTGGACCCGGTGGGTCTCCTCGTGCAGGCACACCCACAGCCGGAAGTCCCGCGGCCGCAGCCTCAGCTCGCGCTCGACGGCCACGATGTTGGGCGCCACGAGCAGCAGGCGCCCCGGCTCGTCCGGGGTGCCCGTCGCCGTGGTCGACGCCCCCGGGCCGGCCGGGTCGGGGCCGAAGGGGTCGTACTGCCCGAGCACGCGCGGCGCCAGGTAGGACAGCAGGGCGCCCACCTCGGCGCCGGTGGCCCGCCGTCCGACCGCGACGGCGGCCGCCGCGCCGGGACCGTCCTCGCGGCGGCGGCGCCCCTCGCGCTCGTCCTTGGCCCGGCGGGCGTCGCGGGCGCGCACCACCGGCACCTCGAGCAGCGAGCGGAACGCGGCCGTGTTGGCCCGCGCCCAGCCGCGGCGGTCGACGACCACGGCCCCGGTGTCCGGTGCCACGTGCAGCCCCGTCGTCTCCCCGACGTGCCCGGTGGCCCGCTCGGCCAGACGCCGCAGCTGCGCGACCGCGCGGTCCGCCTGGTCCCGGGACACCGGCGGCCCGGGGGAGGAGAGGCGGCCGGCGACCGAGACGGCGAGCTCCCAGTCGACGAGCTGGTCGACGAGGGGCGTGCGGTCGTCCGCCGAGGTCGTCTCGTCGGCCGGGCTCGCCTGCGCGGGGGTCACCTCGCCACCGTACGCACCGCCCCTCGGCCGGGCTCCCGTGCCGGGCGGGACGGGGGCGGGCCGAGGGCTCGGCGGCGCGCAGGGGCGGGCGGCGGCGCTCAGCGGCAGCCGCACGCCGCCAGGGCGGCGGCGACGTCGTCGACGGCCGCTCGGGCGGGCTCCGTGGCCGGCACGGCGTCCGCGAGGACGGCGAAGGACAGCAGCCGGGCGTCGGCGTCCACGACGACGCCCGCCAGCGACGTCACGCCGGTGAGCGTCCCCGTCTTGGCCCGCACGACGCCGCGGGCGGCGGGCTCGTCCGACAGGCGCGCGGCCATCGACCCGGTGAGCCCGGCCACGGGCAGGCCCTCGAGCACCGGGCGCAGGGCGTCGTCGCGGGCCGCCGCGCCGAGCACGTCCACGAGCGCCCGGGCGGTGACGGCGCTGCCCTCGCCGAGGCCGCTGGCGTCGGTGAGCACGACGCCGTCCACGTCGGCGCCGAGCCCGGCCACGGCCGCCAGCACCGCGTCGGTCGCGCCCTGCGCCGTCACCGGGAGGCCGGACGAGCGCGCCACCAGCAGCGCCAGCGCCTCCGCGCCCGTGTTGTCGCTGACCCGCAGGACGTGCTCGACCACCTCCGCCACCGGCGCCGAGCGCACCTCCCCCAGCAGCGGCGCGTCGGCGGGCACGAGAGCGGGGTCGGTGCGAGCCGGCTCCCCGACGACGTCCACCCCGCGCTCGCGCAGCTGGTCCGCGAGCGCCGACGCGGCCGCGAGCGCCGGGTCCGCGGCCCGCGGGGCGTACTCCTGCGGTGCGAGGCGACCGGCGTCGACGGCGACCCCCGTGACGTCGGCGGCGAAGCCGAGCCCCACGTCACCGGGCGTCCACCCGGGCGGGCGCACGGGGCCCGCCGGCGCGAGCGCGTCCGCCAGGCGCAGCGCCACCCGGTCGGCGCCCGCCGCCGCCAGCGACGCGGCGACCTCGTCGGCGAGGTCGGCCAGGCCCGCGCGGCCGACCACGGAGCCCGGGTCGCCGGCCCCCTCGCCGAGGAAGACGTCACCCCCGGCGACGAGGACGACGACCGGCGCCTCGTCGCCGGCCGCGCCGACCGCCGCCGCGCCGTCCACCGCCGCGTCGGGACCGCCGAGGACGACCGAGGTCGGCAGGGTGGCCGCACCGCCGAGGACGGACAGCGCCGCCGCGGCGGTGAGCAGCTTCGCCGTCGACGCCGGCTGCCGGGGGACGCTCGCGCCGTCGTCGGCCAGGACCTGCCCCGTGAGCGCGTCCTCGACGACGACCGACCGGCCGGGGCCCAGCGCCGGGTCCGCGAGCAGGGGCGCGAGCGCGCCGACGAGGGCGGCGGGGCTCGGCAGCGGCGCGTCCGCGGCGACCGGGGCGAGCACCGGCCCCGGCGCCGTCGTCGGCACCGCAGCACCCGGCGGGTCGGGCCACGGGGCCGGGTCCGGGGGCGGCGCCGTCGTCAGCGGGCCCGGGACGACGTCGGCGGCGTCGGCTCCCGCGTAGCCGCCGAGCACCAGCAGCGCGGCGACGGCGCCCGCGGCGGCCTGGCGGCCCCGGCGCACCGGGGCGCGGGCGGGCCTGGCTGCCATGTGACCTCCGTTTCGGCCGGCCGCCGCGCGGGGCCAGACGGCGCTCGCGGGCACGTGCTCACGGCCCGTGCTCACGGGCCGTGGCCCGCGGGGCGGCAACCCGTCCGGACGCGGGCGCGCGGCAGCAGCGGACGCGGGACGCCCGCCGTGCGTCACACTACGCAGCGACACCGACGCAACGGGAGGCAGGCACGTGGAGTTCGACGTCACGATCGAGATCCCCAAGGGGAACCGCAACAAGTACGAGGTGGACCACGAGACGGGCCGGATCCGGCTGGACCGCACGCTGTTCACCGCGACGCGGTACCCGGCGGACTACGGCTTCATCGACGGCACGCTCGGCGACGACGGCGACCCCCTGGACGCGCTCGTGATGCTCGACGAGCCGACCTTCCCCGGGTGCGTCGTGCGCGCCCGCGCGGTCGGGATGTTCCACATGCGCGACGAGGCCGGCGGCGACGACAAGGTGCTGTGCGTGCCGGCCGGCGACCCGCGCCTGGAGCACATCCAGGACCTGGGCGACGTCGGCGAGTTCTACCGCCGGGAGATCGACCACTTCTTCCGGATCTACAAGGACCTCGAGCCGGGCAAGTCCGTCGAGGGGTCGCACTGGGTCGGCCGGGACGACGCCGAGGCCGAGATCGAGAACTCCCGCAAGCGCCTGGAGGACTCCGGCCGCGACCACTGACGCCCCGCTCGCGGCGTCCTGCGCCCCGCACCGCCTCGGCGGTGCGGGGCGCTCGCGTCCGCGCGGCCGGCGCGTCGCGCTCGGACGGCGGTGGCGTCAGTCCGCCTGCTGCGGGTCGGGCCGGGTGGCCCACAGGTCGTTGAAGCGCTCGAGCAGCTGCGCCAGGGTCAGGACGTCGTCGTCGCCCCAGGGCCCGAGCAGGCGGCGGAGGGAGGCGCGGCGGTCGTCGCGCACGCGGCCGAAGCGCCGCGTGCCCTCGACGGTCAGGCGCACGAGCGAGGCGCGCCCGTCCGTCGGGTCGCTCGTGCGCTCCACGAGGCCCAGCTCGACCAGCTGCGACAGCTGGCGCGACGTCGTCGGCTTCCCGACGCCGAGGAACGCGGCGAGGTCCGTGGTGCGCTCGGCGCCGACCGTGGCCAGGCGCAGCATGATCCCGTACGCCGAGTGGTCGAGGTCGGGGTGCACCTCGGTGGCGACCGACGTCGAGAAGGCTCGCGCCCGCCGCACCAGCAGCCCGACCTGCGTCTCCAGCGCCGCGACCGCCTGCTCGTGGCCGACCGCGGCGGTCGGTGCCCCGCCGGGGCTCGCGTCGCCCCCCGGCCCCGGACCGCCCTCGCCCGCGCCGTCGCCGCCCGGGCCGTCACCGCTCAGGACGTCACCGCTCATGACGTCAGCGACCGGGGCGCCCGCAGCCGGCGCGGCAGCGTGGTGCGCGCGGCCCAGACCTCGACGGGCCATCCCGCGCCGCGCGCCGCCCGCAGCAGCGGCACGTCGGGCGAGACCGCGGTGGGCAGGCCCACGGCCCGCAGCAGCGGCAGGTCCGAGTGGCTGTCCGCGTAGGCGTAGCTCCTCGCCAGGTCGAACCCGTGGACCTCGGCGTAGCGCACCACCCAGGCGGCGCGGCCCTCCCCGACCAGCGGGGGGGCGGTGAGGTAGCCGGTGGCGCGCCCGTCGGCGTCCTCGGCGAGCCGGGCGGTGACGACCTCGTCGAAGAGGGGGGCCAGGGGCCTGGCGAGCTGCTCGACGGCGCCGGTGAGCAGCACCGTGCGGTGCCCGGCGGCGCGGTGCTCGGCCACCCGCCGCAGAGCGGCGTCGCTGGCCCGCCCGAGCAGCACCGGTGCGAGGACGGTGTCGGCCAGCTCGTCGAGGACGCGGACGTCGGCCCCGCGGTAGCGCCGGTAGACCTGGCGCAGGAAGTCGCTGCGGTCGCGGCGCTCGGTCATGAGCATCGACGGCAGCCGTGCGGCCAGGCTCACCACCTCGCGCGCCGCCCGGGCGGTGCGCAGCCCGGGCAGCCGCGTCCACAGGTAGGTCTCCACGACGTTGGCCGTCAGCAGCGTCCCGTCGAGGTCGAAGACGGCGAGCACGTCCGACGGCGCGGCGCCGGGCTCGGCGGGCACCAGCGGCCGGCGGATCCCCGCCGGCCCGCGCCGCGCGCGCAGGCGCCGCAGCTCGTCCTGCTTGCGCACCGGCGCGGTGACGCTCGGGACGTGCACGTCGCGGATGTAGTGGTCCCAGTCCACGACGGCCGTGTCGAAGCCGAGGGCCGGCACGTCCTGCGGGTCGAGCCCCTGGTGCAGGGCCAGCGTCGCGTCGTCGACGAAGTGCAGCTCGGACTGCGTGTACGGCTGGTAGAGGTCGGAGTACTGGCGCAGCGTCCCCAGCCGGGTGCCGAGCCGGTCCAGGTCACGGCTCCACCGGCGCACGCGCTCCGAGCGCGGCACGTAGGTGAGCGCCCGCTCCGCCGTGGCGTGGACGGCCTCGCCGAGCGCGAGGCGGCGCTCGACGGGGGCGGCTCCGGGGAACTCCCAGGTCGGCAGCGGGCCGGCGTCCTCGCCCGTGTCGAACGGGTGGGCGAGGAAGTGCTCGCGCACCAGCTCGTAGAGCCGGCGGATGACCAGCGGGTTGCGCGCCCCCGAGGACACGTGGAAGTACTGCGGCGACCCCGGCTCGGGGGGCGAGGCGCAGACGGCGACGAGGGCGTTGACCACGTGGTCGACGGGGACGACGTCGATCGTCGCGTCCGGCGCCGCGGGCACCTCGGGGAGCTCGCCGCGGCCGTAGGCCATGATCAGCGGCTCGGCCATCTTGAAGCCCTCGATCCACCCCGGGTGGGGGTGCACCAGTGCGGACTCGACGATGGAGGGCCGCACGACGCTGACCGGCAGCGGGGCGCCCAGCTCCTCCACGACGCGCTCGCCGAGGGCCTTGGTGAAGGTGTAGACGTCCGTCCAGCCGAGGCTGTGGCCGCGCTGGCGCCCGGCCTCGCGCTGCGCGTCCAGCACCCACTCGCACCGGCGGCGCTCGGCGTCCGCGGCGACGGTGAGGGGCCCGGCGCGCCCGTGGACCGCCTGCGCCTGCGCGTTCAGGCGCGCGAGGACCTCGGGGGTGCGGGAGTCCTGCTCGAGGCGCTCGGCGAGGCGCACCGCGGCGTCGAGCTCGGTGCGCCAGTCGACGGCGTGCTCGACGGGGGCCTCGGGCACGGGCCCGCGGCGGCGCCCGCCGACGTAGGCGGTGGAGACGTGCACGTAGTGGACCGGGCCGCGCTCGCCGCGCTCGGGCCCGGGCGCGCCGGCCTCGAGGACCCGCTGGAGCAGGTGCTGCGTGCCGACGACGTTGGCCGCGAAGGCCTCCTGCACGGGGGGCGCGAAGCCCACCTCCCCGGCGCAGTGGACGACGACGTCGAGGTCGCGGGGCAGCGCCGGGACGTCGGACAGGTCGCCCTCGACCACCTCGACGCGCGCGAGCAGCTGCTCCGCCCCACCGGCGGCCTCCACGGCGGGCGCGAAGGTGCGGCGGCGCAGCACCCGGGCGACGCGGTCGGCCGCCGGCTGCCCGGCCTTGGGGCGCACGAGCACGACGGGCCGCGCCTGCGGGACCTCGACGAGCAGGGTGCGCAGCAGCGCCTCCCCGATGAAGCCGGTCACTCCCGTCACCAGGACGCGGCGACCCGCCAGGGCTTCCCTCAGCCGCACCTGTCCCACTCCTCCGGCCTCCTCCTGCCCGCGGCGACCGTCGCCAGGGCCCGACGGGCCCAGCGGCACCCGCTGGGACCGGCCCGCGCGAGCGGGCGACGTCGGTCGGCGCCGACCCTACGGGAGCGGCGCCGGCCGCCCGCGCGGCCGCGCGGCCTCCCGCTCGCCGCGCACCCGGCGCGGGCGGTGCCTAGCGTGGGAGCGAGGGGCGGGCACACCCGCGCGCGACCCCGGCGCGGGACGACCGGCGCGCCCGTGCCGGACGACCGGCCCGCTCCTCCCGGCGCCCGCGAGGCGCACGAGTCCCGAGGAGGACCTCATGGCAGGCAAGCTGGACGGGATCACCGTCGCGTTCCTGGCCGCTGACGGCGTCGAGCAGGTCGAGTACGTCGACCCGCGCACGGCTCTGGAGCAGGAGGGCGCCACGGTCCACCTCCTCTCCCCCGGCACCGACCCGATCCAGGCGATGAACGGCGACATCGAGCCGGCGGACACGTTCACGCCCGACCGCGCGGTGGGCTCGGCCGACCACGGCGACTACGACGCCCTCGTGCTGCCCGGCGGCACCGTCAACCCCGACAAGCTGCGGCTGTCCGACGACGCCGTCTCGTTCGTGCGCGACTTCGTCGCCGCGGGCAAGCCCGTCGGCGCCATCTGCCACGGGCCGTGGACGCTCGTCGAGGCCGACGTCGTGCGTGGCCGCACACTCACCTCGTGGCCCAGCCTGACGACGGACATCCGCAACGCGGGCGGCCACCGCGTCGACGAGGAGGTGGTCGTCGACGGCGGGCTCGTGACCAGCCGCAACCCCGGCGACATCCCCGCCTTCACGGCCAAGCTCGTCGAGGTCTTCGCCGGGGCCCGCCGGCACACCTGAGCCACCGCGCGTCCACGACGGCGCACCACCCCCGGGGGTGGTGCGCCGTCGGCACGTCCCACCGGCGCGCGACGTCGACGGCCCTCACGCCGAAGCAGGCGCCTCCTCCACCCCCACGCGCCGCACGTCCGCGAAGCAGGCGCCTCCTCCACCCCCACGAGGCGCGCTTCCGCGAACCAGGCGCCTCCTCCACCCCCACGAGGCGCGCTTCCGCGAACCAGGCGCCTCCTTCACCCCGACGAGGCGCGCTTCCGCGAAGCAGGCGCCTCCTTCACCGCCACGGGGGGGCCCGGGTGGGGGACCGGGACGGGCGGGCTGGGGCTCGCAGCCGCCTCGACGGTCGAGACGACGCGGACGAGCGAGGGCGCCGGCGGGGTCGAGCCGAAGCCGAAGCGCACCGGGGGCAGGACGGGCGCGAGGGGCCCGAGGTCCTGGCCGTCCCAGGTGGTCCGGGCGCCGGTGAGGGAGCGCACGTCGCGCGCGCCGTAGTACTCCCGGCGCCCTCCGCCGGCGCTGCCACGCGTGCTCACCCCCTTCAGCACCCGACGGGCCACCGGGTCGACCGCCGTGGCCCAGGCGGGCGAGGCGGCCAGCGGGCCGGGGACGGCGCGCAGGAGCCACCCGAGCGGCGTCCGCCTCCCGACGACCAGCCGCAGCTGCAGGGGCCCGGCGCTGACCTCCCACACCGCACCGGTGCGCACGGGCGGCGTCGTGAGCCGGACGTCGACGACGCGGACCTCGTCGAAGCGGTAGACGCCGCTGACGTACTCGGCCACCTCGGACGTCGGCGCGAGCAGCAGGCGGTGGCCGTCGGCGCGCTCGACCATCGCGTCGGTGAAGGCGCCGGCCGCGCCGGTGCCGAAGGGCGAGCGCCGCCAGGAGCCCAGGACGACGCGGGTGCCCTCGGCGGTGCCGACGCCGGCGATGGCCCCCTCGAACCGCTCGCGCGGGCGGCTCACGCCGCACCCCCCGCGGGGAGCGGCGCCGCGGGCAGCAGCGGGCGCGTGCGGCGCAGAAGCAGGGCCAGCAGGAGCGCGCCCGCCGTGCAGGCCCCCACGAGCACCACGACCCCCGGCCAGCGGGCGGCGCCCCACGCCACCCCGGCCGCGCTGCCCCCCACCGACGAGCCCGCGTAGTAGGCCACGAGGTAGGCCGACGCCGCCTGCGCGGTGGCGCGCCCGCCCGCACCGGCCCGGGCGGCGACCCACCCGCTGGCGACGCCGTGGGCGGCGAAGAAGCCCGCCGTCAGCACGGCGAGGCCCAGGACCACCAGCCACAGCGGCGCCGCCAGGGTGAGGAGGGCGCCGACGAGCACGACGGCGACCGCCACCGGCACGACGGTCCGCCGCCCGACCGCGTCCGCCACCCGGCCGGCTGTCGTGGACGACACCGAGCCGAGGGCGTAGACGACGAAGACGAGCCCGGCCAGCCCCGGCCCGAGGCTGTAGGGCTCGGCGGCCAGGCGGAAGCCCATGGCGTTGTAGACAGCCACGAAGGCCCCCATCAGCAGGAAGGCGAGCCCGTACAGGGCCAGCAGCGCCGGGTCGGTGAGCACCCCTCCGGTGCGACGGGCGAGCTGGCGCAGACCCGCCGGGGCGGGGGTGAAGCGCCGGGAGGCGGGCAGCAGGCGCCAGACCGCAGCGGTCACTCCCAGGGCGAGGACCGCGGTGCCGGCGGTGGCGAGCCGCCACCCGCCGAGCTCGGCGAGGCCCGCGCCGACGAGCCGCCCGGTCATCCCGCCGATCGCGTTGCCGCCCACGTAGAGGCCGGTGGCCCAGCCCGCGGCCGAGGAGTGCACCTCCTCGCGCAGGTACGCGACGGCGACGGCGGGGAGCCCCGCGAGCGCCAGGCCCTGGACGCCGCGCAGGGCCACGAGGGAGGACCACGTCGGCGCGGCGGCGCAGACGAGCCCCAGCACGCTCGACGCCAGCAGCGAGGCGTGCACCAGGCGCGTGCGCCCGATGCGCTCCGACAGCGGCGCGGTGACCAGCAGGCCCGCCGCGAGGCCGGCCGTCGCGGCCGAGAGGGCGAGGGTCGAGGCACCGGCCGAGACGGCGAAGTCGTCGGCGAGGACGGGGAGCAGCGGCTGCGGGACGTACAGGAGCGCGAAGGTCACGAGCCCGGCGAGGAACAGCGCCGTCGACGCGCGACGCAGCCCCGGCTCCCCGGCCCGGTAGCCCTCGGACGCCGACCCTCCCGCCGCTGCCGCTGCCGCTGCCGCCGCAGGCCCGCCGCGCGCACGGGCGCTGGGGTCGCGGGGCACGTCGGAACGGTAGCCCGC
>Ga0210040_10001524_pt1 | contig 34788 bp, 28 predicted proteins | sample CryGeyCG12114_NA_FD_185462 | JGI IMG/M metagenome (GOLD analysis project Ga0210040, IMG submission 185462) | Groundwater microbial communities from aquifer - Crystal Geyser CG19_WC_8/21/14_NA (SPAdes) (version 2) | ecosystem: Environmental > Aquatic > Deep subsurface > Groundwater | place: USA...
GGCGGGCGTCGTCGCGGTGCCGAGCAGGCTGCCCGCCGACCCCCCGCCGGCGCCGGGGCACCTCGTGAAGGCGCGGTACACGCCGCTGCAGGCGATGGTCCTCGGGGTCGACGAGCAGGAGTCGCCCGCCCACGAGGTGCTGGCCGACGCCGACGACCTCGCGGGGCTGCCCGTCGTCGTCGCCGACCTGCACTCCGCGCTGCCGGCGGTCCTGGCCGGCTGGCGCGCCGCGCGCGCGGCCGCCGGGCAGGTCCCCGGACGGTGCGTCTACGTCATGACCGACGGCGGCGCGCTGCCCGCGGCGCTCTCGCGCGCCGCGGCCGGGCTGCGCGGCGCGGGGTGGCTGGACGCCGTCGTCACCACCGGCCAGGCCTTCGGCGGCGACGCCGAGGCGGTCACACTGCACACCGGGCTGCTGGCGGCGAGGCACGTGCTCGGCGCCGACCTCGTGGTCGTGGCGCAGGGGCCGGGCAACCTCGGGACGGGCACGCGGTGGGGCTTCTCCGGCGTCGCGTGCGGCGAGGCCGTCAACGCCGTCGCGACGCTGGGCGGGCGCCCCGTGGCGTCGCTGCGCGTCTCCGGCGCGGACGGGCGCGAGCGGCACCGCGGCGTCTCCCACCACTCGCTGACCGCCTACGGGCGCGTGGCCCTCGCCCCGGCCGAGGTCGTGGTGCCGCTGCTGCCGGGGGCGCTCGGGGACCGCGTGCGCGAGCAGGCCGCGGCGCTGGGGGCGCGCCACCGCCTCGTCGAGGTCGACGTCGCGGGCCTGGGGGCGGCCCTGCGGGCCAGCCCCGTGCCCCTGTCGACCATGGGGCGCGGGCCGGCCGACGACGCGGCGCCGTTCCTCGCCGCCGCCGCAGCCGGCCGCTGGGCGGCGGGCCCCGGCTGAGCGACGGCCCGACCGCGGGCGGGGACGACGACGCGACCCCGCCGTCCGGCGGGCGGACGACGGGGTCGCGGGGGCGGGAGCCGTCAGGAGACGGAGTCGAGGTCCACGACGAAGACGAGGGTCTCGCCCGGGGCGATGACGGGCGGGGCGCCGCGGTCGCCGTAGCCGAGGTGCGGCGGGATGGTGATGCGGCGGCGTCCGCCCACCCGCATCCCCTGGATGCCGGTGTCCCAGCCGGAGATGACCTGGCCGGCGCCCAGCTGGAAGGACAGCGGCTGGCCGCGGTCCCAGGAGGCGTCGAACTGCTGGCCCGTGGACCACGAGACGCCCACGTAGTGGGCGCCGACGGTGGAGCCGGCCACGGCCTCGGGTCCCTCACCGGTCACGAGGTCCTCCAGCACCAGGTCGGTCGGCGGCTCGGTGCTGGGGATGTCGACGACGGGCTTGTCAGCCATGGGTCCTCCGCAGGTCGGGTCGGATGGGGTCGGGACGCGAGCGCCGGGGAGTGCCACGCCCTCGCGGAGCCAGCGCAGCGGCCCCGCCCGCTGTTCCCGGGCGGCCGGCCGTCCCGGTGCGGGGCACCGGCGGCGTCAGCGGGCGGTGCTCTCCGCGGCGAGGACGTCGACGACGAAGACGAGCGTCGAGCCGGCCGGGATGCTGCCGGTCTCCTGGTCCCCGTAGGCCTGGTCGGGCGGGGCGACGACCACCACGCGGCTGCCGACGGGCACGCCCGCGAGGCCCTCGTCCCACGCCGGGATGACCTCGCCCTGCCCCAGCTGGAAGGTGAAGGGGTCGCGGCCCTCGCCGCGGGAGGAGTCGAAGACCGTCCCGTCGCTCCACAGCACGCCCGTGTAGTCCACGACGACCCGGTCCCCCGCGGTGACCGGGCGCCCCTCCCCCTGCACCAGGGCCTCGACGCGCAGCTCCGCGGGCGGGTCGCCCTCCGGCGGCGCCACGACCAGCTCGCCGCCCTCGGCCTCGGTCACCGCGGGCAGCCCCTCCGGCGCGGGCAGCTCCTCGCCCTCCGGCCCCGGGAGCACCTCGGAGGCGCTCAGCACGTCGACCAGCAGCAGGACCGAGCCGTCACCCGCGGAGGGCGTGGTGGCGCCCGAGGCGCTCGGGGCGTCGGCGGGGCTCACGCCCACGAGCACGCGGGACCCGACGCGCTGACCGACGACGCCGGACACGAGGCCCTGCACCGTGCTCGCGGGGTCGGCGAGGAGCACGACGCGCTCGCCCTGCTCGTAGGTGTCCTCGACGACGTCCCCGGTCCCGCCGTCCACGGCCAGCACGTCCATCGCGACGAGGTCGCCCTCCGCGACGACCCGCGCGTCCTCCTCGCCCTCGCGGACCACGTCCACCACCGTCCGGTCCACGGTCACCGGGGTCTCGACCCGGAGCTCGGGCATCGCGTCGTCCCCGACGACCTCCACCCGCGCGAGCGCGTCCTGGTCAGGGACGGGGGTGGAGTCCTCCCCGCACCCCGCGGAGAGGAGCAGGAGGGGGAGCGAGACGGCCAGGGTCGCGCGGACCGACCGGGAGCGCAGGTGTCGCACGAGGGCCTCTCGTCGTGCCGGCGCGCCGGCAGTGGTCCCCGGACGCGGCCGGGCGTGTACGCACGGTAGCGCGCGCTCCTGGAGAGTGACTGGCCGACCGGGGGCGCGCACGAGGCCCGCGGTCCTCGGGACGTCGTGGACGACCAGCGGGGACGACGAGCGGGCGCGCCGGCGTCACATGCTCTCGATGAGGCGCGCCACGCGCTCGTCCACCGAGGCGAACGGGTCCTTGCAGAGCACGGTCCGCTGGGACTGGTCGTTCAGCTTCAGGTGCACCCAGTCGACGGTGAAGTCGCGGCCGTGCTCGGTGGCGGCCGTGACGAACTCGCCGCGGAGCCGGGCCCGGGTCGTCTGCGGCGGGAGGGTGGTCGCCGTCTCGACCTCCTCGTCGGTCGTGATCCGGTCCACGAGCCCGCGGGCGGCGAGCTGGTGGTACAGCCCCCGGCGGCGCGAGACGTCGTGGTAGGCGAGGTCGAGGCGGGCGACGCGCGCGCTGGCCAGGGTCAGGTCGTGCTTGCGCATGTAGCGCTCGAGGAGGCGCCGCTTGATGGCCCAGTCCAGCTCCCGGTCCACGAGCGAGGTGTCCTGCGTGGCGACGGCGCGCAGGCCCCGCTCCCACAGGTCCAGGACCGCCTTCGTGGTGCCGGTGGTCTCCCCGGCGTCCCCGCGCTCGACGAAGGAGCGGGCGCGCTCGAGGAACTCGCCCTGCACGTCCAGCGCGCTGGCCTGCCGGCCGCTCGCCAGCCGCAGCGGTCGCCGGCCGGTGAGGTCGTGGCTGACCTCGCGGATGGCCCGGATCGGGTTCTCCAGCGCCATGTCGCGCAGCGGGGTGCCGGCCTCGAGCATCCTCAGGACGAGGTCCACGGCGCCGACCTTGAGCATCGTCGTGGGCTCGGCCATCGTCGAGTCGCCGACGATCACGTGCAGCCGCCGGTAGCGCTCGGCGTCGGCGTGGGGCTCGTCGCGGGTGTTGATGATCGGCCGGGAGCGGGTGGTCGCGCTGGAGACGCCCTCCCAGATGTGGTCGGCCCGCTGGGAGAAGCTGTACGTGGCGCCCCGCGGCGTCTGCAGCACCTTCCCGGCGCCGACGAGCACCTGGCGGGTCACGAGGAAGGGGATCAGCACGTCGGAGAGGGCGCTGAACTCGCCGGCGCGCGGCACGAGGTAGTTCTCGTGGCAGCCGTAGGAGTTGCCCGCGGAGTCGGTGTTGTTCTTGAAGAGGAAGATCTCGCCGCTCACGCCCTCCTCGGCGAGGCGCGCCTCCGCGTCGCCGACGAGCCCCTCGAGGATCCGCTCCCCCGCGCGGTCGTGGACGACGAGCTGCTGGACGTCGTCGCACTCCGGCGTCGCGTACTCGGGGTGGGAGCCGACGTCGAGGTACAGGCGCGCCCCGTTGCCGAGGAAGACGTTGCTGGACCTCCCCCAGGCCACCACCGTGCGGAAGAGGTACCGGGCCACCTCGTCGGCCGAGAGCCGGCGCTGCCCCTCGGCGACGCACGTGACGCCGTACTCGGTCTCGAGGCCGAGGATGCGACGCTCCATGGCCCGACCCTACGTCGCGGTCCGACGCCCGGGCGGTCCGAGCCCCCAGCCGGCGCCGGCCCTCACGTCCCGGCCCTCACGTCCCGGCCCCTCACGTCCCGGCCCTCAGGCGCCGGGTCCCTCGTCCGGGGAGGAGGGCGTGTCGTCCGGGAGCCCGGGGTGGCCCGGGGCCCGCGCGGGCGCCAGCAGGTCGGGCGCCCGCGGGGCGTCGACCGTCGGGTCGTCCTCGGAGAGCAGGCGCTCCAGCAGGTCGCCGTGGATGCGCCGGAAGGAGCGCCGCGGCAGGCCCCGCTCGAGCACGGCGACCTCCAGCGACGACCCGGGCAGGTCGCGGCGCGGCCCCGCGGAGGGGTCGGCCGGGTCCGTGGCGAGCACGCGCCGGGCGAGCGCCAGGGCGTCGGCGAGCCGCAGCTCGGGCCGCCAGCCCTCGGCCAGGACGCCGGCGAGCGCGTCCGCCGCCCCGCCGACGACCACGGCGCCGCGCTCGTCGGCGACGGAGCCGTCGTAGGTGAGCCGGTAGATCTCGTCGTCCTCGCTCGTGGCGCCCACCTCCGCCACGAGGATCTCGACCTCGAGCGGCTTGCTCTCGGTGGTGAAGACGCTGCCGAGGGTCTGGGCGTAGGCGTTGGCCAGCCCGCGCGCGGTGACGTCGGCCCGGTCGTAGGAGTAGCCGCGCAGGTCGGCGTAGCGGACGCCGGCCACGCGCAGGTTCTCGAACTCGTTGTACTTGCCCACCGCGGCGAAGGCGATGCGGTCGTAGATCTCGCTGACCTTGTGCAGGGCCCGCGAGGGGTTGTCGGCGACGAGCGCGATGCCGGCGTCGAAGCACAGGACGACCACGGACCGGCCGCGCGCGATGCCCTTGCGCGCGAAGTCCGCGCGGTCCCGCATGACCTGCTCGGGCGAGACGTAGAACTGCTGGGTCACGAGCGGTCCTCCTCCTGGCGCTCGGCGGCGCGGGCGTCCAGCACCCCGCGGACCACCTCGGCGACGCGGGCGTCGGGCACCCGCCGGTAGCCGGCCGCGTCCACGACCGCGACGACGGGGTGGATGCCGCGCACGAGGTCGGACCCGCCGGTGGCGGAGTCGTCGTCGGCCGCGTCGTGCAGCGCCTCGACGGCCGTGGCGACGGCCTCGTCGACGCCGCGGGTGGGGCGGTGCAGCTTCTTCAGCGCGCCGCGCGCGAAGACGGAGCCGGAGCCCACCGAGTGGTGCCCGCGCTCCTCGTACCGACCGCCGGTGACGTCGTAGCTGAAGATCCGCCCGCGGCGGCCCGCGAGGTCGTAGCCGGCGAAGAGCGGGACGACCGCGAGCCCCTGCATCGCGAGCCCGAGGTTCCCCCGCACCATCGTCGACAGGCGGTTGGCCTTGCCGTCGAGGGAGAGCACCGCCCCTTCGATCTTCTCGAAGTGCTCGAGCTCGACCTGGAAGAGCCGCACCATCTCGACCGCGATGCCGGCGGTGCCGGCGATGCCGACGCAGGAGTGGGTGTCGGCGGGGAAGACCTTCTCGATCTCCCGGTGGGCGATCATGCTGCCGGCCGTGGCGCGGCGGTCCCCCGCCATCACCACGCCGCCGGGGTAGGTGAGCGCCACGATCGTCGTCGCGTGCGGGGGGTCGAGCCCCGGGGCCAGGGCGCCCCCGGGTGGCAGGGGCCGGCGACCCGGCAGCAGCGACGGGTCGTGGCTGCCCACGAAGTCGGTGAAGGAGGCCGTCCCCGGCACGTGGAACGGCGCCGGGAGCCGGCCGGCGGGGCCGCCGGGGAGCGGGGGGCCGGGCGTGGCTGGCATCACGGGAGCGACCCTAGCCAGGACCGCCGGCAGCGGGCCCGCCGGCCGGGCGTCCGCTGCCTACTGGCCGCCCTTCTGGACGAAGGAGCGGACGAAGGTCTCGGCGTTGGCCTCGAGGACGTCGTCGATCTCGTCGAGGAGGTCGTCCACCTCGGCGTCGCTGCTCGAGGTGCGGGCCGCGGCCTGGGGCGCCGGTGCCGGCGCCTCGTCCGGCTCGTCGTCGCGGCGCTCGTGCCGACGCTGCTCCTGGGCTGCCATGGCTGCTCCTGCTCTCGGGAGGACCCCGCCGGCCGCTCGCCCGGCGTCCGGGCCGCGCGCCGCACCGGGGTCCGTGCCGTCGGTGCCGACCCCGCGATGGTAGGCGCCTCCCGGTGGGCCCGGCGGGCTCAGCCCGCCGGGCGCCCGCCGGTGAGGGCGCGCACGAGCTCGGCGGCGGTCGGGCAGCGGTCGAGCAGGGCGCCCACGCTGGCCCGGGTGCCGCGCAGGGGCTCAAGCATGGGCACGCGCTGCAGCGACGTGCGCCCGGCGACGTCGAGGATGACGGAGTCCCAGCTGGCCGCGGCCACGTCGTCGCCGTAGCGGCGCACGCACTCCCCCCGGAACCAGGCCCTGGTGTCCTCCGGCGGCTCGCCGACGGCGCGGGCCACGGCCGCCGGCTCGTGCAGCAGGTCCACGGCCCCGCGGGCCACCAGGCGCGCGTGCAGGCCGCGCTCGGGCCGCAGGTCGGCGTACTGGATGTCGATGAGCGCCAGCCGCGCGGCGTCCCAGGTCAGGTCCTCGCGCGTGCGGAAGCCCTCCAGCAGGCGCAGCTTGGCCACCCAGTCCAGCTGGCGCGCGCACCGCATCGGGTCGGCCTCGAGGTCGGTGAGGACCTGCTCCCACAGCTCGAGCACCTCGGCGGTGTCCGCGTCCACCGCGGAGCCCTGGCGCCGCTCGACGAAGGCGCGCGCGGCCTCGAGGTGGCGCCACTGCAGCTGCACCGCCGTGAGCCGCTCTCCCGTGCGCAGCGTGAGCAGGTGCGCCAGCGAGGGGTCGTGGCTCACGGCGCGCACGGCCGCGACGGGCTGCTCGAGGGCGAGGTCCGGCGCCTCGCCGGCCTCGACCATCGCCAGCACGAGCGAGGTCGTGCCGACCTTGAGCAGGTTCGCCACCTGGCACAGGTTCGCGTCGCCGACGATGACGTGCAGGCGCCGCCAGCTCTCGGCGGTGGCGTGCGGCTCGTCGCGGGTGTTCACCAGCGGGCGCTTGAGGGTGGTCTCGAGCCCGACCTCGGTCTCGAAGAAGTCGGCGCGCTGGCTGAGCTGGAAGCCGCTGCGCTCCCCCGTCTGCCCCCGCCCGACGCGGCCTGCGCCGGTGACGACCTGGCGGCTGACGAAGAAGGGCACGAGGGCCCGGACGATGTCGGCGAAGGGCGTCGAGCGCGGCATCAGGTAGTTCTCGTGCGTGCCGTAGGACGAGCCCTTGCCGTCGGTGTTGTTCTTGTACAGCACCACCTCGCCGAGCCCGGGCGAGGCGGCGATCCGCCGCATGGACTCCCGGGCCACCTCGTCCCCCGCGAGGTCCCACAGCACGGCGTCCCGCGGCGTCGTGACCTCGGGCCCGGAGTACTCCGGGTGGGCGTGGTCGACGTACAGGCGTGCCCCGTTGGTGAGCACGGTGTTCGCCAGGCCCGCGTCCTCCAGCTCCTCGGCGACGTGCAGCCCGGTGCCCGCCGCCGCGACGTCGGGCGGGGCGTCGGTGAGCTGGCTGGCGTGCGCCCTCGCCCGGTCCAGCTCGTACCCGCGCGCGTCGCGCAGCGGCGCCTCGTCGGCGTAGTCCCAGCGCGTGCCCCGCCGGGACCGGGTGCCCCGGCCCGGCGAGGACGACGACGGCGAGGCGTAGGCGTGCACCACGCGGCCGGACAGCAGCATGGGGTTGGCCTGGGCCTCCCCCGGGGCGCTGATGCCGAACTCCGTCTCCATCCCCATGACGCGGCGCACTCCGCCGTCGCGGCCCCACGGGCCGGGGCGGGGACCGCCGGGTGCGCCCGTGGGCGCGCCGGTGGGGGCGGAGGTCGCGGGGTCCTCGGCGCTGCTCATCGCGCGCGAGCCTACGGTGGGCCCGTGAGCCCGCGCCGCCCGCAGGGGCCCGTCCAGCGCCCGCCCGGCCGCCGCCCCGGCCCGGGGCGCCCCGTCGTCCGCCGCCCCGTCGTCCGGCGCGCCGGCGGCGGGCGCGCCGACGGAGGGGCAGCCCCCGTGCGCCCGCCGGCTGCCGCGCTGGTCGTGGACCTGCTCGCCGTCCTCCTCTTCGCCGGGGTCGGGCGCGCGAGCCACGTCGAGGGCACCGGCCTGCTGCAGGTGGCGGGGACGGCCGCGCCCTTCTGGGTCGGCGTCCTGCTCGCCTGGGCACTGCCGCGGGTCCACCGCGACCCGGCCCGGCTCCTCCCCGCCGGCGCGCTGGTGGTCGCCGGCGCGGTGGTCGTCGGCGTCGTGCTGCGCCTGGTCACCGGGCGGGGCGCGCCGGTCCCCTTCGTCGTCGTGACGCTCGTCGTGCTCGCCGCGCTCCTCCTCGGCTGGAGGGCGCTCGCCCGCTGGTCGGCGCACCGCTCCTCCTCCCGCTGACGTGGCGGCCCCGCCGGTCGCCGCCGTCGGGTCAGGCCGGGCGCCCGTCCGCGCGGGCCGTGCGGAGGGGGCGGACGGGGAGGGCGGCGAGGCCCGTGAGGGTGACGAGGGCCCCGCCGAGGAGGAAGGGGGCCCGGGCGCCGAGCAGGTCGACGAGGACGCCGGTGGCGGCGTAGGCCAGGGGGGCGCCGCCCAGGCCGGCGAGGCTGGAGACGGCCATCACGCGGCCGACCTGGGCGGGGGCAGCGGCGGCCAGGGTGAGAGCGCCGAGGACCGGGGCGACGACGCCGGATCCGAGGCCGAGCACGGCGGCGGCGGCGGCCGCCGTGGCGAGGCCGGGTGCGAGGGCGATCCCGGCGAGCGCGACGCCCATGACGGGCAGGCAGGCGAGGCCCACGAGGCCCGCCCGTGTCGGGGAGCCGAGAGCGGTCAGGGCGACGGAGGCCAGGGCGGCGGCGGCGCCCCAGGCCCCGAGGACCCCACCGACGCCCTGGGCGCCCCAGCCGGCGGCGTCGGCCAGCAGCGGGAGGCCGACGTTGACGGCGCCGGCGAAGCCGAGCTCGGTGACGGCGGTGAGCACCAGCAGGGGCAGGAGCACGGCGTGGCCGCGCACGTAGCGCAGGCCCTCGGTGACGTCCTGCAGCAGGCCCTGCGCGGGCGGGTGGTGCGCGTCGGCGCCGGCGTCCCGGTCGCCGGCGCCGTCGTCCGGGCCCCGCTCCGCGGGAGCGGGGGTCCGGGTGCGGGCCGCCCCCAGGGCGAGCACCGAGGCGGCGAAGAGGCCGGCGCAGACCGCGTAGACGACGGGCAGGCCCTGGGCGGCGACGAGGTAGCCCGCCAGCGGTGCGCCGGCGACGGCGGTGGCGCGGTGGACGACCTGGCGCATCGCGGTGACCCGGGCCATCTCGGCGGGCTCGACGAGGACGGCGGGCATGGCGCCGACGGCGGGGACGAACACGGCGTCGATGACGCCGAAGACCACGGCGAGGGCGACGAGGACCGCGACCGAGGGCTGCTCGAGCAGCAGCAGCCCGGCGACGGCGAGCATGACCAGGGTGCGGGCGGCGTCGCTGACCAGCGCCGTCCGACGCGGGCCGCCGCGGTCGGCCAGGGCCCCGCCGAGGAGCATCAGCGCGGCGCGGGGGACGGCGCCGGCGGCCACGACGAGACCCGCCACCGAGGCGGTGGCGACCTGGGTGGCGGTCCACGCGAGCGCGATGAAGAAGACCTGGTCGCCGAGCAGGCTGAGGAAGAGCCCGCCGGTCCAGCGCAGGACGTTCAGGTCGCGGTAGGCCCGGGTCGGCCCGGGCGCGGTGGCGGTCATGGCCGGAACGGGAAGGCGTGGAGGAAGAGGAAGACGTGCTCGCGGTCCCCCGTCGAGGGCTCCTCGTCGGTGCGGCCCCGCTCCCTCCAGGAGCGGACCACCTCCTGGATCTCCTCGTGCATCGCCTCGAGCTCGTCCGGCGACAGCCGCAGCAGCGTGTCGGAGGAGAAGGCGGCTCGCGACCACGCGGGCCCCCACCCCGGCTGCTCGTCCCGCCAGGCCTCGACCCGCTCGAGCTGGTTGGCCAGCGCCGTGCGCTGCAGCGCGACGGCGGCCGCCCGGGCCTCGGGGACGTCCGCGGCGTCGGGCAGCGAGAAGCGGAACCCGTCGGTGGACGGGCGCCACCACCGCTCGCGGCGGTCGCTGACGAGCTCGGGCGCCTCCTCGACGAAGCCGTGCTCGCGCAGCTGCCGCAGGTGGTAGCTGACCAGGGCCGGCGACTCGCCGACGGACTCGGCGAGGCGCGAGGCCGTCGCCGCCTCCAGCGCCTGCAGCGCGTAGTACAGGCGCACCCGCAGCGGGTGCGCCATCGCCCGCAGGTCGCGGACGTCGTCCAGCCGCCGGTTCGGCTCCCCCACCATGCAGGGAGACTAGGTCCGAAGGAGACGTTTCGCAATAAGGCCTTCGGACATGGCCTCCTGTCGGTCGTGCGTGGTCGCCCCCGCGTGCGGCGCTCGCCGATTCTTCAAGCGCTCTTGCTCAAGGACTCTTGAGCATCTACCGTCCCGGCCATGCCGGCCGAGCCCGTCGACGACTACCGCGTCCTCGTCGCGGTGGGACACCCGTTGCGCCGCCGTCTCCTCGACGTCCTGCGGGTCGAGCGGGCGGCGACGACCTCGGCCCTGGCCGAGCGGCTCGGCGTGGCGGTGGGGAGCGTCAGCCACCACGCGAAGGTCCTCGCCGAGCACGGCCTGGTGGTGCCGGCCCCGGAGCTGGCGAAGGACCGGCGCGAGCGGTGGTGGCGCCTCGGTGACGCCCGGGTGAGCTGGTCGACGCAGGCCTTCGCCGACGACCCGGCGGCCACAGCCGCCTCCACGGCGGCCGACGACCTCAGCGTGCGGCTGCAGCTCGAGCGGCTGCGGGCCTGGCGCTCGGGGCGCACCTCCTCCCCGCCCGAGTGGCAGGACGCCGCGACCAGCACCGACACGTGGCTGCAGCTGACCCCGGAGGAGCTCGGCGAGATGTCCGAGGAGCTGACCGCGGTGCTGCTGCGGTGGGCCGAGCGCGGCCGCAGCGGCGACCGCCCGGGACGGCGACCGGTGTTCGCCTTCGCCCACGCCTTCCCGGCCCAGCCCTGATGGCCGCCGTCGGGGACGCCGCCCCGCCGGGGGACGCGGTGGTGAGCCCCGCGTCGTCGCGGGACGTCGGGCTCGTGTGGGCCGGCACCTCGACGGGCCGTCTCGGGGACTCGGTGGCCTCCTTCGCCGCACCGGTGGTGGCCATCACGGTGCTGGACGCCAGCGCGTTCGTGGTCACGCTCATCACCGCGGCGGCCTGGCTGCCCTGGCTCCTGGTCGGGCTACCCGCCGGCGCCTGGGTCGACCGCCTGCCCCGGCGCCCGGTGATGGTCGTCAGCGACGCCGTCTCCCTCGTCGTCGTGGCCTCCGTGCCACTCGCCGCGTGGGCCGGTGCGCTGACCACGGCGCACCTGCTCGGGGCCGCCTTCGCCGTCGGCACCACCACGGTGCTGTTCCAGACGGCCTGGGCCGGCTACCTGCCCGCCGTGCTGGACGAGCGGCAGCTCGTGCCCGCCAACGCCCTCCTGTCCGGCAGCGAGGCCGCCGCCCGGGTCGCCGGTCCCGGCCTCGCCGGCCTGCTGGCCGGCGCCCTCGGCGCCGTCAGCGGGTACGCGGTGCAGGCGCTCACCTTCGCCGTCTCGGCGACCTGCCTGGCCCTCGTCCGCACCCCTGAGCACCGGGCCGCGCGCGCCCCCGGGCGGGACCTGCGCCGGGAGGTCGCCGAGGGCGTCCGCTTCGTCGCCGGCGACCGCGTCCTGCTCAACCTCGCCGCCCACGGCAGCCTGAGCAACCTCTTCCTGACCGGCTACCAGGCCCTGCTCGTCGTCTTCCTCGTCCGCCAGGTCGGCCTCGCCGAGGGCGCCGTCGGGCTGCTGCTGACGCTCACCGCCCTCGGCGGCGTCCTCGGCGCGCTGCTCGTCCAGCCCCTCGTCCGCCGCCTCGGCGACGCGCGGACCCTGGTGCTGTGCAAGGCCCTCGCCGGCCCCTTCGCCCTGGCCGTGCCCCTGGCCGAGCAGGGCTGGCGGCTCGCCCTCCTCGCCGTCGCCAGCACCCTCGTCGTGCTCGGGATCACCGCCGGCAACGTCGTCTCCGGCAGCTTCCGCCAGCGCTACGTGCCCGGAGAGCTCCTCGGCCGCGTCACCACCAGCATCCAGACCGTCAACCTCGCCGGCATCCCCCTGGGCGCCGTCCTCGCCGGCGCGCTGGCCACGGCGATCGGCACCCGCCCCGCCCTGTGGCTCCTCACCGCGGCCTACGCCTCCACCGGCCTGGTCCTGCTCCTCGGCCCGCTGCGCGGACGCCGCGACCTCCCCCGCCGGGCGGTGGCCACCGCGCCCTGACCCGTCGGCGGCTGCACGGGGACCTGGCCGAGCAGGGAGCCGCCGCCGGAGGGAGGCCCCTCAGCGCTGGGCGGCGAGGGTCTCGAGCATCGTGCGGACGGGGACGGGACGGTGCCCGAGCGGGGCTCCCGGCGCCGGGTCGGTGACGTCGGGCTCCCCGCGCCGTGCTGCCACCTGCGTCGCGGCGACGTCGACCGCGGCGGGAGGCCCGGACGACCCCGTGGGAGGACCTGCGCGCCGGGTGGCGGATGCCCGTGGAGCTCGGCCTGGCGAACCCCGAGCTGTACGCCCTCCTCGCGGCGCACCGGGGCAGCGGGCGCTCGCCGGCCACGGCGGCGGGCATCGACGTGCTGCGCGCCCGGGTGCGGCGCCTCGCCGCCGCCGGCTGCTGCGCGTCGACGAGCCGCGCGCGCTGTCGATGATCCGCGCCGCGGGCCACGGGCCGTCCTCGCCCTCCTGGGAGCGCCGGCGGGGGCCCGTGACCCGATGGCTGACGGACGCCGTGCTCGACGCCGTCCTGGCCGGCGTCCTCGCCGCCGTGCCGGTCGCTCCCGACACGGGCGACGACCGCGGTCGCGGCGACCTTCGCGACGGCGCTGCCCGACCTGCCCGGGCTCAGCGGCGCCGAGCGCGCTCCTGGCCGAGTGGCTGGACCGGTCGCCGGCGCCTGCAGGCCTCCTGACGGCCCCCGGGGGTCGGCCGCAGGAGCCGGCCGGAGGAGCCGGCTAGAGGTACTGCCCCGGGCTGGCGACCGTGTCGATGGAGCGGCCCGCCTCGGAGCCGGTCTTGCCCTGCACGATCGTGCGGATGTAGACGATGCGCTCGCCCTTCTTGCCGGAGATGCGCGCCCAGTCGTCGGGGTTCGTCGTGTTGGGCAGGTCCTCGTTCTCCTTGAACTCCTCGACGCAGGCCACGAGCAGGTGGTCGACCCGCAGGCCCTTGGTGCCGGTGCTGAGGAAGTCCTTGATGGCCATCTTCTTGGCGCGGTCGACGATGTTCTGCACCATCGCACCGGAGTTGAAGTCCTTGAAGTACAGGACCTCCTTGTCCCCGCCGGCGTAGGTGACCTCGAGGAACTGGTTCTCCTCGGTCTCGTCGTACATCCGCACCACCGTGGCGCGGATCATCGCCTCGACGCACGCCTCGCGGGACCCGCCGTGGTGGGCCAGGTCCTGCGGGTGCAGGGGCAGGTCGGTCGTCAGGTACTTGGTGAAGATGTCGCGGGCGCCCTCGGCGTCCGGACGCTCGATCTTGATCTTCACGTCGAGCCGGCCGGGGCGCAGGATCGCCGGGTCGATCATGTCCTCGCGGTTGGACGCGCCGATGACGATGACGTCGTCCAGCCGCTCGACGCCGTCGATCTCGGCCAGCAGCTGGGGCACGATCGTCGTCTCCACGTCGGAGCTGACCCCCGAGCCGCGGGTGCGGAACAGCGACTCCATCTCGTCGAAGAACACCACGACGGGGTGGCCCTCGCTCGCCTTCTCGCGCGCCCGGCTGAAGATCATCCGGATGTGCCGCTCGGTCTCCCCGACGTACTTGTTGAGCAGCTCGGGGCCCTTGACGTTGAGGAAGTAGCTGCGGGCGTCCTCGCGCCCGTCCCGCTCGGCGGACTGGCGGGCCAGCGAGCGGGCCACGGCCTTGGCGATGAGCGTCTTGCCGCACCCGGGCGGCCCGTAGAGCAGCACGCCCTTCGGCGCCTTGAGCCCGTGCTCGCGGAAGAGCTCGGGGTGGCGGAACGGCAGCTCGACGGCGTCCCGGATGGTCTCGATCTGGGAGGTCAGGCCGCCGATGTCGGAGTAGGAGATGTCAGGCACCTCCTCCAGCACGAGGTCCTCGACCTCGGCCTTCGGCACCACCTCGTGCACGTAGCCCGAGCGCGGCTCCAGCGTCAGGGCGTCCCCGGCCTTGAGCCCGCTGCCCACCAGCGGGCCGGCGAGCCGGACCACCCGCTCCTCGTCGCCGTGGACGACGACGAGGGCACGGTCCTCCCCGAGGGCCTCCTTGAAGGCCACGACCTCCCCGGTGCGCTCGAAGCCGCGGACGGCGACCACGTTCATCGCCTCGTTCAGCTCGACCTCCTGGCCGGGCGCCAGGGCGTCGGCGTCGAGGGCGGCGCTCAGCGCCACGCGCATCTTGCGCCCCTGCTGGACGACGTCGACGCTGCCCTCCCCCGAGGGGCCGAGGTAGGTGGCGTAGCCGCTGGGCGGCTGCGCGAGGCGCTCCACCTCCCCGCGCAGGGTGACCAGCTGCTGGCGGGCGTCCGCGAGCGTCCGCACCAGGCGGTCGTTGCGGGCGACGAGCTCGCCCACCTGGTCCTGCAGGGCGGAGACGCGCGAGGCGCCCGTGCCCCAGGTGCGACCGGGAGCGCCGCGGCCCGCGTCGTCCCGGTGCTGGTCCCGGTGCTGGTCGGGGTGCTGGTCGGGGTGGTGGCCAGGGTGGCTGTCCATGCGCGCCTCCTCGAGGTCCGTGCTCGACAGTAACCCGGGGTGCCGGGCCGGTCGGGACCCGCCGTGCAGCTCGACCACCGAGCCGGGCGCCGGACCCGCGCGCCGCCGTCCGGTCCGCCGCCGTCCGGCCACCGCCGTCCGGCCACCGCCGTCCGGCGGGGGCTCCGTGCGCACGAGCGCGGCGCCGGTGGCTCCCGGGTGCGCCGGGGAGGCTCAGTCCGGCGCGGGCTCGTCGCCCCCGTCGCCGCCTGCCGCGTCGTCCGGGGCGTCGTCCGGGGCGCCGTCGAGCCGGGCCTGGGCGGCCCGGCGCGCGGTGACGTCGCGGCGGACGCGCCGCACCTTCTTGTCCGAGACGGCCCGCTCCCCCAGCGACTCCGGCGACCAGTCCTCCTCGACGCCCCAGCCGGTGCTCGGGCCGCCGTCGGCGACGGCGTCGTCCGGCACGGCGTCGTCCGGCAGGGCGTCGTCCGGCAGGGCGTCGTCCGAGGAGCCGTCCGGGAGCGGCCCCCCGCTGCGCGCACCCGGCGTCGACGCGGCGGTGCCCTTGGCCGGCCGGCGACGGCGCAGCGGCGCGGTGACGCCCTCGGCCATCCGGCGCGCGGTGAGCAGGAACCCGGTGTGCCCGACCATGCGGTGCTGGGGCCGGACCGCGAGGCCCTCCAGGTGCCAGCCGCGGACCATCGACTCCCAGGCGGACGGCTCGGTCCACCGGCCGTCGGTGCGCAGGTCCTCCGCCGTCCGCGAGAGCTGGGTGGCCGTGGCGACGTAGCAGATGAGCACCCCGCCGGGCGCGAGCGCCGTCGCCACCGCGTCCAGGCACTCCCACGGCGCGAGCATGTCGAGGACCACGCGGTCGACGGTCCCCGGCTCCTCGGCGGCGCCGAGCTCCTCGGCGAGGTCGCCGACGGTGATCCGCCACGCCGGGTGCGCCCCGCCGAAGAAGCCCTCGACGTTCGCCCGGGCGATGTCGGCGAAGTCCTCGCGGCGCTCGAAGGAGTGCAGGTGCCCCTCGTCGCCGACCGCGCGCAGCAGCGACATGCTCAGCGCCCCGGACCCCACGCCGGCCTCGACGACGCGCGCGCCGGGGTACACGTCGGCCATCGCCACCACCTGCCCCGCGTCCTTGGGGTAGACGACGGCGGCGCCGCGCGGCATGGACAGGACGTGGTCGGCGAGCAGCGGGCGCAGCGCGAGGTAGTCGATGCCGGCGGTGCTCGTGATGACGACGCCCTCGGGGCCGCCGATCAGGTCGTCGTGCTTGACGTGCCCGCGATGGGTGTGGAACTCACCGCCCGCGCCGAGGGTGATGGTGTGCAGCCGCCCCCGGGGGTCGGTGAGCTGCACCCGCTCGCCCTCGCGCAGCGGCCCGCGGCGCACGGCCGCACCGGTGGGTCCGGAGCCGCTCACGCCGCCGCCCCGCGCCGGGCCGCGGCCACGACGTCGGCGCCGCGCAGGACGCCCACGACCCGGCCCGCCGCGTCGACGACGGCGGCGACCTCGCCGCCCGTCACCGCCTCCGGGTGCCCGCCGGCGGCGGCCAGCAGCTGCACGAGGTGCTGGCCGGCGGCGTCGCGCGGCAGCGGAGGACCGGTCAGCGGGCGGGCCACCGACGACGCGGGGACGGCGCCCCACCTCCCCCGCGGCACGCGGCCGACGGCGTCGCGGTCCACGAGCGCGACCGGGCGCCCGTCGTCCGCGAGGAGCACCACCTCCCCGGCGCCCGCCGCGTCGGCCGCCGACGCGACCTCGGCCACGACGGCGCGGGCGGGCACGCCGACGGCGCGCACGGCCAGCGACTCGGCGCGCAGCGAGGCCACCCGGCCGCGCAGCCGGGCGTCGGCGAGGACGGCGCTGGCGCCGGTCCACAGCGTCCCGGCGACCAGCGCCGCCCAGGCGACGAAGAGCAGCGAGGGGACCTCCCCCCGCAGCAGCGGCAGCCCCAGCAGCACGACGACGGCGAGGACGGCGAGGACCCGCCCGGCCCAGGCGGCCACGACCGTCGCGCGCAGCCGGTCCCCCGTGACGGCCCAGACGACGGCCTCGAGCATCCGGCCCCCGTCGAGCGGGAGGCCGGGCAGCACGTTGAACACCGCGACGAAGAGGTTCGCCAGGGTGAGCGCCGACAGGAGCAGCCACGGCAGCCCCCCCGGCGCCGTCAGCAGGACGAGCAGCGCGCCGAGACCGGCCAGCAGGGCGTTCGAGGCGGGCCCGACGGCCGAGACGACGAAGCTGCGCGCCGGCGTCGCCGCCTCGGTGGCGAAGGTGGTGTGGCCGCCCCAGAGGGTCAGGACGATCCTCGTCGGCGGCAGGCCCACCGCCCGGGCGGTCAGCGCGTGGGCGACCTCGTGCACGAGGACGGACAGCGCGAGGACGAGCGCGTAGGCCAGGGCGACGACCACCGAGCCGGCGCCGCCCAGCTCGGGCGCCGTGCGCGCCACCGTCGGCGCGAACAGCAGCGTCACGACGACCGCGATGACCACCCACGAGCGCGCCAGGACGACGGGGACGCCGGCGATGCTGCCGATCCGCCAGCCCTCGCGGTCCAGGCGCGGGGAGGGTCCTGCGGCCGGGGGCTGCGGGCGAGCGGCGGGGGCGTGCACCCCTCGAGGGTACGGGCGCCCGACCGGTGCCGGACGGCGTCCCGGCGGGCCTCAGGCGCGCGCGCCCGGGACGTCGGCGAGGGCGGACCCGTCCCCCAGCGACGAGGCCGGCACCACGCTGAGGGTGCCGTCGCTCTCCAGCACCACCGCCCCGACCTCCGAGAGGTCGCCGCTGCTGCTGCTGCGCACCGCCTGGCGCAGCTCGCTCAGCGAGACGCGGTGCTGGCGCAGGGCGGCCTCGCGCACCTCGCCGTGCCACAGCAGCAGCGTCGGCTCCGCGGTCAGGGCCCTGCGGCTGGCCGGCCACCGGGTGGTCGTCCACGCCACCACGAGCTGCAGCACCACGAGCAGGACGAGGGCGAGCGCGCCCTCGGTCCACGAGACGTCGGTGCTGAGGAAGATCGTCGCGAGCGTGGAGCCGAGGGCGACGGTGACGATGAGGTCGAAGGCGTTGAGCTTGGCCAGGGTCCGCTTGCCCGACAGGCGCAGCAGGACGACGAGCGAGACGTACGCCGCCGTCCCCACCAGGAGGACTCGGACCAGGTCGCCCCACGCGTCGAACCACATGGGGGGCATGACTACCCCATCCAAGGAGCACCGTCGCGGCGGGACGGGTCCCCGGCGCGGTGCGTGCCCGGACGTCGGGACCTCCGCGGGACGTGCGGGCGACGGGGGTGCCATGCTGCCCGCCACCCCGGGCGGGCGCCCGGGCCCGAGGGGACGACGTGGACGCGAGCGCGGCGGACGGCCCGGTCGCAGGCCGTGCCTGAGGCGACCACCGCTGTCCTGGTCGCGTCCGCGCTCCTCGTGGGCGCCGTCTCGGCCGTGGTCCCGCTGCTGGCCGTGGAGGCCTACGTCGTCGCCGTCGCGGCCGTGCACCCGACCGGCGTCGGCGTGGCGGTCGCCCTCTCCGCGGCGGTCGGCCAGGCGGCCGGCAAGAGCGCGGTCTTCCTCGCCGTCCGCTCCGCCGGCCGGTCCCGGTGGTCGCGCCGCCTGCACCGGCACGCCCTGGAGGCGATGGGCCGGGCCGGGCCCGTCGCGCCGGACCGGCCGGGGTCCTCGCCGTGGGCGCGGGCGGGCCGGCTGCTGCGGCGCCTGACCGGCTGGTGCCTGGTGGTGCTGTCCGGCCGGTGGGGTGCCGCCGTCGTGCTGCTGTCCGGGGTGGTGGGGGTGCCGCCGCTGCTCGTCGTCTCCGCGGCCGCGGGGGCCTCCCGGCTGCCCCTGCCGGTCTTCATCGTGGCCTGCCTCGTCGGCCGGTCGGTGCGCCTGTGCGCGCTCGCCCTCGTGCCCGGGCTCGTCGGCGTCCTCGCGCCGGAGGCGGCCCCCGGCGCCTGAGCGCCCGCCGGGGGCCGGTGCGGGCGCCCCGGTACGGGCGCCTAGGTGCGGTCGCTCAGCCGCCCGACGCCGGGGCGCCGTCGTCGGAGGGCGTGACGGCCGCCGGGTCATGCGACGCCGAGCTGGCGCGGACCCGGCCGTCCCGCACCTCCTCCGCCCAGTGGCAGGCGACGACGTGGCCGGGCGCCAGCTCGCGCGGGAGCGGCACCTCGTCGTCGCAGCGCGTCGCCTGCCGGAACGGGCACCGCGTGTGGAAGCGGCAGCCCGACGGCGGGTCCGCCGGGCTCGGCAGGTCGCCGGTGAGCAGGATGCGCTCGCGCGCGTCCTCGACGGCCGGGTCGGGCACGGGGATCGCCGACATCAGCGACAGCGTGTACGGGTGCAGCGGGTTGTCGTACAGCTCGTCGCTGGGGGCCTGCTCGACGACGACGCCGAGGTACATCACGCCGACGACGTCGCTGATGTGGCGCACCACGGCGAGGTCGTGGGCGATGACGAGGTAGGTCAGCCCGAGCCGGTCCTGCAGCTCCTCGAGCAGGTTGATGACCTGCGCCTGCACCGAGACGTCGAGCGCGCTGACCGGCTCGTCGGCGACGACGAGGTCCGGCGAGAGCGCCACGGCCCGGGCGATGCCGATCCGCTGGCGCTGGCCGCCGGAGAACTCGTGGGGGTAGCGGGCGGCGGCGCCGGCCGGCAGGCCCACGACCTCCAGCAGCTCCAGCACCCGCTCGCGCCAGGCGGTCGGCCCGCCGGGCACCCCGTGCGCGCGCAGCGGCTCGGTGAGGATGCTCTCGACGCTCTGGCGGGGGTCCAGGCTCGACATCGGGTCCTGGAAGACCATCTGCATGCGCCGGCGCAGCGAGCGCAGCTCGCCCCGCCGCAGCGCGAGGACGTCCTGGCCGTCGAGCTCCACGCTGCCCGCCGTCGGCTCCTCCAGGCGCAGCACCGCCCGGCCGAGGGTCGACTTGCCGCAGCCGGACTCCCCCACGAGCCCGTACGTCTGGCCGCGGCGCAGGTCGAGGTCCACGCCGTCGACGGCCCGCACGTGCCCGACCGTGCGGTCGAGCAGCACGCCCTTCTTGATCGGGAAGTGCACCTGCAGCCCGCGCACCCGCAGCAGGACGTCGTCGGCCCCGCCCGGCCCCGGCTCCCCGGTGGGTGCCCCGGTGGGTGCCCCGGCCTGTGCCGGGGAGGCGCCCGCCGGCTCGCGGGCGCTCACGCGCCGGCCCCCGCCGCCACGGGCGCGGCGTCCCCGGGCCGCGCCGGGTGGGCGCAGCGCGCGAGGTGCTCGGCCGGCAGGCCCTCCAGCCCGCGGAGCGCGAGCGAGGGGTCGGCGCAGGCCCGGTCGGCGTGCGCGCAGCGGGGCGCGAAGGCGCACGCCCGAGACCACGGCAGCACGTCCCGCGGGGTGCCGGGGATGGGGCGCAGCGGCTCCCCGCGGGCGGAGTCCAGCCGGGGCACCGAGGCCAGCAGGCCCTCGGTGTAGCGGTGCGCGGGGCGGGCGAACAGCTCGCGCCGCGGCGCCGCCTCGACGACGCGGCCGGAGTACATCACCGTGACGTCGTCGCAGAGCCCCGCCACGACGCCGAGGTCGTGCGTGATGAGCAGCATGGCCGTCCCCGACTCCCCCACGAGCTGGCGCAGCAGCTCGAGCACCTGCGCCTGGATCGTCACGTCGAGCGCGGTCGTGGGCTCGTCGGCGATGAGCAGCCGCGGCTTGCACGCCAGCGCGATGGCGATGAGCGCGCGCTGTCGCATGCCCCCGGAGAGCTGGTGCGGGTAGTCCCGCAGGCGGCGCCGCGGGTCGGGGATGCCGACCCGGCGCAGCAGGTCCTCCGCCTCGTCCCGCGCCGCGGCCCGGTCGGCGTCGGTGTGCGTGCGCAGCACCTCGGTGACCTGGGTGCCGATCGGCACCACCGGGTTCAGCGAGCTCATCGGGTCCTGGAAGACCATGGCCATCTGGTCTCCGCGCAGCGCGGCCAGGCGCCGGGGCGCCATCCCCAGCAGCTCGGTGCCCGCCAGGCGCACCGAGCCGGTCACGCGGCTGCTGCGGCGGGGCAGCAGGCCCATGACGGCGAGGGAGGTCACGGACTTGCCGCTCCCGGACTCCCCCACCAGGCCCCGGACCTCGCCCGGGCGCACCGTCAGGCTGACGCCGTCGACGGCGCGCACGGGCTCCGCGCCCCGGCGGAGGAACTCCACGCCCAGGTCGCGCACCTCGAGCAGGGCCCGCCCGTCCTCGGGCGCGAGTGCTCCGGGGCGCTCGGGCGTCGGCGTGGGGTCGGGCATCGGGCTCCTGCGGCTGCGGTCGGCGCCGGTCGGGGAGCTCACCGGCGGAAGGTGGGGTCGAGGGACTCGCGCAGCGCCTCGCCGAACAGCGTGAAGCCCAGGGCGGTGACGGCGATGCAGACGCCCGGCAGGATCGCCAGGTGCGGGTCGGTGGCCAGCCGGTCCTGGGCCCGGACGAGCATGCGCCCCCACTCGGCGACGGTCGGGTTCGGGTCGCCGAGGCCGAGGTAGGACAGCGCGGCGACCTCGATGATCGCGGTCGCGAGCGTCAGCGTGCCCTGCACGATGACCGGGCTCAGGGAGTTCGGGAGCATGTGGCTCATCACCACGCGGCGCCGCCGCAGGCCGAGCGAGGACGCCGCGAGCACGTAGTCCGAGCCGCGCTGGCCGAGCATCGACCCGCGCAGCAGCCGGGCGAAGATCGGCACCTGCGCCGCGCCGATGGCGATCATGAGCGCCGTCGCGCTGGGGCCCACGACGGCCGCCACGCTGACGGCCAGCAGCAGGCTCGGGATCGACAGCATGATGTCGACGACGCGCATCACGGCGATGTCCACCCAGCCGCCGAACGCGCCCGCGAGCAGTCCGAGGACGGTGCCCGCGCCGAGGCCAATGACCGTGGACACGACGCCGATGACCAGGGACTGGCGGGCCCCGAAGACGAGCTGGGTGAGCAGGTCCGAGCCGAAGGAGTCGAGCCCGAGGACGTGCTCGTCGCTCGGGCCGGGGACCGACGACGGCGTCACCTGGTTCGCCCACTGGGCCCCGGCCGGCGCGTACGGCGCGATGAGCGGCGCCAGCACCGCCACGAGCACGAACGCCAGCACGATGACGGCGCCGACGACGGCCGCGGGGTCGCGGCGGAGCCGGCGCCAGGCGCCGCGCCACAGGCTCGTGCCGCGCTCGTCCTCCGCGCGCGGCTCGAGCGCCAGCTCGGCGGGGGTGCCGGCGGGCGGGTCGCCCTCGGGGGCGCCCGGGGGGCCGCCGGCCGGCGGGAGGTGGACGCCGCTCACGAGACGCGCACCCGCGGGTCGACGAGCCCGTAGCTGACGTCGACCAGGAGGTTGACGAGCGCGTAGACCAGCGCGATGAAGAGGATGAAGCCCTGCAGCACGGGGTAGTCCAGGGTCGAGATGGAGTCGAACAGGTAGCTGCCGATGCCGTTGATGGCGAAGACGGTCTCGGTCAGCACGGCGCCGGAGAGCAGCAGGCCGGTCTGCAGGCCCACCGTCGTCAGCACCGGCAGCATCGCGTTGCGCAGCACGTGGCGCCGGCGCACGAGCGAGCGCGCCAGCCCCTTGGCCTCGGCCGTGCGCACGTAGTCCTGCCCGGTCACCTCCAGCACCGAGGCGCGCGTGATGCGCACGATGATCGCGAGCGGGATGGTGCCCAGCGCCAGCGCCGGCAGCACGAGGTGGACCAGGGCGTCCCACGAGGCGTCCCACTCGCGCGTGAGCAGCCCGTCGAGGACGTAGAAGTTCGTCACGTGGGTGGCGTCGATGCGCGGGTCCTGGCGTCCCGCCGTCGGCAGCCAGCCGAGCTGGACGGCGAAGACGAGCTTGAGCAGGTAGGCGAGGAAGAAGACGGGGACGACGGTCCCCAGCAGCGACCCGCCCACCAGGAGGCTGTCGAGCGCGCCGCCGTGGCGCCGCGCGGCCGCGTAGCCGAGCGGGATGCCGAGCAGCACCGCGACGAGCAGGGCGACGACCGCCAGCTCGATCGTCGCGGGGAAGCGCTGCAGGAAGCTCTCGAGCACCGGCTCGCCCGTCCGCGACGAGGTGCCGAGGTCCCCCCGCAGCAGCTGGCCGAGGTAGGTGAGGTACTGCACGGGCAGCGGCTCGTCGAAGCCGTAGGCGGCGGTGATCCGCTCGATCGCCGCGGGGGTGGCGCGCTCCCCCAGCAGCGTGCGCGCCGGGTCGCCGGGGAGCGCCCGCAGCCAGGCGAACAGCAGCACGGACAGGCCCAGCAGCACCGGGACCAGGAGGGCCAGGCGCCGGACGAGGAACCTCAGCACGGCCGGGGCCCCGGGTCGGGGAGCCGGACGGGCGCGCCGGCCGCCGCCCCGAGGGGGGTGGCGGCCGGCGCGGGGACGACGGCGGTCAGCTGACCGTCACCTCGTTCCAGACCTCGTCCTGCACGGGGCTCGGCTCGTAGCCCTCGACCTCGGGGGCGAAGGCGAGCGAGGGGATCGGGGAGGCGAGCGGCACGCCCGGCAGGAACTCCATGATATGCTGGTTGATCGCCTCGTAGGCCGGGCCCTGCTCGTCGGCGGTCGGCAGCTCGCGGGCCTGGGCCAGCGCCGAGAAGATCTCCGGGTTGTCGAAGCCCCACTCGTTCTTCGGGGTGCCGAAGAAGACGCCGACGAAGTTGTCCGGGTCGTTGTAGTCGCCGGTCCACCCGAGCAGGTGGAGCCCGTGGTCCTCGCCGCCCTGGATGCGGTCGAGGTAGTCGGGCGACCAGGGCAGCGCCACCGGGTTCACCGTGATGCCCACGGCCTCGAGCTGGCTGCGCAGGGCCACGAAGGTGTCCTCCGGGCTCGGCATGTACGGCCGGGAGACGCCCGTCGGGTAGACGAAGTCGATGCTCAGGTCGCTCTGGCCCGCCTCGGCGAGCAGCTCGCGCGCGCGGTCGGGGTCGTAGTCGTACGTCTCGACGTCGCCCGAGTACCCCGTGACGATCTCCGGCATGAACTGCGTCGCGGCGGTCGAGCCCTCCGGCATCGACTGGCTGATGACGGCGTCCTTGTCGATCGCGTGGGCGATCGCCTGGCGGACGCGCGGGTCGGCCAGCTCGGGCACGGCCTGGTTCATGCCGAGGTAGAGCACGTTGAAGGCGTCCCGGTCCTCGATCTGGAAGCCGGCGTCCTCGAGGGCCTGGACGTCGCCCGGCGCCACGAGGTCGTAGCCGTCGATCTGCTCGCCCTCGAGGGCCTGCCGACGGGCGTTGCCGTCGGCGATGGTCTGGACGACCACCGTGTCGAGCTGGGCGACCTCGCCCCAGTAGTCGTCGTAGCGCTCGAGCGTGACGGACTGGCCCCGCTCCCAGCTGCCGAGCTGGAAGGGGCCGGTGCCCGTGGGGTGCTCCGTGCCGTAGGCGCTGAAGCGCACGTCGTCGGCGCTGCCGGAGAGGTTGTCGGCGTCGTACTCCTCCATCGCCGTCGGGCTCTGCATGGAGAAGGCGGGCAGGGACAGCGAGGCGATGAAGCCGGCGAAGGGCCGCGTCAGCGTGACGGCGGCGGTCTGGGCGTCCTGCGCCTCGCAGCTGTCGTAGAGGCCGCCGACGAGCGCGGGGTCCTCGCTCTCGGCGAAGCCCTGGAAGATGGAGTTGTAGTAGTAGGAGATGTTCTCGTTCTGCTGCAGGCCGGTCCAGCCGTGCCAGCGGTCGAAGTTGGCGCACACCGCCTCGGCGTCGAAGGTCGTCCCGTCGTGGAAGGTGACGTCCTCGCGCAGGTCGAAGGTGTACGTCAGGCCGTCCTCGCTCGTCTCCCACGACTCGGCGAGCAGCGGCGCCGGGTCGGCCGTGCCCGGCTCGGTGCCCACGAGGCCCTCGAACATCTGGCGCGCCACGCGGAAGGTCTCGCCATCGCTGGCGAAGGCCGGGTCGAGCACGACGGGGTCCGAGCTCGCGGCGAACACGAAGGTGCCCCCGCCGCCGCCGTCCCCGCTGGCGCCGCCCCCGCCGGCGGAGGGCCGCTCGCTCTCCGCGCAGCCCGCCGTCACGAGCAGCGCACCGGCCGCCAGCAGGACCGCGGCCCTTCCACCGATGCTTCGCACTCTGGACCTCGTCTCGTCGCAGTTCACCCGCCCGGCCCGTCCGGCCGGCGGCGGGGCGACGCTAGCCCCCGCGGCGCGCGGACGGTGCGCGACCGACCCGTGTCGGCACGGTCACGATCCGGTGACGGCCCCGTGCTCCTGGTCCCGGACGAGCGCGAGCAGGTCCCCCGGCTCCACGCCGGCGAGCGTGGGGACCACCGTCCGCCGCGGCCCCTCGGGGAGGTCGACGACGTGCGGGACGGCCAGCACGGGCACCCCGGCGGCCTCGGCGGAGGCCAGGCCCGTCGGGCTGTCCTCCACGGCCACGCAGCGGCCCGGCGGCACCCCGAGCGCCGCGGCGGCGCGCAGGTAGGGCTCCGGGTCCGGCTTCCCCCGCTCGCAGACGTCACCGGTCACGACGGCGTCGAAGGTCCCCTCCGGCAGGTGGAGGAGCATCGCGTCGGCGATGGAGCGCCACGACATCGTCACGAGCGCGAGCGGTACGCCCAGGTCGGCGAGCCCGGTGAGCAGCTCGAGCGCCCCCGGGCGCCAGCGCGGGTCCGCGTGCAGCTCCTCGACCACCTGCGCGGCGAGCACCTCGATGAGCTCGCGCACCGGCAGGTCGACGCCGCCCTCGCGCCGCAGCACCTCCGCCGAGACCTCCAGCTGGTTGCCGACCAGCGCCATCGCCTGGGAGTCGGTCCACGTGCCGCCGTGGGCCTCGACGAGCGCGCGCTGCGCCGCCCACCACACGGGCTCGGTGTCCACCAGCGTGCCGTCCATGTCGAACAGCACGGCCCCGGGCAGCCCGCCGTCGTCCTGCCCCGGCGCGGTCGCGGACGGGGCGGAGGGGTCGGCGCGCATGCCGCGAGTCTGCCAGCGCTGCCGACCCCTCCCGCGCCGCGCGCTCCCCCGTGCGCCGCGCTCCCTCCCCCCGCACTTCGGTGCCGAGACGCCACCCGGAGGGGTTGATCCCGGCGGTTCGGCACCGAAGTGCGTCGAGAGAGCGCGGGAAGGGGCGTCGGGGCCCTCCCCCTCAGACGGCGTTGAAGTACTTCGCCTCGGGGTGGTGGACGACGAGGGCGTCGGTGGACTGCTCGGGGTGCAGCTGCAGCTCCTCGGACAGCTCGACGCCGATGCGCTCGGGCTCCAGCAGCCGGACGAGGTCGGTGCGGCTCTCCAGGTCCGGGCACGCGGGGTAGCCGAAGGAGTACCGCGACCCCCGGTAGCCCTGGCCGAGGACGCCGTCGAGCTCGGCGCTGTCCTCCTCGCCGTAGCCCAGCTCGGCCCGCACGCGGGCGTGCCACATCTCCGCCATCGCCTCGGTGAGCTGCACCGACAGGCCGTGGAGCTCCAGGTACTCGCGGTAGGCGTTGCGGGCGAACAGCTCCCCGGTCACCTCGGCCACCTGCGAGCCCATCGTCACGAGTTGCAGGGGCAGGACGTCGGGGCGCCCCAGGGCCTGCACCTCCTCGCGGTCGCGGAAGAAGTCGGCGAGGCACAGGCGGCGGTCGCGGCGCTGGCGGGGGAAGGAGAAGCGCAGCCGCTCGGTGCCCGGCTCGCCGCCCGTGCCGTCGCCCTCGTGGTGGGCGACGACGAGGTCCTGGCCCTCGGACCAGACCGGGAAGTAGCCGTAGACCACGGCGGCGCGGGTGATGCCCTCCGTGCGGATGCGGTCCAGCCACATCCGCAGCCGCGGGCGCCCCTCGGTCTCGACGAGCTCCTCGTAGGAGGGCCCCTCCCCCCCGCGCGCGCCGCGCAGGCCCCACTGCCCGAGGAAGGTGGCCCGCTCGTCGAGGTAGGAGGCGTACTCGGCCAGGTGCACGCCCTTGACGACGCGCGTGCCCCAGAACGGCGGCACCGGCACGGGGACGTCGCGCGCGACGTCCGAGCGCCGGGCGCGGGCGTCCTCCCCCTCGGCCACCGCCACGCCCCCGCCGCCGTCCTCGGCCTCCGCCGCGCGGCGGCGCACGCGTCGCGGGCGCAGGGCGGGCAGCGTCTCGGAGACCGAGGCGCCCGGCGTGGTGCGCGCCGCCGCGACGGCGTCCATGAGGCGCAGCCCCTCGAAGGCGTCGCGGGCGTAGCGCACCTCGCCCTCGTAGAGCTCGGCGAGGTCGGTCTCGACGTAGGCGCGCGTGAGCGCGGCCCCGCCGAGGATCACCGGCCAGCGGGCGGCGAGGCCGCGCTCGTTGAGCTCGGCGAGGTTCTCCTTCATGACGACGGTCGACTTCACGAGCAGCCCGCTCATGCCGATGGCGTCGGCGCCGGTCTCCTCCGCGACGCGGATGATCTCGCTGATCGGCTGCTTGATGCCGATGTTCGTCACGTCGTAGCCGTTGTTCGACAGGATGATGTCGACGAGGTTCTTGCCGATGTCGTGGACGTCGCCCTTGACCGTGGCCAGCACGATCTTGGCGCGCGCCTGGCGGGCCGTGCCGCTCGCGGCGGCCTCCGCCTCGATGTGCGGCTCCAGGTGGGCCACGGCGATCTTCATCACCTCCGCCGACTGCAGGACGAACGGCAGCTGCATCTGCCCCGACCCGAAGAGCTCGCCGACCTCCTTCATGCCGGCCAGCAGGTGGTCGTTGACGACGTCCAGCGGGCTCGTCCCCTGCGCGAGCGCCTCGTCGAGGTCGGCGTCCAGGCCCTTGCGCTCCCCGTCGACGATGCGCCGCGAGAGGCGCTCACCCAGCGGCAGCGCCATCAGCTCGGCGGCGCGGTCGGCGCGCACGGAGGCGGCGTCCACGCCCTCGAAGAGGTCGAGCACGCGCTGGAGCGGGTCGTAGGCGACCCCGCCGTCCTCGTCGTAGCGGCGCCGGTCGTGGACGAGGTCCAGGGCCGCCTCTCGCTGGTCGTCGGGGATGCTCGCCATCGGCATGATCCGGGCGGCGTGCACGATCGCCGAGTCCAGGCCGGCCTCCACCGCCTCGTGCAGGAACACCGAGTTCAGCACCGCGCGCGCCGCCGGGTTGAGCCCGAAGGAGATGTTGGACAGCCCCAGCGTCGTCTGCACCCGCGGGTGGCGGCGCTTGATCTCGCGGATGGCCGCCAGGGTCTCGACGCCGTCGCGGCGCGTCTCCTCCTGGCCCGTGGCCACGGGGAAGGTCAGGGCGTCCACGATGATGTCCGCCTCGTCCATGCCCCAGGTGCCGGTGAGGTCCTCCACGAGCCGGGTGGCGATGGCCGTCTTGGTCTCGGCGGTGCGCGCCTGCCCCTGCTCGTCGATCGTCAGGGCGACGACGGCGGCGCCGTGCTCGCGCACCAGCGGCATGATCCTCGCGAAGCGGCTCGTCGGCCCGTCGCCGTCCTCGTAGTTGACCGAGTTGACGACGGCGCGCCCGCCGACCAGCTCCAGCCCCGCCTCGAGGACGGCCGGCTCGGTGGAGTCGATGACCAGCGGCAGCGTCGAGGCGGTGGCCAGGCGGCTGACGACCTCCCGGACGTCGGCGACGCCGTCGCGGCCCACGTAGTCGACGCACACGTCGAGCAGGTGGGCGCCGTCGCGGGTCTGGCCCCGCGCGATCTCGACGCAGCGCTCCCAGTCGCCGGCGACCATCGCCTCGCGGAAGGCCTTGCTGCCGTTGGCGTTGGTGCGCTCGCCGATGGCGAGCACGCTGGCGTCCTGGGCGAAGGGCACGTGCTGGTAGATGCTCGCCACGCCCGGCTCGGGGCGGGCCTCGCGGTGCGCGACGGGGCGGCCGCCGACCCGATCGACGACCTGGCGCAGGTGCTCGGGCGTGGTCCCGCAGCAGCCGCCGACGAGCGCGAGGCCGTAGTCGCGGGTGAAGCGGTCGTGGGCGTCGGCCAGCTCGGCGGGCGTCAGCGGGTAGAAGGCGCCGTCCTTGGACAGCTGCGGCAGACCGGCGTTGGGCATGCTCGTGACGGGCATCGGCGCGTGCCGGGCGAGGTGGCGCAGGTGCTCGCCCATCTCGGCGGGGCCGGTGGCGCAGTTCAGGCCCACCCCGTCGACGCCCAGGGCCGCCAGCGTGGTCAGCGCCGCGCCGATCTCGCTGCCCAGCAGCATCGTGCCGGTGGTCTCCACCGTCACCTGCACCAGCACCGGGACCTCGACGCGGGCCTCCCGCATGGCCCGGCGCGCCCCCACGACGGCGGCCTTGGCCTGCAGGAGGTCCTGCACCGTCTCGACGAGCACGGCGTCGACGCCGCCGTCGAGCATCCCCAGCACCTGCTCGGCGTAGGCGTCGCGCAGCAGGGCGTAGGGCGCGTGGCCGAGGCTCGGCAGCTTGGTGCCCGGGCCCATGGAGCCGAGGACGAAGCGCTCGTGGTCGGCGGTGCTCGCGGCGTCGGCGGCCTGGCGGGCCACGCGGGCGCCGGCGGCCGCGAGCTCGCGGATGCGCGACTCGATGCCGTACTCGGCGAGGTTGGCCCAGTTGGCGCCGAAGGTGTTCGTCTCGACCAGGTCGACGCCGACGTCCAGGTAGGCCTCGTGGACCGAGCGGACGACGTCGGGGCGCGTGGCGTTGAGGACCTCGTTGCAGCCCTCGTGCCCCTCGAAGTCCTCGAGCCCCGGTGCGGCGGCCTGGAGCATCGTGCCCATCGCCCCGTCGGCGACCAGGACTCGCTCGGTCAGGGCGGCGCGCAGGCGGGCGGGGCGGTCGGTCACGGACGTCGATGCTAGGCGGCGCCGTCGGGCGCCCCCGCCCCGCGCCCGTAGGGTGGACGCGCTGCTCCGAGGCCCCAGGACGCGGGGCCTGCGGACGCGGAGGCCCCCGGCGACCACCGGTGACGGGGAGCGGCGAGGAGGAGGACGAGTGAGCGAGCAGGCGGAGCGGTCCCGGGATGCGGTGCCGCAGCTGCGGGACCCGGTCGTCCTGGCGGCCTTCGAGGGCTGGAACGACGCGGCGGAGGCCGCGAGCGGCGCCCTGGACCACCTCGCGCGCGTCTGGGGCGAGACGCCGCTCGGCGAGCTCGACCCCGAGGAGTACCACGACTTCCAGGTGAACCGGCCGGTCACCGGCTTCGACGAGGACGGACACCGGCGCATCACGTGGCCGACCACCCGCCTCGCCTGGGTCCGACCGCCCGGCGCCGAGCGCGACGTCGTGCTGGTCCACGGGATCGAGCCGTCGATGCGCTGGCGCTCCTACACCGCCGAGCTCCTCGACCGCGTCGCCGCCGTGGGCGCCCGCACCGTCGTGACGCTCGGCGCGCTGCTCGCCGACGTCCCGCACACCCGCCCCATCCCCATCACGAGCACCGGGGACGCGCCCTCGATGGAGCACCTGGCGCTCGAGCCGTCGCGCTACGAGGGGCCGACGGGGATCGTCGGGGTGGTGGCCGAGGCGGCCGCCGAGCGCGGGCTCGCCTCGGTCTCGCTCTGGGCGGCCGTGCCCCACTACGTCGGCCAGTCGCCGTCCCCGAAGGCGGTCCTGGCGCTCCTGGGGCGGGTCGAGGAGGTCCTCGGCGCGCCCGTGCCGCTGGAGGACCTCGCCGAGGAGGCCGAGGCCTGGGAGCGCGGGGTGGACGAGCTCGCCGGGGAGGACGAGGAGATCGGCGAGTACGTCCAGCAGCTCGAGCAGGCCAAGGACACCGCGGAGCTGCCCGAGGCCAGCGGCGAGGCCATCGCCCGCGAGTTCGAGCGCTACCTGCGCCGCCGCGGCGACGAGGGCCCTCGGCGGGGGCCCGCCGGACCGGCGTAGCGGACCGGTCAGCGCCCCGGGGCGGCCGTGCTGGCGCGCACGACCAGGCGCGCCGGGACGACGACGCGGCCGCCCGGGACGCCGGTGCGCAGCTGCTCCAGCAGGAGCCGCACGCCGGCGAGGCCGAGCGCGTCGAAGTCCTGGCGCACCGTCGTCAGCGGCGGCGCGAAGTAGGCCGCCTCCGGGACGTCGTCGAAGCCCACGACGCTGACGTCCTCCGGGACGCGCAGACCGCGCTCGCGCAGCGCCCGCAGGACTCCCAGCGCCATGTGGTCGTTGGCTGCGAACACCGCTGTCACGGGGCCGGTGCTCCCTCGGCCGTCGAGGTCGAGGTCGAGGGCGCGGGCGTGGCCGGACGCCGGCGTCCAGTCCCCCGCGAGCACCTCGGGCACGGGGCGCCCGGCGCTGCGCAGCGCCTGCTCCCAGCCCGAGCGGCGGCCCACCGCCTCGTCCCACGCCCGGGGGCCGCCGACGTGGTGCACGGTCCGGTGCCCCGCCTCCAGCAGGTGCTCGACCACCAGGCGGGCCCCGGCGACCTGGTCGACCGAGGCGCGGCCGACCCCCTCGACCCGCTGGCCCGCCGTGATGACGACGGGGAGGCCCGGCGGCAGGGCTCCCAGCGCGGCCGGCGCCTCGTCGAGCGGGGCGACGAGGACGACGCCCTCCACGGACTGCTCCACGAGGCGGTCGAGGCAGGCGCGCACGGCCGGGGACGCCCCGCTGGGGACGCTCGCGATGGTCACGGAGAAGCCCGCCTCGCGCGCTCCCCGCTCCACGGCCCAGAGCGTGGAGGACGGGCCGTGCAGGTCCGTGTCGAACGCGACGACGCCGAGGGTGTGCGAGCGCCGCGTCACCAGGGAGCGGGCCGCGAGATTGCGCCGGTAGCCCAGCTCCGCGATGGCGGCCTCGACCCGCGCCCGCGTCGGCGGGCGGACGCTGGAGGGGGCGTTGAGCACTCGCGAGACCGTCTGGTGGGAGACCCCGGCCCGGCGTGCGACGTCGTTCATCACCGGCGGACGGGCGGACGAGGACGCGGTGGCCGCGTGCCTGGTCGACGGCACCGCCGTCGCCGGCTCGTCGGGCTCCTCCGACGACGCCTCGGCGGTCACGGCCGTCGTCCTCCAGAGGTGGTGGGCCGGGTCTGACGGCCGGCTCGTCCTGCGGGCGTGCACCGCGCCGTCGCGGTGGGGGCTCACAGTGAGCGTTCACACGCCCCCGGGTCAAGCACGTACCGCCACCACCTCGCCGACGCGACCGCCGGGGGCGCCGGGCGGCCCGACCCCGGTCGAGCAGCGCGCGGCCTCCCCCCGGCTGCTGCGGCGCCGGGCGGGCTCAGCCGCGCGTCGCCGGACCGTCCTCGCGCCCGGCGCCGAGCCGGACGCCGAGCAGGGCCTCGACGACGTCCGCGACGAGCGCCGGCCCCGAGCCCTCGCCCGCCGCCGGGGCCTGCGTCGCGCCCCCCTGCGCGACGGGGTGCTGCGCGGCGGGGTGCTGGTCGGCGGGGTCCTGGGCGAGCTGGGCGTCCGCCCAGGCGTCGACGACGGCGAGCGCGCCGGGGGCGTCGAGGTCGTCCGCGAGGCGGCGCCGGACGCCGTCCAGCACGTGCCGGGCCCCGGGCCCCTCGGGCCGCGCCACCGCGGCGCGCCAGCGCGCGAGGCGCTCCCGCGCCCCTGCGAGGCCGTCCTCGGTCCACGACCAGTCGTCGCGGTAGTGGTGCGCCAGCACGGCGAGCCGGACGGCCGCGGGGTCCTCGCCCGCCCGCCGCAGCGAGGAGACGAGGACGAGGTTGCCGCGCGACTTGCTCATCTTCTCGCCGTCGAGGGCGACCATCCCGCCGTGCGCGTAGGCCTGCGCGTACGGCGCGGTGCCCGTGAGCACGTGGGCGTGCGAGGCGCCCATCTCGTGGTGCGGGAAGACGAGGTCCGAGCCGCCGCCCTGCACGTCGAACCCGGGGCCGAGGTGCTCCAGCGCGATGGCCACGCACTCGATGTGCCAGCCCGGGCGGCCGGCGCCGAGGTCGCCACCGTCCCACGAGGGCTCCCCCTCGCGCGCCGCGCGCCACAGCACCGGGTCGAGCGGGGAGCGCTTGCCGCGGGTGCCCGGGTCGCCGCCGCGCTCGGCGAACAGCTGCCGCATCGTGGCGTCGTCGTACCCGCCGACGCCGCCGAAGCGGTCGTCGGCCGAGACGTCGAAGTAGACATCGCCGGTGGCCGGCAGGCGGTAGGCCGCGCCGCGGCGGACGAGCTCGCGGACCGCGGCGGCGGCCTGGGGCACGGTCTCCACGGCCCCGAGGTAGACGTCCGGCGGCACGACGGACAGGGCGGTCATGTCCTCGCGGAACAGGTCGGTCTCCCGCACCGCCAGGTCCCGCCAGTCCTCCCCCGTGGCCGCGGCGCGCTCGAGCAGGGGGTCGTCGACGTCCGTCACGTTCTGCACGTAGCGGACCTCGTGCCCGGCGTCGCGCCAGGCGCGGACGAGCAGGTCGAACGCGATGTAGGTGGAGGCGTGCCCCATGTGCGTCGCGTCGTAGGGCGTGATGCCGCAGACGTACAGACGGGCCACGGGGCCCGGCGACGTCGCGCGCACGCTGCGGGAGGCGCTGTCGTGCAGCGAGACGGGGCCCCCCGTCCCCGGCAGCTGCGGCAGGTGCGGGGAGGACCACGACTTCACGCGGGCGACCCTAGCCGCCGTCGGCGCGGGCTCCGGGCGCCGACGGGTCGCCGGGCCGCGAGCGCCGGCTCGCGGACGGCCTCAGAACACGGGCCAGGGCACGGCGCTGCGGTGCTCCGGCGGCTGCGGCATCACCGCGCCCCGCAGCAGCCGCTCGACGCGCGTGCGCAGCGCGCGCACCTCCCGGGCGGTGAGCAGCGGGGCGAGCGCCCCCTCGAGCCCGTCGCGCAGGGCGCTGCGGAGCCGCTCCAGCGCCTCGAGCTCGGGGTCCGGGAGCGGCTCCCCGGCCCAGCCCCACAGGACCGTGCGCAGCTTGCCCTCCGCGTGCAGCACGAGGCCGTGGTCGATGCCGTGGACGGGCGCCCCGGGTCCGCGCGCGGCGGCCGAGCCCGGGTCCGCGGCGTCGGGGCGGCCGAGCAGCAGGTGGCCGGCCTTGCGGTCGGCGTTGTTCACCACGACGTCGAAGACGGCGACGGACAGCAGCCGCGGGTCGTCGGCGTGCACGAGCGTGACCGGCTCGCCGTAGGGGCCCCAGGCGTCCAGGACCCCGTGCCACCCCGGCGGGACGTCGCGCTGCGGGACGACGTCGACCAGGCCCGCGCCGGGCTCGCCGAGCAGGTGCTCGTCGTCGCCGAGCAGGTCCCCGCCGTCGCCGAGCAGGTCCCCGCCGTCGTCGAGCAGGTCCTCGTCCTCCTCCGTCGGGTCTCCCCCGTCGACCACGCCGGAGGCGGCCGCGTCCCCGTCCAGGGGCGCGTCGCGCGGCGGGTGCACCCAGCGCTGCACCGAGCCCGGCCCCAGGGGGCCGTCGCGCAGCACGGTGGTGGGCACGACGCCCCAGCCCGCGGCGCGCGAGACGAGGGAGGCGGCCACCTCGCGGCCGGCGAGCGTGCCGTCCGGGAAGTCGTGGAGCGGCCTCTCGCCGCGGACGGGCTTGTAGACGCATCGGACGGCGTCGTCCCCCGCGCGGCACGTGGCCAGCAGCGTGACGTTGGAGGAGCCGGAGATGCGCCCGACGACGTCGAGCTCGCCGGCGGCCAGGAGCGCGGCCAGGTCCGCGCCGTCCCGCGGGGCGCCGCCCGCGCCCACCGGGACGGGGGCGCGCGCGCCCTGGCCGGTCAGCGGCGGTACCCGTTGGCGCGGGGGCAGATGTGCCCCTCGGGGTCCAGCGGGCCGGAGCAGAAGGGGCACGGGGGCCGGCCCGCGGCGACCAGCGCGGTGGCGCGCTGGGCGAAGCCGCGGGCGCGCGCGCCGCTGAGGGCGACCCGCAGCACCGAGCGGGCGTCGGGCTCGGGACCGTCGCCGAGGCCCCCGGAGGGGGCGTCGTCCTCCTCGACGGAGAAGCACTCGATGACGACGACGCCGCGCTCGCCGTCCCACTGCAGGCTCATCGTGCCGACCCGGAACTCCTCCTCGATCGGGGTGTCCAGGGGGTCGGTGTCGCCCGCGCCGACCGGGGTCATCGCCGGCACGGGCGCCTCGCCGCCGCTGCGCCGCACGACCTCGTCGAGCAGCTCCTCGACCTTCTCGGCGAGCGTCGCGACCTGCTGCTTCTCCAGCGCCACGGACACGACGACGGGCACGGGGCCGGTGCCGCGCGCCCGCGCCTGGAGGAAGAAGGTCCGCGAGCCCGCCTGGCCGACGGTGCCGGCGACGAAGCGGTCCGGCGGGTCGTAGTCGAAGACCTGCGGAGCCATGCGTCGAGACTACCCAGCGCCCCGGCGGAGCACCGAGCGGCTCAGCGGCCCGCGCCCCCGCC
>Ga0210040_10001525_pt1 | contig 34764 bp, 26 predicted proteins | sample CryGeyCG12114_NA_FD_185462 | JGI IMG/M metagenome (GOLD analysis project Ga0210040, IMG submission 185462) | Groundwater microbial communities from aquifer - Crystal Geyser CG19_WC_8/21/14_NA (SPAdes) (version 2) | ecosystem: Environmental > Aquatic > Deep subsurface > Groundwater | place: USA...
CGAACATCTGCTCTTCTTAAAATTTTAAGATGCTATCTTTTCCAGTGTAGTAATAATAAGGGGCACGTGTTTTTTCCTTCACGAATTTTCTGGTCCCTTCATAATAACATGCATACGCTAAAGTAAAGCGTGTAAAGACAGTTTTTGGAGGTACCTACCTACCTGACGTACGTAGTAGCAGTTGGGATGCAAACAAAAACATTTAAGTGTGAAGAACTCACCTATATAGTTAGTTAGTTAGTTAGTTAGTTAGGTGCACATGGTGTGTGTTTTCTTTGTACATAGAGCATGCACCTTTGCTAAAGATTTGGTTCATTTAAGGGTTCCTTTCATTTGACAGCCGGTGAACGGAATAATATTGTAGTAGTAAAGATGAATGCATTTATCTCATCATCCCACTCGTTCAGTTTTGGAAGATACTTTCGGTTAGTTAGTTAGTCATCTGGCGAGGCCAAATTTTGTATATATTACCTTTCATGCGGCCATAAATTGTATGCAGCCATGATGGCTTTTACACCCCTGGCCCCTGGAGTTCTTCATTGTACATAATGGAAAGCGAAATAGTTTGGTATTATGTTTGTGCAGTGACCTGGGTTAACTGTATTAGATCTGCATAGTAACTTTTTTGTAGGTAGACCATAAAATTTCATAGCGTTAAGTTAGTACAGTCAGTCAGTCAGGGGCGACTTGATATTTTGGGTACGGATCTTTATAAGGTGTGGTCTCGGTGGAAAATGTATTGATCAATAAATAAAGTTTTGCCAAATGTTTATTGGGGATCATAAATGTGAAGGAATGATGAATTTGTGTGGCAAATTGGACTGTAGCTTTAGTTTGTTTTGCCGTTTTAGAAACAATGCGTTGTAGTTGTTGTTTGAAATTTAGAATGTAGTTTCAAGAGCGGAATTGACCGTTTTTTAATTTTTTTGATTATCTCAAGATTATGTAACTCATTTCTTGGTGAGTTTTTATGTAGTAACCATTTAAAATATGAAGAATACGAATGAATGCATACGCACTCGTTGAAACATTTTTCTAAAGAACATGCATATGGGCAATGTTACAACATTATGCTGCATTGCAATAAAAAGGTTTCCTTGTTTACATTAGTCGACGAAATGAGTTTTTGTTTGCAATATGATATCGGGTTTTAAAATTGATTAGGACGCCGTATTGATCGCATAATAGTGTAAACTTAAGCAAACTTGTATGCTACCAATAAGTTTTGAGACTTTTTAGTTGTGCGTCCAAATGGAAATGATTTTTCTTGGTAACAATATATTTAATATATTTTTTTCGTTCCCTTTCAAAAGCAGATCCAAGAAACTACATACAAGGTTCCGTGTTCATAAATAGATCGAGAACAGCTGCCGTTTCCAGTTCATGTTATTTTCCTTTTTCACTTGACTAGTTTTAGAGACGCACTCTCTCTCTCTCTTTGTACACATCGCTTGAACCATTGATTAAGAAATACCCAAAGGCAATAGTTGCATCACATTCATTTTTATGACCACAACAATATAGACTTGTATTAAAAATTCTACTCACATGCAGTGCAGGTCACTCGGTCGTATCACTTGAAAGTAACAAAACTACAAGGACCAAATCTGTTCTTGCCATTCAAGAACACAATCAAAACGTTACTCGAATTCGTTTACAGATTACAATCTTATTTTACGTAAGTAGATCCCTGGAAAATTAGAATGGAAATGAAGAAACCTATGTGATATAGTCAGTCCGCTCCGTTTTCATCTCTTTGATAGCATCTTGAGAAATGAGAACGGAAGTGCTTCCAACAAACTAAACATTCATGAAATAAGGCTTGGTAGACCTATCGGCTGTTTTTCCACTGCGTAAGACGTGGATAAATGAATATTCGTGGAAGCATGTGGCACATACATCGCTCTCCGTATTACGAAACCATCAAGGATTTATTTAAAGTCCCATCTTTCTTACTTGAGCACATGGGGAGCCCTTTAAGATCATTTGGGTTGGAACAAAAAGTTTATACCTTGGAACAGGCATGCATGCAGCATCTGGCAAAAGGCTCGTGCTATCCATACGTTCAGCTCACACGCCACTTTTTTCCCTTTTTGGTGTACCTTTACAGCTTACCTTTCACATTTATTGCTACTTCCTTGTTGTAAACTAATCTTTTGGGTCTTTGCTGTACCATCCTTTCATGTATGTTCCATCTCCATCTTTTACCAAAGGAGATCATCATCGGCCTCTTGGAGAAAAAAACGAGTCGAAATGATGCCCTCCTTTTGCTTCCGTTCCCCTTCCTACTACGTGAGTTCGTAGTACAGATGTTCCGTGAGGCACAATCATGATAATGAACCTAATTTGAAACAATGATCTTCAGACTTACTACACACTTCATATTGATGATAATATGGGAGCATCTGCCCTTTAGTTTAGGGGCTCTTCAAATAGAGCAAGGCATAAGTCACTCTTTAGGTTTGGTCTTTCAGATGCTGGTTTAAGGCAATTATGCTTGCCGTATGCAACACAACATTGTAACACAATGTAACATTGCTATCTTTAGCTTTTTTTTCTGAACTTTTTTATCAACTGCATGAAAAAAACTGGTCACTGGGAATGGGACTTACTATTACATATGTGGGAGTGTAAGGCCATGTATTATGCAATAATAGTAGTATAAACGGTAGTCATACTGCGTAGACGATAAGCAGCTGCATTAGGATAGTGATTGGCATTTGGAGTTGTCCAATCCAATTGTTGATTATCACCATGACATGACAGCTAATTATTATTCGGACCATTTCTCTACGTCACGTATTGCAAGCGGCGTTAGCTTATAGCATAAACTGGTAATTTCCGACCACGTAAGATATGCCATTATGATTGGTAAATAATAGGGCTTTAATGCATGCGGAATTCGAATGATAGTTGTACAAAGGAAGGAAATGAATTCCCCTTTTTTCCTGTCTCTACATGAACGAATGATGATATATTTATGCACTTGGAATATCCAGATCTGACCAATTTGCTGATAAGCAGTCCCGTGTGCAAGAAACGGAATCCATTATCCAGTAAGAATCATCATGCGAACCTCATCACTCTGGGTGGAAAAGGTGAAACTTCCCGATAATGGAGATAATTGGTGAGAAAGTTGGTTCCCATTCAATATCCAAATGCAAACATTGAATGGCAAATGTGAAAGGTTGTATGACAGAAGTGTGCTGGAGCTCTCACAATCAATCTTTTTTCCTATTTCAGCATCTATGACATGTGCTTTTCCCCTGATGGATCACAACTATTAGTGGCTGCTGGATTTCGCATTCTTGTCGTAAACGTTACTGAAGGGAGCATAGAGCAGGCATTAAAAGGTTTTAAAACGCCATTTTTCATTCTATGCAAGATTCTGTTGAGCATGGTTCATGCATTCTCGTTAATAGTTTACTGCTGCTGACAGATTGAAATATATTTATTTCATGCTTCAAGTTTGTAAATATTAAATAATAGTAGGCTTGAGTGCCCAAAGTTCTCTAAATTACAAAGTCAATAGTAGTGGTAGGGTTGTTCACTGTACGTAAGTATAAACTGTTTTTGCACCATATGCATTTTGGTAATCATATATAGGACACAAAGGTGCAATCTATTGTCTATCTTATTCCCATGATGGCAAAAGATTCGCTTCTGGAGGAGCTGATAAAAACGTTGTGATTTGGACTGATACATTACAAGGCTCGCTCAAATACGTGTAAGTTACGATACAAAAAGAAATAATATAGCACAATCACAATAGCTTTCATTACATTATTTTCCGTTTCTCTGTGTGTCTATGTGTCTGTGTTTTTTATCCATCTTTTTGAAAGAAAAGTAGATTTGCTGTGAAGCTAAAAAGAGAAAAAAATATTCATTATCATCTTGTGTTCTTATTTTACACACAGGCATGGAGAGTCAATTCAATGTGTTGCATTCAATCCTCAATCTCAACAGCTTGCGAGCTGCTCTGTGAATGATTTTGGTTTGTGGTCGCCTGACAAAAAAAGTGTGGACAAACACAAAGTACCTGCCAAAGTGAATGCCTGCTGTTGGACTAGTGACGGGCTATATTTAGCTTTAGGACTGGGCAATGGAACTGTCACGATTAGAACAAAAGTAATGCATCATTTCATAGATAATGAGCGACTTTTTCCGTATGAGCGTGGACATTGTGAAATTTCATTTGAAGCCTGTTACTAAAACTAAAAACTACCCATTGCTTAGTAATCCTTGATTTATTTTTCACACAATTTTTTATCAATATTTTTCGTGTAAGAGTTCTATGCAAAGAATTTCTAAATAAGCCACACTTATACACCTTTCACAGTTATGCGACCTTTTAACCATGAAATATAAAATGGCTGTGCTAACTGCTCGCATCATAAAAAGTAACAATGGTGAAAATAGTGCTTTTACGATCCCTAATTTAATAGACGGGGACAGAACATTGTCGAATAGAGCGGCCAGGAGGAAGCCTTTCAGCCGTGTGGGCACTCACGTGGGGTCATTCTGCAGAGGACGGTGAAGATATGCTCTGTGTGGCAGACTGGGGACAAAATCTTTCTTTTTACAACATCCAGGGGAAGCAAGTAAATACAATAATAAAGAATGGAAAATAATGTAACCTTTGCCACGTGTAATATAAAAGTGGGCCAAAACCATTATTTTCATGTGGTACTTTTTTGGTGATTTTCTTGAACACAAATTAAAAATAATAATAATGTTCCAAAACTTTTCCAACTAACTAACTAATGGTATAAAAATGTTCTGCCATAAAATACCATTTTGTATGCTAAAACTTTTGTCGTGAATCTGCGTAGTCATCTACGAGCTACTTACTCTAAAACTCTAACTCTGTACGAAATAAAAATCATACTCACAACTCAAGGTCTTCCCAGTGATATTGATGCCACTAGTACTAATTTGCTTTACCAACTCACAATGATGTCTAATTTTTCCTTGTCTAGATCATGAAAGATAGATCATTAGGGTTTGATCCCGTTCGTCTTGTATACGCGCACACACATCGGGACTGTGAGTACATTATTGTTTCAGGAGCAAACAAAAGCTGCGCTATTTATACCCAAGAAGGAGTGCGAGTGACCACACTAGGGGAACAAGAATCCTGGGTTTGGGCTTGTGCCATGAAACCTAATTCTCAAACCATGGTAAGCCTACGTAGTATTTAAACTGCACCAAACTGCTTTCTCAGAGTAGGTTATTTTCTTGCATCATTTAGTCCGAATTTGGAGCATGATATTTAATCTCTGTAGTTGGTTTGTTCGCTCATTTGATGCATCAAACTTTGCCTACACAACCTGCAGACCTGCACTACAGAAATGTATTGTTGTAAACAGTATTTTTGGCGAAATACTCGAGTTGTTAATTTTTATTGGTCACTCAAGATTCATGCATGCATTTATTTTGTGTGGTTGATAAAACTTTACAGATAGTTGGGACCCAAGGGGGTGTACTCGCAGCCTATGACATTCAACTTTTAGTGGTCCATGCATTATACAAGTCTTTGTATGCTTTCCGGTGAGTTCATCACAAGTGCATTACATGAATTATTAGTGCAGGGAAAGTAGTGATGACAGTGGTACTATACTGTTTACAAAGGGATAAGCATATGTTTATTTGAGATACAAGGAAAAATCCTATCTTTCGCCTGAAATATGGGGAAAATGATGAAACATATTGCATGATGAGCACGAGTATCAAAGGATTACGAAAATATTACTTTTTGAGCTACCCAATATATTGGGAATTTGCGTGCTTGTGTCTATTGTACAAAGACTATGAAACTGAGGCTTGTTTTGTTGGTTCTATCAAATCCACTTTTTTTTCCTTTTTGGCTACATATAGGATGAATATGACAGACGTAATGGTGCAAGATCTACTGAAGGATGTTCGTGTTCGCATAAAATGTCGAGAAGTCGTGAAAAAGCTGGCAATCTATAAAGACTGTCTGGCAGTGAGTGATGATGAGATTTTCAGAGCAATATGTAGACTTGTATGCATAACCTGCTTGCTTCAATGTATTAAAGGGCAAAAGCATACGCGCCAAACTCATATGTTATTATGTTCATGAACATTTCATGTTGTGAATATAAATAACCTGAGTCTTACACACTTGTTCCGCTTCCATCTTGCAGCATGAGTACCAAATATCATTTATGCCAACTTTTTTTACTCTTAGATTCAATTCGCTGATAGAGTTCTAATCTACCAACGGGATCCCAAATCATCAGAATTCAAATACTACCTGAGTAACAAGATCAATCATGGGTTCGAGTGCAGTCTGCTCGTCATGTGTAGTGAGAATTTGATTTTATGTCAAGAAAAGAAGTTACAGTCCTTTACGTTTACTGGAGCCAGGCAACGGGAATGGCTATTAGAGTCGCATATTCGATACATTCGATCTGTCGGTGGCATGGAAAAGAGGGAAGTTCTAGTTGCTGGCTTGAAAAATGGTCAGGTAGGATAATGACGAGTGAAAGTAGTATATAATGCACGCATATAGTTTGTAAGTAGCAGTAGTCAGGAGCAGCAATGCAAAAATAATATTTGCGACATGCATACATATTATTTGGTCGCTGCAGACTGTCATAATAAATCACAGTAGCTTTCAAGGACTGGTTAGCAGTATAGGAGGGCAGCTTTTCTATGGTATTATGATTATGTAGTAGAAAGTCTCCATAAAAGGGAATAAATGACACGAGAAGGAAATAAATTATATTTGTCTTGCTAATCATATGCTTAAAAGTTGCGAATAAGGGGCAAAAGTTACAAAAACGAAATCTTTTGCAATCGTTGTAAATGCTTTTAATCCTATTGTACAAACTATAAAGCTGTCTAACTTTCTCCATTAGTATGTAAAAAAAAAGCTGACCATGCCGATTAGTTTGAAAATGCAAGTTTGTTGTTACAAATGGGTACTTAATGAAAAGTTTACGGTCTTGATTTCTTTCCATGTCTAAGAGTTGTCAAGTGCAACGTTACATGGTTACTATGAGCAAACTAAATCATTGTTGTCACATCATCTTGCCCTATTTTTAGCGAATATGGGGGCAGTCTCCAATCTTGACGCATCTATATTCTCATTCCCATAGGTTGTAAAATTATTCTTGGACAATCCATTTCCTGTGAATGTCGTCAAAGTGCCTCAAAGCGTCCGTTGTGTCGATTTAAACCTTCTGCATACCAAAATCGCTGTTGTTGATGAGAGCTCTACCCTGTTTGTATATGATGTGCTCACAAAGGAGCTTCTTTTCCAAGAGCCAAGTGCTGTCTCCGTATTCTGGAACGTTTACTGTGAGGATTTGCTCAGTTTCTCAGGCTTTGGTGTCCTTAACATCAAAGCTTCCACTTTCCCTGTGTATCAACAAAAAATGGCTGTATGTACTTTTTTTTCGACTTACCATCGTTCCGCGTCTACTTTTCGCTTACATAGCATTTTCCCTGACTAGTAACTAAGTAGCTGACTAACTACGTAATATTTGCTTATCATTAAGGGAATTGTATTTGTTCCCTTTCAAGTCGTCAGATAGTTTCCTTTCCTGTCCATTTCACCATCATGATACTGTGTAGTGAGTTTTTACTTACTTTTCTTGCTTATTTTAATGAATAGGGTTTCGTCGTCGGCTTCTGTGGCCATAAAGTATTCTCTATGCAGAACTCTGCAGTAGTCACATTGGAGGTGCCACTTTCCCCTTCCATGTATCAATACATTCAACACAAAATGTACAAGTAAGCAGTTTTTTTTTGTGTGCTCTCTCTAATATTGTTTGTGGGATAGCTTCGTTTCATGTAGTACCGACTACTTCTGATGGCAGATTTATCTTGGTCTATTATTTTATTCAAGTCATTATACGATAACAAGACTGTGGAGGAAAAGTATGATAACACAAGAAAATAAATGATTTATATTTTATCTTGTCTATGGATTGTTTTTGATGCAGAGAAGCATACAAAGTGGCTTCACTTGGTGTACCTCTCAGTGATTGGAAAGCTCTTGGGTTTGCTGCATTGGAGGGTATGGACTTTGAGACGGCACGGAAAGCTTTTAGTAAAACGAAGAGCATCCAATTCCTGCGACTTCTGGAGCTTTATCAGGTTTCCTTTGTTCACGACTTAAGCAAAATCGATTTCCCCCCAAACAGTTCATGTACACGGAGTGTGTGTGTATGCTTTAGTAGTACTAAACCGTAGGAGTAGTTGGAGTTCATGAATAAATCAAAGAAAATGATGAGCATCTAAAAGACATATCAAGCTGAAGGTGTTAGGAGCAGAGCTTTCTTTTTCCCTGTGAATTGTAATATGACCTTTGAATGAACTTGTAGGACAAAATAGTCAACGAGAAGGAGAAAAAGAGCTTTCTGGCAGAAGTCTATGCTCATCAAGGTCGCTTTCATGAGGCTGCAAAACTTTTCAGGGAGAATGGAGAAAGTCAGAAGGCAGTGACTATGTATGCTGATCTTCGCATGTTTGACCTGGCGCAAGAGTTTTTAGAAGACACTGGCTCCACGGGTTCTGGCGACAACAATCAGCAGAAAACATCTTCTGACAAATTACAGCTTCTCAAGCAGAAGGCCGAATGGGCTGCTCAAATTAATGAGCCCCGTGCTGCCGCCGAAATGTATATGGTGGCAGGCGAAAAAATCAAAGCAATTGAGATCATGGGAGAACACAAGTGGAGTGATATGTAAGTTCTTTTGTTTTGATGAATATCAATTTTTTTAGTTTTCATTCTTGGAGCTTATTTATAAACGGTCTGAACCTCCACTTCCATACTCACTTTTGACCTATCGGGCGTCAATAAGCTCACGTTTACGTAAATTGATTTCTCAAATGACGTCACAGTCTACCCATCTTTTGCAGCATTAAAATAGAATATAAAACAATGCCATGCTGTGTTCTGCCCACATAGTGTAGTTAAAATGTAAATCGTAAAGGAAATAATAACGCATATAGTATAGGAGCAACGAGACAAGCAATGCGTAAAATTTCAGCAACTTAATGATAGCATACCATCTGAAAATGATCCATAATGTTTACAGCAGTTTTTTTATTAGGCTACTTGATGTCGGCAGAAAACTGGAGAGGAGTGACGAAGAAGCATTAAACCTGTGTGCAGACTATTTAGTGAAACTGGGCGAGGTTTGTCTTTTATGACTTGTGCTTTAAAATGTTTTTTATATAGAGTAAGTTACTACTCATACTTACTATCGTTCATGACGCCCAGACCCCATACGTTACGTTCTACACACTGACAATCTAACAAATAATGCATAAGTTTGGAAAAGAGGTTTTCATCACTGACTATACATTGTTCCATTATTAATGATGATTCCTAATGCATGAGCAGATTGCCACAGCTGCGGAAATGTTCAGACGTGTTGGTCAACTGGAAAAAGTTTTAGACCTCTATGTTCGGGTTCGGAATTGGCAAGAAGCTTTCATTATTGCGGAGAGACATACAGACCTGAGAAAAAATGTGTATTTACCTTACGCCCAGTGGTTAGCCGAGAATGACCAATTCACTGAGGCCCAAAAAGGTGAGTCCTTCTTTTGTGCCCATTGATCATTGAATTTAATAAGTGTGGACACACACAAACAGGGCGAACCAGCTGAGAGAGGAAATTACGAAACTGAATGGCGTTTTTTTTTCATGTGTCAGCATTCCACAAAGCTGGTTGTCCCGAAGAAGCCTTTTTGGTATTAGAGCAGTTGATTCAAAACGCAGTGGAGGAGACGAGATTTCATGACGCCGGGTACTACCACTGGGTTCTCTCCATGCAGTACTTAGACTTGGCGAGAGAAAGGTACGGCACTCATATAGAAAACTATAATGGCGTCTCAACCCATGCATCCTTATTAAATGAGCACATTCACTGTTGAATGGTTCTGACTGGTTATTGGATTTGTTCCCTTTGCCCTTCTACAGGCTTACAAACCAGGACAAACATTTGGAAACTTATTTGATTCATCAGAGAAAAGCTGCCATGTACTATGGCTATAACTCCATTTATAGATACATGGTGAGTGGAGCTCACAGCTAATGTATGGCATGTTTTCTGTAGCGTGAATGCGTGTCAAGAGTTCTTTTTTTTAGCCATTGTAAAAAATGCAATTATAGTTAGAGTTTGCACTAGTATGCTAAAAGATGATAGTGATAGGATGTAGAATCTTATATATATATAGCATATATATAGCATTTTAGTATGTTTCACATTTCACTGGACTGAAGTATACTTTTTATTTAGGACCAACCCTTTACACCATTTATGTCTGAAGCTTTGTTCAACATTGCAAAATTTTTGATGCATGAGATGATTGTGGATTCGAAAACTCAGATTTCAAAGTTGTAAGTACCTTTGTAAACTTTGTTAGTGTAAATTAGGTCTTTTGTGATTCAATCTAAATGGAGGATTAAACTTGAACTTTATATGTTGAGTTATAAATAGTTTGTAGTAGTGTTTGGGTGAGAAAACACTGACACACTAACAAAGTTATTGTTTCCTAACTTTGTCTACTTTTAGTCATGTTTTGTACACTCTGGCGAAACAAGCTCGTACTCTGAAAGCATACAAATTGGCAAGGCATTTGATGGAGAGATTGCGATCGGCATTAGTTCCGTCATCCCTTGAACCGGGCTTGGATTTGCTCATACTTTATTCTAAAGGAGACCCATTTAGTGATCATGAAGAGCTGCTCCCAATGTGTTATCGGTGTTCTACAACCAATCCACTTCTCAATCCCAGAGGCAACTACTGTATTAATTGCTACCATCCATTTATTTTCTCCTTTGTGTCATTTGGTAAGAGTCCAGATTTTTTTTGTACGCAATAATGAACAGTAAACTAATCTATCGAATATATATAATGAAATTAGGAGCCAGTTGATCAAGTGTGTGTTTAAGGTTTTGGAACCAATAGGCTTTTTAGTTTTTTCTGGCAAATGTTTATTTCGTATCCAATTAAATGGAAATGAAAAAATATTTTTTCTAAATTGGTTTTATTAAATGAATGGTGAACCTCAACTTACTGAAAATACTCTAAGCACGCAGAATGATAAAAATTTGAATTTAAAACTCGCGCCTATTTGTTCTTTGCCCACGTCTTTTTGTAACTAAATTAACGCATGCGTAGCTGACATTTTTGTCACGAAATCTCAAAATAAATGCAATTGTGTTATAAAATGTGACTTAAAAAACTTGAGTTCTTGCTATAAATGGCAAATGCTTGAACAACAACCCTCTCTCTCTTTGTTGGTGCGAAACTGAAGACACAGCCTAATCCATTAGATACTTATGTATCTTTGTGAACCACGCCCACTTGTAAGCAATATTATTATTAGAACATGAAGCAAATCGTGATGCGAACAAACGGCTTGTTTGTGAAGAGTCCAGTTGAAAACTATACGCTATAAATAAAGCACACTCCTGTTTTCAATCTAATAGAATGTATAATATTTTGGAGGGCTTCTCCTCCTACAAGCATTAGTGAGTCCTCTTCAAATGCTAAAACTAACTAACTAACTATCTACTTACATGCAGAAGTACTTCCTTTGGTGGAATTCACAGTAGATGAAACCATATCGGATGAAGAGGCTTTTACACTTATTGGGTCCGGCCTTGCTAAGTCCAAAAGAAAACGTGGTGACAATGATGGAATGGATGATGACATGAGAGTCGGGAGCCGAACTAAGCATCGCCATCAGGGCTCCGCCAAGTCCACAAAAGGGAGATGGAAAGAGTCCATGACTGAGGATGACGTCCAAGTGCTCCGTTTTGATGATGATGAGGAGGAGGGGACCACAACAGAAGAAATGATGGCTTACGATCCATTTGCATCCAAGGGAGGAGTAGGGGCTGTCAATGGTCATAAAATGGAAGCTGGAAGCCCTATTGTGCTTGGACGTGATGAGTTGGCTGCATTGCATCCTACAGAAATCCTTGTGTCCAAATACCCATCTCCCTTGCGTTACAAGTTTTATAGGAATCTTATTCCCGAGATGAACATTGCACAATGTGCCAGCTGTTTTCAGGTACTTTTTTCGTACTAACCAAACCACACGCGAGTTCGATTGCAAAATAAATAGCAGCTTAACTGACTGGTGGTAGGTAGGTAGCACATTGAAATAATGGGGGATAAGAAATAAGGGAGACTCATATTAGTCTCCATCAGTCCTTCTCTCTCTACAGTAAATAAAATTTCCAATTATCATACTGCATATTGCATGCTGCTTGATATGATGGGAGGGGAAGGAAAATGTCGTTATTTGTGAATTTGCGGCAATACTGCCTTACATTCGATTATGATTGGGCGTATTTACAAAATGGTTTGAATGATTGCGAAGTGCCTCAAGGATATATGAATGATGCAATGACTGAAAGCAGTTGTTGTCGTGTCATGCTGAATTGTTTGACCAGCTTATGCAATGCCAACTTGATTTTTTTCTCTTTTTGCCCACCATGTCCACGATGACAGATGTTTCACACGGATGACTTTGTTCTACAAGTGCTGCAAAAAGGCCATTGTCCCTTTTGCAGATCACCAGTGAAGAATGACAGTGGGGAAGAAAAAGTGAATGTATTGGAAGAAGAATAAATAGGCTTACACACATAGACTTAAAGTAGCTATAATGCAGTTTGTATTATGATTATAGTTTAAGTTAACTATATAGCTTGTCAAACTTTATATTCAGTTCTGGCCGTTTCAATAAACAACTATTTTTGGCATTTCAGTTTTCCATCTAACGTCTGGCAAATCGCACTACTGCAAATCTCACATTTACGAATGCAGAAAAAGGAAAATTCATGGACTATAAAAGTCATTAGCGACACGTTCTATCCATATTTCAATAATAATACACCGAAAACCCTTTTAGAGTAGTGCTGTAGGGGAAAATGATTCTACCCGACTCACATTAAATGAAAAACTGATAGCTGCTCCAACACAACCATTCACTCACTATCTAGTATAAATCCACTCGAGCTGAACAATGTTTTGCAATCTAATTATTCATAAACGAAGTCAATAAAACATCATTACAGAAAGCTTGGGTTAGCGCATTCGCCAGCTACAAGACTAACGATAGATCTAAATGAGGTTTTGCAAAAATTATTATGACTTTTATTCAGTCTGCCTTCCAGGATCATTATTATTATGCTCTAGCTTATCTCCATGTACCAGGGACCGATAATAATGACTGAATAAATAGTTGTATAAAATCATCCCGAAGCCACTGGTACCAATGTAGGCACACATGCTTGAGCTAGCTACGTAGGCATCCGCGTAGTTTACGTAAATGTCATCGGGTGAAAGAAAACGGTTGAGTGCCTGCATTATATGTGTATAAGGGATTCCAGAATATCACTATTACTATTTCCCTACACGAGTAGTTGTAAAAGTAGAAGCTGAATGCCGCAAGAGAAAATTATTTGATTTACACCACCTATCTAAAGCTCTCCTACTTCTCTGTCTGCTGGTTCTCGCTCGCTCCTTTTCTTACTTGCTACTCCAAAAAATCCTGAGTTCTCAATTTCTACTACATATACTTTCTCACGCGCCTATTTTTTCTTCGATAACTTTCACTCCACTGTATAAATAATATGACAAATTTACCATCATGAATCTTTCTTCTTTCGTGCTGGTAAGCATGCACCGTAGGGGGCTCCATAAAGTCTTTCAAGGGTTTTGTTGACAAACTTTTCCCTTTCTTGAGAATAGGACACAAATATTATGGTCAAATTCATTTCCCATTCTCACAGTTAAATTCCCGTTTACGGTCTTATTTGTCAATGCTTTTTGTAATTTTTCTTATTCAATTATGCATATTACAGGGTTTGATAACACCAGATACTAATTGAAATCCACTGCGTAGCATTATTCAATAAACGTTCCCTTTTACGGATATGGAATGGTCTTCCATTTATTATCTTGGTAGTAAACATTTAATACACCACTCTATTTTTAGAATCACAAATGTAGGGGTAAGACAGGTAAGCTATAAGGTAACAAGCAAAGACATTTTTACATAACCAAGGAAAGTAAAGGAGATGACGGCAAACTAAAACTCTTTAAAATAGGATCATCTCGCTCCAACAAGCATAATAATCACTCTCCATATATAGATTCTACACTGTTGGATGCGGGATACATGCGCAAGGAAAAGATAGGACATGAGAAACACGTTCTAACCAATGCCGCTATAATAATGTGAGCCTCGTTTGACCCACTTATACTACATACTATGCAGTCAGTTCCTCTTCCAGAACCTAGAGTGAGATGCCAACCATGGGTACCCAAAAAGGGACAGCAGCTTCCATCCAGCCCACAAAACTCTATATGAGCTACACATGCTTGCTTTCTCCATCGCTCTGTCGGTAGCTCTTTTCTTACTTACTCACTTACTAACATGTATGAAATGCTCCTAACAACCTTAAAAAGTAACTCAACTCCATAGTTAGTTAGTTTTCTGCTCACTCGACAACTTTTTGCACACAATAAGGCATATATAGTTGTCGTGCCTTTGAACAATTTTTTCTCCAGACCTACCCTGTCCAATTGATTGCAATATTTGTCCAGCTCCTGACTACATGACAAGTTTACTACTACAGCGTCCATTTGTTCCAGCTAACTAACTAGCTATACCAACAAGATGGTACGTGGTACACACATATGAAATGCAGTAGATACTGCCGTGCCGGGAAACCTGTATTAGTCCATATTCAAATATAAACATGCATTGCGTTTTAATATTACAACTAATTTGTTTTTCAGTGGAAAAACGATGCCCATAAAAGTTTCTCTTGGGCAGGAAAACTGACTGATTCGCTTAACTAGGCCGTAATGAGCTCCACGATGGATGAAAATGCAAGAATCATTATTTATAATTAGACTCCTACTTATTGCTCATGCTATCAGAAGACCTAAATTAAGCAGATATTTACGGCACTCGACTACCGAGTGGAACGCGAGCGCATGAGAACAAGTGTTCGATCGGTTCATCCTCAAGTGTAGTACAGTAGTAGAGCTAGTACTAGCCTGGTTGTCGTAGAATATTGTACCAGAGGATGGCAACGATGCAGCTAGGTGGGAAAAGGTGTGATATAGTATGCTGAGCGAACTTGAATTCAAGAAAATCTGAGAACAGCTAGTTGTAATATGAATGGAGAAAGTCTGACGACCGTATATAGGAAGTGAAGGTAGCACATACATAGTGAGTGAGTGAACACACAAAGTCTTAACATTACACACATACTAACTGAACTGACTACTGACTACACACAGAGCTGAGTTAGAAATTTGTTGGATACTTGGTTGTGTTCACACAAGCAAAATGCACACACATACACACACACATTCTTTGTCCCTCTCACACAAGTTATTAAATGAAGGGCCTTTTGGTTGAAACCATTCAGTCATTGCACTCCTTCCTATAAACACTACACATTCCAATTTGAACCACCTGAACGAATCCGGAGAAAAGGGATTAATTATTCCCCAACGCTTCAAAAGTCTATTGAGTCCCACTTCAATACAATAGTAATTAACAGTAGGTCCAACCATGACCCCTTACACTTGTCTCCGCACTTTGACGCCTATTACAAATTTCCCGAAGCACCATATTCAGCCTGTGTGTTGTACCAAATATGTAGGATCTTGTTTGCGAGTTTTCGGATTTAGCCAAATGATTGCCCAGTAAATATCTAAATGCGGGTTGTTTCTTCAATGTCCTCACTGTGGAACAAAAAATATCCCTGAGTCAGTCAATTACTCCGTTAGTCAGTGACTTTGTGTACAGTGTATTGCATTTGCTGCATTGTGGTCTTTTAGATGGTTGCATAGTTAGTTAGTGTGTCGTGAGGCGTGTGTAAGAAAGGAAATTGCAATCGAAAAATGAGCTTGTCGAGTTGTCAGTCTCTCATTGTCCATTTCACGAAGGCAATTGGAGTCAATGTGTTCCAGAAGACATTGCTACTATAAAAATTCCCCTCACGGTTGACCAACTTTGTTCTTGGTGAGCAGCTTTGGGAGTTCAAATGTTCTCCCGTGTGGGAGACACAATTGTTCTCAGTGATGGAATCGAGATCCCTGTTGAAGCTGTTGTTGAAGCCGCAATTATTCTCACCATAGGAGTCCTCGTCATTGTAACCAATGTGATAATCATAGCCACGTTCATTACAACTTCAGGTAAATGAGGCATTACTAATGTGTTTGGAGTTGAGTTGTATATAGAAAGCAGTAGTTAGTTGGTAATTAGTCAGGAATTCGTTCATGGTCAGTCGTCATCACCACCGCCATATAGCATAGCAGTTGCTCTTAGATAAATTTGGTTTATTTGGGTAGTTTAATCTTACTAAATCAAGATTGAATGTTTGATAAGTTAATGACTTCCTCCCTTAATCACAAATCAGCTAATATGACATGTAGCTTGAATTTAGCAAAAGATGAGTATTCCCTCAGTAAAGTGGATTAAAAATTTATCGTCGATCATAAGATATTTTCAATGTGCGCTTGAGTAAATGGACGTGGCATCTAAAATGAAAATCTCTAACTTTACTTACATACCGTAATATATAATTATCCTAGAAAAATTTGATATGATTGAAGAAGCACATTAATGGATAACATAAATAAAATAAGGACTCATAAAAGCGCAGAGTGATCCTAATCATAGTGATTTTGGATGACCGAGAAAGGTAGTCGATTATATGCTACAAACAATAACATAATGATAGTGTTGAGGCCAAAATCCATTCACTTTGTACATGCAATCGGAGCATTATAGATGTAATCGCACACAGCAAGAAATGTATTGCTTTCTGAGAAACTGAAATCTCTAATGGGTATGGACGGTTGACTGGTGAAAGCAAAGATTTCACTGGGCTCTGTGAGAGCTTATATAACTCAATTCATTTGTTCCCGTTCAAAGCAAACACGTTTGTTGTTTTTTAGATGCTGTATGGCTTCCCAATATGTATTAGCTCAAGTTTCATTCCTTTTCATGCCGTGCCCACTGCAGTCAAAATTATTTAATAAAAAATGGTGTGCTTCGTTTGTATACAATAGTTATTATTGATGAGTGGGAAAATGTCATGCTAAAAGTTGTAAAGTTAGACTGTGTAGTGCATCGTGTTATTTACTTACAATTATCGGTAAGCAAAAATGTAAAATAGGTTAATCAAACTTAGGGTCTAGCAATTTAACGTGTTACTGACTGTGTGAATGCATTCTCAAGCGATGGAAAGTTTAGAAAGCGTGAGATATTTTCAGTATAAGTTTATGCCTCTCAAAGTCAAGAAATTTCAAATATTCTTGATACGCGATAATCAAACCAATGTTGTGGACGAACTCTAAAAAAACTTTATTCTATTCCTTGGGACGAAGCAGTCTATTCCAGTTTTTAGCATATTTTTCATCCAATTGGTATCATTTTGGAGCCTATGTCTAAGTAACTATGCGTGTCTCAGTGCTAGTCAATTTACTATAGCTAAACTAATACGCTGACAAGCACATATCAGGAAAAGTGTAATCTTTTTTATTGGCGGCCTTCAAAAAGAAAAAACTTTTGTGCGTTTTGGCATAAAAATCAATTTATCATCTCGTTTAAAATAACATACCTCTCACAGCAAATATTAGTCCGAGCGCTCATAATGTGGATAGGCAATAGTGAAACATGAAACGAATGCATCAATGTTCATCACAATATCACTATCACTTTTGACCGCATAAAACTCATTCAGCTATAGCTATAATTCTCTTTGTATCGCATAATAATACACAGCATCTTAACACGAACATTCCAAAAAGCTTTATCCAATTATTTGGAAACAAATATGCTATCAAAATTGACATTTATTTGGGCCGGGACGATAAAATGTTTGATAACCTCCCTCGCCTATATTCACGCTAAGTAAGTTTTACCATGTTTTTTGGACTCCCGTGTGGCACATCGCTTACAAGGACTAACTGGAGTTAATTAAGTTAAAAGTTGGAGAATGTGTACCAAGTAACCAGTAGCAGTGGCTCCCAAAGAATGTCCATGCATTACTTCCACTAACTCTAATAGCTATAATATGTAGCTGAAACTAGAAGTAACCAGTATAATACGCAGTTAATTTTGAAAGTTACTAAAAATACAGCAATCTATACTAACTGCTGAGTAATAACTAACTACTCCTCATTCCTAATAACTGTCCGCTTCAATGAAATAGAGATTTTTTTCAAAGTTACATGGCAAGATAATAGAGATCCAGAAATCCTACTTGTCAAGAAACATAAAATACCTCCATTGGGCATGGTTGTGCGCAATAATGCGCAAATTAACAATGGGAACTCTCTATTTCAATGAAACAGACAGTAATCAATATAGGTTGTAAAGCAGAACAGAAGAAGTAGAAGTATATAGTCTTTAGCTTTAGCTCATAAGCTGTAGTTTAGCACCGTTCATTTATTTACCTGGAACCTTCGTAGTAACTATATTTAATCCATAGGTTAAATTGATTTCTTCATTATTCTCATACATGTTATAAGGTCGGCGCACATATTAAGCGTGGCACACAGAATATTCTAATTTCGCTTTCACTTGGAGCCAACTCGAACGAGCAAAAACATATGCGATCCATTACCAGCGTGTGCATACCATAAAATTCCATATTATGCTTATATTAAATTTTCGGGAATGTAACTAACTAACTATTTGGAATTCCTCAGGTCCTAGAGAAGTTGTAACGTACTACTTACTCTCATTGGCTGTGGCTGACATCCTTGGTGGTGTACTTGTAATTCCTTTGTCCGTGTATCCAACCTTGGTTCGTCATTGGATGTATGGCGATGTACTGTGTAAAGCCTCAGGTTACATAGGATCAGTCCTCTGGACGGCGCAGATTTATACTCTAATGTGGATGAGTGTGGACAGGTAGCATATTAACATCCTATGACCCTCTCTCTTTGATTGCCATGTCTCTTATCGTATCGCAACTTTCTGTGTCAATATTGGTATTCATTCAGTCAGAGAGTAATTTTATGTAATCGATATTCAATGTGCATGACTAGTGACAGAAAGTCAAGTTATGAATAATTTTGAAAACTTTCTCAACGATTGCATGTGTGTATATATCATGATGAGTCAGATATTCATACGAAATGGATATTATGCATAATAGTGAGTCATGAAAGGTTCAAAACTTTGTAATTTCATAGCAATTTATATACGTGTGGATGATTTTTTCTTAGGTACGTGGCTGTCCGAAAACCAACTAGATATGACGTGATTCAAACAAGAACTAGAGTGCAATGTTGGGTAGGAGTGTCATGGGTATCTGCCCTCATGCTTTGTTGTCCACCACTATTAGGATTCGAAGGAGCAGCATATGACAACAAAGCTTCCGTATGCTTACTGGAGTGGAATGTGATGCCTGCTTACGCAGCGACTCTTGCTAATCTTATTTTAGGTAAATAACCATACAAGTCGTGAATATGGATTTGGTGTATGTATGTATGTTCAAAGTTTGCACAGACGATTCCCCAAAGTAGTTTGAGCTGTAGCTAACTAACTAACTATACCTTGCGCGCAAAAAGAAGGTAAATTTTATCCTATCCTACTACACAAATTTATCACACACAGGACAGGAAAAATTTACCTTTTTTTTCCGCACAAATAACTATCGAACTAATTCATGTGAATAACAAAAAATGAAGATGCTCTATTAATAGATTATTTACTATGGTAGTGTTCTTTTTTTACAGGTCCGACAATCATAACTATGGTGTACACGTACTTTTTTATTTTCTCTGCCATGAAGCGACTCAAGTCTGACATGCCAAATATGGACAAAGAATATACTTCCGCACTAACTGAAACACTAGCTAATCCGTCTCATCTCACAAGTTTTATTGTAGTTGTCTTCTTTTGGATTTCTTGGCTTCCTTTTCTAGTCATCATATTTCTGGAGTATATAACGAATTGGAAAATACAAGTAAGTGGACCAAGAATTTTTATGGTTTGCAAATGTTGGTTTTTTATATTAACAGGATTGAATAAGGAAAAAATATAACAGTTTGCTGTTTTACCTACAAGAATTGATGCAGAGAGAGAGAGAGAGGAAACTATAAGTTAAGTGTATGTGTGTATGACTTCACCGTTATAGCTAAACTTTGTCCATCTCATGTTTAATAGGTGCAATATCTTCATTTCACCGTCTTTTGGATGGGAATGTGCAACTCTTTCTGGAAACTTTTGATATATCTCGTCGTGAATCGAAACTTTAGATCTCAACTCAGAGGCTTTTGTCTCTCCTTTTGCTGCTGTGGCTCCAGATCCTTTGTCCAGAATGGCGATTGATCACAGGGTTCCGATTTGTTTATGTGTCTGTGCGAAACGCCAGTGTGACTGCTCCAAAATTATATCTATAGAGACGCTTTCATATCTGTATGTGAATTGTACTGTACCACGCTCCGCACTGATTATGTTAGCATCAAAGTATGCCCATTTTACCTGAGAATGTCTTTATAACTGTTAGAGAGTCCGAAAAAGGTCGGTTTCAAATCTGACAGTGCAAGTACAGGTAAATATAAAGTTCTTATTGTTATGTTGCGATAAATGTTGTCCAAAACTCTGTCTTAAATTAGCGTATTTTTCGAATGTTTCAAGTTTTCAAATGTATGTTCACGTAGGAAAGTCTCGACCTTTACGGGAATCAAACTATGTTTTGTAAATGTGAGTGAGAGGAAAGTTAAGTTGAAATCAGTCAAAGTGGTTTGAGCAATATTTTATTTAACACGAATCATTTTTTCATATCGTATGCATTATAAATTATGTTGGTTTTGTGTTTTTAATGGATTATATAGTAAACTCGTGCACACTATAAATGTGACGCTGAATATGTGTTGTAACTTGCGCTGCTGGTTTGTTTTGCTGTACTCACAAAATGTTGTGTTATTTGCAAAGAAATAACTATAGTTCTATGAGCTACTAGAGTTTTGAATTTATAGTTCATGACATATAAAGTCATGAAAAAGGTGAAATTGCTATCGAAGAAACTAGTTTGTATGTAGTTTGTAGTGAAAGATTTTGTATGATCGTTCTGTCACTCATTTATTATGTGTTGTGAAGAATTTGTGACTACAGAAGGGAATGGAAATCAAATGCAATTCATTTTACGTGCCTTGACAAAACTTCACGAATTTGCTTACTTCATGATTGCCGTTATTCAAATGAATGAGCTGAGAAAACTTTTGCCAAAAGTCGATATAATCTCATTAGTTAGACATATAGCTGCAGTTTGTAGAAATATAGTCGCGGAAAAGAACTTCTATAAATTACGGACTATGGGAGCGGAGACGAAAATATATTTGTGTAACAAATTGATATAATCGTATTGAGCAAACTGTTAGAATTTTAGTCTCGTTTCTAGAAATGTAGTAATTCTTGACTACCGAATTAGTTCATTAAATAGCAATCAGATTATGTAGCTATATACTCAATAAAAAAGGTCGAAACGAATTACTTCTTAATTTTCAATTCCGTCGATTTTCCACTCTGTACATGCTATACGTGAAGCCTACCTTTCTTATGTGAAGAAAAGCATTGTTTGTGTATACCCATATATGAAGCTCCTGAAACGATATACATTTCAATGGACGATAGGGTAGATACAGTACAATAATGAACGACGCCACTGCTCATAATCCGTCATATTGGAACAGAAAATGCGAACCTAACTTGTCTGGTCTGGTTTTCCGCTCGACCGAATAGTAATTTCCTAACGATGAATTGCATTACGGCAGTGTTGCGAACAAGAAACAATACAAAGAAATGAGTTCCTTGAACTGAATTTGAGTAATACGCAAAATCATGTACATTGTAGTACCTTCTTCCCAGTCAGCTAGGAATACTAATTTTGAATTTGAAGTCGTAGTTTGAAAGCTTTGGTTGTATTTGCAAGTACTATACATGGAATTATATATTCTATTTGTCTAAAGTATTTGGTTCTACTAGAGAGAGCGTTTATTTGTGTCGTGAGTTGTCCATTTGTAAGGTATATTAGAATAGCATTTGTAGATTTCTATTTGATTCGATTTGATTTTTTAGATGCCCATTTGTGTATCATAAGGAAGGATTTGTGTATAAGATCAGGGTAATCTTCTCTTATGTTTAGCAACTACTCGTATTAATAATTGATTTGCATTGCAATAAAAAGTATATTAATTGTAAAATTAGGTTGATTTTATTAAAATATTGTTGAATTTGACTGTACGGTGTAAACAATATAGTGCTTAGAATTATGAATGTCGGTCCTTGGTGCTTACTATTTTGTAAGCGTGATAAACTTGCATATTTAACTTTAGTTTATACATGTAGTATGAATGCCACCCAGGGTATGCTTTCTTTTTGTGGTCGGAACTTTTTCAAATGTGCATGCATATTAGATATTCTCAATTTTAATATAACCAGTGGTCTAAAAAACAAAATAATATAAATGGAATGAAGTCCACGAAACGATGTTTACGAACGAGTATTGGCATTACAGAACAGTAATGTTCTTGCTTGTCCAAAACTAGAACCTAATAAGGAAGCTGTCCATTATAGTAACCAAATGGATCTTACCCGCACTATAAATTGGTATGGTAGTGGGTCATTTGTCATTTTTTCGTTGACAGGCTGTGGATCATCTAGATTTTTTGAAATGATCATGTATTCCGTCATTTTGCTTGACACAATTGACTTGAGCTCATTCCAGAGCTTTTTATGCTTAGTTAGTGAGTTAGAAACGTTCTTTTAACTACGAACTGTGTTAGCTTATAGAATTTTGTAACGAAAATTGGAGCTATAAGTCGTGTACTGTACTTGCTTTTGGTAGCCAGTCAAGCTAAATAAAAAGTTGTATGTAAAAAAAGCTGCATATAATGCGTACATTATTTTATATAGGTAATTACGTCTGGAGTATCCAGTTTCTTTGACTTGACTTAAAGTAAAATGCAACTAGCAGCTGTTTACAAACGTAATTTTTGTCTTTCGCATTTTGGATCTGATGAAAACAACCTCATTTTTAGAATCGCTATATGCAATCTTTACATCCAGAAATCTTTACATGTTCATACATTGCCATTTTGGGATGATTTCGCTTCCATGCATGCAAAGGGTAAATTGAGCCTGAAGGAGAAAGTTTAGTTTGGATGACGCTTGCTGTTTATTCTGCAGTACCGTATAACATTGAGTATGTTTTGGAGGTAAGCTTAATGACGTGTTCCCGGAATTTTAGCTTTCACTTTTGTCATCCGAAGATTTGTTGCACAGAAACGAAAATGCTAACGAAAAAATGTGGAAAGAATGAGTTTTTATTTTTTGTCCGAAAATGGTGCTGGATTTGTTTATTGAATATAGCCTATAGTGTGGATGACTGGGCTATTACTGGAGCTCAACATTTTATTAAAAATTAGAAATTTAAACTGTCTGAAGAATATTGTCTCCTCCGAATCTCACTGAAATTATTTACCGACGTTTGCTGATTTCGGCTGTAAAATGGCCGGTCGACCAACAGGTTTCAGTGACAGCGATTCTGATGATGAAGGATTTCAAGGCTCCGCTTTTTCGCAGCAAATGAAATCCTGCACTGGTGCTGGTGGGGTACAACCTGTAAGTTAATAATTTAACTTTATTTAGATTATGCAGCGGTTTTGATAAGTATAAGTTAACCAGCAATATATGATGGTCATGTAGCATGATGTTATTTTATTGTTGGTCATCATTTAGCAAAGCTCTTCATCTACTGTGTTTAAGACTGAAGTTTGGATACCTTGTCAGGCACGAGTGAAGGAAGAGGTCCCGAAACCAGTTCTCAATGCAAAAGTACCGTTAAAGCAGCTCCCTCGAGATCTAGCGAACTCTTTGAGTGCGAAAATTCCTTTTCTAATTGTAAACGCTGCAGCTAAATTTGCTTTGAGTATCAAGGACGCTAAAATAAAAGGTAAAGATAACGGACAAAATTCTCAAGTTCTTAGCACTCATTTAATGTATAAATTTTACATGTAGGAAAAAAGGAAATAATTCCTGAAATGGTCCAAAGAATGCTGCCAATGTCAGTGAATGGGTACTCCTTAGGACTTTATCTGATGCTTCATTCCGGGGATTTTTTTCATTCCACTGATTCATCTGTTTCTTTTATCAGTAAGAAAAATTAAAATTTTTGAATTATGAATCAAGACAAGTATCTGCATTGAAATTTTTTTATTCGCTTTTAGTATTGAAGGAATTACAGAAATGGGGCTCAACTCAAAAGGAAAAGGAAAATTTGCTTCATAACGATCTTAAAAACTGTGCTATTGAAATTGCATTTGCTCAGAAAAAAATCGCATTGACAAAACATGTACTGGAAACCTTCGAGGTGACTGGTCAAGGGGAAAAATTTATTGATAGCGTGAAGAACTTTATCAAAAAGGGGTTATTCAAAGAGGTGAGCAAAGAAAGTGAAAATCTGAATATTTAAATATAGTATCGCTGGACCACTTCATTGTTTAGCAGTTCCTAAGTACTAATGCTTCCCCAAATTGATTTGCAGGCATGCATTTGTGCCAAGGAACTTCGATTGTACGCTCCCTTGACTATTCATGATACAGTAATTCCAATGCTAGTCTGTGATAAATTGCCAATAGCTGAAGAATACATTTTAGGGTCTACAGAATTCCAGCAGCAATCTGTAAAATATTTAGATTCTATTGTTTTGAACAATCCGGTGGAGCAGCTAACAGACTATGCTCGGTATGAAACAGTTTATGGATAGTAGCTTTTTTTATTCCACATTTGATTCTTCCTACTTTAAGAAACTACTGCAAAGTTATAAAATGAAACATTTATCTTCTCAGAAATCTCGGTATAACTGGAATAAACACTTGCAAACTGCAATTCAATCCCATCAAGAAGTTGATCAATCGATGGGTCGCAAAATACAATATTCCAAGTATTTATTATCCGTTCATGAATGATTACAACAATATTGGAAAATTAAGATATTTATTTCGGAAGAAATTTGAGGAAGACGATGATAAATCAAGTAATTATCTATTTGATTTTAAGTTTATAAAGATTAACGGCGTTTGCTGACATTTAATGTTGTAATAATTTTTATAATTTTTATCCCAGGCGATGAATGCTTTCTTGAATTAGTAAAAGCTACAATTAATAATTGTCCTAAGGCTGAGGATGAAGCGCTGAACCTCTGCCAATCATACAATCAACATGATCTTGCTTTACAAATTGTTAACATGTGCGATATTGACTACAGCAGACTCCCGTTTTATTTAAGAAATTTGCTTAAATCGAATGGAGAATGGGATCCTCTATCGGATTCTCCACCTATTTTTGTAAAAAAGGGTGTTACTTCCAAAGCGATTGAAGAGGAAAGCTGGGAGATTGAATGTCTGCCATCGGAAACCGTTGAAACTACATTTAAGTTTGAAGAAGACTGGGAAACCCCAGAATTTCATTCTACCGGCAAGTCAAAGATACCAAAAGCAATCGATGAAGATGACTGGGGTATGGAAATAGATCAGGTAGAAGATTTAGATGATATCGAAATTTTGGATGTAAAATTGGGCAATTCTTCTGAACTCAAAGGTACTTTATTACTTCAACAAAAAATGTATAATCAGTTATTCATTACCTAATCAAGCGTTATATGTTTTGTCTAGATGAAACAAATGATGCTATGATGTTGAAAAATCCGCTGTTCAATATGAAACCGAAATTAGCTGTGTCCGAATGTTATTCCGCAAGCATTCCTCGGGAAAATATTTTGCTCTTGTGTGACGAACCAGAAGTCGACAGCTTTCTTTTTACCCTTGAAAGTTTATTAAAAGAGGAAGCTTTTGTTCTCGCGGGCATTGATTCAGAATGGAAGCCTATCAATCCTATGCTGCCTGGAGTTGCACTTCTTCAAATCGCCATAAATGATATGGTTTATTTGGTTGATATTGTGAAACTATCTGCCGCTGACCATATCTCAGAAGAGAACGTTTGGACTAAACTTTACCATAAGTTTTTCACCAATGAGGTGTGTTTTTGCATTATAAACTCTAGGTGTTATTTTATTATTGGTTTAAAAGTAAAGTAATTATGGTATTAACTTTATATTATATTAGTTAATAATTATGTACTATTAAACATAATCTTTTGCAGAAAGTAAGAAAAGTTGCGTACGATTTGCGATGCGATCTAAAGATGCTGTGCAGTACTACTCCACATTGGAGCGATTTAAGCTCAACTATAAAATCTGTTGTGGATTTATACTCTTTTCAAAAAAAGCTACCTAGTGATTTTTTTCAGAGTAGTCCTACTCCACGTGAGTTGTATTTTAATAATTTAAGTTAAGCTAATTTTTAGCGCTGATGAAGAAACAAAAAACTCTGAAATTTTTTTCGCACAGGCAAAGAAACTGGATTGAGCAAACTTGTTTTTGAATGTCTGGGGAAACCTTTAAGTAAGGAAGAACAAATGTCCGATTGGGAAAGTCGCCCTTTAAGGGAGCGTCAAATTTTGTACGCCGCAACAGATGCTCAGTGTCTAGTCCAGCTTTATCAGTGGATGGAGAGACGAAGTTTGGCAGTCAATTTTGATTGGAATAGACTTGTATCTCAAATGATATCTTCACGAAATACCAAAGATATAAAAAAGAAATACTCAAATTATGAGATTATATCCGCTTTGCTGTCCAAGTCAGATGAGAACCAAGAAGTACAAGCTAAAGAATCCAGAAATGTGGTGGTGATTTGTGATAGAATGCTTCTAGGTGTGTTTTCATATCTTTGCTATTTTTTTTGTATGAAGCTTCTTTTTCATTAAATTTTTTTTGTACTCCTAGGACTAGGGAAGACCCTTCGGTCTTGTGGAATTCATACCGAGTTAGTTGTGGACGAATCTGAAGATCTATACTCATATACTGATAGATTTTTAAAGAAAAAGATGAACCCCTTTGTTATCACCAAGCGAGTAAAAAATTTGAGCGAGGTACGTTTTGTTGTCTGTCATATGAATGAACATGAACCATGAATATGCAGAATTCAGAATTGTTTAAATCGTCTAATTCTTCATGGTTTCAGTTGCACGAAGATTTACCAGACGAAAATTTAGTTAATCTCATGTCTGACGCTGTTAAGGATCAAGTTGACGAAGTTTTACGACGTTTTAATATTCCTGTATCATGGTCTACTGTGTATACACGTTGTCAGGTACGCTTGCAGTAACAGATGGACATTTTTAATGAGTACAATGCCAACATTGTGCACAAAAATATTTTATTAAAGAACCTTTTATTTTGCATCAATAGAAATGCAACTGTAACTCGTTTGTTCACATTTCTAAAAGAACTCTAAGTCGGCTGAAGACCGGGAATGCTAACTATGACATCCCAACGTATATAAATGATAAGAAGGTTGCTATTCATAAGATACCTGATGATATGATTCACTACTGTAGCAAGCCAGATGCAAGGCAATGGACTCTCATGAGAGAAGATACGCTGACTAAAACTAACGATGCATTGTGTGGCAAATTTTTGGCGAAGACTCGTTCAGGTACAAATATTGAATAGTAAACAAGACAATCCTGTAAAATCCATATGATATAGCTCTATAACTGGCCTCTCTTGATTTCCCAGGTGCTTTTGTTGAGTCACGCAAAATTGGCACTGAATACCTTCCATTGGTTGAAAGAGCATTTGCATGCGAAGGCTGTGGAAAATGTTATTGGGAAAGTCGAGCCATGGAGAAACTCATTACCGAGTCGTTGACAGAATCACAATAACATGAAATCTGCATTTATTGTCGTACAAGTCTATCTACTAATTTTCTATAAATCAACTCTATTTTCTAAACAATTCGTGTTCAAATCAAACATAAAAATTTTTTATAAGTTTACAACAAAGGTAATCCATATAATCTCTTCAAGACTGACTTTAGACTGATGTTATCGGCTAAGCAAATATTTACAGCTCCACACATTTCTACCTGTTTGTTATTATATATACCAATTTCATGACTATCATTCAAATAATAGTTATATTTTTGTTAAATGACCTCAATCAGCTAATAAGTCTAATAAATATCCAGTTCATTTTTGTTAAAATGACCTCAATGATCTGGTCCATTTTTTAGCATATGCCACTATTCTTTTTGTGTCCATCATTGCAAAAGAGCAGCGCTGGTCCTGCCCCCACAAACAGATTACGCCTTAAAGTAAGTTACAAGGTACATGTTTCCAATTCACTCCATTTTCCGGATTCAGTAAGCCTGATCTAGAACTTATTGAGTCTCTACATACTCTATAAAACTGGACGTGCGTTCTCCTTCCGTCTGCACTTGTTGAGTTCTGCTTCTACCCAAAGGATTACTCTCAGAATTCAATCCCCTACACACTACAGGCATACTCACTTTCTCACCTCTTCCTTCAGAAGAGAATATACAATATACCCCCATCCTTACAATATTCAAAGCCGGGCTGAAAATGAAGTGCGAATTTTTGTCGATCCTTCTTCTGACCGTGTCTTTGAAACTAACTGGAGCTCAGGATGCACTAACGGCAGAAGAATTATTATCCTCATATTTGGGTGAGGATGATAGTCCTCCACTTAGCGCTGAAGCGGGGCTCACCATTCTTGGAAAAGGACCAGTGGATGCAGCCAGTACCCTTAGCTGTCATCGAAGGCTCTATTCTTACAAGGTTTGGAATATTTAAACTGATTGACAAAAATCCTAAAGGCTACATGTATCGTATACTTAACTTGTATGGGCTACGTACACAAAGCTTTCTAAATTTCCTTATTGGGGCAATGTGATACTCCTAAGTTACAATCTGATAAACCTTAATTAAAGAATAAACAGTTAGTACACATAAGTAATCCTGTTTTTGACATTTCTAGGTGACGAAAACAGACTCAGCTGGTAGAAAATGTTGGGACCTTGTGAATGTGATGTCCTGCTGGGGCCGTTGTGATTCCAATGAAGTTCGTGATTCTCCTCACTATTCTGATGGAATTATGTCATAAAACCATAATTCATTTATTAGCATTATACATACAGCTGGTTATAAGGTATGCATAACTTTTTCAGATTCCTGACTTTCGGTTCCCATTCAAGAAATCTCATCATCCCGTTTGCACTTACGGGAGCCGCAAAAGCAAATCAGCCATGCTGAGAAATTGTGATGATGATGTGGAGCCTGGAACTGAGAGGTTGGTTTTAAAACTTAAAATTCATTTATGAAATATATTTATTGTGTTATGGAATTAATTTAATTAAGCATGAGTTAAAAAACGTGTGTATATTTCACTTTACCCCTGGAGTCATGCCGTCCAAGCTCATTAAAGACGAAGATTGAAAGATTAAAGTTGAAATTTCAATATTTTCCCCTTTAGCTATGAATACCAAGAAGCGGAAAGCTGCAACTGTTCGGTTTGCAAATCATCCGAAGCAAGCTGTCAAGGTTTGAGATATCGTGGTGCCCGGTCAGGCTTTTAAGAAATTCATTGAATGAACAAGACGTCAATCTGAAGCTCGAAAACAAAGTGGGAAAGAAAGCCGCTGCTAGCTAGTTTAGCGTTAATTTTTTTGTCTTGTAGAAATTTCGTCGCCTTTAAGTTTCGTTGATTGCTTTAGCTAATTGGTTTTGATGTAGGTGTGTAGCATATTGCATATTAATATTTTTTTTAGACATGAGAGTTAGAAATAAAAGTTTTTGGAAACTATCTTAGGTAGTTATATATGTTATCAGATAAGCTTAAGATTCAAACAAACTATATAATTTGAGTCTTGTAGATCACATTATTAGTTAGTTTCATGATACTCTGTATGAATACATTTATATTGTGTTTTGATTGCGTTAAATAAAGTTAAAGGGGTTTAAGTAACTAACTGTTTTTGAATGATGATAACTAATTAAATCCGTTATTGCATTACTGACGTCACTAATATATCATATACGGTCCGCTATCATCCACTTTGGTGAATTGCGTGCAATTTGCAACTAAAGGACACGAGTTTTTTTCGAATCCATCTTACCCGATAGGTCTCTCAATCTTTAGTGTTCACAGGAAGTTGTCAGCAAAAGCTTCTTTTATTAAACAAAAGTTTTGAAAGTCGAAACTCGTAAGTACATACAAAAGTTGCAATATAGATAGTTGAGTCCATTATTTTCATTACCTTTCAAACTAATTTCCTAAAGAGCTTAGACAGTCATCAAGTATAATTTCAATATCCGTCACTGTCTACAGGACTAAAGTTTTTCGTCTTGAACTATATCTGAGAACTACAATTATGCAAAGTTAGTTTTATTTATTCTCTGGACAGAGAATGTATTAATCTCATTGGGTGCGCCGAACTTGATAAATGGGCACATTGAGACACATTAATGAAACCTGAGTTTAACCATATAATAATGATGCGAATTGCTGTTCTACGTAAATATATTTCTTGGCAATGCGAAATAAACGAAATAAACCAACTGTTGATGCTGTAATTTTGGTTTAAAAATGAATTTATTTTCTGAATAATTTAACGACAAACCATATTTTTACTTGTACCGATTTATTGTTTACTCAAATTTGCAGATGAAAGGTGAAATTCTTCATCAAAGTTACTAAAGAAAGCTATCCGTAATCCGTCCATCATAACCAGCTTTATTTGAACCAACATTTTGCAGTATTAGATTGGATTGTAATACTTGCTTAAGAAGATCAAACGAATATTACGTTGGACTACATTTCATCCACCTATTTGCCAGCAGCGTGGATTTCAATTTACCTTTATTTATTTGTTCAAGCCCAGACACACTCTACACAGCACTTCAATAAAAATACTTTATTACTAACTTTTAAACTTGGAATTTATCATTTTGGATCCTGTAACTAGTATACTGTGCCAAAGTTATTAACTTTGATTGTAACTAATTAATGCCTAGATCAAACTGCAAACTAAAAGCGTCTATTTATGAAAACTACAGATTGACAAGTGGCAAAGTTAGATCTTGCATGTTTTATGCAAAATGTTGTTTGAAATAACAAATCCAACAAGGACAATACTACTTGTCTAATCCTTTTTGCAATGATAGCAAGAGCAGCTTTTTGCAGATTTGAATACCAAATCTTTGGGGCCGTCCACACACATGACGTTGGCAACTACATCTTCTGTTTCCATAATGTTGCAACATTGGCCAATGCTCGTGATCTGCTGTGATGGATTGTTTTGCAAGCGAAACCAAGTTGATGGAACGGCAAAAGACTCGCAGTAGCCTCGACAAGCATTAGTTGTGATTGAGAACTCCACACAGTCCGGAATTGTGATTTTTCTAGTGTGACCTAAGCGAAAACAAAGTGCAATGCAATTTTCCAAGGGCGACAAATGGAGTGGTAAGATTAACCATATCTAAATAATCCAGTTTAACCCCTAAATTGAAATAGACAAGTGGAAATTAGTAGATTTGTAGGATTAAAATTCACAAGGTACAAGTAGTTTAGTCTCCAGCACGTTGTGCTCACTTAAATTTTATTAATGTAATCTACTGCCTACTGCGTAGGTTGAATGGAGGGGTACTGATAAAAACAAATGAGAGTATTTACAATATCACTCTACCAGGGATAATGTCGTCATAGTATGTAGTTAAATACTATTTATGTACGGGATCTTATTTGCATTGCAAAATACATGAGCTTGCATTCATAAATGAGATTTTGATCGCACGATTAGCGCCCACTTAAGCACCTCAGTCTCCATTTCAACGAACACTGATTCAGCCCAACAATCCATGAGATCGGAAAACAAAGGGATAGCAATGATGCTGCATAAATGGTTCCGCGAGCTGTGCATATGTATTTGCTTAAGTAAAGTCTAATTAAATTATAATAAGACCGTTCGCATGGCACAGTGAGCAATACTAATGGGCCAAAAATGAGGGTAAAACATTACATCCTGCGAATGGGATTACCAACAGTAGTTTGCAAGGTATTAAGTAATGGCATGAAGATATATTAAAATGTGTAATCTGAAAAAAAGTTAGACCAAACAAACAGGTTTATACCACCACCCCATATCATAACTTTTTATGCCCTCTTTATTGTGCAGTTTCCTGTTTACGTCATTTTCAAGATGGCTTCCGAATGGCAACCGTACCCTTTGTTTTGTTTGAATATAGCAGGAACAGTAGTGAAAGCTAGCGCACGATTTTTATAAAAATAAAGCTTACACTTAAATGCGCTTACCAACTTTGTGACAACCTGGACGCTCCCAAGCATGTCGCCCATCAATATCAGCCTTTCCAGTCCCAAAGAAAAGAATAACAGCTAGTAGGATTAATGTGGGCCAAGACCACCATCTCGCATTTCTCCCGGAGAGTGAGACCACGGAATCCATTTTGGATAGAGAGAGAAAGTTCTAAATGGGAAGGATCATGACATTTTAAGGCGATTGAAAGTAAAAAAGATTTCGTGATCAGAACTGATGGCAAGTGCAAGAGTCTTATTGACTCTACAATATGCCAGTAAAAATATAGAAATTATTCGTGGATGGATGAAATATTAGTTTCAAGTTTTAATCATTTGTGCTCAAAGCGTCAAAGCTGGGAAAGTATGAATTATTTTTACGGTAGAGCTTAAAAAGAGACGATTAGAGGTTGACAATGTGAGTTGGTCAAGTTATAAATATGACGACTAATCATACATTCAAAGTAATTTTACGGGAAAAATCAAAATAATTCTTTGGTATTGGCCAAATTGAATAGTATTTGTAGATATGTAGGGTATTGGCAAATGGGATGGTCTGAAACGAAGATGACGGTTTGACGGCTTATAATCTATAGATAAAATAGTATAAAATGCATTCAAAAGAAGAGTTAGAAGTTCAAATGGCTCAATTTTATATAAAAGTTTGTCTACAGCCAGTGTTTATGGATTATCGAAGCCAGCCGACGCACTCGACTAAACTTTAAAATAATATTTTGTAAAAGCAAATTTTGATTTTCAACACTTTATTTTCATTAACTAGAAATATGAAGCGTCCGTATATTAACGTGTTCAAGTAAACGTAGGAATCATGTTCTGATTGACACATGCAAAACTCCTGAACAATTAATTTAGAAAAGCTAAACAATTTAATGCTAATCTGAAAAAGAAGACATGGCGTAACCGTCGTAGCATAAAACTCATTAAAATAAATTTGTAAAAAAAGCGTAACCAGCACACAATACTACACGTCTTCTTTGCCTCTCAGTGAGAAATATCATATGATAACACCTAATGAATGATTTCATGGATTCCATGCAACTTTATCCTGAACTTTTTTTCTTGAATGAGCGAGTTTTCAAACTTCCCTTACACAGAAACATATTATCTCTTTGTAATTAATACAAAATGTAGTATATCATGCTAGTTCTATACACTCGGAAGTCTTCATTAAAAATAATTTGACATTTTCTGAAAAAAGTCACTCAAGCGTTTTGTCTGCTGACAATGATTATAAGCGTTTTGAATTACTCAAGTTCAGTGAGACGCAATTACTTTGCTAATCATATTCTAAAGCCATTGTCTGAATTTAGCTCTTACGAAAGGATACTTTAACAAGACTGCGTATATTTGACACGTAAGATAAAGTATATCCTTTCAGCTCTGAGTAACTGTCCGTGTCCGCGGTGTGTACTCATATTATGATGAACAAAGAGCAAATTATTGTTATCAAAAAACGGAATAAAAGGTCATATCGGTTTATGCCATTTAAATAAAAATTCCTTGACCAAAGTGCATTTAACAATGTCTACTTGAAATGAAAAATTTTAAAAGTGATTGACTTAAAATAAAAGCTGAATACAAATTATCCTGCAAAAGATATTCCGATATTTAGAATTCATATATATAAAAAACGCTCCCACTCACCTTAGTACAGAGCAAGGTAAGAAACTCAGCAATTTTTTAAAGCTTTTGCTTACTTTTGATTGTCAAAAACACTATTTACTTTCTTATGTTGCCCCTTTTCTTCTTCCCTTTACTCGCTCCTTTCTCTTCTGGATACCACAAACGACTACAAGCTAGACGAGCTCTGAAAAAGGTAAAGCAACAGGCTCATTCGTGAAAGTTACTTACTTCTCATTCTGTGATAAAGAGTGGGCTTGTACAGTTTGTACCTAAAAATTAATGCTTCCCACCTAACGGGCTTCTACGACAATTTTTATCCAAGATGAACTTTATCTTATACGCCTCACTCCTACTGGATTATGGTAGAAATCCATTGATGTGGGAGGTATTATGGCTAATGGTGGATTTGATAGCAATAATTTGGCAGTTTTTTTTAGCTAAATATTGATGAAATTAACCTAAGACTGTTGAGGACTTGAGTAAATATGATAGTTACATTCTACACACAGCGCATATACACAAAACTTGGACCAGAAATTGTTCCAGAGTTTAAAAATTGGTAAATACCTAGACTTAATAACGTTCTTTATTGGGCTCTGTTTAATAGAACTGTTGCAGCTGCGCAAACTAAATCGAGGAATAGGAAAGAATTTTTGGAGAAATTTGGGGGCAGCTTGAGCATATTAGTGAAAGCGCAAATGTTTTTGGGGAAAGATCTACTAAAGTGACTTTCGCCAAATTGAATGCATATGTTGGCTCGAAAGTTTGATTTGGTGTGTAAATACAACATAAGCTGCTGGATTGTGGGTTGTGTTGTGATACCTAGTTGAGCCCATTAATTGTTTTTATTTATT
>Ga0210040_10001526_pt1 | contig 34755 bp, 21 predicted proteins | sample CryGeyCG12114_NA_FD_185462 | JGI IMG/M metagenome (GOLD analysis project Ga0210040, IMG submission 185462) | Groundwater microbial communities from aquifer - Crystal Geyser CG19_WC_8/21/14_NA (SPAdes) (version 2) | ecosystem: Environmental > Aquatic > Deep subsurface > Groundwater | place: USA...
GTTTTTTCATCCTCTCCGAAAATACCAGCAATAATGAGCGAGTAAATGATAATCGGGTGACCCACTAAAAAATGCAACAAACTCGAGAGGACGAGGAGAGAGCCAGAAAGAAAAAATTGACAATGATAGGCAGTCCATACTTACTTATACTATCACCACAAAAGATGCCCATGTAAGTCAGATGTCCGTCGCACACACATTTTTTTCTTCTCTTTCTCCTGCCAAACAGATTGTAGCTAACTAACTAGCTAACAAACTGACCACCACTACTTTAAACGGGACTGATCAATAGGCGATATCAGCATTATGAGGATGATTACCATTATTATTTGTAGTAGTTAGTTAGTTAGTAAATAGTGTTGAACTGTGGTTTATAGTATAGTAATGTTAGTGAAAATGAATATTTGAATGTCGTATTGCATGGGAGACTCTGAAAAAAACAGGAGAAGATAGTGAGAGCGAATCTAAAGAAGAAAGAAGTGAGTGATGCCAGGAGAGGGCGAAAGGGAGAATTTTTATTATTCAAAAGGTCCATTAGAACTCTTCTTCTTTGAATCATTCAAAGCACCATAGTTAGTTAGTTAGTTTTGACTGTAACAAAATGATAAAGGAATGAAACCACCATGGGAAGAAGAAAATATGTGCAGCAAATATTATGTAGAGTACAAAATCATTTTCATACGTATGCATAGATGCATGAATAAATGTCTAAAGATTAATAAGGGCACTTGGTTTACATTGTACAATAGTGGCAAGTGGCAGTCATAGTTAAGTTATGATGCGTGAGTTTTTCATGTCCTGTATAGTTTGTTTCGTTTTGTTGGAGCACGTGTGCTGAGTTAGCTAGAAATAGAACAGAAGCAGAGCATATTGTGAATACATAGTTAGTTAGTTAGATAGAAACCAACTGCTTTTTTTGGACAAAAGGTGTGGAAATCATTTTTCCTTTCATTGTCAGGATCATATGCAATTTTTGTTCTCTGCTATGATCTCTAGTACCCTTTATCATTACTTTGAGTTAAATTGCTCTATTGGCTCTAATAGTTTAGTTGCGAACCAGCTAGATTTTACTGTAGAAGCTGTGTGTGCCATTGTAGTAAATAGCTTTTATTACATTGTAAAAAATGAGCACTAACTATACTACAAATGCATGAGAAGGAGAGAGAGAGAGAGTAAAATCCAAAAAAAAAAATCTATTCAAATCATCATTCCAACTTTTATTATTATGTAGGAGTCCCAACTAACTAAAGTGGTTGTCTCATCCTCATTATTTACTTATTTAGAAATCATGTGTAGCGTGGGACTGTTGTCTATTATTCTTGAATAAAATCTGGCAATCCAAGTACACCAACCATGTGCTAAACTTTAGGGTTTAAAAAGTGTAATAGAGGGAAAAATCCTCTCTTTGTGTGCACAAATTGTCATCTTGAGAATGGACATGGGTAAGGAACAAAGTTGTGTATGATTAAATGGCACTATAATAGTTTGCTTACATGGAAAGTTTTGACTTTTATCACTGTGTGCACTAGTATGTCTTGATTCCCACGAAAATTTTCTCCGAAATTTTTAGTCCCCGTAGAATATGTTGCAAAAAGTGAGTCAGTCAGTCAGTAAGCCATTGTAGACACACATTACATGTGTAGGACGAATCAGGACGAGCATATTTTTTAAGCAACATTCGCTATTATTATTACATTTTGTTGTATGAGCTGTTTGCTGCATCCGATACGAATATAATGACGGCCACAAAAAGACCGTTAAGAAAGGACAGGGATGATGAATTTTTTTCTTCATATGTTCGTGTTGTTCTGGCTGTTTATTCATACGTGCATACAAGAGGCCTGAATGGTTGGTAAAAGTAAGTTGCATATGATGAGACATGCATACCACATTGAATTCCCAAGTCATCTGTGATAAACAATAAATAGAAAGGCTCTTTTCGGAACAGCAGCTGTGAAGTTAATAAAGAAAATGAATGAATGATTTGAGGGAGAGAGGGTGAAAAAAATATCTTGGTCACTCATTCATTATTATCATCCTGAATGCATATTATTGAAGGTTTAGATACACACAGGCGACTGACCAGACAGCGGGTAGGATGGTCATATTTTAGTGTCTATTTTATTTTTACAAGAGAGTCAACATCTCCCATATATTCTACTCAATAATTCATCTTTAGTGTGCACAGAAGGTGATGATAATATAACTATCGCTCATATTTCACCGAAAATCATTCATAGGACTAAAGAAGCAAACAAAACGGGTACAATGTGGTAATAAATGCTGTGTAGCTCGACAAAATGACATTAGGCACTCAATAATTGTGATGATAAATGAATAATAAAGAGATATCGAAATCGAATCGGAATCAGGATCCTTTTTTGGTAAAAAATTAGACAAAAATTGTGAAAGAGCACATGCTTTTTGACACCTTAGGCAGCACTTTAATCTACCGGTGGATTGACATTTATGATTATTGCAGTCAACACCTCGCAAATATTAAACTGCAGTAAACTTTAGTAGTCAGTTTGTAAACATGGAAGCCAAAAAAAAAACATTACAATAGATACGAAATTAAGTGATCATGATGTTGGTACTAAAGAGCCTGTACTCGTTTTTGTCACACCACACACAACGCAACAACATCATGCATCCCACAAATAATCTGTTTTGAGCACGACTATACGATCATCAAATCACATATGCTTTGACATGGAGCAAAAAGAGAGAATATTTTCAAACAATAGCCTATTCGTTTTCGGTTTGTTCCGTGACTTGAGCGTGTGCACGCTTTAAAAATGATGGGCCCGCACAGACAACAACAATGAAGAACTTGGACATTGATGCAAAACATGAGTAGCCAACTTGTAACTGAAAATGATGGGAATAATACCTCAAAATGGCGTGCCATTAACGCTCACTTCGATTATTATTGACAACGATAGCACAATAAAAGTGAGTGCAAGTGTAGCTAATCGGCAACAAAGGGAAGACACAGTATCTTTTGGTGACAACCATTTTAAGGGAAACTGACAAGCTTTCAAAGCTTTACATAAGAGTATACACGCACTACAACAGCTACTACTATTTACTACCACGCTTTCAAAAAAACGTCTCAATGTCAGCTCATCATCTAGTAGTAATTATTATCATCATTGCAATCAAAATCTAATCGTAAACTAACAAAATCCAAGTCATTAAACCCAATTGAATCTAATCTGAGTTACAAACTACTCACAATCAGTTAGTTAGCTAGTTAGCTAAAGCCCTAAGCCCTAGTACATAAAGTATAAAGTAAGTCACAGGCGTAAGTCATCTTGACCAAATCAAAAGTAGTCTAATCTCCGTCTTGTTTATTGTACTATTGACCAGCTAAACTATCCAACTAACTAACTAACCAACTTGTCATTGCTAGCTTACTCTAGGTCTGTCAATGAAACATGAGAATAGGATTAGGAGTTGACGTTTAGCTACGAATGAAAAAATGCAGGTGCTGTCGTAACTGAATAACTAGCTATATAGGGCTGTGTGGCTGTAAAACTGCAACAGAGAGACCTAAATTTAGCTTTCGTTTCCTTCCAACCATCTCTACACATGATGATGACGGGTGCACCCAGTAAAAGATGAGACGGGGTACAGGAGGAACAAACTCGGTTAAGTATATCAAGGATACTTGCCAAAGCTTAAATACTCTGTGTTGTGTGTGTGACTAAGATTCCTCCAATAACAATAATAATGATAATCACCATCGTGTTTGATGATGAGAGGAAGTGCAGATTGTGCACGCAAGATAGGATATGCTCCTACCTGTGAATCTATTCGTAACTAACTATACCATGTTGCATTCTATTTTTGGGGGAGCTTCACACTTGACTATAAATACACGACGAGCCAAAAACTCTCATCTTAGTCGTTTCACCGTGGCCTTCTCGTGACAATCGGATCTCGGGAATATATAAATATAAGCAGAGGGCAACAACTAAACTAGTAGTAGAGCTCCACACTTAGTGGCAACAGGTGGTGTTCCAAAAAAGTGTGCTAAAAAAAGACGTACTAAATACTACTACACAAGTGGATGACAAACATTTCCCGACTAAGAATTTGACTTGATTTTCTTTTGCGTGGCAAAAGAGTGACAATAATTGTGTGAGATTCTAGAAATCCTCATCATGAAATCTAAAGCCAGTTTTTGCTGCTGCATAGTGCTCGTCACTAGTGCATTAGTTGCACATTGTGGTGCTGCTGAAGAAAAGGATGTCGCCAAAGGGGACTTGAAGAATTCCATTTTCTCCACAAATTGGAGCAAAAATTCCACTGCTAGTGTGAGTAGTAGTAGCAGTAAAGAACCGAAGATTTCTGTCGGCACTTCCCGGCAAGCTCGAGATTATACAGGCACTACGGGCACTAGTGGCGGGAGCGGTGGCGGCGTAGCTGCCGGCGTCAGTATTGCTCAAAGTTACGGTGCTCCTCAACAACAGTCCACTCACAATTATGGGAGTGGAGGCGGCGGAGGCAAGGGAGGTGGTGGTGGCGGTAGCTATGGAAATGGAGCTGCTGCAGGAGGATATCCTAATCCTCAGTACGCCATTCCCCCAATAGTCATGGTGAGAGATAACTAACTAGCTGATTGTATGATTTTTTGTGATGAATGAACATTTAAATGACCAATTAACAGGCATCTTCGTCCCAAGGAGGATACATGTCCAGCGGTGGCGGTGGCTGGGGTGGTGGCGGCGGAGGTAGCATGGGAGGATACAGTTCTGGAGCCGGAGGTGGATGGGGCATGGACTATGAGGATGGAGATGGTGAAAAAGATGGTGGAGGTGGTGGATTAGGTGGACTCGGCGGTTTAGCTGTAAGCATGCATAAGCTTACCATGACAAATTTCAGGCTGCCCCACTAAATTTGAGACCGTACTATAATTAGCGGTCATCTTGTTTGAATTCTAGGGTTTGGCCGGTTTGGGAGGTAACGTGGGTCTGAAAGGTCTCAAGGGATTGAAAGCATTGAAAGCCATCAAGGGACTTAAGGGTCTAGGTCTTTTGGCTTTGTTGCCATTAGCTCCTGTTTTGTTGCCATTGTTGCTCCTTGTACTCTTACTGCCGTTGTTATTGTTATTGTTCATTCCTATCCCTGTCATCACGATCCCAGGAGGCAGGAAGAAAAGGGATATCGGAGATAGTCGCTCTTTACTCCAGGTACGATGGATATTTTTTGTTCTCTTGGCTTGCTAGCATGAATTTGTATTTGTGTGTGGTCAGTAATTTGTCATATTTTTTGGATGCAGGAGACAATTGAAGACATCATGATGAAAATTCCCGCAGATTTTGAGAACCTCCGGTGGAAGGATGTAGACCAGTGCTTAGACAAGTTCATTTGTGATACCGGAGTCATGGTCTCCCGTCACGCGCCATCTTTAGTGGGACCCGCCTCTTGGCTTTTGGAGAAAATCTGGCCCGGTCCCCTTCACCACAAGATAGACACTTTCACCAAAGTGGCCAATCTGAAAGGGAGAGCGCAAGACACGATTTGCCTGACCAATTTCAAATGCAAAGTGAAAAAGTTGGAAAACTTGTTTCACAAACTCGTCGTCGAGCAGACTCACAAGTTACATGGGAAATTAGTCCGCCGGATAAAGCCTGGTGAAGTGTCACCCACTAGTATTATCAAAGCTTTGTTGTCATAAATTAATTAACTTATTGTTATGCATATATTCTTGTTAAGTTTTCGTACATTTTGTTGAGTAGATTTTTATTCCAGAGTTACATGTTATTTTTTGACATGTTTTATATTTTTGCACTCGGTCAATACTATTATACTAACTAACTTACTTATGGTTGGACAGACTGCACCAGATATGTATTATTGCAACGTAACTAACTAACGAACTTACTTACTTACATACTTACTTGCTTGTGTAAAAAATCGTACATGCTATACGATGTACAAAAGGTGCCATGGACTTTGAATTTTCTTCGGAGACTTTTTTTCCTATCTTGTTTAGGTAGACAAGAGGGATTGTACAGACTTTAAGTGGACATTTTTATATAGTTTTTAGTGTGGTACTTGTAACTTACTTACTAACTTACTTACTTACTTACGGACATTACGTGAATCACAGACTGCTCAACTCATAGAATATAAATATTATATTTTTGATACTGACTTATTTTTGCTATATAAGATGATGACCCCTAGTTGTTCAGTTACGGACATGTTGTGACTTTTTAACAAGTACTTTTACATACGAATGTCTAGTTTTGTGCTTATAGAGACAAATTCTAGTGTGTGCCAGTGTTTTTGTATAGGTTAGACCTGCTAAGACGATCATGAGAGAGTTACATGCAAGCAGGGTGTATTGTACGCGTTGATAAATGACGCTTCTCTTTTTTTTGGACTGTTTTCACATTGTTTTCTTGGGGACTCATGGAAATACACGACAAGAAGTAAACAGACGTGGACTTTCGTGGTTTACTTTTATAGTTTTGACATGCGAATAAATCCTTTCAAGGACGTCAAAGTGAGAGCATTGCTGTTAGTCAGTGGTTGAATGCGTTGAATCAACTGACCAACGTGTTATTTTAACTAGAACGGAAACTTCATTTGGACGTCGGTAGGTCAAAAAACTTTGCAGTAAGCATTTTTCGGATCAAAAACCTCCTTGGACGGCATTCAACTAACTAAAACTGAAACAAATACTTGGCAATTAGCTAATAAACATTGCCTGCTAACAAGATAAGACAAGGAACAAAGAACTCATTCAGTCTTAAGCATTGCGCAGAATCCATCTAATTGCATCCTATTTGGCGGTAAATATATTTTTTAAAGTTTAAAAGCAAAGTTTTCCATTCCATATTCCATGTCCATTTATTTTTAAATTGAAACATGCTAAAGGAATACTAATAGAAACCATATTATCGTAGAAGTATTGCGACAGAAAAAATTTTTCACATGAAGAAACTAACGCCATTTGACTCAGAAATGTCGTCCTCCATAGGTGGATCCTCTTCCATAAAATCTCTGTACAATTTAAGGACCTCATTCTTTTCTTCTTCGGAATTCCATCCCAACTTATGTACAATAAAAGCTTGGAGCGATCGAGAATGGATCAATTTTTGAACGAAAGGCAATGTGAACTCCAGCCCATTTGTGAAAGCTGGAGAAAGTAGGGCAACACTCATGAGTTTCTTCAGCTCCAAAATGCGCCACCAAGTTTCTTCTGGAAGAATGACATGCATACAGCAAAAGAATTTTAAATTCCTCGGCAGTTCAAAAAGATTAATGACATCGACAACATTTTCTTGAGAATCGAATGGTTCTACAGGACGTTTGGTCAAGGACAATTCCTCGAGCCCGCAACACTGGGATATGGTGGAAAAGTCAAGCACTGGGTCGAAACTGGATGTGAGAAATATAGCTTTCATGGATTGCCAATTGTGAGTCCAAATCGGGGTACACAGATCCCAACTGCCGTCAGTGCTGAAGAAATGGAAACTTTTTAGTCTAGTTTGTGCTTCTTCAGAATTTTTCATTTTTTCCCATTGGTTTGTATCCATTGCTTGAAAGTTTGAAAAACATCGGATGATGTAGCATATATTCAGGCATTTAAAATTTTTTTGATGCATTATTAATAATGCCTTACCTTCTTTGATAAGCTTTTCGATCATGAAATCGTCATCATACAGGTCAACAATATCTTTGAAACTAACAGCTAAGGTTTCAATTTTCGGATGGATGCTTAAGAACTCTTTGAAATGTTTCTCCACAACATCTAGACCTATTTCAGAAGTCATCCATGTTTTCAAATGTAGATTCCTTAGTTTGGGTGCATATATTGCCAATAGTAGGTACACTGGATTCTGAACATGAAGGAAACTATTTTTTTCCATTTTGATCTCCAAGGAACGCAAATGTGAGAACAGTTTTCGCTTGATGCCATGTTTTTCTTGAAGAGCTTTCGTTGAGCACATAGGGCCATCTATGGTCCCGCGCAGACACAAGCTTCGCAGTTGAGTACATGAGCAAAGGATCTCGTGAACGATTCTGTGGTTAATTTTCTTATCAACTTGCAAGAATGTTAATTGTTCTGGGGCGCATAACAGTCCGATGCTACCATGAACTCCTGGCATGTACATGGTTGTTAGTTTCCGGATGCTCACATTTTGCAAAAATATTAGCAACTCGTACGCTATGGGCGCTTTCAGCTCCAGAATCAGTCCTACGGATTCTTCAATATCGCGTTTGAGGGTTTTGCACGTTTCCCTTAAGCTTAATCGGTCACGGGGTCCAACAAAATGCAGAATACAGCTTCGTATCTAATGTAAGATGTTATACTCAGTTTATGTAGCAAATATTTTATGTCTATGGGATGGGCACAATATAATAAGAAGATGATACACAAAAATTACTTCAGAGGGCAATGCAAGAAAGAGACTCATGTCTCTTTCACAATTTTAAGGAAGCCGGGATGAATTTAATTGATTGATTAATACCACTAACTTCTGTGATGCCAATTTTTGCCAGGCAAATACGACAGTTAAATTCCCTTCAGCCGTCCATTGGCATTCTTGGTACAGAGATACAGAAACTATAGCAACTATGCATGACATTTTCTAAAAATTCCCAAGGATTATGGACCGGCGTCTTTCAGTTTACATGCTGATAACTTTTTTGTTCAAAAAAAGATAAATTATCAACCGGGATAGTACATAAAAAAGAGGCTTAGCCACGGAGAGTTTATTTCTTAACACTATAGATCAATATATATAATATAATGGTTTTAATTACAATTTATAGAGATAATAATAATAGGAATGTGTACACTAAATTAGAGTAACATATTTTGTTACGCATCCAATAAAAAAGCATAAGTCTGGTTCTGTATTTTTTTAATGATCATTGTTTTCAACAGGGATAATGTTTTCCACAATTTCGTTCTCTGGTTCGGAGTCCAACTTGGGCTTCTTCACCGCGTGGTTGGCATCTTCACAAATGTCTGGATCTATCTCTCCATTCTTGCGTCGAATACCTGTCAATCATGAGTAAACATAAAAAAAATGTAATGAGATTTCCAGTCAACAAATAAAATTCTTAGGGAGCCCACATGCAAAAACATGAGACACACTTCCAGTGCATTTATTTAGATTTCATGCTCGTCTAGAATTGATTTTCTCCCTTACCATGGGTAAATGCGTCAACAGAATTCGAGTCTTCCTCTCCTTTATCCGACGATGCGCTAATCATAGAGTTGGAGTCTTCATTAGGAAGAACTGCACACAAAAATGATCATACTTGCAAAAATAGTACATCAAATCGATCCATTATAGTTAAGCAACAACCAACTAACCGTGATTCAATGCTTCTTGATTAGAATTAGAGTTAGAATCCTCAGTTCCAGTCAGGCCCTCTTTGTTCGAGTCTGAAGAGATTGCAGATCCCAAAGAGTCCTCCTGGGGTTGCTGGATCGTGTTTTGGGTCGGCTCATTATCATTCAACAACTCACCATTTCCATCCGCTATAGGCAGGTCTTTAAGTAGATCAGGTTTATACGTCAAAAGAATGTGGTGCGTCCACAAGGCCAACTCAACTTGATGGGGAGAGAATACCTCTGCTCCACCCAATCGTTCCACAGCCTTAAAAACAAAGTCGATTTCATAAAAAATTAAGCCAAATTCATTTTGATCATACTTTTCCCACAAACACTAATAAATTATTGACCAGCATACCTGCAGAATGTGCTTCAGCATTTCAAGATACTCAGCAATCGTGTAGTCAATCCCTTCAATTTCTGGTACAGCGGCTAAGCACTCATCAGCCATGTAGGCAGCCCTATCTGGAGCTGCTGCGGTAACAATGGCGGATGCTGTAGCGGGATTAATCCCCTAAAAAACAAACCAATCCACATAAAATTTCAAATTTCCTATTCTTTCTCTCATAGCCATAGACAAATCTGTAAAATAAGGTCACAAAACATACCTTAAGGTTAGTGAGATACTGAATTGCGGCGGGTAAGTCACCCTTCTTGAATAGGGCACGGAACGCTTTCTTGGACTCCTGCTCGACTACACGAGGTGAGTTCATGGTCACCAACTCTTTCAGACGAGGACGGAATTTACCTCTCTACAAAACAAACATAATGTCCAATTAACTCTACACTCCTCCTGTAAAATCATAAAAACTCCTAAACCAGACCACTTACAGCCAACTTCCATTTGATCAAATGAACCAACTCATCATGAATAATATAGACACTAGCCCCCCTCGCCTTAATCTTCTTAGGCAGATCATTCTGATACCTGCAAAAATTAAAAATTTTGAACATCAATCCCCACCATCACATCACATTACGAACCCATATGTTTCATATCCAACAACTCCAACCCAAATTACATAAAAAACGGACGCCATCTTTGCTTTCGCAGAGTCCCACCCAGTCAACTATACCAATAGCCAACATCATACATAATACATACGCACATGCCTAGAACTAACCATATTAGACCTATACAAAGCAAGCATCAATACTAAAACTCCTTCTCCTTCCTTCCACCCCTGGAAAACGCCATATTTTTCAAAATTCATGCATCTCTCCACACCATTTTCAAAACTCTTTTTTCACCCCGTCATATCATCCATCCTGTCAGGCATCTCTCTGAAAACATGAAGAAATCCGCAAACAAAGCAACCTACGTGGATTCCCTGTCCAACAACCGTAGTACAAAATATGTAGTAGGCAGAAAGTAAAGGAAACCACATAGACCGGTTGTAAAACGAGAAGAGAGTCAGAGTCAGGCCAAGTAAGTAAGCACAGCGAGAAGCACGTATGTAGTTTTATCCTTATGTACGCAGAACCGAAGGCAAACTATGCATTTTGGCTTCAAGGAGAGAAGAGGACACGATGAAAATCAAATGGGAATTCTAGTAGTATAGTTGCTAAAGCCTTTATATTCTTAATAGTATGTGAGTTTGGTACTACGTAGTTTAGTATGGTACGTACACGTCAGCAATGGGAATAAGCAGCAGCCTTTGGTGAGCAAAACATGATGGTGAGCTTTTTAGGTTGAAAAAGGATTGGATGTTTGCCTGCTACTGCTATTCACCAGCATTCAGTGTGGGGGCTGAGAGTATATAGTGTAGTAAATAGTAGTAGTAGTTAGTTAGTGACTACAGAGAGCTCGTACTTTGGTTTACAAAGAAAAAGTTTGGGTGTCTGCAACTGGTTTCAGAATGACATGGGTCCACGGAGGTCCGGATCTTCACGCATGGCTTTTGAAAGTTTGAAAATTGGAGGAATTTGGGCTTTTGGGGATGATTTTAATGGATTTTTTAGTATCCTTATAAGTTGCTAGCTATAGAATATGGGCTGGGGAATGCTCTAAGTTAGGTGGGGGGTTTCACATGTATAGAACGAGAGAAGGCGAGTCCAATAATACACAGTCAGAATATACGTGGTTGGTAGTTGGTACATAAATGTTAGTTGTTGAAGAATATTTTTTTTCTCTTCGTGTGGTACACAAGCAGTCAATAATTTACACAGGCATAGTGGACTATTACTCATAATTTTAATACAGCCCGAATTCTGAGGATGATATGGTTGCTGACGAAATAATTATTTCGAATCTTATATAGTTCAACGCCAACTACGAATATAGGTAAAATTTAAGTCGCACAAGAGCATTGTAACTAACTAGCTAAGAACAAAAATTTCCATCAAATCAACCATCAAACTTACCATTTATCCAATTTAATAAGCTCTTCAGGCTTCTTCGACTTGGAGCCTGCTTTCAGTTCCAATGCTGTGTCATACAGGGACAAGACATACCTGGGGAAATAAGAGATTCAATAAGATATCTGAGCAGAGAATTGTTTAAAATCCTTTTATCATTACGTTTTGTAAACCTAACCCATGCACCAGACCAATATAATGTTATAATACCACATACACGTGAATCATGGTGCAATTAACCCCAAACTAAACCTATAATCTGTACAATAGAGATAAATGTGTAAACATTAAAATGATCGAAGAGCCCATGTCATAATGAAAATTTGCATTGCTGATACACTGAATGACACGGACTGAACCCAAGATACTTACCAACTGACTATGCGACAAGCACTCAAGCCAGCACCTTATTATTGTTGAACAGCTGACTTTTCATAAAATATGACTCACACTAACCAACTAAATAACTACCAAGAAAAAAAAATAATGTAAATGCATCGAGTAGTACACGATCAGGCCTCTCAAACCAACTACTTGTCATTGACTTATTAACAAACTAACGAGCTCAGCTCTTATATACCTAGATAAATAAAATGCAACCCATAACATAACTTAACTGACATAAAAGTAACAACATGATGATGATGAGGCACACGATACCCACGCGCTTGCATTTTTATTATGTGAATGAATGAACCTGAAAAAAAACTACTTGCTATGAAGCTAACGATAGGCTACTGCATTCATTATTGTGCTCAAGAAAAGTGACTAAAATGCAATCTGTTACCCAGTCAGCAGTAAAGTAGCTAGTAGTACAGACTTTTTGGTGGTCACATTCAGATGATCGTGTGCGTAAGACTGAATTCATCCTTTTAAGAGGGAAAGCACATGGCACATGGTTTGACTGATCAGACAACACAGTCAGTGTATTACTTGATTCCTTTATTTATGCAACTCTCGTAGTAGTATGATCATATGAATGAACCCATTACCAATTGACCCGTAATCTTATTGCAAAAAGCGTGTAGAATGAACTGTATGTAACCATCAGTAAACTGATATCAAATTAATAATAATAATGCTAACACCACTATGCACACTACTACTGTCCAGTATCAGGGAACAACTGTAAAAAAATGCAATTCCCTGATTTCAATCTTATACAGAGGCTAGTACGCCGGTAAAATAATTACCTCTCATTCTAATAGATACAGATCCGAGTTCATTCAACATCTACCCAGGAAATAATCATGACAAAACAATGGAGCATTTACTACATAGTACATATGTACATACATTCATTCAGCCCACTAAAACTTTACCTACTACTTGCGTCACCAATCATCATGATACCCCATCCAATATGCATGGAGAGTGCACCAAAGTGCAACCAAGTACAAACTACTAACTATTACTATAGGAGCTAAACGTGTAAACTTTGTGTTGTGCATTCATTCATTCGGGGAATGCGACAAGTAGTACTACATTATAGTAGCGGCCGCCGCATCATCATTACAACATGTGCTCGAGCCAAAATGAAAAGAGATGTAAACAAAACAAAGAAAGTGAGAGAGGTGAGGAACAAGTCCTACAAACTAGCAAACTAAACCGTCTACGGACAAGTTGTCGTACTTTCATTATGATGATGCCACCCTGACCATCCATGCAAATATATGAATCCAGACCAGTTCAGAGTATAACTAACTAATTGGCTACTGCGGGAATCACCTGGTATCATAATAATACCCATCATCTGATGATCATGTGAAAATACATATTACACACACACACGCACATTCGTTTCGTATGGATAAGGGAAAGTGACATGAAAGGAATCTTGGAAAGTCAGTTGCTCCTATCTACAATGATATGAAGATTCAAACATGTAACTACGAAACCAAACCACACTTCTTTCCCTTTTATACTATATGCTCACAGTGAGTTCTTACAGCACACTAACTATAAGACTGGGCTAGATCCAGTTCAATCAACTAGTGTGTGCCGCTCCAGGAAAAGGAGTGCATCCTCATGTGATGTGTGTGAGAACCATGTGCCCCATGATTAGCAATGCTCCAAGAAGGCAAGGAATATTTCTCCTTGCATTTGCTTGTGATGATCATAATCTCAGACTGTATGTAATAATATGCCGAAGACAGATGAGGAATCTAATATACAAAGCGAGAGCAAAGTTCGTAACTAACTAACAAACTAAAGTACACCAACCTGAATTGTGAAATAGAGCCTTTGGTGAGAAATGCAGCCGTGGTAATCTCACTCATCATGATGGGTGATCAGCTGTAGCTTTTGGGATACTCAAGTCAAAAAGTGTACACTGCACTGTAGAGTCCGAGCTGGGATTCAGGACACACAAGAGGAACAGCACAAAAAGGGAGCAAAAAAGTGTGGGAAACCAAGAAATGCACACAGATCAGTGAGTGAGTGAGTTGAAGCTGATGCGTCCCGGAACGTCAATAATAATCGACACGAATATCCTTCTGTCGATGACTGTCAAAAATCCTCGTCAGTCTCCACAATCAATCCTTTGATCTGCTACACACAACAACAAAAATCACAAATTAATAGTCATCATTAGTTAGTTACCTGGTAGAAACATTACTACACACAGAATATATAGACTCAATGTAAAAATTTGGACACCACTAACTCACAATTCTTAGACCCGATGCACTTGATCTTCCTCGGAATTTGTCAACAACTCACAGAAAGTAGGACCACACAGGAACCCAGAGAAAGGCTGCCTTTTAGATTCACATATATGATTGCACACAGAACTTGTGTTATTTTCGTTTAGCACAGAGCACACAATACATAAGACTCTCGGAAAATTATTTTCTCTCTCCACTGTTTCTCTACAGCTCTGCTCCTTTTCGTTTTACTGTGTAAAGTGAACCTACACAGAGGATGGATCGAACAAGCAAATGTGTCAGAGGGAATTTTCCAACCAACCAGCCAACCTACTACTACCTAACGTTAGGAGTAAGTAAGTAAGCATACGGCATGCACCAGGCTACGCAAACCTAATGTTGTAGAGTTGGAGCCAAGCACACACAACCAATGTTAGTTTCTAGCTCAAGCTTCAGTATACTGACTGTACCAACCGTTCAATGGTGGCCAACTCTTACAGTGTGGAATACTACATACTAACTTTTATCATCACTGTCGTCTCGTTCTCTTGAGTTTGGGTTTCTCCTATGCTTTTAGCATGGCCATCAGAGCAAAGAGAGAGAGGAAATTCACGTTACTTACTTACTGACTGACTACACAGTATATGGCTCAGCCAAGGGCAAAATATGTTAGAACGGTGTCTAACTAACTAACTCACTGTACGTAGTACGTATGCGAGAATAGTTGGTAGGAGGGCAAATGCTGTATGTTGGTTTGCAGCCCTAGCTGCATAGAGGGGAGTCCAAAAAGGAAGCCAAAAGCATTGGGTTTAGTTTTTAGTTGGTTTGAGCAGCTGCAGCATAGGCTTATTTTATAAATGTTGGATTCATCGAGTAGATAGTTCGCTCTTTATAGTTAGTTGGACAGAAATGCTTGGTTGGATGTTGCTGAGATCCTAGCTACCAACTGGTATGGTATTGCTTGGGCAGCATATTAGGTTGCACAGCCGTGTTATTCGTAGGCTGGGCTCAGACGTCGGCCTTTTTATTGCGGGTGGGTTTTAAGTGATTAAAGGGAATTTTTTGGGGATGAAAATTTGGGGAATTTTCAGGGTTGCTTGAAGGAATTAATTATTAGGTTAGGGTTAGGGGTGTGAGCATTTTAGTAGAGTAGTAGTCTGTTAAGGAATAATTGAGGACTGTTTAATTTATTTAAAAAATAATTTATCCTAGCATGTTTTAAATTTTGCATGGACCTGGATAGTACTTTGGATTGTGGATGGGCTACGAATTGGCTCGACAAAGTTTCATGGGTATGCTGTTTCCCTAGTCTTGAGTTGAGCGTTGAAGCCACAAAAAATAATGGTCTTCAACTTCTACTGCTATGTAGTAGACTCTTGAAGACTTTAAAAGCTGACGGCAATTTGGAAATGATCCTATCCTATTCTTATTTAGCTTAGAATGAAAGACTCTGAAAGCATTGAGTAAGAGGGTCGTTGTCGTCAATTCTGCATGCCGGTGATCCATTGCATTACGTGCACTATGTACGCAAGGATTGCTAGCTTTTTTCCTTTTGTACCATCGTTAGTTAGTTACTCTCTCCACTCTAAGACATGCATTTTTTTGCATGCTCCTTCTCTTAGTTGATCGCAATGGTGCTCCGTCTTCGTCACAGCTAATCCCCATCCCCCATCATGCATCATCCACATACATACCACAAATGGACTGCTTAAAAAAATTTCCACACATTCTTACATGTCTCCTCATGAAATTCGCCCTCTTAAACAAAGATAAATGCACATTAGTTGTTTAGCTAGCTCGACATTCAAAACACAAAAATTCTGCATAAGGAGCTGTGCTCGTTTACGACGAAAAGCATTGACTAACTAATTCGCCGTGTGCTAGTTAGTTTTGCATTCACACATGCTTGCATTGCATTTATTTGCATGCAATAGCTTCGGCTCATGCAGAATCATCCAACTGTGGGCAAATTGACTCATGCTTTTTACCAACTTAAACTAACTGACTGCGTAGTTGGTCTGCATTTACTGCTTTTAAAGCTTAAAAAAGTTGCATGAACAACAACATGACTCTGTAGACATTGCAATAGCAGCTAACTAACTTAACATACAGTGCCTTTATATCGTGAGTCAAGTGTGAGCAACAAAGGACAGCTTAATACGATTCCAAGATAACCTCTCCCTTATATAAAAGCTGCTTTGTGGGCTCATGCAAAAAAAAGTGAAGAGAAAAAGATGCTTTGGGTTCTTGTTGGCTAAGTTGTCTAACTAACTATCTTATGCATCCTGTCTGTATGTTTCACATGATGTGCTCACTTTTTGTTTGCGGTGGTGATCAACTCAAGATTTTCATTTGCTAACTACTTGGCGGGGTCACATGAATCTTGAATGTACATGCAGATGTATGTGTATATCATATTGTAACTAAGATTTGAAAACTGACTCCATTTCATGACGCAGCATAAGAGGAGAGAGTAGTATAATGCATGTAAGTATGGGAATCAGCATTTTTAACTCGTTCCTTTGGTATGTATGATGATGATGATGGATTTTTTGGTCTGTAGCGTTCCTAATGCCACTTGATAAGCAGGTAGGTAGGTAAGGATGTTGTATGCACAACCAACCAGAATACATGGGAATATATTGCAGCATAGAGAGATAAACCCTGAAATGATAGTATGATGAGCAACAAAGGTAATAGTTAGTTAGTATGTAGTGGTTGGTTTTGGTAAGGATGAAATTTCTTTTTCCCGTGTTGTGTTGCTCAGCACTTAAAGTACATACAGCTGCATAGTATGTAGTGCATATGGCGATGAGAGTTGTTATTCTGAAGGTACGAGCATAAACAGGCTTGGGAAAAGATAGAGGTGGATGATAGCAAACAAAGCAGACACGAAGCATTATTTTTCCAACTTATTTAGAAAGCATTCACAAAAGAAGCATTCAGTTAGTTCGTATAGAAGTACATGGTGCATGCTACTGACTGACTATGTACTATTTCATAGGGTTTATGATTGAGCCCATGGATTGGAAAGGCCCATGACATGAGTTTATTATATGGGCATGTATGCAGGAATAACTAGCTAGCTACTAACTAACCAACAAACAGCAATTGTATTGCATAGGAGTGTACATTAGACGCAGAGCCCATGAAAAACATAACTTCATAATTTCATGCTCAAATATTGCACGAAGGCAAAATGTGTATCGCTTTATGTGCTTCATAAGTATACGTCCATCCATCGTGGCATAATAAACTTGGATCATTATTATCTGTCCAAAGCCAGCCTTTTTCACATATTCTGTCTAACTCATTTAGGTAGGTACACGACCATGTTATATTTGCCAAGCTAGAGAGATAAAATAATCATCGTATTCATCGCCATGCATACACCAGGTTTATGTGTACAGCGTTAGCCTGTTTGCATGCATTCTGACAAACTCGAGGCTTTTCATATCTCCGTTCACACAGGATTTTTAAAAGCATGCAATGAATATTATTATTGTAGTCAAAGTTGTACACATATACGGAAAACACAGAGATTTCTGTCTTTCTAAGCAGAATGATTCCTTAAATTCTATGCACACACACACATAGAGTTAGGGTTACAAAATATTATTCCTTTCGACATGAGCTAGCAAACTAGCAAGCAGCTCCTAAAGGGGGAACATGAGGACAAAAACTTAGTCATTTATAAACTTCAGCCTTAGTTAGTCACATATAGAAACCAAGTGCAGCAGGCAGGATGTTCGCGTTCACCAAAGAATGGGGTGGCAGCATTGCATGTGGAGTTTCTGATGAAACGATTTTCTGTCTCACTTTGTACACTCAGCCAGTTTTCTATGCTTGCCTAACTGCCTACGTAAAAAAAGATTCACAGACAAATGCTCTCAAACTACATGGCATTCATAGAGTAGGGTACGTGGGTTTTCAATAAGTAAGTTTGCCTGTATGAAACTACAGTGGAAATGTAAGCAGCTTTGAGACTCGTTATTTGAGCTAGCTAGCAGCAATGTACAAAAGCCTTTTAGTTTTAGTAGTAGACAGGCCCATGTTCTAAAATAAAGCATTTGGAGAGGGCAATATAACCTTTTCCTTTTGCCATCACCAGAGTAGGGGCCGAATACATGATGCTCCCATGCTTTTTTGCTGGTTGGTTTCCTATCCTATCCTCACGTAGTCACAGAAAGTAGACATAGTGAGCACTAAAAGAACCCCCCTTCCTTCCCCAACCCCGTTTGACTGTATGGACGCTTTTCGCTCTGCTCTACATGGTATACCCAAAGAATTAGGCTCAACAACTCTGTGTGTTGGAGAGTAAGAAGAGGCAGCCTTGGTTAAAAATTGAAGCGGAAAATATATTTAAATCATCCAATGAAAACAGTGTTGAGAATTAGCATGCAATGACTAACCCCCTAACCGCCAATCACACAAGCGTATTCATTTTTGTTTGTAATGACGTCACACAACTTTCAGGCTTCAATTTCATATAACTCTTGTCTGTTCATAACTACAGGTTTCGTATTCATTGGTATACCAATGACTACACAGAGTTTGCCTTAGCTCTATTCCCGTAGTGCTCAAAATACATCCTATTTCTCAGAACTTTCCACAACATACGCGCATGCAACCCAATTGGTACTACGAAACTATATGTACTCCATGGCGGACTCGAAGAGTTATGGGGAAATGATGAATAATTTGAAAACTTTGCAATTAGTTTCCCTAACAAGTTAAATGAGTATTGAGTATGCAAGATGGCCAAGCGTTATAGTTTGTTAGCTACTCCCTGTTGCTTGCTAATGTATAGAAGTGAATAAAATATTGCGGGCATCGAATATCTTTTGTTTCTTTATGCATGCATAAGACATGAAAATCTTATTAGTTAAGTTTTAGGGCTGCAAAATAATTGATGAGGGTCATGTCAACGTATTTTAAGGGAGCTTGAGGGTTTTTCATTTCAAGGTTTCGTAACATTAACTTTTAAGGATTTTGAAGTTTGTATTTGTAGGTATAAGACACAAGTAAACTACTGAACTGAAAATGTTCATGTAATGCTTTTAGGGGTTGATGAAGTCTATTCATATCCGAATGTAGAAGAAATCATGCAATTTGAAAAGAAAATTATATCAACAAAGAAGGAGATTTATATCAATTTGTTATTCTATTCTTTGCTGTAACATATTTGTTAAATTCAATGAAGTGATGCTTTTATTTTATGACGTAAAAATAAAAACACAAACCAAATGCAAGGTTTATACTGTTGCTGTCAAACGATACAGCGTCTTTCATTTAAAAAAACGAAACATGTTTTACATAAAGCATTTTTTTAATCCGAGGTTTTTATTTTTCAGCATAATGAATAATAGTATTTAGTGTCCTTGATAATCCGCTTAAATTTTCGCTCTCGAACAGGAGGAATGTCAAGACAAACAAAAAAATGTTACTCATTTCGAAAAAAGAACAAAAAGGTAAAATCTACTTCAAAGCGCCGCATTTCCTAATCGTAATTCTTTTAGTAGGATTTCCCGACGGGTCACCACACTCAGAGATCTTGTCCACAATCTCAATTCCATCCAGTACTTGTCCGAAAATACCCGTAAAGCCAGGCATATCCTGTAAAATGATTCGAAATTGAGAGCCCACCAGTCCTTTCGAGTCGTGGCGTTTTTGCGTTCGGCGCATTCCGATTGCACCACGGGTTGCGGGAAGTCTCGTATCTTCCGGCATGAACAATCCCTCTTCATATATTGAATGACCACCGCGACCATTGTTGTGCTCAAAGTCCCCAGTGATAACCTGTAAACAGTACGTAACAGTTTATTAGCACATCATCACAGAATATTTAAACAGAATACTGCTTTTACTCACTGGAAAGCCATATGCATAATTCTTGAAAGTCAAATATAACTTACGGATTCGCCTTTCCAGCACTGGAACACAACACAGCCATGAAACCCAAATCCTCTCTCTTTCGTCGTCAATGCTTTAAAATTGTCACACATCCTAGGTGCAACGTCAGGGCGTGTTTCGATAATGATTCGACCGATTGGGACACCTTGGATGTCCATGTCAAAATAGAATCTCGGTCCCGCAGCGTTACTAATTGTCAATGAGTTAGGGGAGTACTTGGGAGGTGTGATAATGGAGGGGTTCGACTTTATTATCCCATTTCCATTATACCCCAAATTGTTGTAACCGAGTTTCGCCGACGTGTATTGATGAATTAACTTCAGTGCTTCATGATTACACGTCGATCCACATGCGTACAGTGGTGACATCTGGATTATAAAAAACAGGGCAATTAAATAAAGTTGATTCGTAATTCAGAAATCTGAAAAAGCAATTCAGTTTGCTTTATTCTTACCATTGTCCTTAATAGCATGCTCTCCAGTTGTTGCTTGCGACATGAGAGGGAACTAATAAGGGCGGACAAGTGCGACAGTGACTCGGAGTTTCCGTTTGCAAGTGATTTTCTTGCGGAGGTTAACAGGTCTTGGACCTTAATTAAAATAATTAATGAATATTAGATTTGCATTCATTAGATACCATAATATATATTAATTCACAAATTAATTAGACCTATAGAGTTAAACAATGAACGAATAATCTCGCCTGAATTTTTTTTTAAATTACCTGGGGTAATTCGGCGAAAAACGAACTGCCACCGGACATGAGATCCTCTTCCAGATCTCTCTTGGCTTGATTAAGCGAGTCAATTACTTTAAGGACAAGATCTTGTTGCTTGCGCTCCACACGATACACCTCATTTAGGAGTTTTCCTAAGTTCAAAGTCTCAGCCTCCAGAGTTACCGTTAAACTTTCAGACATTTCTTTTAACGGTCTTGCATTGTGCCCCCGCGTTGCATGCTCCTATAAATAAATAAAAAATTCAATTTGTATTTATTAAATTTCACAGCCACCACTATTTTAGGTCGTCAAAATATAATTATTCTTACCTGAGAGCAAACACGGCAGAGGCCTCTTGAACACACTTCACACCATAGGACATGAGGCATAGCATGAACGACACATGATTGAACCCCATTGGAAACATTGTTGTACTCGTCAATTCTCCAGCCCCCCACTAATGACAACAATGTATCCGCATCGTCCTCAGACCAATTTCCTTTCTCTTCCGCTGCACTTCCCATACCATCGATCGTTGTATCGTGTTTTTCTTTCGTCTGAAAAAATTTCAAAATAAAAAATATTTATAAACCATCTTTAAAATACATCGAATGGTTCGCATATCTACTGTAACGGTAGGGCGTATGGACTACTGAAAAATTTACCTAAATCTCAGTATAAATAATTGTATAAATAATAATTTAACTTAATTTTATAATTTGTATCATAACATTTTCAAATAACTTAATTTGAAATACTATATTTGGACAACGAAATTAAAAATAATATTATGCTTGCAACCAGAACACATCCAAATCTAATCCATCCAACCAATATGTAATAGAAAATAAAGAGTCAGTTGCTTATCCCGGCCTAAAATTCTAAGCCTAAAACCGTTGTAAGCCACAAAAAAACTTGTAATTGTTTTGTGATTAAATAATATTTTTCAGTTGACTGGAAATAAAAAGCGGGTTCTGAAATATTGTTATTCTAATGAATTAGTATTTTCCAGTTTTCCGGCCACCAAGTGAATAATCTTCCACTTCCATACACATGCACAGAGACAGAGAAATTGCAGATTCAAATTAAAAAACTTCCCATTCCTAATCATCTCAAACCGAAGCACTTTAAAACACCATCCAAACTACACAAACTACAATAATAACATCCACTTCGTCATTACATTTAACGCAAAATTTGTGACGAGAGGGTCGAAAAGCATCGTGAGGGAGGTCAGCGTAACACCAGGATCTCCCGCCTTTTCACCCTAAATTACTGGAAACGATGAAACCCTCCTTAAATTTCCGTCCTCATAGGCAGTTTACTACAGAAACGAACAAAACAAACAATTTAATAAACACAACCTAACATCCAACCATTTCTCTCCAAAAGAAATGACCCAAAATCCTAGCCCTCCAAAAAAAATCCAAAAACCCAACCATCCAGAAACTGCACACCCACCAAAATAAAAAACTCACATACCCTCACTAACTAACTAACTAACTCATCCCCACTAAACACCCTCGAACCCAACCACAATTAGTTAACTTTACTCACCACAATAATAATATAAACTGGAACCCAAACAAAAATTATTTTACCGGCATCCTGACTGACTACAAAACACATACACGTATACCACTTGTAGAAAGCCTATATAGTACTCCCTATGTGAACACGTTTTGTGGAGCCCCAAAAAAATACCAAATCCACCAAATGACAAAAACTAACCTGGTTCATTCACATTGGACACTACTCGAACAACTACTACTGAACCTAAAAACCGTTGTCAACTCTGTCCACTTAATTTACAATTAAAAATGAAAATTTAATTCACACCGATCACTTGGATTCCATCAACTTCTTGGGAGTGGGAAAATTTTACGCGGCAGTTAGGAATGATGATCATCACTACTACTCTCCACCAACAACGCCATTCAGTGAGGACTGTGAAGAAGGACGCTATGTGGTGCTGCTACAGCATTTCGGCGGTCAACTCAAGGCTATACTACTACTGGCGCTTTTATCAGCGGCCATTTTCCCGCCCCAGCCCCTATACATTATACCTACAAATGACATAGCAAGATCCTGCGCCGCCTCATTCATTCATTCCTGTTGATGCGCCGCCGACGAGAGCCACCGCATGGCGGGCACTCTTAGTGGCCCACGCCGCCTCATTCAAACACATGGGGAGCCCATTGGGATCCTTAATTGTAAGGGTTCCTCCAGTTGTCCACCATTGACAACTCCCCACTGGACTCGGGGATCCAGTTGGTCATCATAGTTAATGTGTAACAGGTCATTTAGTAAATCCAGGGAGGAGGAAATTAGACAAATGTTGTTCAGTGAATATCATCTTTCCTTATCGGGGTATAGGTATAGCAGGAGCATTAGGATTGACTATAGCAAGGGGAAACGTGCCGCGCGGCTTGTTTTATATAGGATATACATAGAAGCAGACACTGTATGTTTGGGCTTATTGTTGTGCCAAGAAAATTCTTCGGAGTTTCCGTTCAAGAAACCGGGTAGACAGACTTACATGGATAACTTTCGGGTATGGGAATAACTGACTGAGAGTAGTTAGTTAGTTGGGGTCTAGAACTCTTTGGAAAGTAGTCCTGTCTATAGTTAGTTAGTAATCACCACTGTCCTGCAAATGAATGGATGGGATTTTTAGTTAGCTGGCTTGTTAGTTCTTAGCTTTTCAAGTGGGCTAAATGTAAAATCACTAGAGAGCACTAACTGTGTGTTTGTATGTTAGTTAGCTTAGTTGGGAACTAAAAGTAACTAACTAAATATGAGTTGTGATCTGAAGGAAGGAAAAGATGGAAATAAATCAGGAATTGGGTACACTTTTGCTTTGGAGTTTGTTAAGACCGAATATATGTGCTTTAAATTGCTTGTGTATGCAGTTTGCTATGTGGTGAGAGTCTGTTTGGGCTTTGCTTTATAATGTTACTTGCCCATGGTGGTGGTTGATGTTGATAGGTTTCTTTGAGTGGTGTGTTGTATTCCAATCAACTGTAAGTTAGGTATATAGTTTAGTTTGTTTTTGGAAGCAGACACTTAAAGGTTTTGTTCTGTTTCATGGCGTTTCAAACGGTGCAGGTATTGTGGGGATTTGTATGCTAGTATAGCACATGCACCCTTGATTAATCAGGGTGATGATAATGTGAGGTGAATAGGTCAATGCAATCAATCACATAGCGTCATCATACAATCTATAATTGATAAACAGAAGAGTAAAATTATTTTGTATGGTGAGTTGAAAAGTGTGTATGTAAACAACTGTGTTAATTGGTACAACCAATAATACACCGTAGGTAGGTCTCGGGTTGTTGCATGATTATCACCAAAATAGCATACATGAATCAAAGTGAAGCTTCTTTTTTTGCATAGAGGAAGTCACCGCAAAACAAGCCACAACTTTCACTTCAAAATTAAGTCTGGTTTAATTTTTCACTACATCTCATCACTGTAACTAAATGAGTTTGTATGGGTTGAGTAGTGTATACTTTTCGTGGTTTCCTTGTTTCATCTTTAAATCAAACAACAGGTTGTCCAATTTTTGTATGTTATGCAAAAATGGTAATAACATTAAATGGAAATATAGAAGGGTTTTCAATTTCTACCTGCATGCAAGAAATGACATAATGATAATCTTTTACCCAAAAAAGTCAACGTTGCATTTAATCGTTGTCCATTGTAGGAAAAGCCCACATGACTAAATCCACCCCCATGCCTATAACAAACATGTATGACGTGGATGGAACAGACGTAAAACTTGAAACGTAGAGTCTTGCAAAATACGCCAACTTACTTGCATCATATAGCAAAGCAAATAAATGAAAAAGCCTACTCGTATCCTGAAAAACGTTTTCCCGACAAACAAGGTCAATCTATACGCTGCTAACTCTCCCTCCCATTGTATTGCGCAGGATTTGAGGACCTCTTCATATTTTATTACTACGGAATGCCATAGTAGCTGTAAGCTCTTACGATTTTACAACCCCATTGAAATGTAGACCGGCTAAAAAGTTTGGTAGCCAGGCATTCATGCATTCGTGACTAACTGGGATGGAAATCCCACGCTTTCACCAGACTCGGTCGTATCAAATAAACTCTGTGAGGAAAAGCAGCCTCAGTTCAAGGAGAAAGGAGAAATAAAAATGCTCTGGCTGTGTAGTAGTTCCATTCTAGAAGATTCTCCGGCCGGCTCCTAGCTTTGGTGAGTGTCTTTGAACTTTCGAGGCCGCTCCCGAGTTCGGGAAAACCCGAACTATTGCCGAGGCGCTGGTTGTGCATGGCATGGTGAAGCCCGTTGCATATGGAATAACAATGATGCAACTTTTCTCTCGTGTGACGAAATTGAACTAGATAAATGTATTTTCAGCATGCCAGCATCCCAATTTCCGAATCCATATTATTACTTTGTTTATTCACATTAGTATTTTCATTTGCACGCTTTTTATCATCTATAAACGAGTAATTAATAGGGAAAGTTATTCAATTACAATTGGTATGATTACTATACTTGGAAATAAATAAATGAAGTCACCATATTTTCAATTGCAGGTCCACCCACATGCCAAAAATAATTAACTATAACTAAACTACATGGATACAATGCAAGAAAAAGTTTTTGTCACGAAATGCACATTAGTCTAATATGCAATTCCCCGGATCCAATGATATTTCATTGCAGGGCTGAAATTAATTTTAATATGCTTCCCAAAATTATGTCATTCATCTGTTCGACCTCGTTTCAATAAAATCATGCATAGCAAGTAAGTTAGTAAAAATGTTGCATACTAACTAGCTAAAACAGCTTCTGGTTCAACTGTTCTACTCACTCATACACACCACACAATAACCCAACCTAGTAGTTTTCACAATAAAACTTAGCAATTTACAATTTACCTAACTAAACTACAAGCAGCTGGTTTCGATTGCCTCTACAGTAGTACTGCTGCTTGGCTGGTACTGTATACACGCACGACGACTTTTTGATGAATGAATTAAACATACTGTATAGACAGAGTCAAAATGCACTTGTTTCCAATATCATGCATAATATGTTGGTTCACAAGCATTCATATACACACTGGCAATCTTTTTATTGAAACACGATGATGATGGTACAAAGTTTGCGTAGTGTGCAAATGTGCACAATGATCCGCATCGGTAAACTGTATTGTGCATACTGGCTGAGGCTAACACCACTGTACACCTCATCACATAACCTAACCTCATACCAATATGTATGTATGGTTGATTAGCTAATCTGTAAATTAAAGGGCTGATGAATATCCAATCATGTTTGGGGAATGCTGTAAACTCAAGTTCACCTCCATTGACCTAGAAAGAACGGGAACGGGAGATGATGAGGGATTCAAGCCAATAATACAAGTTTGCACAAGGACCTACAAATGAAAGACAGGAGTAAACAATGGCTGATGATCGACTAAAGACGAAAAAATTGATGTCAGTGCACAAATTAATGCAATGTGTGTCTGTCTTCATGTGGGCTCCTATATGGAAAGGAAAATCAAGTTGGGGGTCAAGTTACGTTGTTGTTCCTTGAACGAGTATTTAATTTTTTTCCTGTTGATGAAACAGTTTAGTTTAGGACAAGTTCATTACGACGAGTAATGTATATAGTGCTTGATAATTGTAATATCACATTCATTATAACCGGTGGAGAATCGAAAAATAGGATTAGTTGTTACATTCAATATGTACTATGCATGCATAATCCTAATCTGTCTGTGATGATGACCCATCGTTGTCTATGATGAATTTGCCTGCGGTGAGAAATTACAGTAATGTAATGACAATGTATATTTGCTTGCTATCAGAATAACATAGCGCAATAGGATTTGCATAGGACCAACAAGTTCAACTCGTAAAACATTGGCTACTTACTACTGACTGACTGATTGATGGCTTTATGATAGACATATTGTGCTCAACATGTATTGTGTCTTGCAAGTTGAACAAAATGTCAGTGACAGTATAAAAAAATTAGAGTGCTATTGTTATGTATGTGCTATACTTTATCCCAAATCATGTGGAAGTATTTGTATTTCACAACCATTTGTGAACTACACGAATAAATCATGTATCACACAGTAGTGTTGTGAAGCACTTGTTTGTTTTCCTTTGGAATGTTTGTAACTAACTAACTATGATTTGAATACGGTTATAATAATGATGACGACGACAGTGAGTGATAATATAGTAGAGTAGTATGAAAATTTGGCCAGTCAAAAAGAACTTATGTATTCTCTCGCGAGTTGTTTACTCTGCTTGTTGCATTTATGAATGAAAGTTCCTCGTCACTTTACGCATGTACTGTTACTATTTGGTAGTTAGTAGGGCTGTGTGAAATGTGAATGCAATTGTATATGCATGGTTTATGGTGTGTGAAAAATTAGCTTTGATTTGACATATAGTATGCATGTAAAATGTCAGTTTACGAGTGCATTGAAAAGATGTGTGATTTTTTCACCCTATTTTGGTAGCTTATTAAGCTTATTGGCTCTTTTTTAATAAAATAGGACAAATGTATTGAATGTTTTAAAGCAGTTTTTGCTTATAAAGAAATTGTTTAAGTGTAATATTGCACTGAGGATCCTATATTGCAATCCCTGTGTAAAAGTCTACCAAAAAAGTCTACTGATACTTTTGTTGAGAGTGAATGCTTGAGCTCACTCGTACCATGTCCAAAAATGCACGACACGGATAATTGGGTTTACAAATATAAATGTCATGTCAGCAAAGTGATTTCCAATTTGCTGATTCATTTTCAATTACTAGAAGAATGGGAAAAGTTGTGTGGTAAGCACTGGGCATGCATTTATCCCATTGTTATTAAAATATGGCATGAAACTTTTCACAACTCAATGTCTAACTAACTTGAGTTTTCTACCCAACATAAAACTTGTGTATTTGGTGGCAACAACAAGTTCTGAAAACATGTGTTGGAAGAAAGTCATCGTTGTCGACTTCAAAACTATTGTTACAATTTTTATTGTAATTTTGTAAGGATTCACATATGCTTGCTCGTTGTTCCTTTGTTTCTTCACCACAGCAAATCGTTCAGCTACCAAACTAGCTTTAAGCATTGTACAGAATCCATAGACAAGAATTTTATTCCTCCTCCTGCTGAACCTGCTGGCTAACTTCGCATATTATTATCCTAGCAAACTAACTGAATAAAAATATTTTTGCATGCTTCAGTTTACAAACCAAACCACAATGGGGTATAATCTAATGTGCACGGTGCACGAATAATTCATTATTTATACCAAAGTCAACACTGGCTTTCTATGCATACACTAAATCTTAAGCTGGATTAAGTCTGACTAATGAATGTGAAATTCTATTATCTTACAAAGTGTATTCGTTATTCGCAAAGCCGAAAAGTGCTCACTATACGACTGTTTGAAGATTCACTTTCGAACTTACTTCACATAATAAAGAATGGGGAGACTAAAGCACGGACAACTTTCATCTAGATCTAGTTTTTTTACATATTCCGGCAGCACAGACAATAATATAACGTTATGCAGCAGGTGGCTTCAATGGCATACGGCACATCTGACATTTTGATTAATGTGATCCGTACCTTTTAATAGTAATATGAAGTTTTTATTCTAAATGTGACAAAAGGTTTTAAATAACTAGCTACACCCATATTTTTGTTCAGATATGAATTTCAAATGCATATATATCTCAATACCAAGCATGAAACTTGCCAAGATTTTTCCATTTTGTAACTTACTAACTTTGTTTGGTTTTGCCACCCTTGTGATCTAGTTTCCTACCATTTTGTTAGAATAGCTCTACAGGATCTACATTAGAGAACAAAAAGGGACAAAAAAGCCTTTACAAGTGAAACGAGTACAATTTTTTGTGTCTTTTCAGTCATGATGATATGTAATCATCGCCCACATATGCAAGTTAGTAAACTAATGAAATATGGTGCCTGACTTTTGTTAATGCATTTTTCGGGAGCCCAACAAACTCAAAATAAGCCATGAAAGATTATACGTTGGGTTTTGGATGATTTTTTAGGCCCTCCAAAGTCATCCCAAAATGCTTACGGCATTATTATTATGTTGATTACAGAGATACCTGGAAAAAGGGATCCCATAAAAATAAACCCCTACATAATGCGTGCGTTGATTGCGACGAGGAGACAAGTCTGAAGGAATTTCGGTCAATCCTTTCTACTGTTCCCAATCTGTTTTGTTACCTGGTCATGACTGACTGAGTGGAGTCTCTGGAAAATGTGAAATCGTGCAACAAAGCTATTTGACTACATAGGACAGGATACTAACTACCAAAGATTTTGTTGAAACTATACAATAGGATTTATTAACCAACTGCCTAGTTTTTTGTAATACCCTTTTTCTTTCAATTCAGCATACATAACTGTTACTATGTGGAATGGAATGGTAATAGCCTGGCCTCTATGCATTATTATGGAGCCGACGTATGCTTTTATGCACATGAATTTCATGGGAATAAAACTGTATGTATGGCAATTTATACTTTTAAAGCCATTAGTTTGTTGGTGTATTACATTAAACCAGGGATCATAATATTCGTATTCACTTTTCCTTTGCCACTGTACATAACATAGTAGAAAGAAAGACATGGCACATAAGATTCTACAGAGTGAAAAATTTAGGAATTAATGTGAGAAGATGAGCCCAAGTAATGGAGTAATGATGAAGAATCATTGTTTTTACGAGTAGAATAACATGTGAAAAACCTGCTCAAAGCCGGTTCTCTATACTACTCACTTATTAATATGCGACTATTAAGCTACAGCACTTCTCACGGAAATCCCCTTCATCTCCTTATGGGCGACAACAATCCAACCACTTGTTGAAAAAAAAAATCCACTTGCCTTGCCAAATAAAATCCAAGTTTGAGTATATTCATTCCACATATTTCCCCACTTAAAACAAAAGAATCATATGCGCTCCTTTTTGTTCTGCACCTGCAGAAAAAAAGCCTAAAAATACGCACCTGCATATTATGCCTGCATTATCATTTTTCTCTCAATCTACGTAAACAAAACAAGGCACGGAACAGTATTTTTTGCCTTGAAAAATTCCTTGCTAGCTAAAACTGTATTCATCCCCTATTATTTTAGTCGTGCGTTGCATACATACACACGTATAGTCAAAAAGATCTTCTTCTAACTAGCTATATAACTAATACCACTGACTGCTACGCATCCTTATACATTATTGCCATCCATCCAAAATGTTGTATTACACACCTGCTGATCATACAAACCAATCTCTGGCTCTTATCATCACTTTTTTCTTCACCGCACCAGTACCTGTTTCCAACTTCTCCAACTTGAGAAGAGGGAGCAAACTAGTCTTCGCAGCAACAAATCCTCATACTCTAAAGAAATTGGCTGAAAAAATCTCCCCCAACTAACTTACACAGACTTACTAACTAACTACACCTACCTGTTTCTTCTTTGTAAAAATGTTTCCCAGCGCATTCACCAATCTCTCCTATAGCATCTTCGTAAGTGTCGGGAAGGTATGCATACAGTCCAAATAAGAGACATACTATATATGCATACATACATACCGTGGTATGTGGCACAACGAGCACACCTTAAGATGTAGCATGGATTGCATACAAGTTTCGTCCTTTAGGATAAAAACTAGCTTTAGATAGTTAGAATACATATACTAACTAAACTAACTAACGTGTACAAGTTAAGCATTCCACGGAAGGTATCAAACCCTAGGTGAGGTCAACCTGATGCAGCAGTATTTCTTACGAGATTATCGTTATAGTGGTACGGCTAGATATAAGTCAGCTAGTGTGTATCTTACTAGTGGAAACTAACTATATGCAGGCAACTTTTAGGTTAACAACAAAGTTGGGCAACAATCCCTTCTTCTAATGTCAGGTTGTACACTAGCAGTACCATAGTACTGCAGTTAGTTAGTTAGCTACTTTCCTATCTAGCTGCTGCTGAGGGTTGCTATCCAAGTCACTTGTTAGTTAGCTTGTTATTATTACTAACTAAAGTTTGTAGTCAGGAAGAATCAAAGAAAGGAATTCATTCTTGGTTGCCCTCCATTTACTCCACTCGCCAGTCTTTGGTTTTGACTCGAGGTGCAATCGCATACAGGAGTGAGTGAGTGGATACAAAAACACGGGATTTTAAATCAACATTCATCCCCCTCCCCCCTTCTCCCTCAGGAATCCGATTCGAATATTTTAACAGCAGTGTGAATGTGACAACCGCGTCAAGATTTTAATACCTGTATTTTAGCCATGTATACATAGTTAGTATTGGAAGTGGATATCAATTTTTATTGTTCTGTGCATGAAATATGGTGGATTCCAAATCGCCCGTGTCCATAACTGTTGGTTGGTTTTGGTTGGTTAGTTAGTTAGTTGATGTGAGAGTGATAACGTTTTGTTGTCAGTGTATGGTCCAAAGTTTTCAAGAGACCAAAAGGACGACCAAAAAACTGTAGTAGTAGCAAATACGTACATAAATTAAAATCATAGTAATATGCCTTGTTCCGCTGTGACCCTTAGTTTAGCCACGATAGCTGGTGTAGTTTCCGTAGCATTGTTGGCCATTGCCTTCTCCACTGATAATTGGATCCGCATCGATGTGAAACGGGGTAGACTTCGGGTAAGAAATCTTCCATATCATTATTATCTTTTCAGTGTACATGTGTAGTAAGGATTTGGATTCCACTATGCGTAGCAAACTCTTTCTAACTACTACTACTATTGCATTCTCATCCGTTAGTTAGTTAGTGTGAATTGATATAATTTCCTTTGTTAGTGAGTTGAGTGAGTTAGATAGCTAGGCTAATCAGTTAGTGCATATGATTTATGCATGTGATTTGTTGAAGAATTTAATGCATACATTCATTGGGATTTGGTGGTAGTATCGGAATGACTGACTCTGCATGACTAAACTAACTAATTACATTAAAGGGAAAATATTTTACCTTCACCATCTTTGTATGTGTGTGAAGATGAACTGAATGAGGGCATTTGTCACCAGTCTATGTAATGCATCATGAAGCAGAAGTAGTAGTGAGTTATCGTGTGCTTTCCAAATCCCGTAAGAGCACAAAGACAGGTTCGAGGAAAAGTGTAAATTTTGTGATCAATGCTATTGTGTACACTACTAACTAACTATGCTCTCCCTGTTGTTGACAAAAGTATGTTTAACTATGTGTGCCGTATGGATTGTCTCGTCCTGCAGTTATAGGTAGTTAGTTATAGCTATAGTGTACCACGAAAGGTATGTTTTTACGACTTGAACCGTCCCCAAATTGTCACCTGTACACAAAAATACGTGTGTGAGAGCTTTAAATGGATCGAGCGGCATGCAGCGTGGAAAAGTTAATATTTGCCGAATATTTCGAAAGGTCTGGTATGTGTTTGCCAGTTTGGATGGAAAATTCTATCTGCATCCTTATGTAGTAAGATGTATCAGCTATCATCAGTACAGTAGTGAAGAGTAATTTTTTTGTGCACAAAAAAAGTACAAGTGGCTACAATTATTTATGCCTGAAATGGGATATAAAAATTGTTGAAGTGAATGACACGGCAAAGTAAACAGTACCACTAACTGCTAGCCTGCTACCGTATTTTTTGATTGATCGTAAAAATGGGAGAACAATAACAGCACTAATTAGGATAAGAAATGTGCAATGGCAATGCACTGACACGGACAGTATAGTTTTTCTCACGCTGTATTTTTTACTACATTTCCTTTAAAGCAGTAACTAACTAACTAACTAACTATAACTTTTTGTATTGCCCACAAAGTAGCTAACTAACTATAAGTCTTGGGAAGTTAGTTTCAATATGCAAGCTAAAAGCAACAGGTTGACTCAAACCATACGTTGGCACAGCTGTGTGCAAAGTGAGTGCACACACATTCCTTGTGTTTGTGTATAAACATAACAAATGAAAAGGGAAACGTTTAAACCATGTAATACGTTTACTACAAACTAACTGAACTAAACAATTTCATGACAATAGTTGCTACTTTACATGTACGATTCACTTTCTATAATATACATGCATAAAATAGGGAAATAATGGCCATAGAGTCCCATACTAAATTTTTCATGCGTGATTAAGTCCTATTCTTAATGTGAAGGAAAAACGCCTTGGATTCCTCTAGTTGTCAACAGGACAAGGCTACACATGTAACCAATACCAAATAGGAACATATAATCACAGTAACTTTTTCATCTAGCTAGTTAGTTAGCAATCTTTGTAGCCAAAATTAAAGCTGTACGCAGGATTTCATCAATGCAATCATACACTACAATGCACTACTAAAAGTCTACTAACCACTATTTGCAGCACTGATTACGTACCACCATAGCTATGGCTAGTGTGGAGTGTACTATATCATACTATGATCCTATTAAGTGGTCACATAATAATATATACACCCATTCATTCATTGTTGCAGTATAGTGGTAAGTTATACCGAGTAGATTGGCTAGATTGGGAACTCATGTTATAATCAGAATTGTCTGCTGTCAAATATCATTATTGTGTGTACAAAAATAATACCCCTTGTTGTATTGGGTTGGGTGTGTTTCCATTTCTTGAGACATCGTGAGCGCATTGAACGAGAATACTTAACTTTATGATCATTCATTGTTTTCCATATGTCTACTGTGAGACAGGGATCTGTAGCAAATTTTTTGACTAACACAACAACACTCTGTTGTTGTATTCGGTTATCAAATGAATCATACACTTTCGCACCATTGTTACATTCTGTTCAGGACTACGGTGCATGATGATATTTTTGTGTGTCTAGTAAGTTATAGTTTGTTGGTAACGACAAAAATCTATAGAAAGTATCATCAAAGTAAGTTGCATTGTGATTCCGCGTTATGTAAACGGTCAGATGGCGTAACGAATGAGACGATATAAATCAAAATCACAGGCAGGAATTTAGCAATGGATGGTAGCTAGAATAGTAGTTTTGGATCCTTGGAGTAATTTGGTCCATTCATTTGGTTGCAAACAAAATGACGCCTGCATATTTTTTTTTTGGCTATCTAATAATTTCCCTGTGTGCAATCTATAAGCTGCTGCATTGCATTAATTGACAGTTAATTAGCCAGCCCATTAATGTCAAGAAACAGAGAGAGGTTGGAATAAATGCCTACGCTACGCACTGATTATCCGCATAGAGGAAATAGAAATTAAATTTTTATTATTCCTCACCAACTACACCTATTGCTATTGACTGCTCATTAAAATACATTAATGGCTGCTGTGTACGGGAATATTTTATCCCTGTAAAATCTTGATGCCGTATTGATTAGGGGAAATGTCATTGTAGGGAATATAATATATTAGTTGCGCACACCCAATGAATGTATTATGAGTAGTAGTTAGGAACTAACTAGCTATAACCATGCTTAAATGATGAATCAGGGTTTATTATTAGCAGCCTGCTTAAAAAAATGAATGAGCACCGGGGAATCTCATATTGATGTGAAGGCTCTGAGAAGTTTGGCCAATGTGCATTTCTAATGCTAGGCCACACAATGCAAACAAAGTCCTATGTAGCGTACTTACTAACTAACTACCTGTTCAATACGCAGGATTTCATACATACCTGCCAGTATACCGTGTGCAGTTAGTTTGTAATTCCAAATGTGAGTAATGATCAAATGTGAATGTACGGAGAACTGCTCATAT
>Ga0210040_10001527_pt1 | contig 34750 bp, 9 predicted proteins | sample CryGeyCG12114_NA_FD_185462 | JGI IMG/M metagenome (GOLD analysis project Ga0210040, IMG submission 185462) | Groundwater microbial communities from aquifer - Crystal Geyser CG19_WC_8/21/14_NA (SPAdes) (version 2) | ecosystem: Environmental > Aquatic > Deep subsurface > Groundwater | place: USA...
ATGACAGTCTTGTCAAGTTCAAATGTTTTCAATTTTCCTTTCTAGGTCAATGGGATCCATCCAAATGTGCGATCAAGAACAAGACGTCGGAAGATGTCAGATTCAAGAGAGCTCCAGCACCAGGTCAGTTTGAAAATTCAACTTTCTACTAAAATATGGAAATTAGCTTTAGTCAATTAGCCTTTTACTCAAATTGTTTTCTAATACAGCCTAAATGGGTAGTCATAAACCATTCTACATGCCAAATATAATTTAGCTATAAGGTTAGCTATCGTTAGTTTCTTTGAAATTCTCTGTTCGTGATTTGTTTAAAAACCAATAGGCTCAAGTAGACATAACCATGCAACGAAACAAAGCTCATAATGTATCCTAAATAATTTTCTTCATTTAAGTCATGCTCTCTTATTCTTGCATGCTTTTCATTCATATCAGAGTGAACATGTGAACTCACGTTTTTCTTCATCTTCTCTGTCCTTATTCTTTATACTTTTTTGTCCGTCTTCTTCCATATCTTTTTGAGTAATGTGTTACGTACGGGAATGTTTACCACAGAGCTGTAACTAACTTTGAATTAAAAAGGCTATGGGAACATCTAGGAAAATTATCCTTATCTGATATTTTACAACCCCTCGCTTCCGTGGCCCTTTTGTGCGTACTAACTATGCACAAAGTGTTCTTCTGACTAATCTGGCCAACTTTCACACTTGAAGGATTACACGCAGAGATTCTAATATAGAGTAAATAATATCGTTATTCTGCTGGTGCAAGAAAAAAATTGTCGTCACAAATATACAGAATTAATTCATTTTACGAGGAGTGGTGTAGTTACTATTGTTAGATTGGTTTATAAAGTCATATTTGTCTAGGCACTAACACTAACTAACTAACTAACTAACTAACTATTATGCAATGACATTTTGTACCCGCAGCCAGTTAGTTGGTTTCATTTAGCTGCAATAACAAATACATAATTGATCTGACCGTTTGTTCTCATACATTTTTAATTGTACGCAAATTATACAGCCCCAATGCTTCTCTTAAACATTGTTAGCATACCTGCCCTGCAAATGACAATACCAATAAATTGGTGACCCACCCAACATTTTGTGTGATGGCCAAGTTCTACAATTTTTATATAGATCAAGTAGATCATGCATTGAAAAAAATCGATTGCAATTATTACTGACTTACTGTGAGGTTTGAGATTAGGTCGCTTAGGTGAACATTCATGGGAAAATCCGTATCATGCAACCATGCTCAGTCAGTTAGTTAGTTAGTAATGAGTAACCTATTTAATTACAATTCAACGAACAATTGATTTGGATGCGATTGGCTCCAACTTCGTGGTCAGTCTTAGTTAGTACGTTAAGATAATGTACTGATACAGATCATTGCTCATTCATGCAGAGCAATGCATCATCCGAGATCTGACACCTGTTTCAACTGACTCCAAGCAAAAAAAAACAACCATCATCATTCTACATTAGTTAGTTAGTTAGTTAGAAAAAGGAATTCACCAACTTTGCTTATTGCATACGCATGCATTATTATCGCTACCATATACTTTAAATATTATGCACGGACGGAGCGACCGAATTGTTTATTCCTTGCAGTAAATAAAAAAAATATGTCAAACAAGATAAATAACAGTTAAAATGTTTTAGTTGTGTGGCCCAGTGAGGAAACTGAACAGTACGTAAAGTTTCGTATTTTTTTACCCCGTGTGATATAGTAAACAATGTATGTGGTTTAGTCAACTTGTTTTCACATTGTCTTTTTGTCCATTCTGTTGTCTACATGTGTCTGTGCATATGAACTTGCAACGACCTTTTCGCTAGCTACTTGGTTAGTTACCTTGGTTTATAATGAGGAAGGACTTTTTATTAATCCCACGTTAATTCGTACATCATGCAACTTTGTGTGTACTGTTAATTGGAACTGACTTTCAACAAAGTTTAAGTCCGTATTATGAAACCAAGCACACGAACAGGGTTTAATTCGTCGGCTGCCAACCAAATACTGTTGTTTTTTATTACGTCAAGTTAGACTAATAGCTATTTGACATATTGTGAAAATGTGCAATTAGTGATTTGTTAAGAATGCTAATCTATATAATGAATGACTCGAGTGAAATTATTTACATTAACTATTAGCGCCTTATGAGTCCATTGAACCATTTATTATGAATTGCCATTAGTTATTTAGATAATATTGACAGGAAAAGATATTGAGAAATTATTGCCATGTTATCCTGTCATGAAAAATAGCATTGGCACATCCAACAAACACTGTGCTTTAATTTTCACAAAATTAACTTGAAGCATGTAGTGTCAAATGGAGAAGTAACTTTCTTATGGCTCCAAAGGGAAAAAACAAAAGCATACTTTTTCATTCCTATATATGCTGTGGGTTATAGTTTAGTTAACATGTTTGAATGGCAAATTAACTAACAACACGATAACGATATTATAGAACGAATTTCACCTGTTTTATTCATCCTCCTTTGTCATTTGTCTCGTCTTTCCGCTCTTTTGTACTGTCATTAATGATGAGTTGAGGTATCCGCGGCCTAAGAAGTACTACTGTATAAATGAAATCCCTTTTTTCTGCTACACTTAATTATTATCACCCCTCTGACATATTATCAGCCACACAACAACAACATGGGAGGGGTGAATAATAAAAACATAGACATCATCGGCCATACTAACTATAGAGTTTTTATCGCTTTGCAGTTTCATATATACAAATTATACGTCCTCACTCATTTTGATATTATTGTCTTGGAAAGTATATAGCCAGTTAATAATAAAGTGATTCATATTTCCGTCCACCACCTTTTCTCTTTTAGTTTCTTGGCTGGTTAGTGTTTAGATGGGATGGTGAGTGGATGAGACTCGAACATAATTTCCTTCTACACGACATTCGTCCATCATGGCAACCTTAGTTATTTGAAATCATTTGTATGCATCATTGTAGTTTGTCTTATGAGGATGAAACAAAAACACTAAAGGTCTTGTTGTTTATAGTTTCTCACTCAAACATCCTGCTTGAATGGAATGAGGATAGAGACATTATCCCTTGTGGTTAGAGGGTTATAATTTTCATTAGTCGATTAAATCGTGATAAATGGGATTTGTGATTATCTCATACAGAGTGTGGGAAAAATATCACTTTGTGATATTTCCACCTGTCTACTATAGATTATGAGCTAGGGATTTGATTGAGGTGGAATGAGAGCATATCAGACATTATTGAAGGAAATGCAGTTATTTGCAATGTTGTAGAAAATGTGTAACATGATAATAACTTGCGGTTAACACATTGGTGAATTATAGTTAGTTAGTTAGTATCGCCAGAAAGTTTCTAACTATAATTCCAAAATGAGAGACATGGTACAATCCATTCTTTGTTCCCAAATGAAGTAAGTGTCATTTAAATAAGGCAAAAAGGGCTGTAGTGGTAAGAACTATATTATCATCAGTCAGACAATCGCATTGATAAATTCAGTGATTACCTACAACGATGTGGTACGTTACGTACACGCATTTGCTCATTCAGGTGCAAAATGGAGCTAAATATTATTTGTACTTAACTTGCAACTAACTTTCACGATCACGAGTAGATTAAATTACATACATGGGAGAAAACATTAACATCGCTTCTGGTAAAACGAGCAAACCTAGTGCACGAGAATTAACCAATGATTATGTTTAGCTCTATTTAACTTGTAATGATGTACACAAAGTGACGTTTGAAAGCCCGAAGGGACTTTCTCAAAAGTATAAAAACTGTTCACTGATTATTTATTTTCGTTGATGACAACAAATGAATGCTTAATGAAGTCTAGTTATTGTAATTGTATCTGGGCAACAATTGTATGCATGGTCAAGAAAGATAAACCCGCAATTAACTGACTAACTAACTTACTATATAGACTAGGGTTCCCTACTGTGCTCTCACCTACCACTAGCTAACTAACTATTACTAGGAATGACCAAAATGTGTATGAGGAGCACGTCTGATCATAACACATGATAAACTATTGAGATTGTGCACCATAGTCACAGAACGTGATGCTTTCTCAGTTCCCAATCTCACGTCCAATTCATTTAACTATTTTGTTTTCTAATGTGCAATCATCTAGTTTATCATTGATTCCCTGGTTAAATATGTAGGGCAGTGGTTTGATCATGACTTCATTTGCATGCATGTGAAACAAAGGGAATGAGCAATCCATTTCATTTCGTTCATTCAGTCACTACTATACTATTGACAACCCATCCAAATATTATCATGGGATTATTATTTGCTCCGTGTTCCATCAAACTAACCAACTAACTATCCATATTTCGTGACTACACCACCACTTGATCATAAAATGGTAACTATTCACGTACTACAGGCATGAGCACTTTGTAAAATCTGTGTGTAATCCTTTTAGTCAATGATTACATCACGACTTATGCATATTCCATAAGTCTGTTCTTCATTTCCCTGTACTATACTTATATCAGTAAGAAAATTCTTCTTCCCCACCTGTCTATATAGCAATGCACATAAACACTCATTTAGCTTTTGAACACGCTTCTTCAATTCCCAATTGTTATCACGAAATATTCAAGTCTACACACGCTAAAAGTAACTATGTGCCCAATTTCCTCTCACTCTAACACACAAATGTCTTTCTTGATCCCACTTTACATACCATGTAAATAAAAAAATCTCTTCCTTCTTGTCTATCCCTGTCACAGAACTTTCCGCGGATGCAACCACAAAATTTTTCACCAACGATCGTGGTCGCACACGACCCATCGGCCTTCTTTCCACGTCAGTGGGCGCTTTCGTCACTTCCGGCACTACCACAGAATACCTAACCAAAATCCTGGGCACTTACATTAGTGGCACCTATGCTCGCATTGTGTCCACCAGCTCACGCGTCTTCCAAGCCCTGTCCACAGACCAAGTTCCCCATGGTATCAAACCCACAGGATTCATTGCCTCCACGGTGTCAACTGAGATCAACGGTTATGCCACCACTGCACACACCACTGACTTTTACCGCACTTTCATTGATGGCACGTACGCACAAGTTGTTTCCACGCACTCTAACCTCTACTATCCCCAATGGTTTTCCGAACCAATTACTGCCACTATTGAGCCCACTGGGGCTATTTTTGCTACGCCTGTACTCCCCACTCAAGTTTCCGGCTCATTCCAGTCCGCCGCACAAGACAACAGCCATTCCAATACTGTGGCAGAACTGGGAATCATCCAAGATTCGGGTATTGACACGTACAATCGAATCCGGGCTTTGAGACCAAATAACAATGCCAGGAAGGAACTACAAGTTACGGGTACACATGGAAAATTCGTTCATAGTGACAAAGCTCTGGGAAAAGAGACTACATACAATGTATTCACAGGAAGTTATATACAGAATTCTAAGACGTTTTTGTTCTTCTTTGGCAATACTGTTATTGACCCTTCGCAAACTATGAAAATCATGCCCACAATCCAGGCGCAAGATAGCATGGATAAAATGGTGGTAGATGTGTCGCATGAGAATTACAATCTGCTTGTACCAGCTGCCCACGGGAGGATAAAAGTAGATGGCACTATAAATGGAGAGGAGAGTATGGAAGGAGTAATTGTGGAAATTGAAGGCTCTGAACCCTCATCAGGGAGGAATGAAGAGCTCATTTCTGTGAAAGGGGCTGAACCAATGAGCACTCCTACAGATCCCCGAATTGATATGATTCGGGTAACTTTGAATGAAGATGAAACCGTATCTCAATCGTCGACTTCATCTAGTTCCTCATCTTCCTCGTCTTCATCAGCCAAGAACAAAGAGCCAGAGTCTTCTGAAAATGAAATCCCACAAGCAAGGAAGATCCCTGGACCGGAAGAAGAAAATATGTTAATCAAACCATCTCAAGCTCGTTCACTCAGTCTCCCCACATTCACTGTGGGGCTCCCAGAAAAATTGGAATTCGTGCAAGAACGCACTGTAGACAGTTCTACTATCTCATATTCCCGGGGAACAATTTCCGCATCCCGACCTGGAAAACCGCAATCCCAACAGCGACCTGTGTTTAGTAACTACCGCCAACCCAAATCTAATCTGCCAGATCGGAGTCACAAGGCTTTCAATGTACTCCAAAAGACACCCAATGAATATAGCAACGAATTAGAAAACGATTTGCAAAGTGCAGCTAGTACTGGCCGTGCTACAGTCACGTACGTGGGATTTGCCGATTTCACTACAACAGTGGGCAATACTGTCATAGTATTCATGCCCCGAACTAAAATGATTGAAGATTTGTCCATCCACGCTTCAAAAACAGCGGCTCCATCTCTATCCACAAGTTTTGCCAGTTCCTCCGCAATCCCCGATTCTTCTTCTGTGCGTAAAGGACAACGATCCAGCAAAAACATTCAATTCTCCGTATCATCCTCTGTTCAAGAACCCGCTTCTCCATCTGTACAACCCAGTGATACCACCGTACTTGTATCAGGTCGTCAAACCGTTTTTGCCTCTGAGGGACTGCAGCCCCAGAAAACTCTTGACTCCAAAATCCTGCAACAAAACATGGGCTCGAAAACACTGGTTTTTGACAGCACCACTCCATCTTCTTTTGCACCCAAGGCGACACCAGTGCTCCCGACATACAGGGCTCGTGGTTCCTCCTCTTTGTCTTCCTTTTATCGACCCCAATCTTCATCCGTGCCCACTGTGCAATCTTCTTCATCCTTGTCACCTAATGAAAGAAGATCCTCACTTTTCAACCTGAGGAATAAATTCACACCAAGATTCTCTAAGACAAGAAATCAGCCTGTGGCTTCACCCACAATTAAAGAAGTCACTAGCAGTAGTAGTAGCACAGAATCCACCCCAGGGCAATCGTCTACCGCCTCCACTGTGGTCTTCCAATCTGGCATACACAATCCCACCGGACTTGTCACTTCCATCATGGGCACCATAGTGTCAGACTCTACAACCACTCTGTACACCTCCTTAGTCTATGGAACATACATAGACAAGAGCTATGCTCAGGTAATCAAGTCTACTTCCAAAGTTTTCCTCATTCTTCCCTCTTTATCTTCTGTAGTTGTGCCAAGTTCGGCTACAATTGCTGCCACTCCTGTTGCCTCATTCCAAACACCTAGCTCTCGGGCTCCTATATATACTTATGAGGTAACTACGAGTTCCACCGCAGAGGCTAATGAGGACGGGGAAACCACAACTGTGGGCTACAAAGAAGAGGAGGAGTTCCCAACCACTACTGACGGTAGGGTTGAACTGGAAGACTCTTTTGATGATATTGTAACTACTACTACGGAATCCAACAATTATGAGAACAACGAGATTGAGCAAAAGAGGAAAGTTCATGGGGCAGCCAAGGATCAAATTATTGTGAATAATGATAACAATGGGGATCAAACTGTATATGAAACGCGTACTTTGCCTACCACTGTATTCCGAACTTATACATACTTTACGACGTATTTCATTCCCAAGGAATCCTCTACTGTCACTTCTGTGACATCCAGGGAAGTTACAAGTACTACTGTGGGATTGGCTAGGAAAACTTTTACTAATGTGATCCCATCATCGTCTTCGGCTAAAGTTGGTAGTGTGAGTAGCAAAGGAGTAGAATATGAAGATGAGGAATATGAGTATGAGGAAGATGAGCATATCCCAGTCAAGCCATCTAGTGCACAAATCATATACAAGACCTATTACACTACATATACCTACTTGACTACCTTCTTCACAGGGAAAACTAGTAGTGTATCTAGTAGGGAGGAGACTGTATCTAATGTAGTCACATTGACATCAGAATTGGGAAGCAAGCCTACAACCACTTCTGTGAGTATTGAGCCTACAGGGACGATAGATTTTAAATCCAGGAGTTACAAAACTAGAAGTCGTGGACGATTTGATTCATCTCCTGTCGTTGTCGAAAAGGAGCAGAAATCTTCATCCCCTGTATACAGTGCCAGGCCCAAATATTCCTCCGCTGTGCCATTTTTGAGATCCCCTGTGTTCACTAAGGAATCTGAATCTGGAATTCAAGCTAGTTCTACTCCAGTAGTTTCGGAAAATGCAAAGGAAACTGTACTTAAGACATTTTTCACTACTTACACTTATTTCACGACCTTCTTCAATGGGGAAGAAACGTCAATTCAGTCCAGGACTGAGGTTCATACCAATGTTGTACCTACCGTGACTCGTCCTATTGTATCTTCTGCACCTGTATTGACCACAAGTGTACCTAAGTTTGAAGAAGAAGAAGAAATTACAACTGAGCAACCAATAGAGTCCCAAAGTCCTTCAAATGTGCGTCGGAGTCGCAAGAAGAAAGTAAAGGAGACCACATTCTACACAACTTATACATACTTGACTACTTTCATCAAAGATGGAGCAACTGAGATCAAAAGTTCGCTGCAAACTTATACAAATGTGATGGCTGGTGAATCCACATTGAGATCAGGACTTGTAGAACTAATTGAACCTACAACCCTCGTAGGGCGTTCAGCATCTGCATCTACGCGAGCTTATAACATTCCTGCAGTGGACAATAGTCTAGATTTGAATGAAGTCGGCAGCCATTTGAATGAGAAATTCAACACTAAGGATGATGATTTCCCGGCCACCACTTTAGAACCAACTATTGACGATTATTATGACTTGGACGGATCTGAAGAAGAATACACTACAGAGAATCCTGTCCAGTTCGAAGATAAGGACGGCAGTAGTGACAAAAATAATGTGGCTGATGCAACTCCGGCACTCAAAACCTATTTCACTACATTCACATATTTCACCACATTCTACAAAGATGGCAAGAGCACTGTGTCCAGTCGGTATGAGACCAAAACAAATGTTGTATCGGAAATAGTGGCAGCCTCAGAAGAACCTAGTTCCTCCACAGAAGTAGAACAACCCGTGGCACCTACACATCCTATCACATTTTTCACAACATTCACATATTGGACCACCTCTTTCAAAGACGGATCCAAATTGATCAATTCTCGGGAAGAAACTATCACCAATGTTGTCACCCCTGGGGAAGAAAGTTTGAAACCAACTGTAGCAGCCACCCAAGAGAATGAAATCCAGCCAACAAAGCAGATTGCTGAAGCCACCACTTTTTTCACGACGTACACATACTACACCACATCATATATCGGGGACTCTACTGTGGTGAACAGCCGATTGGAAACTGTGAAAAATGTTGTCACTGGAACGATTGAACCTGCGTCCAGTAGTAGTGGTATAGTTACACCAAGTTCCTCGGCAGCAGATGAATATGTAGACTACGATTTACCCACTGGACTTTTATCCACCATCGTGAGCACAGATGTGGTAGACAGAACCACCACAGTGTATTCTACGAATGTCTATGGGACGTATATTGATGGAATCTATGCCCAGGATTTGGAAAGTACGTACAATATCATTACCCCAACTGCTGCTGCAGTCACCAAATTCTTACCTGATGCTACACAGACTGTAACTGGAGTGATATCTGTAAATGAAGGGAAAACTGCCGATTCAAATAGTGGAGCTACCACCTTCTACACTACAAAAGTGTATGGTACAGTTCTCAATGGACAATATGCACATCTTATTGAAAGCAGCTCCCGTGTAGAAGCTGGGACACAATTGGAACCATCAGAGCAATTCAAAACTGGACTAGTGCGTGTCATTGATGGCACTTTAGTGGACACGGATAAAACTACTTTTTACACATCCAGCATTCTGGGAACATATATTGGAGGCCAGTATGCTCAAGTGATTGAAAGTACGAGTAGAATTGTCATCAGTCCTACCAGTACGGCATCATTAGGATCGTCCGCTTCACATATTGCACAAGATTTGGAAAGTTCCATCACAGAAATCCCCACTACTGAAGAGTATCCTACTACTACAGAAAACAGTGTTGGAGATGATGAGGAAGCAGAAGAGGAGAAATCTAACTCTATTTCCTTCAAGAGGCCACTTGGATTTGGTAGGAACCGCAACCGAGGGTCAGGTCGATCCCGTCTTTCTTATTCCCCTACATCCTCATCTGTAGTGCCCACAATCACTCCATTTTCTTCCCGTAGCCGGGCAGGTTTTTTCCCTAGAAGGAGAACTAAAACAAGTGACATAGCTGCAACTCCAACAGAAGATGCTGGTTCTTCTGCCACATCCACACGGACTTTTAGTCAAAACCGCAGCAGATTCCGAAGACCTGGTGCATCCAGCAGTGCCACAACCAGTGCAAATGTTGAAACATCATCAGTCAGTCCTTCAGACGCCACTCCAAGTTTGCCTCCCACACGAGGAAGTTCCCGTTTCCAAAGACCAAGATTTGGGGGAGCCCCTCGATTCCGACCAAAATCCTCTACAGTTAGTGCCATAGAACCTACCAGTGCTTCAGAAGAAAGTGCTAGGTCTAGCACAGGATTCACTAGGGGCAGTAGAAATAGGTACACGCCTAGAGGCCGTGGCTCTAGTAGCTCCCGATTCGTACCTGGTAGAAGTCGAGGCTCTAGCTCTTCTTCTGTAATCAGCCCGTCTTCAGTATCTTCCACCTCAGAGCCATCCTCTGTATACACCGGTGCTGAAGAGGAATCTAAAACCAACCCAGTCACTGAAGATACCAATGCTTCCCGTTTCACTCGAGTGAATCGGTTCCGTCTGAATCCCAGACTCACCACGCCATCTACTGTGGCTACTGAAAGTGCGCCCACTTCACCTCGTCCTGCTACTACCCGTAGACAACCATTCCGCAGACCGTCGTTCACAAAGCCCACAGCTTTCCCTAGACGCAGAACTACTTCTAGTACCACTACTGCAGCCACTTCGGAAGATGGGGAGTACGAATATTATGAAGAAGGTGTTGCTGCTCCCAAAAATGCTACTACAGCGGCTGTAACGACAAAGCGAACTACAACTGCTGCTACAGAAGCTCCTACTACTGCCACAACAGCTAGTACTAGAGTGCGGCTTTTCAAACCCCGGCCTCGACCTGGAGGGTTATTCCCCAGACGTCCCGCTAGGACTACAACTACAGAGAAACCTGAAACCACTTATGAATACTATGAAGGGGAGTATGAAGATGACAAGGATTTGGTCTCAGCGGGCACAACACTTACGGAGCAAAAAGCTATAGCTCCCATACTCACTGGGAGTGATGATGATGCAATGACAAAATTCTTGGAAAGCATCTTGAGTGCTGTGGGACACCCTGTAGAGTCACATCAAAAACGCAAACGCAGGCAAGTCATAGATTATGACAAGTACACACATTTTGGAGCACGACTCGCTCGTGCCACCTTTTCTAGATCTAATTTTCCTTTAAGTAGTAATAGACGCTCTAATTCTCGTATCCTTAATTCTTCAGACGATGACAAGAAGGACGACCAGGGTGACGAATACTACTATGACTACTACTATGACGATGATGCTGTGACATCGAAAGCCACAACTACTACGACCACAACTACGCCTGCGCCCGCTCGGAGGTCTCGTTTTCGCGCACGCATTGCACCGACAACTTCCTCTTCCGTGACCCATAGACGAACTCCTTTCACTCTCACGCATTCTTCTTCTCCTAGTACTTCTGACCAGCGTAATGTTACTCCTTACAGTCGATCACGGGCTTTGGCCGCTATTAGGACACCTAGTGTAGACAGTAGTAGTAGAAATGACAGGTTTTCATCCAGAGATAGTGACAGCAAGCGAACTTCCGCATTTCCATTTAATAGGCGCTCTCAGTCACGCTACTCTTCGCGCACTACAACTACTGAAGCCCCCACACGTTCTAGATACCGATCGCGCTATAGCTCTCGAGACTCGGTTACTCCCGCTCCAGCTCGCATTAGTAGTACTAACAGTGGTAGCAAGCCGCGCTTTGGCACCTCCTACTTTTCTCGCGGTCGCGGCACACGCTACGAAGCGCGAGAACCAGATGTAATGGAAGAGCCCACTACTATTGTAGTCACCCACTACGTACCCCAGCAAACTGAACTCCCTTATGTAACCGGTGGGTTGACCGAGTATAAAACCATCCTAACTGCAAGCCCCTCCCTGCAAACTTTAGCGCCTACCGATTATACCCAAACAGAATACCAAGGGGCTACCGTTTTGGCGCTCACTAGTGACCTGACTGAGACGCCATCGCTGGGTGTAACAGAAATCACGAAATTCTTCATCCGCGAGTCGGCTACTAGCTTGGTGACTTTCACACCCACTACTATCCGAGGGCGACGCACCTCCTTTTCTCACGTGATTCCCAGCACAGTGTACTCTGTAGAACCCGTAGTTGTGAGCACTATTACGAACAATCCACTAGCGGACAACAATCAGTTGACGAATTTGCTGCTGACTCAACTCTTGGGGCAAGGGCTTCTCAATCCTAACTTGCTGGGCTTAGCTGCTGCTGCTGGAAACCAACCACAACCACATAATGTAGCCTTAGGTAACACTAACACGGAACCTGTAACACAATATGAGACTAAGACCACTTCTTATGTCACCACAGTCACAGATTTCACGAGCACCGTCATCCCCATCACACTCAGGGGTAGAGCTATCAAAACCACCATTGTGGAGAGCTCTGTGAATGTGATCACGGCTACCGAGTATATTACAGAGACTATGGTGATCACACCCACACAACAACCCATGGCTTTCAACACACAGGTAGCACAGCAGCAGGCTTTCAATCTTAATCCCGCCTTGCTCCAAAATCTTTTGCAACCCCAATTGCTTCAACAGCAGCAGCAGCTGCTACTGCAACAAAACCAACCTTTAGCTATAGCCCCTACACAAGCCGCAGTTTTGCGAAACCCTCCACCCGCCACTGTCACTGTCACTACTGTCACAAAAGTGCCCGCGGATAATCATCAAGAGGAGGAATCAGTCGTTGTTAGTGTCAACGTGGTCAAAGAAATGAGACAAGCGGATGCTCCCAGCTCATCTGTGGTCACTTTGTATGTCTCAGGGAAAAATCCCGGAGAATTCAGCACCATTTTGCAAACAGTAGAGAGCAGCTATTCTGAACGCTCTAAACGGAGTGTACAAGACACAAATGCTATCCACGGGACTTCCAGTAGTAGTAACCAGATTGACCACGTTGACCCTACAATGTGGACAAACTCTGTAGACAGTAGTGACAATAGTGATCACTGGCAACATTCGGATCCGGAGTACACACTGGAGTCTAATCATATTGAGAGCGAACGAGAGATTCCTATGATTGAGCTTGAGAGCAGTTATTCTTATAGCGACCCTTTGTTAGTGAAATTGCAAACTACGTTAGCGCAATATGAAGATCGGGCTACGGACAGTTTAGATAGTGTGGCGTCCTCTATACAAATCCTCATCAGTAGTAGTGATCAGTTTGTTTTGCCCCAGTAATTTTTTTTTTCGTTTTTGTTGCCTAAGTTTAACGTTTTTATGTGACAGCATGTGACATAAGCAAGACTTTACAGGTCAGAATGTCAGACAAATATTAATTTTATGGAGCGGGTTTTACAACAATGCATTATGCTAGATAATAGTTAGTTAATTAGTTAAAGTAACAGTGTGACAGTTGAGTAAATGTTGCTAATATAAAATATCGTGCGTCCATAGGTGAATGTCTTGGTAATGAATTTGCATGTTTCATGACGATAAAGATGGGAATGAGAGCATGATTGGCTCACTGTTGAGATTAAATAGACTACTACTGTCGTTAGTTAGTTAGTTACTAGTGAATCAAATATGCCCAAGGGTGTCAATGTACGATTAGAAACTCTCTTTGTACGTGATAGTAAACAAATTCACATGATTTGTTGTGCATTCCAAATTACTATATTCTTGGACAGAGATAGTCTTAGTTAGTTAGTTAGTACGGACTGTGTATTTGTCAGCGTTTGCTACTAGCTTCCTTCCGATCATTCTAAAGATTTATTAGTTTGGAAAAACTCACATGTGGTGTTAAAAAGCAACCAGTTTTATAATCATGTTCAGTAATATGAACTCACACTGTAGATTGGTATATTGGGCCGTGTATGGTAAATGGAAATATGCTGTGAGCAGTAGTCAAGTGGTTTGATAAATAGTGACCTACTTTTGTTTGCATTTCAAACTGGAGAAAGTAGTTAAGGAATGTATAGAGAGTGAATGGATGGATGCAGGATTCAGTGAGGGCATATAACATTGTTAGTTAGTAAGTAAAGTTTTAAGTCATTTAAATGTCCCTGTGTGAGTAATCAGGTTGTCTCCGTAGGCTAGTTTTTTTGTACAAGTTTTATAATGCTAATAATTATTGCAATCATTACATTTTTATTGGAGGCATGATGGACCATTATTTGATGTTATATTTACGTGTCATCATTTTTGTACAAACTAATAATTGAACAAAACAAATAATAATAAGGATAAGCTATTGTTCAGCTGTGGATTGTGCATTCACTCACATAATGATTGTGTTAGTTAGTTAGTTAGATGAGAAAACGAGTATGATGAACGTGTGTACGTTATTGCAAGCTATTCAGGTTTCCTCGTTAAATTAATCTCTTTTTTTAATGTCTATGCAGATATTTTTTACAAGTTGCATAAACTTTCGTCGCCGCAAGGAAATTAAATGTACGTAGTAAACTTGAATTGATTCCCATCTAGTTTTAGTTTGTGAAAATGTGTATCAGTTTCCCAACTTTCTTCTTCTAACTCTGTCTTTCAATCATAATCTGATCTTACTTTTAAACTGTCAAGTTTACATAAAAAAATTTCCCTTGCTTTTTCTCACTGCATGCTAAGCTTGTTTGTCTATTTACATTTTTTTACAATCATGGTTTGTAATTATACACAGTAATTTGATATTGATACGTTTTTATATTTAGATAGCTAGTTAGTTAGTAATATATTGCTTTGTATAATACTTATGATGATGATGCCTTGAAATTCGTGAATACAATTTTTGCCATCAAATAAATCGAGTCTTCATTTCCATGTTTTTCCAAAATAAATCTTATGTGTTGTGCCAAATAAATTCAAAGGAAAATTTGATGCCATCTTTTCTAGATCATAAATTATTCTTGTGCAGTGCTATTGCTTCCATTTTTTCGCAAATCACATTGTCACACGGAATCACGCATTTTGGCTCATTTTCTTCCTTACCACTGTGTCTACTATTTGATTATTTTCAGCACCCGCATTGTTTTATTTCATTGCCAAAAAAACATACACATTACTTCCTCGTATATCTGTCCTAGCTATAAGATTTTACCATACTTGCAGCCATTTAGCACACAGCTGTCTTCCATATTGTCCATCTTTAGTAGTTACACCATTTTGGTGCATAATTTAGTTCTTCAACTCATGAATACCACTGTGCACTTACCGCCACAAAATGGATACTAAAAATGCACTGCATGGGAGTCTGTCATGTTGCCCTCTTTTTGAGCACGCAACTAAATTAAATCACACCAAATGAACGCCATTCTAATTCTACGTGAAATGAAACCTTGAGGTGAGTTTCTGTCTTCTATTATTCTGTATTTTTTGAGTTCCACAACTTCGCTTGGATCTCTACATGTATTATAAAATCTTGTCTTTGTACTTTGCTTTACCACTAAAAAAACTTGCCTTTCCTAACTAACTGACATCACATTAACTTGTGTTCAATACTTCTTACCACTTTAAAACCATTTAAAAATTACAAGCTAATTAATCTCTCTTCACCTTTGCCCTGTCTAATGCGCTTATGTATGGATTTGAGCATGAGTACATTAACGGAAACTAATCAGATTATTTGCATACCAGCAATTTATTTGTAACAGTAACTGAATAATCCTAACTTTTAGTTAGTTAGCTAATAATCTCAAAGTTAAAATGAGAACTAACTATAAAATGCCTTTATTTAATATTTATCCTAAATTCTAGAGCTGTAGACTAACAAAGCAATTATTTGGCAAATATTTAGATGACAAGGAAGAAGACGAACGAGGGGTACACAAAAGTCGTCTTCTTAACTTGACAAGTTTACAAGAGGGAGATAAAATCACTGAAGAAAGGGTCTCAGCCGGACGACTCTTTATAGAGTCTGGCCGTAATCTAGCTACAAAGGTGATGAGTAATGGAGTCGAAGTCATAGTAAGAGGTAAGGAATTTGCATCTTAGGCTCAAGTTAATACTAAAATCCACAAAATCACTTTACAAGAAGCTTAATGATTTAAAACAATGCTACATGAATTTGCTAAACCGTCATGCTCATAAATTCATTAGGGGGTCAGACTGCATATGTAGGTTTCCACAAAACTCCATTGCTAATCCCAGTACGGGTCACCCAAACGGGTCCTATCACGTTACCAGCCCATACTGTCTCAAGACAGTTTCATTTAGTAGAGAACCCTAATTTTCCAAATGTAAGGATTTAAAAAATATTATCATGCACAATATATTTCCGATACAAATAGTCTAATTATACTCCAACGCAATCCTTTTTAATTTTATAGCACAATTTAATTGGACATTTGCTCCACTCCCTGGTCAAGTCAGCAACTCCCGATTTAGTTACCAAAACTATGATGACTACGTTCACATATCTTACCACGTTGCTTCAGGATACTAGCACTGTAGTACAAAGTCGAGAGGAGGTAAAACAATCAATAAAACCCACAAAAAACTATCCATAATGTAATTTATTTACATTTCCAATCTCTAAATATTTCCCTTATAGACAATAGCCAACGTGCAGACCCAAAAATTCCAGCCTACCATGGAATATAGCCCAAGCCTGAAAGCTGAAGCCAGTACCTTACCCCCAAATTTCTTGGAATCTATCCGTTTAGGCGCTTCTCCATATTTAACTGACACTCTTACCACGACATACACATACTACAATACATTTTCCGCAGGTCAATCCCCAGTAGTCCTTACTAGCAAAGAAACTGTGTCCAATGTTGTCACCATCCCAGCATACATGAGTCCAACTCTGATGGAAGACTTGAAAACCATGACACACTCCCGTGTATTTGAAACGGAGACTTATTACACAACATTCACATTTTCCAAAACGCTGCTCCACGAGGGCAAAACAGCGGAAGTGAAAACTACACAGGAAACTGTAACCCAAGTTGTAGTCACGGAAGCTTTATTGCCTGGTAAACCGAGTCCAGTTCCAATGCTCACGCCGTTACCATTTATTGACCCGCAGCCCGGAGAAGTAGAATTGGAAGAAATTACCAAAACGTATTTCACTACGTATACGCATTGGGTAACAAAATTGAACCCACAGGGCGGGCTTATTGTGGAAAGTAGTACATCAATAGGTTCTAACGTGGTTACAGACACAATGGCTATAGCTAAAGATGAGGATAGTTACTTAAGTTCGGCAAAATTTGTAGGCAACATTTTGGCGAGAACACCGGTGCCTCATTTTCCTTCCAGTGTTCCATCTATGGAGAAAGTTTTGATCCAAGCTACCAAAACGTATTATACAACCTATACATATTTTACGACTATCTTGGGCACTGGTACAGAGCCACCTAGAATACATTCAAGAACGCAAATCGTGTCTAAAATCAGTACGGAAGCGATTTCTACAGAAATGGATGCTGAGTATGTACAAGAGTTGAAAAATTCGTATTTGAAGAAACATTCTACTATGTTAGAAGTGGCGTCTAGTATTCAACACATTATTCCTACGCGTACTATAGAAGCTACTACTAGATTGGGCACTTTGGTCACCCAAAATGTGTTCCATCCCCATTGGCCAAAAGATGAGGATCGTTTGGCTGTAGATGTGGAACCTACTACTATGTCAAGCAATGTAGATAGTATGGAACCAGAGGAATATGATCTTTTTGTCGCCCCCAGACCTCCCTTATATGGGGATATGGCTATGAATAGTGTGCATACACTTGGAACTTCTTCAGAAGAGCATTATGACGAAATGAAAGAAGGGATTCATAAGATTGTAGATGTTTTGACTGATACGAAATTATCTGAAGGTGCGCTTTTGTATCCATCGCAGAGCTATGATGATAATTTGTATAGCACGGAGGCAGGATCACCTGAGTCAGATTCTGAAGATTTTACGCAATATGAAGAAATCACTTTGAAAGATCCAGGAGCGGATTTCCCTACCACTGGAATGAATCAAGTTGAAATCCAAACAGAAAAACCGGTCACACATATTCCCACACCTCCATTAAAAGCCTCAGATAAATTTGAGGGGATTGAAATGATCCGAAATCCGCTAGGTGGCAGCACTGTCGACTCGTTCGAAAAAACGAAAACTGCAACAAAAGCGTCTGTAGTGATAGACTATCCATCCCAATTCGGAGAATACAGTGAAGACTCCACAGAAGAGCCCAGTTGGGAAGATAACAAAAAAGGACCCTTAATTGCTCAATTGCTTAGTTCTGAAGGGCGAATAATACCTACCACGTCTGTGCTGAGCAAACGAACAGGTTCTATTGTATTTAACGACATTTTGAGTCCAACTGTACCCAACAATTGGTATTTGCATCATTTTGAGTCTACTAGCACTACGCCCAATCCATTCCACAAAGATTCTGACAATCCTAGCTATGATGATTTGACATATCCGGATGAAACAGGACCACAAAGTGTGTACAATCTGTCCACATTTGATAGTTTCTCCTTCTTGAAAAATGATTCTGATTCGAATGAGCCGTATATCCAAGATCTACTAGTTTTTGACCAAGAAGAGCCCTTCACTGAAAGTGACGAAGGGGTGACAGAAGATTTTGAAATCGGCACCACAGAAGGAGCAACAGAATCTCCGGCAACCACCACTGAACGCAATACTGTAACTAAAGAGATTCCAAAAGCACCTACTACAAGTGCAGCTAAACCACAACGGCAAAATAGTAAACGACCTACCAAGATCCCATTTGTGTACAAAGGGAAACCTACGGGAACCAAAAAGGATTCTAATGTATACACTCTTTTAGATTTAGAAGACGATCTAAAAGCTTCCTCAGAAGAAACAGATCACCGGGATGACCCAGAAAGTGAGGAAGACGATGAGCCAGAAGATGACAGTGTTGAGATGCGGAAACCATTGGAAAACCGACCCCAATCCTCATACCGTCCAAAACCGCCACCCCAAAGACATCCAAGTAAATCTAGCTATTCTCCATCTTCCATCTCTACTGCCTCAGAAACTCAAAATTTAGATCCCGCCACTGGGATCAATTGGAAACCGCTGTTGAACTTGGGAGCCATAGGATTGGGTGGCCTAGGAGCATCCACTTTGACCAAATTGGGTCCTCTGTTCACATCCGTAGCTGGCTACATGAAAGGAGCACTTCTGCCCATAGCTAGGAATGATACATACCATCCTGGATCCCATAATTATGCCACACATGGGACAAGACTGCATGAACGACCATTTAAACGACTCCCGCCCACAGATGGCGCTCTAATAAAATACAATGAGCATCCCCAGTACATCCCTATCAATGGGATGAGTGGGCCAGAGAGTGGACATAGGCACAATATGCGACATGAGGATGATCGGATCCCTCGAATCCCCATTATGAATAGCCCCGCGTTCAGATTCCCTCCGAATCGACCTCCGGATTTCATTTCTGGACCTTTGCCTCCACCTATGCATATGGATGAAGATATGATGATGCATGGTGGAAGTGGCAACAATCGTGGACAAAATAAGAGATTACCTCCACAACATCCATTGGATGAGATTCATGAGCAGTTTTTCAATGAGTTGAATCACATGGGTGTACACAAGAATGGGGAAATGCATCCATCTTCTGGAGGAAAGCAGCAAGAGCCTAGTTCCAACATTGTGAACATTATTGCCAATAGAATCCCTTCTTCCGCAGGTCCCCCAACTAGGCAAGATAAGCATCATATGGGTCATGGAGGTTTGAATAGACGGCCTGGAATTATTAGGAAAACACAGAGACCACAAGGGCCTATTATTCCACCCAGTTGGCCATCGCATATCCCATTTTTGCCAAAAGATCCATCCAGACGACCAAGGCCTAACAATGGACATGAGCCCACTAAAAATCCTTCATTTGGAATGGAAGACCCGTTTTCTCATTTAAATCCTTTTGAATTGAGCATGCCATCTAGACCTGGGGTACCTGTTAGAAAGCCCATTTCCCCGGATAATACAAAAGTTTTGAAACCTGAGGCTCCAAAGTTGAAGAATACAAGGCCAAGTAATATAAGACACTCTACGAATCCCCCATGGGCGGAAGGGAACAAAGTTTTCCTGAACAATGCTGATTTAGTAGGCGACGTTATGAAAAATCCATTCAGTCATGACAATAAGAGGCCACAGAATACGCGAGGTCAATCTAAAGATTCCGCCGAGATGGAAAGTGAATACATTCCTAAGCCGTTAGGTCCATTTGATTCGCCTGGGAATAATAATATGAATGGTCATAATGGATTACCTCCGGACAATTTCTTTAACCAGCTGGAAAAGAATAATTTCAACAATCTTAACATGATTCATCCGTCTATTCTACCACCAAGACCTACAAATTTCCCTCCAAAGAAAAATAATGGAGACACAGCTAATCACCATCACATGGGACCGTCAGATCATATGAACCGACCACATCATATGGGCCCACCTGATCATGATATGGAAGATCATCCTTTCAATTTTGATACGATCCCACATCCGTTCCCCAATGGTAACTTTTTATCATCCACCACACCGAAATTAGATTCTCCCAAGAAGCCCTTCCATAATTTCTTTCCACTGGAGATGAATTTTGGTGGACCGATGAAGCATCACCCACACGATCCAAATAACAATCCATCTCGTGACCCCGTCAAACATTTAACACCGCAACTACATGATAATCGAAATCAAAACAAACAGGAAAGGCCATTTTTCCCACCAGAAATGGAGAAAACACGGACTCCAAATCAAAAGCATAAACCTCCATTCCTTATGACATCAATTGAAAATCCTGAATCTGCAGAAATGCATTTCACAAAACCAAGACCACGACCACCTCCAAATTCCGAATCGGCAGAAATACAATTTAACAGACCCCGACCATCTAAAAACTCGGAATCGGATGAAATACAGTTCAACAGGCCAAAACCATCACGAAATCCGACCAAAACTTACAATACTATTAATGACAATAGACGTCCCCAGGAATCTTCCCATTATCCGAAAACTCCAGACAAAAAATTGCCAGAACAGCCACCGGCTCCTATGCCTCCGACAAGGCGTCCCAACCCTACACCAGTATTGAAACCCATGTATCCAAAAACATCTTCCATTTACAATAGGCGACCCCCATATTCTACTTTGGCTTCCAATAGCTTTGAAGATTATGATCATGGTCCAGATGAGGAACAATTTTTTCATCATCCTTCCAATCATTATGGGCGTCCAAATGAGCGAAGGACTACTACTACTACTACAATCAAACCCAAATTTGAATCCTTAATGCCCACGAAATTCCCAGAACTTGTTATTAAGGAGATCACAGGGAGACCACACACTACCAGCAGTACCAGTAGCCCCACAGAAGTGACAAATCGAGCAAAAATATCAAAACTATTTATACGACGATTTTCCAACACAACGAGACGCCCTGCAAATACTGTCTGGAGGAAAAGTACTACCACTACTGTAGAGCCCCCTACCACGACAAAAATGACTTTCCGTCCTTGGTACCAAAATCGAAGGACTACTGGTAAACCAGTTACAACTACCCCAACTACTACTACTACTACAGCTAAACCTGTCAAGAATTCGGATCCACAAACTGTGATTGAAAGCTGGATGATCAACCCCACCATAAATGATTTGCTGAGTTTCGAACAAGATTTCAGTAGTAAGTACAATGCTGGGAGCAAAGCGAAACCAGCCAATAATACTACGGAACATAAGAAACCCGTTGTGTTTAAGCATCCTAACCACCGATATGACACCAGTGGTGAGAAAAAGAAGAACACATTTGATGCAGACGCGGAAGATTTAGGTTCGGATAGTTACTACGAAGATGATTACTATTCTTATGAAAACGGGGCAAGTAGTAATACAAATGTGCGACATAGAAAACAAAATGCAAGCTCACTGGAAAATCATAGACTAGAGAGTCCCACCGAAAACCGAAGAAGACCATCTTTGAATATCGAGAAGCATTTCAAGGATATGGCTGATTCGGAATTTGCTCAGGTTCCCAGTGGTTCTGAAAACCGGGAGTCTGTCATTGATCCCAAAACACATGGCAAACATAATAACTATCCACACCATGGGGAAAAAGATATCATGTCTTTGGGAGAAAGTCGTAGAAATATTAGCAATTTCCGTCGTCGATTTTCAACAACTAGTCCACCTCGAAAGCAGTCCAATTCTCATACTACTCCCACTCCACCCAAATTTTATGAAGACATTGACGGATTTACACATGTACCTAGTACACATTTCGGGGATAAGAAACTGCACTCTTTGAAACCTACAACGTACAAGCCCAGTTTGAATGAAATCTTACACGAATTGGATCAAAATGTGAAACCTACAACTTTCAGAGGAGATGAGATATATGCTACTACATTCCGTCCGGGTAATGTGAGACCAATTGGACCCAAAGTGTATTCCACAATTCGTACCTCCACTGTTAAAACTAGACGACCGGCTCCTCAAACAGGAATGTCCTCATTTTATGACGATGCTGATAGTATGGATCAACTAAAACTAAAAAACATGGAAATTCATAAACTTTCTTCTAATAGGAATCAAGCCAATCGTCAATCGGTGAAACCTAGCAAATCCACTCCAGCAAAAAATCAATATCGTCCCCGCCCACCAGATTTCGGGGAAGATGGTGCCGCATATGAGGAAGAGTACAGTGTAGAACTAGCGCCCCCTGGATTCCGAAATAAAGATAAATATCATAGAAATACTCCTCATACACATCAATCCATGCGAACAAAACCAGAAGATATTTTCAGACATCCTTTACGTAATGAAGTCGTGAAAAAACAGCCCTTAGCTGTGTCCAAAGGTAGACTACCGGTAGTCCCTCCCACTAGGGAAACTGTAATTTCTTCCTCCGCACCGGCAAAACAACTGCCCCAGAAAAGACCATCAGTGATTAATAGTGATACCAGTAAACATTTGCATCCGGACATTAAACTCATTCCTTTGAATCCATTCTACAAGAAACAAAATGAACACGACACAGGGGGCAATAGGAGACCATTGTTCAACCCTTTGTCCAGTAAAGGGAACAATAAACAAAATAGTGAAGCTCCAAATGAAGTTGTAGTGACAGCTGTATATCCTACAAGAGAAAGCATTGTAACTAGTAGCAGTAAAACGAAGCAAACAAGACCCAAAAATCCGGAACGGAAACCAAATAAGGACCACCAAGCAGCGCCCTCTGGTGGACAGAGGGAATCAATCTACTCGGACTACTATTCTTCAGAATATTATGACGAAGATGATGAATATGAGATTCATAATGCGGAAGGTATGAATCACATAAATTCTTCACCACCTCCCACTCAAAATTTACGGGGGATGAGACCACGTCCTGGATTTCCAAGGTCTACTAACCCACCGCATGTAGGTGGTCACATAGTGAATAATTTCAAACAGTTCAGTCCTCCTCGACCAAGTCCTGCGACACAAATGAATCCACCGATAAGACGACCCCCATTCCATCGTCCACCCCCTAGGCAACCCCCAGGGGATCCAAGACAAAGACCTCCGGGCAACTTTGGCGCTTTTCACAGATTCCAACAAAGACCTGGTGGGAACCGGGGACATCCAAAAACTGTTATGGAACCACCACCAATTGACTCGCATTCTTTAAAATCTCCGATTCTGGAATTGCCCAGTAGTGGACCAATCCGTCGTCATCCAATAACTCCACTGAAAGCTAGGCCAAATCTGCTTCGACCAAAGGATGAATTATTTGGCTCACCAAAGATTCAACCATCTTCTACTGTACATGTGATTGCTAGTGTAGACGAGCAAAATAAAATCGTGGGAACTAATGTATTTACTCAATTAGTGTCCGCTCATCCGTCTGGAGAATCTTACCAAGAAACTTATGAAGATGATAATAGTAGCAATTACGAGTCCGGATCAGAAAATGTGAATCAGCTAGAAGGTTCAGAATCCACCAACTTAAAATTACCATCCAGTTCAACCGCATCGGTAATAAAATACACTGGGGGGAAACTAGAGACCACACAAATGACGGAAACCATAACGCGAACTAGGACTGGTGAAGTGATCAAAGTGAATCCAACAAGAACATTTTCCAACACTAACAACAATAATAGCAGTAATCGTGGGAACGTTACCAAAGTGGAAATAGAAGCAGTTCAAAACCAAAGAATTCGACCATTTACCAGAACGAAACTACCCATCCCTACTACAGAACATACCACTTTTGGTACCACACCGCCTAGAAATCGATTGCAAGCATTTACACGTCGACCATTTGTAAAACCACCAGTTGAAACAAAAGAGCCATACATTCCAAAACACATTAGCTCCACTACCACAACTATCACAACATCTGAAGAATCCGAAAAAATCTCTTCCAGTGAAACCAGTAGCGTGAAAACAATTCTATCTAGCGCCACGGAAGGAAATACTGCTTTGGATTCTTTAGTCCGACGCCCGACAACTGAAAAAGTACCTTTCCGTCCGACAACATACAAACCTGCTTTCAACCCGACAACGTACAAACCTGACTTGAATCCGACAACATACAAACCAGCTTTGAACCGAACAACGTACAAACCATCACTCCGACCGACTACATACCGACCTCCATTTAATTTGCTAGACTCCAGTTCGGAAGTACCGGCCAACAAGACTTTCCAATATGTTACAGGACAACAAAAACCGACAAAAGCTACAGGAAAGAATCATACTGATGATGAGTACTATGATGATGAATACTATTATGAAGAATACTATGATGATGATGAAGGGAATACCAAAGTCGTAACAGTAATCCCCAAAAAGAATAGCACAAAAGTTTCTTCCGAAATCCGTACCACTTCAGTAGAAGTTTCCACTTCTTCCACATCCCGAGAAGAGAAGAAAAATTTGACCAATAGCGGTACACACAGACCGTTCTTTGTTCGGCATCATAACCGAACCATAATCAAACCAAATCGCGTGCTTAACAATTTGCGCACTAGAGGGTATGAGCGAAGCTCATCTGTGTTGAGCAGCAATTCACAAAGGAATGAGGCTACTCGATATGTGACACATTCTGACGCCTCTACTAAAATCATGACCGATACGGAAATCCATGTTGTCACTTTGTCTGGAGCATTGGTGACACAAACGATTTTAATTACGAGGACTTTACCTCCGGATACAGTTATTAGCACTATTGTGGGCTCGGTCACTTTGGTTAATAGTGTGGAGATTACACCGACCACGGTTCGAACCACTATTTTCTCCCAGCCTACTAGAATGGTAGAGCATCAGCCTAGTTTCGAAGTGGAGTCTAGTGAAGAGACGGTGACTGTGACTAAAACGGTTAGTGAAAGCGAATCTACTTCGATTAATGGAGGAGATGGCGCCAAAAAGGAAGAAAATACGTCTTCGGGTCTTTGCAATGATAAAAATTGTCCCGAGAAGTTTAATCAGCTTTGTAGAAGCTATAATAATGGGACGAGGACAAAATGCGATTGCAAACCGGGATATGCCCGCATGAAATCGACTTATCGATGCAGACGTGAGTAAAATATTGTTTTACAGACAGTACTACTAGCGGAATATTTTTTTTTGTAAGTTATAGGAGTAAATATAAATTGTGTGATTATTTTTAGCTACTTACACCTATAAATTGAGCCTGGCTGTGAAACACATGAATGGGATTGGATTTGATTTCCATGATTTGCACAACTCAGCATCCCAATCGTATTCCAATTTCTCACAAGTGGCACAAAATGCTATTGATAAAGCCTTTTTGATCACGGATATTCGTAGACAGTATCAAGGATCGGAAATAATTACACTACGGCCAGACAATGGGTTCAATGCGGATAGGAAACTTTTAGAGCCTAAAGTTTATGTTGATTTTATTGTGCAGGTATGAGAAGAATTAATACTTCGTAATGTTTTAGAGTATGGAAAATTCAAAAACTTAATTTTTGCCTCTTTATGTCAACTTTATTTTCAGTTGACCACAAATGTATCTGAAAGTCGTATCAGAAATCATTTGGTGAAAACATTGAAGGCAGAAAACTTCCATATTGGAAGTACGGATATAGTTGCTTCTAATGATATGTCCGATTTCTTGGCTGCAGGTCTGCATTTCTATACACGATGGTTTAATTGTCGAGCTTATTCGATGTGAATTTTCACATGAATCTATTTTTTTTCAGATTTTGACGAATGTTCCAACGAAGATTACAACGATTGCTCTTCTAACGCTATCTGCAAAAATATGTTGGGCTCTTTCACATGCGAATGCATTCCAGGATTTAGAGATGCTTCCAAAAAGAAGCATAGGCCGGGCAGAGAATGTTATGGTATATTTAACAATACTTTAATCTATTTCATGCAAAGCAAAATAATAATTAAATTATTCAATACAAATAACCATTTTTACATTATAATAGAAATGGCTGGTTGCCAGAAATGTAGCTACAAAGGAAATTGTATGACTGACAAATATGGCTACCCGTACTGTGAATGTTTCCGCTGGTATGGTGGCGCTGAATGCCAAATCAACTTGAAAGGTACGCAATTTCCCAATAAGCAAAGTATTTGATTCTGCTGTTCGGCATTAAACTGTGCCAACTAAAAAGTTAAACAATACTTTTTATTTCACTCACAGTGTTACTACTCTCTATCATCGGCATCGGAGCTGTACTATTTTTCCTTGTTCTGCTATGCGGAATTCTCGTGTGCCGTAAAAGTGGGGTAACCAGAGAAAGACCTGGGAGTAAGTTTTTTCATGATTTTTAATACTTTCAGGAAAGCGTGATATGTGATGCGAAATTTTGTTTACTAGGTGGAAGATTTATGAGATACCGAAGTCCAGCTTCCCAAGCCACTCTAGAGAGAACAGCCATAATGCATGATTCTACCAGCAGTGATAGAAGCCAAAGTCCTCCAAGTCCACCGGTGCGTGTGAATCCTTCATTCACACCAGATTCACTACTGGTACAGTAACATACCGTGAAATTTGAACTGTGTAAAAAAGATACTATTAATATCCTTTTAATATGTAGCTGGAAGGAGAGCCAAAACGACCAAAAACATCAAGAGACCATCAAGAAGGGAATTTGATGCAGTTTTCAATGAGAAGTGGAGGAGACCATCATCAAATGGGAAGACAGGTAAACCAAAGATCAGTCCTAAATTTCCAGTATAATCACTCCAGGAAAAATTTTTAATCTTTGTTTTTGTATTCATATATCATATGCAGGATCATCGATCCTTAGCAGTTTTGATTCCCCGAGCCAAAATAAAACCCCCATCTAGACCATCTTCTCGAGCAAATGTTGCCAGTGGTGCATCTTTGGGAGCAGATTGCCAACAGGATTTAGCTGCTACTGAAAGAAAGCTTATGAGCTACTTGGATCAAACTCCCTATACTGCAGGGGTAAAAAGTTTTGTACAGCAATTTTGTAGTCAGTATTCATGTAGCAAAAGTACAAATAATTTTACAAAGCATTGTATTTCTTTAGATTCATAGAGGAGGAGCTCACCAACTTGCGCCATCTAGTCGTCAATCAACAATAAGACGTACGGAGTCTAATAAGTTTAGAAAATTTTCTCTACAAGAACAGAGAAAACTTTCTACTGGTATGAAAAATTTCATAATAATCGGGTAGAGAAATGCTGCACACAAATTAATGTGCGTGCCTAATTTTTAAAACTCTACAAAATAGGTGCCTTAGTATCATCCGGGACAGAAGTTTCTGCCCGCGGTGGGGTCCGAAGATCATCAATCGGATTGGAGCCTTCGGAGGCTCATTTTTACAAAGGATATGAGAAGTACAATCAGAATGAATTAACTATGCGTTGAATGCAAATTTTTAGTAGCTTCTAGCTTCAGTCATTTAGTAGGTATTAATGAGAATAGCTTATGTCCTATGTTATGGCACTGTTTCAGATCCGAGTCCGAAGTGAGATCATATGAAGAGACTATAAGATCCCCTGGAAAGCAACTTTTTAAGCCAGGAACTAGCACAGTGAATTCCACAAGAACGAGTTGCTACAGTTGTAAGCCTCCGTCCTATTGTGCATACAGTGAGGTAAGTTGAAACAAAAAAAAAAAGACAAAAAATTGTTGCAAATTTTTGCACAAATGTTTTTTGGTTTTACTATAGTCAGTAGGACATACCATGGGGGATAAGGATGGAGCTTCTACGGTGTACACAACCCAAGGAAAATTATTCCGAATGGCTCATGATGTACGTGAAGATGAAAAACTTTAAAAAAAATGTTTTTCAATTGAGTGTTTCAGCTAAATTATTGCCTTCCTTTTCTCTTTAGGATGAGACCAGTAGCACAGCAAGCAGCCGATAGAAAAATCCAAATCCTGATCAAAGAATGAGCTTTTCTAGTTTTACAACACTATTGATTAGATGAGTTATAGTGACAGAAATATATTCTTTATTGAGTAAAATCAGCAAATGACTTCAAAATTTCATGTTCTAAGAAAATTACTAAAGGTTTACTACTACAGCATTAAATCGTCACATATGTATGCTATCTTAAGTACCTGTTACTTTTCAAAGTTACCATTTGATTTATTGTTATTGTACGAAAAAAACACATTATTTTTATATAAATTGCTGATAATTTTGTAGAATCAGTAATAAGTTAGTCGTATTTTTAGTGATGTGCTGGTAAATAGCATTTTAACATTCGCCCTGAATGCTGATAAAAGCTTATTGTTTCATTCGAATTGTGCAATCCATTTATAAGATATCCTTAGTCTTCCCTGTTTTCCATGTAAACATAATATCTTAAGTGTAAATACCTGGTTGCTTTTTTGTAGCCCTTACATATTTATTATTATTTATATTATTTATGTTCTAATCATAATATGTATTAGCTTGAGGCTAAAACCACATGTAAGGAGCTTCACTTTCACTGTTTTTTCTAGCACTAGTTAATTTAACATACACCATGGAGGGTTATTAAACTTTAGGTAGAAGCATTATTATGCTATGATTATGTGCAACAAATATGTTGTTCTACAGTCATCTGTTTGTTTACAAACTAACAAGCTGTTACAAATATTAGTAGACTTTTATTTATCCAATAAACACGAGTGATTATGAGCATTACCAGAAAGCTGTTAACGAAGAGGGGTTATATGATCTTCGACAGTGCAGAAAAATGCATAGTTATGTAGTACTAAGCGTCAATATAATATTTTTATACACATATTTTGCTAGTACGATTGTTATGTTTTGGAAGCTGTTTTAGACAGATAGGTAATAGTGGTAATTAACTTATTTTCATTTTTTATTGAAAGGGTTGTTTTTAGTGCAAGTGCCATATCAGGCTTGACAATGGTTAACCAGTTTGTTATCAATACCAAATCCATTATTATGTATTTATGAAAAGGAACCTCCTGTATACAATTAAATAAGGTATACTAACTCAATCTGTTATTACGGAGTTGTTAAAAATAAATATTTTATTCAAATGATACTGTTATCTTGACTTACTAACGGACACAGCTGCTGAAAGTGGTTTGCATTATCATTGTGGGGTTTCGTATACCTATGGCCTATGGATCTCAGATCTGCATAAAGACGATTGATCTAACGAACTGGGTGTTCATAAACTGCCAGCTAACTTTGATTCCAGTTAAAACGTAGTCACTAAATAGCATTGCTCATGTACATATTTATAGCATGTGCTTAAATAATGCAGCTTTCAGATTTTGGGATTGGGATTCTTTGTGATTTGGGATTCTGATTAGTATAGTTAGTGAAACTTGAAAAGAAACAATAGTTGTACATATTATGCTGTAAATTGGAATATAAATGGAGAGCTGTCCTTTTTTACCTTCTACTACTCATTCAAAATTCAAAGGTAAGTTATGTTGCGACAACACTGAAGTCAGTGATTATAATTTTCATTGTCATTTGATACACATTCATAATTGAATGCATAAACGATCTTTTAATCTCCATTGGTATATCAGAGTACTTTATTGTTTCGTGATTTCATTTTTAACATAGATTGTTTATCTCATGTTAAATGTAGAGCAACAGCAAGTGTCTCGTCGTCCTCAGTTCCATTTTAGCCATTGTTTTCGCTAAAAGTCCTTGCATTATCATTTACCACGATCAAATCATAAATGCTTTGCGTCACTAGCCATGGAGAAAGGTAATTATTTGTTCCGAACCCAGCAATATTTCAATATGAATTGCCGAACATTTTTATATAGTTCAAACAAAATGTTTTCAGCCCTGGGAAATGATAAAAAGCTGTGTCGCAGAATTCAAGATGCATTGCTTGAAAGTGGAACTATTAGGGAGTCCACAAACTGGAAAAGGGTAGTGGAAGACGTTTTTGAAGATGAGAAAAAAGATGCGCTAGATATTATTTCAGAGCGAAAATCAACTGGATTTGAAGAAAGTGTTGATTTGTTCTTCAGTCGTTTTATCGAGCGATACGCTCATGAAGCTACTCCACAAAAAATTGTCGACGCTTTGAGGAGCAACGATCTGCACCAGACAGCAGGTGAACATTTAATAATCATGCAAAATGTTTGTATTTTAAAGCCGAACATGCTGCTGATGGCGAAATTTTTTCTATATAAAACAACTGTTTCTTTTTTACAGATTCCATTGTACAGGCTGCTGGTGAGCAAAATAATTTCCTTCTTTGAAAATCCCTCTTTGAGAAAATGTATTTAATTGTTCCAACCTTTATATAGGACCTAGTGGATCTATTCCAATCCAAGGACCTACTTTAAATCAAACAGCACTTGCGCTTCCAAAATGGTGGCCACGCGAAGTCATGTTGCCACGGTCTTATCTGCAAAGAAAAGTAGGAGATCGACCTCTGGAAGAACATTTATATTCTACTATTACTGAACCGGAAGAGTATCCACATGTTGCTGGAAAACTAGTACTTACAGGATTTGCCGGCGTTGGGAAAACATTGACCGCCAGGGCTTTTGCATTACATCACCAACAGAGATATGATCATATAATTTGGCTGGACGCAAAGTACTTGAAAGAATGCATCAAACACCTTGCCAAGCTACTTCGTATCAAAGGAGATGTAACGGAATACCTAATTTTTGACATCTATAGATTGTTGTCCGCGAAGAAATCTTTGTTCATCTTTGACGACGTCTTATCCTACGGCTCCATCAAAAAGCTTCTTTGCTGTGAATACAACATTAACAGTTTAATAACTTCCCGTGATAAAATGCATGGGCAATCAAATGGATATGGACAGTTGAAAACATACGAAATAAAAGTTTTTAGTCAAGAAGAATCATTGGAATTCCTCAAGAGTCAACTGGGAGATATGTTTGAAACCAATGCCGCCTTGGCATTAGCAAACCAACTAGGATATTTGCCTCTTGCTTTGCAGTATGCAGTGGCGACTATGCTAGAAGACCGTTTGTCTATAAAACAATATCTTCAAGAATTGGAAAATAATGACAATCGTAGTGTGATTTTGAAAGATGAATTGGACGACTATGAAATGTCCATTTATAAAACTCTGATCATAGCTATTGATCATATCAATCAAGAAACTGACAGTGAAGAACAAAATACGAGAAGAAAAATCGCCCTCACCATTTTGGACATTTCTGCATACCTTCCGGAGTCGCCAGGAGATATATTCGACGACAAACAAAAAACTGGAATGTTTCCAAGGTTCACATACCCGGTCTCGACACATGGCATCAATCAAAATTGTTTTTATAAAATTGGCTATGTGAGTGACTTTCAAGAAAATGTTAAGACTATTGTAGACTCAGCTCTTAACCTTCTGGATAGATTTAGTCTAATTCATTGGGAGGCTAGGCCTACGTCAGGCTACTTCACTGTTCACGGGTTACTGAAATCAGTACTGCGACATAAGCACTCTAAAGAGCTAAATGTCAAAGTCCTGGAAAATGCTTTCTTACTTGCAGTGTTAGCTTTAAGCATGAAGCAAGATACATCACAAAGACTATCATACACAACAAAAATTTGGAGTTACATTAAAAATCACCCAAACCAACTTTTGTCACGGGCTTGTTACTATATACCAAACAAGTACATGAGAAGATTTTGTAAATACCCCTTTGGGAACAGTACCACAGTAATTCAGGTATTGTTTTACAACCCAGGTCAAGGCATCGCAAGATATCTAAATGAAGAAAATGATCCTATTTTTGACAATTTAAAGCTATTTAGACGTGAATACAGTCTCCGCTATGAGTGCTTTAGTTATGTAGAAGAAAAATGTATGGCGCTAGTGACACTCCTTGATGACATGCAAGATTTAGTAAAGCAGACTTTCAGTCTTATCAAAAATAGCAATCAAGGAAACAAACATATCTATGATGATATCCATTTTGAATTGATTGAAGCAGCTTGGGAGTTGAGGACAATGAATGGAGAAGAGAAACTTTACATCATAGACAATTCAAAACCGTTCAGACCGTTCGAGTGTGTTTTGTACTTTAGTCGAATGGTTGTCGCCAGTATACACAAGGCTAACAAAGACGAAAAAAAAAAGCAGCTTATCACACTGCTCAGGGATTTCCACGAGTTCTTCATTGCAGCATTGCATCAGGAAAGCATAGAACTCAATAGTCTGGAAAAAGTTGGTTTTGCTCTTTGCCAATATCAACTGGAAAAGCTAGACGACAATCCTCCTGGAGTGTTGAACAAATTGAAAGAGAGTTATGCTGCCATGAAAGTCTATCTTGATGAATGCGTTGTTTACTGGAGGCGGGAACACCCCCCAACTAGCGAGACTATTGGGCCCTTTGTTTCAAAGCTGACTGTGATAGACCCAAACAAAACAGGACCAGCTGGATATTCTTACACTTTTGGTCCATTCAGCGTTTGTAAAAAAATTACTGTCGAGTTAATTCAAAGCTACATACAAGTACAGGACAAAGAGAGCATTCAAAAAGTATGCAGTGAAGTATCACGTTTTTTCGAAAATCATGTAGAAGAGGAATGGTGTGAAAGGGCTCCAGACGAAATTCACGATTTTTACACACGTGTCATGAAAATAGTCCCTTTTGATTATGAACTTGAAATCGGAAGACTGGCTATGAAGTCTTTATGGTGTCTGACAGACGAAAATCGCCGATTTGGGGATCACAGAAGCGGACTTATTCTTCTATATGGAGCGGGAACTTTTCTCCAAGTTTTGGCTAAGCGAAAAGAAGAAATACCTCAAGTGAAAAATGTTTGTGAACGCCTCGTTTCTGAGATTCAATCAAGGCGGGGTTTTATAAATGGCATAGATTGCAACGGAGTCCTGATCCACTTTAATGTGGTATTCCATCCTATAGAGAAGATTTTCGAAATGGGGGAATTTGACATGTATTTTGAAGTGTGTGACATCTTCACTCCTGTTATGGTAGAATTGAATGACATGCTTGTTGAAAAGTATTCTTTGGAGCTGGACAACAACTTCTGCAGGGCACGCGATGCAATAGAAAAAAAATTGGGCCCTCTAAATGATGATGGCCTCTACAGAGACCCTCGCCTTACCTCGGAATTTGTACTTCAGCAGATAATTACATGCTTATGGTCCTATGTGAGGGCTAAAAAATTGGACAAGGCACTCCAATTTTTTTCAAATATGTTTCTGACACGTTGGGATGGTGGCTACAAATATGCTGAAAAAATATGTAGCATATTTGAAGTGACAGATTTACTGGCTATCTACTCCATAAAGTATAGAGTCACAGCTGAGGTTCCCGAAATTTTAAAAAAAACTCTACCGATGGTGGTATACCCGGGTTTACCTAAAATGCACTTTGTGAACGATAACGATGACGATGATTTCGACGATGACGATGATTTTGACGATGAGCTTAGGGAATTCGAATACGTCCACAAACATTTCAATGCTTATTCATTTGCTAACAAGGCAAATCTATACTTACGGACAAGAAATGAACACGATATTGCCGACCAGATAATTTACCCGCGACCAAACTGTACTACTAAATCAATAGAATTTTACCAGTGGCTTAAACAAATAGATACATAGTTCTGTGAAAATTATTAAACATCGCTGCTGTCTTTCTCATTACTTAATAAATTAAGGCAATGGAAATCAATGGATTTTGATTTATTTTAGCATACTTTTTTTATTCGAATAATTGAAAAAAAATTAATCATCACAATGTATGAGCGAGATCATCCGTACAGCATTATCATTACATTTAGAAAAAAAATGCTTCATACAGTTAGAAGAAACGTTCAGCTATTAGAGTCGTCTGCACTGAAAAATCGGTTGAAGTCGTACAGCTCCAAAAAATACTCCACTTTAGGGTAAAATCCCTTTTTGAGCACCTTGAATGCATCTACAAATATTATAGTAGCATTAAGGGTGGCATCGGATCGGATCATATCGGATCATATCGGATCGGATTCGGATCGGATCGGATCAAGCTTTTCCATCCGATAGCCTCTATCGGATCGGATCGGATTGACGGTGATCCGATCCGAAATCCGATAATTTCTATCGGATCGGATCGGATTTGGGGTGATCCGATCCGATGATCCGATAGAATCCGATAGATA
>Ga0210040_10001528_pt1 | contig 34737 bp, 28 predicted proteins | sample CryGeyCG12114_NA_FD_185462 | JGI IMG/M metagenome (GOLD analysis project Ga0210040, IMG submission 185462) | Groundwater microbial communities from aquifer - Crystal Geyser CG19_WC_8/21/14_NA (SPAdes) (version 2) | ecosystem: Environmental > Aquatic > Deep subsurface > Groundwater | place: USA...
TTGGAAGGCGGCGGCTACCGCCGCGATCATCTGCGTGCGCTCGCTCAGCGGGTGGAAGTCGATCGGGAGGAAGTTCGCATCATGGGCTCGAAGAGCAACCTGCTGCGCGTGCTCGCCGCCAACGGCGAAGGCACGGCGGCTGCCGGAGTGCCCAGCATTGTTCCGAAGTGGCGGAGAGGGTGTCCGCAAGGGGAAAGTGTAAGCTACTTAGATTGTTCGGCTTTTTCGCTTTCCGTCCGAAAGTCTCTCCCACATTTACCCCACACTTGTGCTTTTTCGGCTACATTTTTGTGCCCGTTTGCCACGGGTCGAGCAGCGTCAAATCGAGGCCTGAAAAGTCCGGGACGTTGCGGGTCACCACGGTCATCCCATGGACGAGCGCCGTCGCTGCGATAAGCGCGTCGCGCTCTGAGCGCAGGTCCGGAACGTGCATCCGCGCGCACCGCCGAGCCACTTCCACGTCAACCGGAAGGATGCGGCTCTCGAATGCGGGCAAGACGCTCTGGTCGAGCCAAACCCGCAAAACTTTGCCCTGAGCCGCGTCGCGTCGTTCGATCAGCAGGACGCCCAACTCGAGCTCCAGGACCGTGATCGCCGATAGGAACAGGCTTCCGACCGCGATCGGCTGGGCCCAGGCGACGACGTTCGGGTCCGCTTTGCCGCTTTTCGCCTTGCGCAGCTCGGATACGACGTTCGTATCGAGCAGGTACATTAGTACAGTTCGGCAGGTCGGAAGAGCTCACCGGACGCGCGCGGCGCCTCGAATTCGATCGCGTCGTGCTCATCCGCCGAGAGCAGGTCGACGATGCTGGCGCCCTTCCCAACGAGCTTCTGATAGTCCTCGATGCTCATGAGGACGTGGGCAGGCCGGCCGCGATCGGTGATGAAGACCGGACCACCCGCGGTCGCCTTCTTCGCCCGGCTGGCATCCTGATTGAACTCGCGACTGGACAGCGTCGTCGATCCCACGGCCCGACCCTCCAATGATGTAGAAACATATCTACATGCATGGTGCTGAACTTCAACCACCGTGACGCTCGTAGATATGCTACTGGGCGACCGCGGCGTGCGGGAGGCTGACCGAGGTGAGCTATGGCGACCAAGACGTATAAGAGCGAGCCGATGGCGGCCGTCCACGAGATGATGGAAGGCCTTCGCCAGGGCGGCGCGATCGACCAACAGACCATGCACGGCTTCGACGCTGCCTGCCTATCGCACGCGCCCAAGCCGAAGCCGGGTGAGCAACAACGCGAGAGTGGTCAGGCCGCGTAACGCCCGTCATTGAGGCGGCGGGCCATACCTAGGCCAGCGAGCGCATCGAGCACTGGACGAACGGTGGCAGCGCGCTTGCCCTTGAAGCTGCGCGCGATGTCCCCTGCCCCGAGCGGCGCGGGCGCGGCGGCGAGGATCGACTGCACCGCGCCGACCTGCTCGGGCAAGGTCGCCGGCCAAGGAATGACGTTGCTGACCGGCGCCAGCGCCGCCTCGCCGAAATCGAGCTTGGTCGCGACCGGCGCGCGATAGCCGGGGTCCTGGAAGTCGGGGCGCAAATAGCGCACCAGGCCGCGCGCCTCCTCCGCCGCCCGCTCCTTGTTGAGCGCGACCAAGTGGGTGAGGATCGTCTCCTCGTCCAGCGTGCCGGCGCGATGCTCGTCGCCCCAGCCATAGGCGTCCGCCACACTCTCATCGATCGCGTCGTGATGCTGTCGGATCAGGGTGACGAGCCCGCGCTCGTGGATGTCGCGCTCGGCAGCTGTAAGCGCGTGGCCTGCACGCAGGGCTTCGAGGACGTTGTATAGCTTGGTGAGGGTAAGGTCGGCGTGCTCGGCGAGAACGCGCTTGCGGAGAGCGTCGAGCGCTTCGGCTTCGGCGCGGATGCGGCTTCTGATCGTCTCCGCAACCTCCGCCGGAAAAGGGAACGGATCGAAGACGCTATAGCTTTGATAGCGTGGCCGGTCTTCAAGTGTGCCGCCGGTCCTACGTTTCCAAACAGCATGCATGGTGGAACTTAGCGCTCCGAGCAGAAAGGCATCGTCGTGACTGATGACAATCACGGAGCCATCAAACTGCGTTTCCTCAAGATCGAAGAAAACGAATGTCGCATGCTTAGAAACCTCTGAGGTGGCGATAGCACGACGAAGCCCTCGTAGAGCACGCCGCATATTCGGCCGAGGTTCAGCGAACAGCCACCACAGGTCACGATAGCTCTTCCGTTTGAGCTGCTGACGCTCAGTCTGAACGGTCTGAATAAGATGCTGATAAAGGATCGGCTGCTCTTTTCTGAGCTGTGCTTCACTCATCCCATACACATCTATGACGAAGCGATGCTGCGAGCGACGAGTGATATCCGAACCGGCCACAAGTCGCGGCATTAGGACAGGCGGTACGCCCCGCGCGACTAGCGCATCACGTTCATCGCACGTGAGACGGAAGCCATCGCCGGCAAGCTTAACGCCCATGTAGCACATATCACGATTGGACTCGAGCGGATCCAATGCTGCTGCCGCGACTCCTGTCGTGAGATCAGGATTAATGAGCCCCCTAGACTCGCTTACGACCTGAGCCGTCGGATCGTCAGCTACTGCGATCAGCAAGCCCCCGAGCTTTCCCGCTCGAATTACTGTCATGGCAACACGAACAGCTGCGTCGGTTTCGACATCGCGCCAAGGATGATCGGCAACAGCAAACGTGATCGATATGGGCTTGGCGTCGTCCATTGCGCCCGTGATCGCCGCCTGGCCCGCCGACTGCCGAAGGCTGTTCGTCGTGATCAAGCCGGAGCTCCGCACGTCACCGTCGGCCACCAATCGAGCAGCTTTTAGCCACCAGTAGATCACGAAATCGATGTCACCTGGGAAGGCCCGGAACACAGCCCGCAGAGCGTCGAAATAGCCATCGCTTAAGCGCTCACGCATCCGCTTGTTGCCGATAAACGGCGGGTTCCCGACGATGAAATCGGCCTTCGGCCAAGTCGCTGCGCGCGGTTTAACGTAGCGGAACACCTCCGCTTGCGCCGCCTCGTCCGGCACCGGCTTGCCGGTGACAGGATGCGGCTTCATAGTTTCACCGTCCCAGCGGCTGACGGGCGCGCCGGAGGCGTCGCGCTCCAGCACGCGTTCGTCATATTCGATTAGCGCATCGCGGTTCTCGATGGTGCGGATGTCGCGCAGGATCGGCTCGGGCGGCGGGCGGTCGGCGCCGTTCACGCGAAAGTGCCACTGGAGGTAGCCGATCCACAGCACCAGCTGCGCGATGGCGGCGGCGCGCGGGTTGATCTCGATCCCGAGGAAGTTCTCCGGCGTGATCGTGTGGCCGGTTAGTTCGGCCAGGTATTGGTCGTCGCCGAGGTCGACGAGGAGGTCGAGCACCTCGCCCTCCAGCTCCTTCATCCGCGCCATCGCGACGTAGAGGAAGTTACCCGTGCCGCAGGCTGGATCGAGCACGCGGGTCTGCGCGAGCCGGGTGTGGAAGGTCTCCACCGTCCGGCGCGCTTCCTCCGCCTTGCCCTGGTCGATCAATTCGGATGCGGCGACGCGCACGCCCGCCCAATCGGCGCGGAGCGGTTCGATGATCGTTGGCCCGACCAGCCGCTCGACATAGGCGCGCGGCGTATAATGGGCGCCCAGCTTGGCACGCTCCTTGGGGTTGAGCGCGCGCTCCAACAGCGTGCCGAAGATGGCGGGTTCGACCTCCGTCCAGCGATGCTCGGCTGCCTGGATCAGCACCTCCAGCTCCTCCGTATCTAGCGGGATGGCGGAGCGATCCTTGAACAGATAGCCGTTGAACTTGCGGAGCGGCACGCCGAGCGCGGGGGAGAAGTCGCCCGCATCCATGGCCGCCCATAACGCGGTGAGCTGGTGCTCCAGGTGCTGCGGCGCCGCTCGCTGGTTCTTGAGCAGGTTGGTGAAGCTCTTCTCCGGGATCAGCCCGCTGTCCTCGGCGAACATCGTGAAGAGCAGGCGCATGAGGAAGCCGCTGGTACGCTCGGCGGTGTGACCGCGCTTCTCCAGCCGGCGGGCGACGGTGGCGAGCAGGTCGGCGATATCGCGCGTGACGCGCGCTGCGCGGGCGGCAGGATCGAGGCTGGCAGGTGCATCCCAGATCGCCGCCAGCCGCTCGCGCACCTCCGGATCGCGCAGGTCATCGAGCATGATGCGGTAGCGCGAGCGATCGGGAAACTGGGCGTACGACTTCCCCGTACCGGAGAAGTCGGCGTAGACCTCGACGCAGTAGCCGATGTCCGCGACGAGCAGGAACGGCGGCCATCCATGATCCGCCGGCAGCGCCTTCGCATAGCGTTCGGCCTGGCCCTTTGCCTGCACCATCGCCTTCGCCCAACCGGGCGTGTTGCGCTTGGCGGTGCCCCGCTTCAGGCGCGCGGATGCGGTCTGTCCGAACAGGTCGAGATCGTCCTCGCCACGCTCGGCCGCGGCGCGATCGGCTTCACTTCCTTGTTTCGCTTCGAGAATGAACGCGCCACGCTTGTAGCAGTCGATCCGGCCGAAGCTGACTGTTCCGTCGCCATTGTCCTGGAACACGCGGCGCTCGAACACATAGTCGTTCAGGGCGTCATCGGTGCGGCTGCCGCGGGGCGGTTCGACCCCGATCAGCCGGCACAGGCCGTTGATGAAGCTCTGCGTGTTCGCGAGCTCCGATCCGCCCGTGTCGCGCCACTGCGCGATGAATTGTTCAACGTCGAAAGTCTCCCCCATGCGAGCACCTTAGGGGGTCGGCAGCAGATCGAGCAACACGGGTTTCGAGAGGTCGGTCCACGACCGGGAGAGCGCCGAATGCGCCTTCGGCGCTCCCCCCGGTAAGTCGGTTCAAGCGCTCAGAAGAAGGCCGCCAACCCATGAGCTGTTAAGCTGATGAAAGAGGGAAGCATGCACACCTTACCCGCCGGAGCGGATATAGAAACTGCCTAAGTCACTGATCCATGGACGTAATTCCGTTTGGACGCGCAAGTCGAATGGCTGACCATTGGTGATCCTGCTGACCCGCGGTGACCAGATGTCCCAAGTCTGCCCCTGGCATCGCTTTTCCCTTGCAAATGACCGGATGTTCTGGTTTCGTTCGACATGGAAGGGGCGTGTTAGCTGAAGGGCTACTCGCCGTGCACAAGCGTTACCACCTCGCCTGTTACGTTACCCTCGAGCTGTTCGAGGCTTTCGGGAAACTCGCCCGATCACGCCAGATGAGCGTCACCGGGCTACTCCGTCGCCTGGTCGTTGCCGAGCTCGACGGCGCTACCTTGCTCCCGCCTGCCGAGGCAGAGCGCAACCTGCTCTTCATCGTCCGCGCGGTCGATGCGCTGCTATCGACCCATCCCGACCGGGCCCTGCGCGACCGTGTCGTCGCCGCCTGGAACGAGGAGATTCAGCTGGGAGGTAACTCCCATGAGCAGTGACCGGATGGCGCGCTTCCGCGACAGCTACGTGGGCGAGAAGGTATCCTGCAAGCGTGTTATTCTGCTCGCCTTGTCGGCGATCGCCGGGTCGGCCTGGTGGCAGGTGAAGGCCCACCTGTCGGAGCAGCAACTCGCCTTCTGCTCGGCCTATGCGAAGGCACGTATCGAGATGTTCATAGGCTTGGATCCGCTCGGTTCAGGTCGCATCAGCTTCCCCGACGGCGAGCTGTCGCTCCTCCGGTTTCAGATCGTGCAGGTGCCCGCAATCTTCGACACATGGCACCAGTTTTGGGCGGCAGTGGACCATGGCGCAGCCATCGCCGCCATAGGCATGGCGGTAATAGTTCTTCTATTAGGTGCGGTCGACTATGCGGCGGTTCTCGTCCGGCCGGCAGCACCTTGCTCGTCGACGCATGAGCCCGCCAAGGCTCCACCAGCCGCACCGTCTGCCGCACCAGCACCGCCGATCTATGCTCCGCTCCCAGTGCTGTCGGAGACGGCACCAGAGACAGCGCCGCTGCCGATCGAAGAGCCCGCCGAGATTGCGATAGAAGAGCACTTGCCCTCGCAGCCGGAAGACCCGCAGCCCTCCGCGAATGTCATCCCGATCCGCCAACCGGGGCGTATCTATCGCGGTCCGGACCGCTGAGGCCGTCATGCTATCGGTGGCGACGGTCCGCTCGGCAGCGGGGGCGGCGAGCTACTTCGCTGCCGACAACTATTACACGGCAGGCGAGGCGCTCGGTGAGTGGTTCGGCAAGGGTGCCGAGGCCCTGGGCCTGTCCGGCCGCATCGAGGCAGCGACCTTCGAAGCGCTGCTCAAAGGCGAGCTTCCGGACGGCGGTCGCGTTGGCCGCGAGGGCGTCCATCGGGCGGGGGTCGACCTCACCTTCTCGCTGCCGAAAAGCTGGTCGCTGCTGGCACTGGTCGGCTGCGATAAGCGCATCATCCAGGCCTACACCGACGCCGTCAAAGCGACCCTGAGCTGGGCGGAGAAGAACGCCGCCCAGGCCCGCATCGAGGTGGATGGGCGGGAGCTGCTGGTGCCGACCGGCAACCTCGTCGTCGGCCTGTTCGAGCATGACACCAGCCGGGCGCAGGAGCCGCAGGCGCACGTTCACGCGGTGGTGGCCAACGTCATCCAGCTCCCCGATGGCAGCTGGCGGGCGCTCCGCAACGACAAGCTCTGGTTACTCAACACCCTGCTAAATTCGATGACGATGGCGACCTTCCGGCAGTCGGTCGAAGCGCTCGGCTACCAGATCGGCGACCGGTCCAAGCACGGCAACTTCGAGGCGGCAGGCATCGCACGCAACATGGTGATGGCGTTCAGCACGCGCCGGCAGCAAATCCTCGCCAAGGTCGCGGAGCTGCGCTCGGCATCGCCCCAGGCGCTGCAAGCCGCCACCCTGATGACGCGGGAGAACAAGGCGCCGGTCGCCGACCGTGCCGCGCTCTATGAGGGATGGCAAAGCACCGCGCGCGAGGTGGGACTGGACCTGCCTGCCCTGATCGCAGAGGCGGCAGGCCGCGGCGACCGTGAGCCCGGTTTGGCAAGCCGCTTGGTCGCGGGCTCGGCGCGCATCGCTGGCCAGGCTCGCGATCTCGCCAACGGCTTCGCGGCCTTCCTCGGGCTCGGTTGGAACGACCCTTATCTGCCACGCAGCTTCCGCAATCAGACCCCCTCCCAAATTGCGGCCGCGCACGCGGTAGCATCGGCCATCCACCACCTCGAACAGCGCGAGGCGGGGTTCGAGAAGACCGAGCTCTACAAGGCCGCGCTCGACTTCGGCCTGCCCGCCACCATCGCCGATATAGAAGCGGCCGTCGACCGGCGGCTTGCGGCCAAGGACCTGTTGCCCGGCAATGATCCGGCAGCTGGGATGGTCACCACCGCCACCGCCATCGCCACGGAGCAGCGCATCCTCGACGGTATCGACGCGGGCCGTAACGCCGTTGCGCCGATCCTTTCAGCCGATGAGGCGGCCCGGCGCCTTCAGGATCTCGCCGAGGCAAAGTCCGGGCTGGCACTCAATGGTGGCCAGGAGGCCGCCGGGCGTTTGATGTTCGCCAGCAAAGATCGGATCGTCGCCGTTCAAGGCGTGGCTGGAGCAGGCAAGTCGACCGTGCTGGAGCCAGCGGCGCGGCTCATGGAGGAGAGCGGGCGCAAGGTGATCGGGCTCGCCGTGCAGAATACGCTGGTGCGCATGCTGGCACGCGAGACCGGGATCGAGGCGATGACGGTGACCCGGTTCCTGAAGATCCATGGCTCCTACGACAGTGCTCCGTCGCTCGCGGGGCACGTGCTACTCGTCGACGAGGCATCGATGCTGGCGAATGCCGACCAGCTGAAGCTGATCGAGGCAGCCAACCGGCTCGGCACCGACCGGTTGGTCTTCATCGGGGATCGCAAGCAGCTCGGCGCCGTTGATGCCGGCAAACCCTTTGCACTCGCCCAGCAGGCCGGCATCGCGACCGCCGTAATGAATGAAAACGTGCGAGCCCGAACGGACGTGGTCCGCGCCGCCGCTTCATCAGCTCAGGCCGGCGACGTGAAAGCAGCCATGGAGGCCCTCGGCGGCAGCATCGTCGAGACGTCAGGCGACGCGGTCGGCGCCGCGGCAGCGCAGTGGCTGGCCCTGTCGCCTGCCGAACGCGAGCGGACGATGATCTTTGCCTCAGGGCGCCGCTTGCGTGACGGCGTGAACCTTGCGGTGCAAGCCGGGCTCAAGGCCGAAGGTACGCTTCGCGGTGCAGGGCTGGCGCTGGCGACACTCGATCGCGTCAACCTTACCGATGAGCAGCTTCGCTATGCTCATCATTATCAGCCGGGCCGCATCGTCGAGATAGCGCGCCCCATCGACGGCCAGCGGCTACCACCGGGTCTGCACGCCGTCCAGCAGGTCGACAGCCGGGATCGGGTGACGCTCAGAGGTCCAGACGGCAAGGATCGCCTATTTCGGCCGATCGCCATGCACAGCCGAGGCGATGCGCGGCTCGCGATCTACGAACGTAAGGACCGGACGATCTACGAAGGCGACCGCATTCGCTGGACTACGACGGATCACGGCCGCGGGCTGCTCAACGCTGACCGGGCAACGGTACTCGGCATCGATAAATCCGGCGTTGCGATCGAGACGGCAATCGGGGTTCGCGTGGCTTTGCCGCACGGCGACCCGATGCTCCGACGGCTCAACCTCGCCTACGCCTTCAATGCGCACATGGCTCAGGGAATGACAACCGACCGCGGCATTGTCGTTATGGAGAGCCGTGACACCCGCCTGCTCACGCAGCAAAACTTCCTGGTCTCGCTCACTCGAGTGCGCGAAGCGCTGACGCTTGTCGTCGATCAGCCCGGGAGCGTTGCGAGCAAGATCGCTCGCTCGACGGGAGAAAAAGCTTCCGCACTGGAAACCACGGGCAAGCTGGACGGCAAGGTAGACGGGAGAAAGCCGTCCCTGGAGAAGTCGCTCGATCTTACTCCGGCACCGATCAAGCCGTTCGAGATCGGCATCTGAAACAGGATCGATCTTACGCTTGGGCGAACCGCTTGCGACGCACATCTATATGCAAATTCTGGTGGGATTTCGGCCCGGCCGCTTTGGAGCGCTTGACCGGCATAAGTGGCCGTTCGGTTCACGCTCAGGCGGGCGGCAGCTATGCGTCTCGATTGGAAGGCTTATGGTAAGAACAGGCCCGCCGAAGGGAGGCCAGGCAGGTCTGCGGCTGATAAGGGAGATCAGGACGGATGAGGCGAATTTGGGGTGAAACGTAGTGAGCCGGAAGCGCAAACCGCCGACGCCGCCGGAAGGTAGCTTCGAGTTCACTGTTCCAGAGCTCTGTCGGTCAGAGCTCGACGCAGCTATCGATGTGCTGGTGCAGCGGGGAAATTTGATCGCGACCCATGTCCTTGCTTCCGCAGCGCACGACGTCATGCGCGGCTATGCCACGCGCGAGGGCCTCGAGCTGCGCGCCGACATGCCCACGATTTTCGGCAGGTTGGCACCGGCAAAGAGGGATCGCTTGGTGGATGCGATCTTCCACCCTTACAACTCGATGAAGCACTCCAATAGCAGTGATGTTGCCGTGGCAGTGCATCCCGATCTTGTTGATGCGACGCTGTTTTGTGCGACGCAGGAGTATGGCTCTTTGTTTGGCCATCTATCGCCGAAGATGGTCTGTTACATTGCATGGTTTACTGTCGTGAAGCCAAGCTTGAGAGCCAGCAGCGGAGAGGGCCTCTCCTCAATCCTCCAGATGTTCCCTTCTGCACTTGCGGAAAGCGAACGGCCTGATCAGCTGCTTGAGTTGAAGGAGCTGCTCCGCGAAATTGATGAAAACCCTGAACGCTACATCGACTATCAGGCGGCCTTCGCGACTGCTGAGATGTGGGGTGCTCCGGTAACAGCGAGTCCCTTCCAAGAGCGGGAGGGTAACGCGGATGAGCGCTTCGAGTGAACTGCACATCGAGACGATGAACCTCGCGTCTGACTGGGCTCACCTCGTCGGCAGGATCCTCAGCCAACGCCAAGTCGGCCGTGCGGTCCCGCAAAAGCCGGATGAGTTGCCGGCGGATGAGGAGGAATGGGCGCAATTTCAGCACGCGCCGGATTTGGCGTTCACGCCGGCAGATGCGCATGAAGCGGCGGCGGTCGAGATCAAGATGCTGCGCTGGCGGAAGAACTGGCTCGGCAGAGTGGGGAATGCGGTTGCCCACATGGAGCGCATCTTGGGTGACGGGAAGTACCGACGCGGAATCATCATCTTCTCCGTCGGGATCGCTCCGCAGTGGATGGCGGAGCTGAACGACGGAGCGGGTGACCGGATTGAAGTATGGGATCTGAATAAGCTGCGTTCCTTCGCAGCTTCCGACCCTGACCTGGCCGAGGCCCTTGAGGAGCTATCGGCTGAAACCATGCTCGATGGGCCGGCGGCGGAACGGCCGCTTCGAGTCTCCGAAGCCGGGCGCGGAGCAGCGATCGCCGCGCGGCTCCGCGCCACTGAACCCGGCCTTCCCGGGTGGCACGCGTATGAAGCTGGATGCTATGAAGCGATCCGGTATCTGTTCGGGCGCGAGCTGCAGAACCTGGTCGAGCAGCAGCAGAGCGACGATGGTCTGAATCGGATGGACCTCATCGGCCGCATCCGCGCCGAGCCCAACACCTTCTGGTCGATGATTGCCGTTGATTTTTCGAGCCGCTACGTCGTGTTTGACTCCAAGAACTATGCGGCGCCGATCGGCCAGGAGGCGATCCACAGCTCTGCAAAATACTTGATGCGCAAAGGGCTTCGCAGGGTTGCGATCCTACTCGCGCGGGAAGGCGCCAGTGAAAACGCGCGGCAAGCAAGCGTAGGCTATCTCCGCAACGATGGCTTCCTGCTCCTCACGATCACCGTGCGTGATCTATGTGCGATGCTGGAGGGTGAGGACGCGGGCGATCCTCCCGAAAACCTGTTGTTCGCCAAGATGGACGAGATACTCATGGCGCTTAATCGCTGAGGCTTTGGTTTTAAAAAGATGCCCCGCTGGAGAGATCATGCCCATATCGGAAGCCTATTTCGCTTTGCGCGATGTGCGCGCGCTTGATGGCCAGTCGTGGATACCGCTTCGAGAGATCACCGAGGCGGAGCTCGAGGCGCCGAGCGCCGATGTGAAGAGGCTTGAGACCTGGACGGGGATCGGAACGGCGGCGGTTGAGGCTGGACAGCGCGCCGCGGCCGAGAAGCTCGGCTGGTCTCACGGGCTCGATGTCGACGCCCATCGCGCTGGTGTCGAGACTTGGGGCTATCGCTCAGCGGACGTGTTTCGCGACTGGCAGGAGCCACTCGGGATCAACCTCGTAATCGACCAGCATATTGAAGAGGGCGATCGATCGATCTGGCACCTCCACCCTGATCTCGTGGTTGCGTTAGGTCTGCTGCGCGAGGGCGATCGCTGGTTCAGGCCTGCGGACGGCTGGGCTGAGGTGGTTCGATTGCACCACGGCGACGACGGCAAGCCACGGCTGATCGAGATCAAGTCCGAGTTTCTGCGTGACTACCTGGCCGCGCGCGGTATGGCACTCTACTGCTCAAGCTACCATGAGCGTGTGATGGTGAGTGCGGTCAAGCCGGCGTTCGGCTGGGTCGATGACGAGTACCGGGAGGAAGTCGGCTCCGATCGGCACGAGGGCATCATCACCGATGCCACTCACCCCGATCCCGCCGGGCAATTCTGGACCCGCGGAGCACTGTGGCGGACCGAGTGGGTTGAACCAGGCACACTCAGCACACGTGTTCGTGGCGACAAGGATCCTCATGTCGCCACGTTCGCCTTGCAGAATGACGGGAGCCGCGTCGCTGCGACGGCGCTCGCGGGTGCCATGTCATGGCTCTACTTCGATCCGACGCTTGCCACATCCCTGTTGCGTCATCGCGGTGGAGGACTTCATTGGTCGTCGCAGGAGACCGGCGCGCTAGGGGCGACGAGGTTTGGGGTGCATTTCGGCATCAATCGCCTCGGCCTGATCACCGTCTTCGCGAAGGACATCGGTCAGCTCGAGCCGTGGGAGCAAAGGCTGTGGGCGGCGCATAATTTGACGCCGGACGGCGGCGTTTCCGCCGAGCTGTTCGCTGCTCAGATGGAGGTCAACCCGGCGCCCACGGTGGCGCCAGAGAGTGAGCTAGGCGCGGCGCTGTCAGACCTGGATCGAACCTTTCTCGACAAGCATGGCAGGGCACTGCTGCGGGACCATGAGACGGTTCCGCAGCTGCTCAGGCGGGCGCATCGTTTTCTCGCAGCACAGCGTGACGGTCTGCTTGAACTATCGAAGGAGCTGACGCGACTCTTCGCCGAGCGGGTTGAAGTTGACGCCATCCTCTCGGTGATCGGCGCTCCGAAGAAGGGCGACAAGAAGCCGGGCTCGCTGAAAGCGATCGAGAAGCTTGTAGCCCATCACAGCTCGGAAGCGGAGGCCGCAACGATGATGGCACCGTTGTTCGGGATTTACGACTTGCGCCTTGCAGACGCGCATCTGGGTTCGAGCCTGGTTGCGAGCGGCCTAACCCGCGCGGCTGTGGACGAGCGGGATCCAGCGCCGATGCAGGGACGCCAGCTGCTGGAAAGCTTCGTTGATGTGATCCGCAAGATCACGGCTGCGATCGGGTGAAATTGGTGACGCGCGAAGGATTGCCGGCATAGATCGGGAAGTTCCAGATCCGGCTGCGATTATTGTGTGCGATGATGTACGGGGCGCCGGGGAAGATCGCTAGAACTGTGTCTCGTTTGTGGAGCGCGGAATGGTGATGTAGCGCTTGTCGCGACCTCGGCCTTTAGTGACGGTCTCCGCGCCACGCAGCCCTTCGCCAACGGTGGCCGTCCAGTCGACGCCATCATGTCGCCAGCTGATCGAAGATATGCGCCGCTCGAGTTGGGGAACGCCTGCGCCAACGAGCGCTGCCAACTCCCGGTAGGCCGCTTCTTGATCGGCGGCGGCGATATTCGGAATGAAGAAGTCGGCCATTGCCGTGACCTCGCGCATTTGGGTCGATGATCGATCTCGCCTCGCGCAGCAAGCGGCTAGGGAGAGGATGCGGTCTCTACGCTAAGCGCCCTACCACAAACTGGGCTGACGAATGTGACGTCGATTGCTGCCGTAGATGGTCATCTGCCATGCTGGTTCTCCCTACCGCGAGACGCGAGCCTCCTCGAGCGCCTCTTTGATCAGGATCACCGGAAGCGCCGCCGAGAAGCGAGCTCGCTCCTTGTCCCACTCGCCTTCGAGCCACCGGATAGTCATGCCGACAACCCTGCCATAGCGGTCGAGAACGGGGCCGCCGCTGCTGCCCGGCGATACCAGATTGGAAATGATGATTGCTGGGCTGCGCTGAAGATAAAGGTCGACAAGACCGTTCACCTCGCCCCGGTGCCCGAGCAAGCTACTACCCGCGCCCGGCACTTGCGGGAAGCCGAGCGTGTACACCTCGTCGAAGATTTTCGTGGTGCCCCCGAGCGCAAGCGGGGTTATCGGCAGTAGCTCGCGCAGCCGGAACGCGGCGATGTCATAGCGCGGGGAGAGATAAGGCCTGCCCAGCTCCAGCGCCGTGCCGTCGCCGCTGGTGACGGCTTTGATGCCGCGGACCAGGCCTTCGACGGGGTCGACATTGTGCTTGGCGGTGACCAGCCAGAGTGCGTCGTCGCGGGGAGCTCGGACTATGAAGGCGCTACCCCTGCTCTCCCCGGTGTCTTCTTCGCCCTCGTCCTGCGGGCGTGGGATAGGGGTTTCGACGTCGACCGCGACCAACGCGGGGCCATACCGGCGATGAAGCATCGAGGCTGGTGCGAAGATATTGGGGAACGTACCGTCCCGCAGGTGACCGAGCAGTAGCCCGAGGTTAATTTGGTGATCGGCGAACGCATGCGTATCGGGCCGGAAGCTCGCGACGAAGACGCCGGCTGTGACGAGATGCTGCCAAATGGCGATGATGTGAAGCGGCACGGAGCTATCGCCACCGCCGATAAGCGCCTCGAACGTGCCCATCGATATGAGGTTCATGTCGGCGAGGAGCTTGATCTTGCCCTCCGCGTGGGCATCGGCGCGACCAAAGTTCAGTCCAGCTCGCAGGGCGTCGAACAGCTGCTGCCGGTCTTCTGTGAAGAGCTGCGACAGCTTCACCTCGGTACGGCCCAAATAGTGGGCGCGTTCCTGGTCGAGCTCGGCTTGGAAAGGCATCGCCTTTTCCATAGCCGACGCAGACCGCGAGGAGGAGTGTCTCCGAAGCGATTAGGTTAGGTCAATTTCTGCGGCGTCCGCCCCTCTGCGTCTCAGGCCGCTGGTATGGCGATCGCGAGCTGGTTCTCGATCGCCGTGCAAAGGTCGACGTCGGCGCCTGGCGCACGGATCGAGACCATCAGCGCGTAGCGCGCGGACCGATCCCAGCGCTGAAGGTTCGGCTTCTCTTTCCACCACCCGCCGATTGGGAAGATGCCGACCGCGTCGCGCTCGGCCAGCGCGGCGGCACTGCCCCGCCAGATGTCAGAATGGATCGACCCGCGGTCGCGGACAGTACCGAGCACCCAGCCGTCACCACCAGCGGCCGCGCCCACCTCGCCCGCCTCTTCCGCCTCGGCAGCGCTGTTGATGCGTAGGCGGAACTGATCGACCGTCTCGAGTGATCGCTTCACGGCGAACCGAAGGCCGTGCGAGGCATAGCGGTGGCGGCGGGTCCAGCCGCGCTCACCCGGATTGGGTTCGACGAAGTAGGACAAGGTGACGCGGAGCTCGACGTCGTGGTCACCGAGCGCCAGCAGCTCGGCACGCGGCCAGGGTAGCCGGTGCAAGTGCATGTCGCGCGTTTTGATCACCGACGCATCGCGACGAAACGGCAGCAGCGCGTCTTCGACCATCAGAGTCGCGTCGTTCGAGGCGCTGCGGAGCGCGCGATCGAGCGCGGGAACTCCCCATCCGTAGCGCCTGAGCAGCGCCGCGCGTTGCGCTTGCGTGCCGGCGCCGTCGAACCAGGCGCGCATCGCTGCTGTCCACTCTGCCGAGTGGACCATGAGGCCGCGGATGGTCTCGGGCCACAGTTCGGGTCGTGCCGCCATGATCTCGGCGGAAAAGTGCGCGGCGAGCGCTGCGGCCGCGCTCGTGTCGCCGAAGCTGTCGAAAAGGCGGAGCTGGGGTCGATAATGAGTGGTGAGCAGCTGCAGATCGTCGATCGCTTCTGCGGGGTTGAGGCCGTCGTGGGCAAAATTGCCGCCTTCGAACACAACGTCTGGCCTGATCGGCCACTGCCGGTCCCAGAGGTTCGAGGTGCGGCTCGCCGGTGACAGGTCGCCTGCGGGGGCGAGCGCCTGCCAGCCTGCGTAATTGGGGTGCGCTACATTGACCTTGCCGGTGAAGGCGCCGGCGACCAAGGCGTTCCACGCCTGGCACGGGCTCTCGGCCTCGGCGAGATCGTTCGCGTCGAGATACTCGGCGGCGATGATTGGATCACGAATATTGCCCGCCGCGAGCACCATCAGCCGGCGCTGGTCTCCGCCGGCATAGGCGAGCTTGTCGACCGCGGCGGACCATGAGGATGGGCGCCCTCTCCCCAGCCCAACCTCGCTCGTCACGGCCATGCAGAAGACGCGGCGACGACGTGGCGCGTGGTCCTCGGCCTTGCGGATGCCGACCTCGGTTATGGCGCCGTAGAGTTCCGGGTCGTTCTGCGCTCTCGGTGGCAGAACCTTGACCGTCTCGAGCCGGTGCCGAAGATCGATGGCTTCGCCGGTCTCGAGCGCGCTCTCCAGGTCTCCGTAGAGCGCGACGCCCGCCATCATGGTGCCGTGGCCGTTCCAATAGGCGCTGTCGCCGAAACCCCAGGCATCATCGAAACTGTGCTGGTCGTCCGGCTCCAGCCCGGGCACCAGCAGCGGATGGCCCTGCGTGGCGCCGCTGTCGAGCACGCAGACCGCCGGCGCGACGGCCCCCGGAGCGCTGACGCGATCGACCAGATCGCGCGCCCAGTCGGCTTGTTCGACGGGGCGCATCTCCAGGAACAGGCTCGGCGTATCTTTGGGCGCGCGCAACTCGGCGACCGTGTCGCTGTTGGTGACCAGGCGACCCATCGTCGCCGTGTCTGCGAGCGCCAGCACCACGTCCCGCTCGGGAAAGCTGACGGCTTGGTCCCTGACCTGGACATTCAGCCGCTCGGCTACCACTCGGAACGACGCCAAGCGGCCGTCCCGAAGCCAGACCTCCCACCAGACTTGCTGTCCATCTACGGGGTAGAGCGCCTCGTCATCAGTAAACAGCGACCGAACCGTCGCGATTCGGACGTCCTCGATCCTGGCGATCAGATTCTGGTTCTTTGGCGCACCGGTTCTGGTGTTCTCGTCGCGGTATTGCTCGACCTTGCCCAGGTAAAATTCGGCCTGAGTCTCCGGCACGAAGACCGTCGCGCGGACGAGCTCGGCGTCGTCCTGTGGCGGATGAACTGCTACCAGCTCGATCTTCTTGGGCCGGTTCTCCAGCGCGTCGAGCGCTTCCTGGTGCGCTACTGGCACTTCGAAATCGAGGTAGAAGCCGGGCTCGCCCTCGACGATCGCGGGCTCCCGATCGGCGAGCTGGCGGCGGGCCGCCGCAATAGCGGCGCCCAGCGCCTGCTCGAGCTTCGCTGCGTGTGCAGCCCGCGCGCGTGCCGGCGGCAGTCCGCCGCCGCCGCGGTGCGGGGAGGTGTAGACTTCACTTTCGCCTCTGCCCCGGATGAGGAAGTGCGGCCGGTCTCGAGGCGGTTGAGCCATGGCCTACCGGACGATGGTTGCTGCCCGGCGCTCCTTCAGGGCGGCTAGCAACATGTCCGTTGAGACGGCATCCACGCTCTTGAGCACCGCGACCTTGGCGGCTTCGTCACTTGCGCGGGAGATTTCGGCTTGGCTGAGCCCCGATAGGCTACCGTCGATTGCCTCCCAATCCACTTTCGTGGGTGCGAAGCCGGATAGGTGGTTCTCGATGATGCCGTGGGCAATATCGGCTGTAGGGAAGTCGTAGGTGACCACATCGTCGAAGCGTCTGAACAGCGCCTTGTCGAGTAGCTCCGGGTGGTTGGTGGCGGCGATGACCAGGCTTTGTCCGTCATCATTCTCGAGGAACTGCAAGAAGGAGTTCAGGACCCGCCGGATCTCGCCAACATCGTTGGGGCTGGAGCGCTGGGCGCCGATCGCGTCGAACTCGTCAAAAAAATACACGCCGCGTTGGAGCGCGACGGCGTCGAACACGAGCCTGAGGCGGCTCGCGGTCTCTCCCATTAGCTTACCGATGAGGCCATCGTAGAGGACTGTGAACAGCGGGAGCTTTAGCTCGCCGGCGAGCGCGGCCGCGCTCATCGTCTTACCTGAGCCGGGCGGGCCGACGAACAAGAGCTTGCGACGTGGCGACAGGCCGCGGGCTCTCAGCTTCTCTTGCTGGCGCTGCTCCGTGACGACACGTCCGAGGCGTTCCTTGAGCAGATCCGGGAGGACCATGCTGTTGAGCCGGATGTCGGAGTAACGCGCGGCGAGCAGCCCGGACAGCTCGCCCTTCGGTTGCGCGATCGGCACCGGTCCGGCGCCGCGGCGCGCAACGGTTGCGCCCTTGCCCTTGGCCGCCTCGATCAGTTCACGAAGCTCCTGGGCGAGCTTGCCATGCCCCTGACGCGCCTCATGCGCCGCGAGCTGGGTCGCGACGGTGATGAAGCGTTCCTCATCGCCGGCGATATGGCTCTGCAGCAGCGCAATAATGTGGCGCGAGGTGGTCATGCTTCTCCGGACGCCGCCAGGCAATTACCTTTTGCCTATAGTGTTTCATTGCCTTGGTCATCCGCTATCCGCCGGGCCTTGCCGGCGTCCGCGATTGGACAGCGGCGTCCGGCGGGCTAGGGTCGCCGGATGTTCTCGGATGCCGCAAGATTCTATGGCGCCTGCCTGAAGCGGGCGTTCGGCGGCTGGTTCGATCGCGTCGAGGGCTGGGCGAGCACCGTTTCGCTGCTGATCGCCGTCGCGCTCCTGTTCCTGAAGCCGTCGGCGCGGATCGGCGATCTCGCCCAGGCGGCTCCCGCTTGGTTTTTTCTTGTGGCGTTCGCAACGGTGGTCGGCGTCCGCCTGCTGCTGTCGCCTTACCTAGTCTATCGCGACGAGCGATCCGCGCGCGAGGACCTCGAACGCCACCGCCTTCCAACCCTAGAGCTATCCCTGCCCACGCCTCCGGTCATCCAGTCCATCGACCTCCGGGGGAGCACGACGGAGTCGCTCGGCGGCACTCGCCAGACGGTGGTGACCGGTTGGGAGATGGATGTGGTTGCGCTCGAATGCGTCAACGTCGGGGAAACCGTTGCTAAGGGGTGCCGCGCCCGGCTCCTCTCCGTCACGAAGGCGGCGGCAGAGGGCGGCGGCCTGCTCCGCGTGACGACGCCGCTCGAGTTGCCGTGGAGCAAGGAGGATCCCGAAGGCAGCCTGATCGTGGACCTCGCGCCGGCCGAGGTGCGCCGCATCTGGATAGGTGGCGTGCGCACGCATGGGCACGTTTGGCTCTTCCGCCGGCCCGAAAGGCTACCGCTGGAACATCAGCGTCTGCTCGGCGAGGCGGGGACCTACCGCATTGTCCTGCAGGTGGACGGGGACGGTGTGGCGCCGCAGCAAGTGGAGCTGGAGATTGTCGCGGGCGAGGGTCCGAAGCCGGTCAACGGTCTATGGCGTGGAACGGTCGAGGTGTCGGTTGTCGCTCGCGGCGCGCCGCGCCTGGAGCGCTGATCGTGGGGAACGTCCACCTGACGGTGCGCCTCAGGCCGACGCGTTTCGGCTTCCTCGTCGCTCCCGGCGACATGAAGGCTCTGGACGCGGTGTTCCGGCTCTGCGCCTGCCTCTGGGGCGGCAAATACAACCCGATCATCCCCGTCTTCGCGAACCGGCCGTCTTGGTGGAGCCGGCACGGACGAGAGGGCGAGACGGCGGCGCAGATCGTCGACGGCTACCTCGACTACTTCGAGCCCGACGTGCTGGTGGAGACCGCGTCCGGGCAGGCGGACGGGCTCGGATACGCCACTGACCGAGTGATTTCGGTCGAACGCCTCGTGCCGCCGGCGGAACGGCTGCTGGACGGCTACTCAGAGAGCCACGGGCTGGGTGTCGGCTCCCTCTATCGTCACTTGTTCGAGAAGGAGTTCCAGTTCGCTAGGAGGTTGCCGCGCAAGGTCGTGCGGGTGAAGGCGGGTGACGCGTCGCTCGAGCCGATGGCGGCGTGCATCTTTGGCGGCTTTCCGCGCGAGGGCGCGTTCCACGAGCTCGAGGCGATGTTTGACGAGGTCTTCGCGCCGGAAGCTCTGACGCTCGACGCTGGCTTGGCGGCCGACATCTTCTCGAACAACTGGACCAACCCGCTGCATGTCGGCCACGACGGGCTCGAGGTGCGCTACGGTTCCTGGAACGACCCGGCGATCTTCGTGTTCGATGCCTCCCGCCCGAGCGACCTCATCGACTACTGGAACCTGCGGGCGGGGGTCGCTCCCGTCGTTCCCGTGCCGCTCCAGTTCGCCGACGAGTTGTCAGAGTTCGCGCGCGAGTTCGTCCGGCGCAACCACAGGCCCCTGCCGCACAACCAGCACGGCGTTATGATCCGCCCCCGGGTGATGTTCGCTCGGTCAATCCCATCGGATGACGTGCGTCCGCTGTTCGAGCGGCACTTTCGCGTGGAAGTCGAGGGCGCCAACGCCGTGCAGGACTGGTACCCGCCGCTGTGGCGCCGGTCGTCGGAGATCGCGGTCGCCCCGACGCGGCCAACGGTGACGGCGGCCACCTCCGAGCACCACCTCGACCTGCGGGGCGACGAGACCTCGCTGCAGTTCGACTGCCCTGTGCCAGAGTTCGCCGATGGCTTCGGCGGGCGCTCGCGCTGGGCGCACGCCGTGCGCATGGACGATTGGACGTTCAGTGATCGCTACGCGACCACCTACCCGGACGGCTACCGTGATCCGAAGCGGCCCAACTTCGGCGGCGCGCTTGGCGAGGTGCTCACTACAAGCGAGGGATTCGTCACGCTCGCGGACTATTCTATCCGGCGGCAGTTCTGGCAGCTGGAGACGAACGCCTCCGCCATGGCCACGTGGTTGCGCGAGCGGAGCGTGGCTGCAGAGCTGTCCGGCTCGGGACGGGCGACGCGGCAGATCATCGAGACACTCGGCAGCCTGCGCGGCGTGTCTGCGGTGGCCGACGCCGGCGTAGTTCAGTTGCTGAACGGGATGGCGCGGCGGCCGATCTCCAGGAGCATGGAGCACCACCAGTTTCGCAACCGCGTCCGCGACGCCATGGCCGACCGCCTCTGGGGACGCGGCGCCGCGACGACGCTGATCGAGAAGGGGGCGGTGGAGCTCGGCCTGGAGGTCCGCTGCGACAAGTGTGGCGGCTGGGGCTGGTATCCGCTCGATGGTCTCGGGGCGTGCCTCCGGTGCATCCAGTGCCTCAAGGGCTTTGGCTTCCCCATGCTCGATCCCGGCGCGAAGGGCAGCGCGCGCTGGGCCTATCGCGTCGTCGGACCGTTCGCGCAGCCGGACTACGCGCAGGGCGGCTACGCGGCGGCGCTGTCGATCAGGTTCTTCGCAGACGTGCTGCGGAGCAGTCCTGCGCCCGGGTTGACGTGGAGCGCCGGGCAGGAGCTTGCGCTCGCCGACGGCGATCGCATCGAGGCCGACTTCCTACTCTGGTATCGCCGGGGGGAGATGTTTGGTCACCGCTCCCGCACCGAATTGGTGCTGGGCGAGGCCAAGAGCTTCGGCCATGACGCCTTCGGCGTCGACGACGTAGCGAGGATGCGCCGGCTGGCGTTGGCTTTTCCCGGCTCGGTGCTGGTGTTCTCGACCATGAAGGCCGCGGGCGAGCTCACGAAGGGCGAGATCGCCCGCCTCGGGGGCATCGCGCGCTGGGGACGCCACTGGGACGCGCGGAGGCGACGTACGCGGGCACCGGTGGTCCTGCTGACCGCGACCGAACTATTCGCCGAGCACTCGCTGTCGCGTGCGTGGGAGGCGGCGGGCGGCGAGCACGCACGGCTGGTCGGCCCCGCCTACGTGCGGCCGGACAACCTGCGCGTGCTCGCCGACCTGACGCAGCAGCTCTATCTTGGGCTGGAACCCTATCATGCGGCGGTCGAGCGGCGTTGGGCGCGGCGGCGATCGGCGGGGGAGGCTGCTGATCGGCCGGAGGGCGACGGCGGTTCGGCTAGGCTCCAGTAGCGGTCTGGTGGCGGCTGATCGGAGCCCGTCCCTCGCGCACATGAACGGACGTTTGCTTCCGGATACTGGCTCAACGACGATGAACGTCCACCTATGGATCAGCCATTCGGCTTGGACTGTAGCAGGAGTCGACCAGTATTTTGCCGCTCAAGACGGCATTCTGAACCCCGAAGCGGCCGCTTGGCGCCACGGCCTATCGCGACAACGCAACTCTCGCGCCACCTCCAAATTTCTAATTGGTCTCTTGAAACCAAAACCGTCTGGTCATATTGGTCCCACAACACCAATCGGGGCCTGCTCATGGATCGTCCTTCTGTCACCACCGCGCGGGCGGCCGAGATTGTCGGCATCGGTTATGAGGGGCTGCGCTCGCAGTTGAAGCGCGGTTTGCTCAAGAACGTTGGGACCTTGCCACCCTTCTCCGCCCCGGACACGCCGGCAGAGGAGCTTTACGCCAAACGCTGGCGTTGGTCGAAGTTCGGCGTGCCGGACCTCTGTCTGATGCGTGTGGCGAAGGTCCTGACGGATGCCGGCTGCTCGTTCGAGATGGCCAACGACATCGCTTCACGTGACGAACTGTGGCGCTGGTTCAGCCAATGCGACGGGAGCAGGGCGCTCTTCCTGACCGTTCTGCCTGACGTGCAAAGCTTCTGTCTCTATGGACCTGACGACTATGACATGATCGCCAAGGATCATGCCGGTTATAACAAAGGGATCATCGTGATGAGCCTTGGTGCAATTCACGAGGAGGTCGTCAAGGCCGCGGCAGAGCCCGATGACGATGGGGCGCTCGAGGTAATCGATGGCGCGGCGGTCGAACGCCTTTGCGCTTCACTCCGCGAGGGAGAGGGCATCGCGATCACTGATCTCATCGCGCGCCTGGACGATCTGTTCGAGTGCCCGCGGGACGAGGTCATGGCCGCCCTGCTAGCGGAGCGTCGGCCGCCCTGGAAGGTCCTGACCGACGAGGTTCTTCCGATCGTCGACTTCCTGCGCGCGCGGGGTGAAACAGCGGGGCGCATTCGCTTTCCACAAGACAACACCCCCTACGATGCCTGGATTTCAATCGACGGCGGAACGCTGCGCGGCATCGAGGTGACCGGCGCGCTGAGTCGAGCTCAGGTTGCGCTTGCAGAAGCCGAGCGCGGGAAGAAGGTGAAGGCGGGCTTCCTGGGTCTGGCTGACGATGCGGACAGTAAGGTCTACGCTCGGGCGGTCGAGCGGCCGCGAGTGATGCATTCGCGGCGCGGCGTCGAGATGCAGATCGCGGCGGGCCTGCAGGCAAGCCTCGCTAAGAAGAACAAGCCCGAGAAATATAGTGGCGGCACCTTGCTCATTGCCGTGCCGCTGATGCGCCTGCAGGATGACCATTGGGACCAGATAGCCATGGGGCTCCACGAGGCGGCTGCCGCTCTGCCTTTCGAGGAGATTTACGCGATCGACGATCGCAAGGAGCCGCCACGCATACTGAAACTTAAGTGATCTCCCGCCGATCGGCTGCGGCGCGGCGTCCCGTTCCGCTCGCGCGACGGATGTTGCGGTTCCGGCAGGCACTAATTCGCTCGACTACCCATGTCAAAGCGAGTGATCTTGCCGTGGAAACGTTCGAACGGGGCGATGACGACCGCCCCTTCGGGACGTCCGCCTCGATTGCCGCTCGCTATCGGTTCGTGACGCCTGAGGAGCTTCGCGGTGCCCTGACACAGTTCTGCGCTGATATCGGCGTCAGCGATCCCTACTCCATCGCGCAGATGGAGGAATATCGAGTGTTCGACATCAATCTGGCCGACTTCTGGAGCAAGCGGCGAGACTTCTTTGCGCCCCACCCGGCGAGAGATGCCTTGGGGCACGCCGCTGCAGCGTTCATGGCGGCCCAGGCCTTCGCCAGCCTGTTCGAGTTCGATTCCGCAGCTACCGGCAAGCCGGTAACGGTTCCGCTGGTCGACCTCGTGATGCGTCGTGGTGCGCGTGGACTTTTCACTGTCGGCCGTGCTCAATTTGACGAGCTGGCGCAGATATGCGTGCATTTATGCGACTGGCTCGTCCGCACGAACCGGATGGAGATAGTTTTAGTCGAGGCGCCGCTCGGCAACACAGTGCCCATCGCCGTCCTGCGCAGGCTGGCTCAGGCGTGGGGTATCGAAGTGACGGTGGTCGAGTGGGGTTGCCCACGAAACGACCGCGCGCTCAACGGACGGACTGTCGTCAATTCCGCAGCGGACATCGCTTCGACTTCGGCGATAATGGCGGCGAAGTTCATCCTATTCATCGACGACGCGATCACCGGTAGTCGCTTTCTCAAAATGGCTCAGGCGTTGCGCACCGCCGTCGGGTTCGGACGGTTCGGCGCGGTGGCACTTCGCGCGCGCTTCGACCCGCGGGCCGGCTTTCCGACTGGGCAGATCCGTGACCTTCGCACCGTGCGTTCATGGGCGCAGCAACACGGCATGCCATTTGGCGAGGTCGTTCTTCCAGACCTTCCATTCTTCCGGCTTGATGCTGGCAAGCCAGGCCTGCTGCAGACTGCTCTAGCTTGGGGCGATGCCGGTCACAGTGCGGGCAAGCGCAAGAACAACCTCTTGTTCGAATTCATCGATCGTTTTGAGGCGATTACCAGGGAACTAGGCTCGCTTGGCCAAAGCAGCGCCAGAACGGTGCTGGTACGGCAGGTTTGGCAGCAGGATACGGATGGGCGCCGCTTTATTGTTCCTTCGAAGGTGGCGGAGGCGCTTAGCGTTCGACTGGTTGGAGCGCTCCCGGACGACTTTTTTGATCAGATCCGCGAAGCCGCGAAAGCAGTCTTCCCATATGACTATTTTGGGCGAGCGATCGCTGGCCCGTGCGACCTGCGGCGGCGAACCGACTGGCTCGGAAAATGCGTCGGGGAAGCGGCACGGGCCTACATAACCGATCAGGAGGCTGCATGGCTTAATCGCGCGGTAAACGAACTTAGCCAGGCTGGTTATTCGGCCGGCATCGACGGCCCACCTCGTGACCATGATTATGGTCTCTACACTCTTCCGTTGCCGGAGGGCGAAGACAGCCTCCATCTCGAGCTTGTCGATCTAATCGTGGTGGACGCAGCCGGGCGGACGCCCCGGCCCTAGCCGCTGCCCCTTGATCGCTCTGCACAGGCGCAAGCGCCGCCATCCGCGGACACGCCCGGTTAGCGGCAGTTTCTGACGCAGGTTTCGCCCTCTTCCGTCTCGATAGCTGCGCGACCGAAAAGTCCCAATCGAGGTCGTTCCGAGCGGCTGGCTCGCTCGCCCGAGCGGCGACACACTCACATGAACCGGCGTCCGCTTCCGGAAAGCGCGAAACCGTACCCGAATGTCGCCTTGTGGGTCAGGCAGGCGGGTAGTCATCTGGGCCCAAGCGCACGACTCCATCCCATGAAGACGTGCCGTCATCCCGGACGGGATGCGCCGGATGGGCGAGCCGCCACAATAACGCGGATCGAGAAGCGGCTTCGGCATTCGCTTCGAGCCATTGGCGTATGTCAGCGAATGTCGGCCGCTCAATCCCAGTTTCTCGAGCGACAAGTTCGGGAGTGGCGGTGAACCGTTCCTCGCCCAATGGAGTTTCACGCGACAGGACGGGTTCGAACGAGCGTTCCATGGTCCTTCCTTCTCCTTATCGAAGCAGCAGTTGCACCTCGAACAGCCCCCCGCCTCGTGCCTGAGGACGGACTGGGAAAGCGCCGAACTGCACTTCCATCGCCGTTTTGACCATCGGCGGCATGCCCACAAAGGCAAACTGATAGTCGAGGGCCATGGTCCCCTTAAACACATCGTTCTCAACGAACCCTACCGCCTCAGTGGTGGCGGCGAACCGGAACCCGAAAGGCGCAGCGATCGTGCCCATGCCTGGCACCTTCATTTGGGTGCCAGCTGGTGCGTTGCTGTGGATTAAGTTCTGGAAAATCGTGGGCCGTTCCTGATCCGTCGAAATTAACTCGTCCGCGGCATAGAAGTCATAGCCGTCGGTGACCTCTAGCAGTTCCGAAAGCTCACCGACCATGGGCATCGCCTTGGCTGTGTGGAGATTGGCATGGAGGCGACCATCATCCGCGCGCCCGACCGAGCCCCCAGTTACCGGCAGGCGAAGGCCGTTGATCCCGTCCAATGCCATGTTGAGCAGCGGGTGATTCGTCGTATGATCCTCATACTGAATCCAGCCGCCAATGATCTGCACCTCGGATCCCAACCCTCGGCCGAGCGGCTTTCCGGCATCAGGTTTTAGCAGCTCCATCTTCCGGCGGATCGCGTCTGGCCCCACCAAGTTTACGAGTGCCAGGAACACTTCCTCTGTGTCTGCGAAGTCCCACGACATTAACGGCGTGTCGAGGGAACTGGTCCGATACAGCCGAGATGATCGGCCGTTGGTGACCATGAAGAATAGCGCCGCAACCTCAGGATGTGCCGCGTAGGTGTGTGCCTGCTCCACAACGTCGCGGCTTAGTTGTTCCGCTGGCCCCTTCACCTCAACCACCCACCGACCGACGGACGCGACCTCAAGGATGTAGTCGGCGCGCCCTACGAGTGGCGAGTCTTTGGCGGCGTTCTTCCGACCAAGGAAGGCCTTCGCGTAGCGAAACGTCTGCTCGGTCCGGATCGTGTTCTCGGTGCCGTGCTCATATCCTAGGCGGTTGAGCAGCGGCCGCACGATCAGCTCGCGAACGTCCGTTTCGTTCATATCGTCGAACTTGGGCACTTCGTTCTCCCTGCCGATCGACTGTGCTGGTTAGACATCAGCTTCCACAGCGGACCTGTTCAAGATGGTGTGAAGCACCCTGTGGACCGGCTCAAGTCACCACGATCCCGGGACTTCGTTTCGAGCGGCTTGTCAGTGTTCATGCCTCCTTTTCCGTAGCGGTCAATGTGCCGCTACCTGATGAGCTCGTAGCCCCTCGTGGCGGGGATCGTAATGGCCGAACGGGCGTCTGGTTTCCGGGCGCTGCCTAGCAGCGCTGGATGACTGCTTACGGGTCTGATACATTACCAAGAGTCCGTCGGACCTGGCGATCCCTCATGTCGAACCGATGCCTCATGACGAACACTGTTGATTCGCGACATGCGTCGCCGTTTTTGCGATCGTCGTCGCAGCGCAGCGCCCCGAGCCATGCGCAGCCGCTACAATATCGATACGACATCGCCGGTTAGGCGCCAATCTGCGTCTATAGGCGCTTTCAACAGCCCAACGCTTCCACGCGGATCCCGTTGATGCCAAACAGGGCGCGGAAGGGGCATCAGTGACTTGGAGCACGTGATGTCTGAAGTACCGCAATCGCCCCAGCGCCTCATCCGCTTGCCCGAGGTGAAGCTTCGCACCGGGCTGGGCAGATCGTCGATCTACCGCAAGATGGCCGACGGCAGCTTTCCGCAGCCGCGAAAAGTCGGCGAGCGAGCGGTCGCTTGGCACTTGAGCGACATAGACGGTTGGATTGACAACCTGCCGCTCAGGCCGGCCGGTCAGTCGCTGCTGCCTCGGCAATAGCGATCCCAGTCCCGCATCAGCGCACGCCGCTTCTCAAGAAAATCGGTGCGGCGGTATGCCGCTTCGACCTTGTTGGGGATGGCGTGCGCCAGCGCGGCTTCCGCGATCTCGCCGGGATAGTCGGTCTCTTCCGCAACCCAGTCGCGAAAGGTGGAGCGGAAGCCGTGCACCGTCGCCGGCACCTCCATGTCGCGCAGAATCTTCAGCAGCGTCATATCCGAAAGGGGTCGCTTCACGTTCTGACCGGGGAAGATCAGGTCACTGGCGGGCACGCCGAGCGGCCGGACGCGCTCCAAGACGTCGATGGTGCCCTCGTCGAGCGGCACGAGGTGGGCCTTGCCAGCCTTCATGCGATCGGCAGGCACGGTCCAGACCCGCTTCGCCAGATCGATCTCTGGCCAGCGCATGCCACGCACCTCGCCCGATCGGGCCGCAGCCAGGATCAGGAACTCCAGCGCGAGCCTCGCGATGGTGCTCTTCTCGCGCACCCGAACTAGGAACGTAGGCACGTCCTCGAACGGCAGCGCCGCCAGGTGCCGGTCCCGCTTGGGCTGGCGAGGAAGGCCGCGTGAGATAGAGCGGAGGGGCGCCTCGGTGGTCCGGAACCCTTTTGCATAGGACCAGTCGAGCACGACGCCGATGCGCTGCCGCACGCGCCGCGCCGTCTCCGGCTTGCTGAGCCAGATCGGCGCCAGCACGTCGCGGATCACCGGCCCTTCGATATCCGAGACGAGCCGATTGCCGATGCGCGGGAAGGCATAGGTGGTCAGCGTGGTGATCCACTGATCCTGATGCTTCCCGTTCTTCCAGGCGGCCTTGTGCTCCTCGTGCACCAGCTTGGCCGCCTCGCGAAAGGTCGGAATCTTGAGCTTCGCCTTCTGCCGTTCGATGGTGGGGTCAATCCCCTTCGCCAGCGACTTGCGCGCCTCGTGCGCCTTGTCGCGCGCCTTGGCCAAGGTGATCTCGTCCACCGGGCCGAGGCCGATGTCGCGGCGGCGGCCATTGTGCTGGACTCGCACGAACCAGTAGGCCCGGCCCGGTCTGGTGAACTCCAGGATGAGCCCGTCGCCGTCCGAGTAGCGACCGGGCTCCTTCAACGCGCGTATCTGCGCGACCGTCAGCTTCCCCATGATTCTGCCTCGATCTGGGTCCGAGTTTTGCCCCACACTTGTGTGGGGATGACCCGGAACATAGCAGGAACACGTGAAATCCAGCAAGTAGCCAAAAGGCCTGTAATTACAGGCGCTTAAGGGACGTTTTTGGACTTCGTGGGACACTGTAGGTGGCGGAGAGGGTGGGATTCGAACCCACGGTACCCGTAAGGGCACAACGGTTTTCGAGACCGTCCCGTTCGACCACTCCGGCACCTCTCCGCAAGGGGCGCATGGGGCAGGGCGTATCCTGCCGGCCGATAGAAGCGTGCCCGTTAGCCGATGGCCCGCAGCTTGCCAAGGCCCACGGCGAGCGAATTTGCGCGCCCATTGGGGAAAGGCGCGAGACCCGGCTTGTTTCGTCGCGATCCTCCTTTATATCTCACAATGGCATGGATCGTTCGCACTTTTACTCGCCGCAGGCCGGTCGGCGGATCGAAACACCGCGGCATGCGCTTGCGCGGTTCGCAATTGGAGATGTGGTGCGCCACCGCATGTTCGACTTTCGCGGCGTGATCTTCGACATCGACCCGGTCTTCGCCAATAGCGAGGAATGGTACGAGGCGATCCCATCCGAGCAGCGGCCCAACAAGGACCAGCCGTTCTACCATCTGCTCGCCGAGAACGAGGATTCGTCCTACGTTGCTTATGTCAGCCAGCAGAACCTGCTGCAGGACCAGGAAGGCGGACCGGTAGATCATCCGGGTGTCCCCCAATTATTCGAGGGATTTGCCGGCGGCAGGTATCGTCTTCGCCGCAGCCTCACGCACTGACAAGCCGGCCGCGCAGGTGCGGGCGTATCGGTCAGTTCTTCAGCTTCCAGCCGCTCTTCAGCAGCCGATAGGCGATGGCAGCCAGCACTATGTTGAGCACGGCCACCCCGATGGCAGCGCCGAGGACCGCATGGTTGGTATCACCGATGTCGCTCCGGCCCAGGAAGCCGAACCGGAAGCCGGAGATCATGTAGAAGAATGGGTTGGCCCGGCTGATCGCTTGGAAGAAGGGCGATAGATTGCTGATGACGTAGAACGTGCCCGATAGGAGCGAAAGCGGCGCCACTATGAAATTGGTGACTGCCGCATTGTGGTCGAACTTTTCTCCCCATATGCTGGCGATAAGACCGAACAGCGCGAGCATCGCGGCGCCCATGAGGCCGAACCATATGACTGCCCAGGGATGCGCCATTCCCAGGTTCACGCCCGGCCATAGCAGCATGGCAAGGCCCACTGCACAGCCGACCATGACCGCGCGCGTGATGGCCGCAGCGACGATGCCGATCATCAGTTCAGCCTCGCTGAGCGGCGGCATCAGCAGGTCGATAATGGTGCCCTGGATCTTGCCGGCCAGCAGCGAGAAGCTCGAATTGGCAAAGGCGTTCTGCATCATGCCCATCATGATGAGCCCGGGCGCAACGAAGGTAGCGAAGTTCACCCCCAGCACTTCGCGTCCGCTACGGCCGAGCGCCACGGTGAAGATGATCAGGAACAGCAGCGTGGTGATCGCCGGAGCCCAGACTGTCTGGAGCTGCACCTTGAGAAAGCGGCGAACCTCCTTAATATAGAGACTCCACAGGCCGATGCTGTTGAACCCGGTGATCTGCGGCTCGCCCATCGGCGCGAAATTGGCCGACGCCCTGGTGCGCTGGCGCAGGAATTCGGCAGAGCCCGCAGGGTGGGGCTCTTGGGATGCAAGGAAGTCGGGGGCTTGATCGGCCATGGTGCGCCGCCTATCGGCCGCAGTCCCGCCTGGCAAGGCTGCACGCGCAAAAGCGCGTCCGCGACAATGACGAGGAATGGAAAAACTGTGATGAGCTGGACAGAGGAACGCATCGCGACCTTGACCAAGATGTGGGAAAACGGGGCGACAGCCAGCCAGATCGCCGATGAGCTCGGCGGCGTTTCCCGCAATGCGGTGATCGGCAAGGCACACCGGCTGGGCCTGAAATCACGTCCGTCTCCGGTCAAGGCCAACGAGAAGAAGCCGGAGAGCGAGGCTGAGGTGAAGAAGCCCGTAGCACCTCCGGTCCAGGCCAAGCCGCGTCCGCCTGTCGCTCAGAAGGCGGTGGATGCGCCGCCGGCCGAGGACACCGCGGTCGAGCCGGATGAAACACCGTCGCAGCCGCTGCCGCCAGCCTCGGAGAGCAGGCCGCGGATCGTCTCGGTTGGGCCCGGCGGCTTCCTCCGACAGGGCCCGGGTGATCAGCAGGCGCCGATTCCGCCGGCTCCGCCCCGCAGGCTCGTGCCCGCAAGGCCGAGCCCCGAAATTGCGACCAAGACGAGCCTGCTCGATCTCAATGAACGCGTCTGTCGCTGGCCGATGGGCCATCCGGGTGAGCCGGACTTTCATTTCTGCGGAGAGAAGGTCAATCCTGGCTTTCCCTATTGCGTCCAGCATTGTGGGCGGGCCTACCAGGCGCAGCTTCCCCGCGGCGCGCGCCGTCCCCCGCCGCCGCTGCCATTTGGCGGCCCGCGCGTCAGGTAGAAACCGGGGACTAATGTAATGCGAATGGGCAGGGCTGCACGCAGTCCTGCCCTGTTTACATGAAGCATTGGCGGCGGTTCGGCTTGTCCGGGTGCAGCCCGGACGCCGTGTTATCGATGCACGATATTCCGCATGCAGGTCCGTAGCCAGCCTACATTGCAGCTGGCAACGGCGATCTTACAAGCGGCCTAAGAACAGAAGATTGCCTCCCCGGCACTCACGCCTGTAGCTGCAGGCCGCCGCGCCGCGAGGCGAATAGTGGACGCTCCGCTGCTAAGCCGGCTGTGGCACCTCGCGGCGGCTGACCGGTAGGACATGCCGATCGACCACGAAGGAGGCAGCGGTGATGAGCAGCGCACTCGCGCACAGCGTTCCGAAAAAGGGTAGCAGGCTGCCGTTTCCCATCTCGATCAGCGCGCCGCCAAAGCCACTCGCCCCAATTGCGCCCACCCGGCCGACGAAAATGCCGAACCCTATCCCCGCCGAGCGACAGGATGGAGGGTAAGCGTAAGTCATCAACGCGTAGAAGCACGCGATGATACCGCTGAACAAAGCCGCCGCCACGCCAATCAGCACCACCACCACCAGCTGCGCATCCTCGCGCGGGGCAAGCGGAAGCGTTTCGACCCGATAGGCAAGAGCAATGAGCGTGGCGAAGAGCGCTAGGCTGGCGGTCACGAGCACGGCGCGCGATCCGAAGCGCTGCACCAGAAGCCCCGAGGCGATGGAGGCTGCGATGGAGGTGAGCCCGGCGACTGATACCGCGTAAGAGGCCTGTTCGAAGGTGAAGTTTTTGAGCGTGAGGAAGGTGGTTGTCCAGTTGAGGATACCGTAAGCCACCAATGTGGCAGCGGCGAAAGCCAGGCCGATGCCGATATTGAGCCGCGAATTGCCGGCGGAGAACACACCGGTCGAGCCTTTACCCCCTTCAGACGGATGCCGATCCTCAAGGAGTTCGGCTTCATCGGCAAGCACGAGGCGTGCGGCGCGGCGTGCCTCGTCGGGCTTGCCACGCGCGAAGAGGAATGATGGGCTGTCACGCAGCACCAAGGCGATGAGCAGGACAACCATCAGCGTACCGGCACCGATCGCCACGAATGTGCCACGCCAGCCGAATGCCTCCACCATGCTGGGCGCGAGCGAGGCGACGACTAGGCCCCCCGCCGGCGTACCGACGGAAAGCGTGGTCACTCCCACAGAACGCCAGCGATCGGGCAGCCATTCGCCCGCGAGCGCGATGGCATTGGCATAGGCCGAGCCGAAGCCCAAACCGCCGACCAAGCGCCATGCGGCCAGTTGCCACACATCGGCCGACCAGCTGGCGGCGATCGTTGCGAGTGAGAACACTATGGTGGCGAGCGCAAGCGACCAGCGGCGTCCGACCGTGTCTCCGAGCCAGCCACCACCCCAAGAACCGATCCCGAAGCCTACGAGCGCGGAGCCCATGGCGATGCCGAATGTGCCGCCACTCACGCCAAACTCGGCGATCACCAACGGGGCAACGATGCCCAGCAGCTGCGCATCCATGCCGTCGCAGACCAGAACCAGCATGCAGATGACGAGCGTGGCCCATTGAAAGGTTGTCATCGGCCGCCGGGCGATCGCATCCGTAAAGGACAGTGAAGGGCCGCCTGTCCTCGTCAACGGAGCGGAGCTTGCCGGCATGTCATTGCCCTCCAGCAGGCGATTTCGAGCCAAGGTCGAGCGCCATGTCCGGCTCGTTATCGCCCGGGACGGTGCGATTTCCCGGAGCCATCAGGTTGCGGACCATCTCCGCGCGGCTGGTTTCGAATTTGACCCGCCCCGGCGTGGGCTCGCTTGACGGGAACGCGTCTTCGATCTCCCTGTGGCGCTGCCTGACTTCGTCAAGGAACTCGCGATTGGTGAAGATGTAGAAGCGGTTCTCGCGAATGGCGTCGACCACGGCGCGGCCGGTATCGAGCGGATCGATCGCCCCGCGCATCGCTTCCCACAAATCCTTGAGGAATTGCGGCGCGTTCTCCTCGTCGATCGAGGGGTCGTCCTCCGGCAGTGGCACGATCGCGGTGCGCGTGGCGCCGGGGAACAGGCATGAGACACCGATGCCCTTGGGCGCGAGCTGCATCCGCAGGCTCTCGGAAAAACCGCGCACCGCGTATTTGGCAGTCGAGTAAGCGGCAAGGCCCGGGAGAGGAACGACCCCCGCCATGGAACTCGTATTGACGATGTGGCCGCCTTCGCCCTGGGCGCGGATAATGGGCGCGACGATCTTGGTCCCGTTGATTACCCCGCCAAGATTTACCGCGAGCGCCCGGTCCCAATCGTCAAACTCGGGGCTCGCCGCCGTGCCTCCGCCATTGACGCCTGCATTGTTGGCAAGAACGTGGATCTTGCCGAAATGCGCAAGCGTCTCCTCGACGGCGGCGCGTAGACTGTCGCGTTCGGCCACATTGGCCTTCACGAAGAAGGCCGCATTGTTGCCGACCAGCATCTCGCGTGCCTTGGCCATGTGGTCGTCGCTCCAATCGGCAAGCGCGACCTTCATGCCCTCGGCGAGGAAGGCTCGGGCCATGCCAAGGCCGATGCCGCTGGCCCCGCCGGTGATGAATGCGACTTTGCCCTCGAGCTGCTGCATCTCTTGTCCTTTCTGGTGCCGCTTGCCTATTCGTCGCGGAAGCGGTTGAAATCGGGAATGGGCTCCTGCCGGTCGGGCGTGGCGTCGAGCAGGGCCTGGGCCCGCGCGCGCATCGCCTCCTTGTAGACGCCGTGCGTCACGAGGTAGGTGCGGTTGGCGAGGATGCCGTCGGCCACGAGATTGCCGACCTCCTCGGGCTGCATCCAATCCTCGCCCACGATCCGCCGCGCCAGCTTCTCCTCGCTCGCCTTATACCCGCTCCCCTGGCGCAAGTGCTCCGGCCGGTTCTGATGCGCCTCGTGGATGTTGCTGGCGACAGGGCCGGGCAGGAGGATGGAGACGCCGATGCCGTGCTCCAGGAGGCCCGGCTTGATCGCCTCGCAATAATGGCAGACCGCGGCCTTGCCCGCAGCGTAGATGGCGAGGTGTTCGGGCATGACCACTTCGGCGGCGAGGCTGGCGGTGGAGACCACGTGGCCGCCGCGGTCATGCGCGATCATCTGCGGCAGGAACGAGACATGGCCGTTGATGACCCCGCCAAGGTTCACGCCCAGGCCGAAATCATAATCCGCATAGGTCGCCTCGAGGATCGGCCCTTCCAGTCCAACGCCCGCATTGTTGACGAGGATGTCGATCCCCCCGAACTCGCGCTTCATGCGTTCTGCGGCGTCCGCAAACGCAGGACGGTCCGTGACGTTTAGCCGGATTGCACTGGCTGCATCGGTGTTGGGACCAGCAAAACTGGCCAAGGCGCGCTCAATGTGATCTTGCCGCAGATCTGCGATCACCACGCGCGCGCCGCGCTCCACGAGCACGCGAGCGATGCCCAGGCCAATGCCGCTCGCACCACCGGTAACGAAAGCCGTCTTTCCGACGAAACGATCGATCGGCATCCAAACCCTCCCGAGTTCTTTTGCCAAGGCATGGCAGAGCCTGCGGCGCCCGTCTATGCTCGATGGCGATACTGATCACCCGGAGGAGAACCCATGTCGATTTCGCTTCACGCTGCGATCGTGCCCTCGATGCTGCAGATCCTGAACGCGGGCAAAGGCTGGCTCGACAAGGCGGAAGGCTGCACGCTCAACGAGGGAGACGTGGTCAGAGCCTGTCTGGCGGACGATATGCTGCCCTTTTCCTACCAGGTGAAAAGCATCGCCGTGCATTCGATGGGCGCCTTTGCCGGCGTGAAGAACGGCGTGTTCTCGCCCGATATGAGCGAACCTCCCGCCACTTTCCAAGGGCTCCGCGCCAAGCTCGACGAAGCGATCGCCTATTTGGATGCGCTCACGGAGGATGAGGTGGACGCGCTACGTGGGGGCGAGATGCGCTTTGAGTACGGAGCAAAGCGGCTCTCCTACAGCGTAGACGACTTCTTGCTGAGTTTCAGTCAGCCCAACTTCTATTTTCACGCCACCACTGCTTACGCGATCCTGCGCGCGAACGGCGTTGGCGTCGGCAAGCTCGATTATCTGGGCCAGCTTCGCGTGAAGCGCTGATCCATGATCCAAGCGAGGGGATGCCGCGCTTTCCTCTCAATGCGAGCATCGGGATCGCTTCAGGCTGTCGCCCGCAGCTTACGATCGCAGTGCTCCGGCAGTCAGGCGCACTTGCCGAATGACCCTCGCCAGGCTGTTGCGAGCCGGTTGTAGCGCTTCCAGCTCAGTTGTCCGGGCGAGCGTCCTGCACGGTGCGGCTGTTGGGCCCGGTCTGCGCGAAGTAGTTGGTGACGCCATCCGGGTCCGCGAGCCAGACGGTGATGAGGTCGAAGCCGCGCATCTTGTTAAGCGGTGTGAGCACCTTGATGCCGCGCTCGGCGCGCTTGGCCTCCACCATGGCCGCGTCGCGCACGACATACTGGATGCCCG